>Ga0172368_10008016_pt1 | contig 10851 bp, 6 predicted proteins | sample Lak11m_FD_114540 | JGI IMG/M metagenome (GOLD analysis project Ga0172368, IMG submission 114540) | Freshwater microbial communities from Kabuno Bay, South-Kivu, Congo - kab_022012_11m | ecosystem: Environmental > Aquatic > Freshwater > Lake | place: Democratic Republic of the Congo: South-Kivu...
GCGATCGAAAGGGGCAGTGCGGTTGTGGCCCGTGTGGAGAGGGGTCGGGGGTGAGGGCGGCTGGCCGGTCCGCACCCGGAGCCGGATCTGGCGCGAGCTGCACCCAAGTCAATTCCTACGTCGAAACGGCTCCAAGTCGGTAGGATGGGCAGACTCGCCATACGCCGCGCCTCGGACCTGGCCCGTCGGCAGTGCGGACCTCGCGGCGCACGGCGAGCTGCCCGTCCGACGCAGACGACCGGTCGAAGATCGCCCGGTCCGATCGCTGCCGACGGACGGGCAGCCGACCCGTGCGGCGAGCGCTGCGCGCGAGTCGTGCTCTCAGCCGCACGGGTCGGTCTGCCCATCCTACCCATTCCTGCTGAATTCACGGCCAGATTAGCTTAGCTCTTATCCCCCCCGGGCCCCATCTGCGTTACCCGAAAACCCGCCGCGAATCTCGCTCCGCCCTCGGGCTGAGCGAGATCCGAACGAGGCGTCCGTTGGTTGACGCCTGCGGGGGTCGGGGGGAGAGCCGACCTTCACTCCTGCGGCGGCCCGTCGAGCAAGTGCACCTCGCCGCGCAGCGCGTCCACGCGCACCCACTGCCCCGTGCGCACGACGCGCGTCGCCGTGCCGACGTTCACCACCGCCGGGGTTCCGTACTCGCGCGCGACGACGCTGCCGTGGCTGAGCACTCCGCCCAGGTCCATGACGATGCCCGCCGCGGGCAGGAAATAGGGCGTCCAGCCCGGATCCGTGAACGGCGCCACCAGAATCTCGCCCGGCCGCACGTGGTCGTCGGCATCGCTGCGCAGAATGACGCGCGCCTGTCCCACGGCGATGCCCGGACTCACCGCGACCCCGCGCAGCACGCGGTCGGCAGGGACTTCGGCGGGAGGCGGCGGCGCCGGCTCGAATCGCCCCGCCACGACGGGCGGCGGACACGCGAGTCGGTTGCGCTCGTACGCGAGACGCCTCGCCGCGACGAGCGATCGCAGCTCCGGACGGCGCCCGGCCAGCGCGTCCGGAAGCTCGTCGCCCAGGAGGAAGAACACGTCGTCCGGCTCGCGCACGAGACCGCGCGAGGCGAGCCTCCGACCCGCCTCCGCGAGCGTCGCCCGCGCGAGTGCAATCCGCTTCACGAGCCCGCTCTTGGCCGTTTCGCGCAGGATCAGGCCCCGGCGCGCGCGGTCCAGGAGCATGCGGAACGCGATCCGCCGCAGCGGCCCGAGCCGCCGCCGGCAGTCGGCCGCGAGCGCCGCCGCCTCGCGGGCCCGCTGCGCGTGCAATTCGACAGGGCTGCGGCCCCCTTCGTCCGCGAGGTACGCCCGCACCTGGCCCAGCACGTAGTCCGGCTGCTCGCTCCAGCGCGGCACCGCCACGTCGACCTCGGCGCGCGTGTGGTGTCCGTGACGGTGGAGGAACCAGTCCCACTGGTCCAGGAACGCGCGTCCGTCATCCGATTCCCTGAGGATCGCGCGCGTCTTGGACCAGCGTGCCCGGCCGCACACGACCTGCCGCACGGGCCGCGCGGCCTCCGACAGGCGCCACAGCGCCAGGCCCGCCTCGGCCGAGTCGAGCCCGCCCACGCCCGAGAGCAGACGCGCGGCGATGGCTCCATCGGAGTCGTCCAGCCAGCGCCGGCAAGCGGCCGCGAGAAGCTGCGCCGCGGCGACGCCCACCATGGCGAGCGCGAAGCCCTCCGGTTCGCGGCGCATCACGACCAGCAGCTCCTCGACGCGCGCGACGATCGCCTCGTCTGGCAGCGACACCGGATCCACCGCCCCCAGCGCCGCCGTGCGGCTCGCGAGGCGCGCCACGACCGGCTCGGCGTGCAGCCCCGCACGGCCCAGCACCCACCACAGAAAGCCCGGCACTCGCAGCACCGTGCGCCACCCGCTCACGCGCACGACCGGCAGATCCGAATCCTCGAGACGCGCCAGCGCCGCGGCAATCGCCTCGCGGTCGCCCCCGAAATAGTCCGCATACCCGCGACGCTTCAGCCCGGGAAGCCGCCGGAACACCGCCACTGCGGCGTTCATGTTCACGTAGATCCGCCCGGCGACCAGCCCCGTGATCGGAAGGTCGTCGGGCAGCCCGAGCCTCTGCAGCAGCGGTCCCAGCAGATCGCGGATGACGAGCTGCGCCGTCCAGAACGTCATGGGCGTGGCGACGTCCGGCACCAGCTCCCCGATATTCGTGTTCGACCAGACCTGGCGCTCCTCGGGACCGATTCCTTGTGCCTGCATCGCGGCCGTGACACGTGCGGTGATCGGCCGCGCCTGCACGAGGTGCAGCTCCCCGCCGGACAGCACCCACTCCACGTCCTGCGGGGCGCCCAGCGCCGTCTCGACCTGCCGAGCGAGGTCGGCGACGCGCGACACGTCCGCGTCCGCGAGACAGGGTTCGGCACCGCCGCCGTCCCGCGCCGGAGCGCCGTCCCGCGGGACCGTCCACCGATCGGGCGTCGCGCGCCCCGACACCAGAGCTTCGCCCGCGCCGCGCACCGCCTCCACGACCGCACGATCCGCTCCGTCCACCGGGTCGCGCGTGAAGACCACTCCCGCCGCGTCGGCCGCGACGAAGCGCTGCACCACGACGCCCATGCGCACGTCCGCGGGGGCCAGCCCCAGCGTGCGGCGGTACCGGAACGCCCTTTCCGAGAACGCCGACGCCCAGCATCGGCGCAGGGCGATGCAGCAGTCCTCGAAACCCTCGACGCCGAGCACCGAATCGTGCTGTCCCGCGAACGAGCGCCCGGCCGAGTCCTCGTCGGCCGCGGAGGAACGGACCGCGATCGGCCCCGGACCGAGGCGATCCAGCCCGGCCCGCAACTCGGTCTCGACCGCGCCGTCCAGCGCCGTGGTCTCGACAATGGCGCGCACCCGCGACAGCGTGGCCTCGGAGATGTCCGGAAGCGGACAGCGTGTCAGGTGGGCGACGAAGGCGTCGGACGAAACGGCGAAAGCGGGCGGCACGGGAAATCCGGCACGGATCAGGCGCTGGAGGTTCTCCGCCTTGCCGCCGATTTCCGGTCGGCGCGTCCCCGCGGGAGCACGCCCGACTGCGGCCTCGGAGTGCGCCGGCACCATGGGGCGCATCCTACTCCCGGCCCGCGGGCCGATGGCTTCGCGGAAGCCGCGTCAGAAGGCGTAGCCGAGGCCGATGCGCAGGAATGGCAGCACCGTGCCCGGAGTCGCGTCGAGCAGGTTGATGTCGCCGCCGTCGACGTGATAGCCGCCGGCCAGCAGCACTTCCGCTCCCAGGCCGAGCAGCAGGTCGAACCCGGACTCGCCGCGCCGGTTCCATGCGAACTCGATCCATCCCCAGTCGCCGAACGAAGCAACCGGGCCCCTGTAGCACTTTCCACCGCCGCCGATCGCGTTGCCGACGGCAAGGCCCAGGCCGCCACCGGTATCGCTGGGAACCATGAGCCATCGGATGCCGGCGCTGCCGAACCACGACTCGGCGCCCCGTCCGACGCTGCCCTCGATCTGGAGCCGTTCCCCGAGGTTCCCCGACGCGGTGAGCGCGCCGATGCCGGCCGGAGCGAAGGCTCCCGCCTCCAGGCGAAGCGCGAAGGTGCGACGGGCGGAGGTCTGCGCCGGGGCGGCTGCCGGCAGGAGGACCCAGGTCATCGCCGCAAGCGCGGGCAGCGCGGCACGCATGGCGGGAGCGTAGCATGCCGGAAAGGGCGGCAGGTCGCCCGCGACACGAGCGCCCGGCTCGACGGTGCGGTGCGGAGCGCTGCGAGAGGCCGGATTGCCCCGACGCCGCCCCGCGGATAGGCTTCGCGGCGTGGAGAGCCGTCGGCCGGGATCGTCGCTTCGGATGCGCGCGCCTCGCGTCTTTCTCGGAATCGGATGCACTCTCTGCCTCGGCGCGGCCACGGCCTGCGGCGGCGACGCGGTGCGCTCGGCGGACCCGGTTCTGACGCTGGTCCCCGCGTCGCTGGACTTCGGGACGCTGCGGCCGGGCGAGTCCCGGACGCTGCCGCTGACGCTGCGCAACACCGGGAGCGCGCCTCTGGAGATTTTCGGAGTGCGCGTGCTCGACGACCCGCGGGGCGCCTTCTCGGCACGGGTCGCGCCCGGCCGGCTGCTCCCGGCGCAGACGACGACCGGGACCGCGACATACGTGGCGGCCGACGGGCCGACCGCCGACGCGGCCCGGGCGGAAGCCGACTGCAGCGCGGCGAACGGGTGCGGAAGCGGCGTTCGTCTGCTCGGCAGGACGGAGCGCGCCGTCTGTGAAACTGGCACGCACACTTCGCCCGAGGGCACCGGCTGCGAGTCGGACGTCCGCGCCTGCCGGGTCGACGACGGCACGGGCTCACAGTCCTGGTCGGGCGCGTGGGGGGAGTGCCTCGTGGTTGCCTGCAACTCCGGATTCCACGTCGAAGGCAGCGCGTGCGTTTCCGACCTGAGGGCGTGCACCGTTGCCGACGGCACCGGCTCGCAGGAATGGTCGGGAGCATGGGGAGAGTGCATCGTCGCCGCCTGCAATGCGGAATTCCACGCGGAGGCCAATGCCTGCGTCGCCGACTCGCGCGCGTGCGAAATCGCGGACGGGTTCGGGACGCAATCCTGGTCGGGCGCGTGGGGAGAATGCGTCCTTGCCTCGTGTGACGCCGGATTCCACGCGGAGGGCAATGCCTGCGTCGCGGACTCGCGAGCCTGCGAAATCGGGAACGGATCCGGGACGCAAGCCTGGTCCGGCACGTGGGGAGAGTGCGTCCTCGCCGCGTGCAATGCGGGATTCCACGCCGAGGCGAGCGCCTGCGTCGCCGACTCGCGGGCATGCGACATCCCCGGCGGAGCTGGAACACAGGGCTGGTCGGGCGCATGGGGCTCATGCGTCCTGGTCGCGTGCTGCTCCGGCTATCACGCGGAGCAAGGTGCCTGCGCGGCCGATCGCGCGCCGGAGATCACGCGTCAGCCGGCCGGCGTCGCAGCGTCGGAAGGTCAGGACGCCGCCTTCTCCGTCGAGGCGACCGGGAGCCCTCCGCCGACCTACCGGTGGCGTTTCAACGGTCAATCCGTCTCCGGCGCCACCGACGCGACGTTCACGGTTCACGGCGTGCGCCTTGCCGACGCAGGCAACTACGACGTGGAAGCATCCAATCCGTTCGGCTCGGTCCGCAGCGACACCGCGGTGCTCACGGTGCCCGTGGTCCTCACTGCCGACCAGGGCTCGGGCCCCTGCTGGCTGGGCGCCGCGTGCTACGGGGGATTCGGCGATCCGCCTGCGTGCCCGGCAGGCTACTCGGACGAAGGAGTGCAGACCGCCTGCGGCAATCCGAATTACCCCGGCGGCGACCCGGTGTTGGAACTCTTCTTCCGGGTGAATCCCTGGGGCTGCCCGCCCGGCTACGTGCTCGGCGTGTCCGTGCGCACGTGCCAGCCGCAGTAGCGCCAACGCCTCGCGCCGCGGGTCCGTCTACGGCCCGACGCCGTTCAGCGTTCGCACGGCGGCGAAGAGGTCGCCCACCTCGTAGAAGTCCACGACGACGAAACTCGCCATGTGCCCGCGCTCGGCCGCGCAGCGGCGCAGGCGGTCCGACAGGAACGGGTCGGCGTTGACCTCGCGCGCGAACTCGATTTTCGCGACGGGGTCGGTGACGAAATGGTTCACGAGGAAAAGCGGGTTGGATTCCGATCCGCGGTTGGGCCCGCAGTCCATGTCCTCGCCGGAGCGGTAGTGCCAGCGCGTCTCGCGCACGTGGTCCCACACCGGGAGATACCAGGGGAAAGCGCCTCCGTCCCGGTCGGTGAAGACCACGAGACGCCGGCCCGACGCGATCATCTCCTGCATCGTGGGCCACGGCACGCCGCGGACCTGCACGTGCGCGAAGGCGAGAAGCCCGCCCGCGGAAAAGGCGGCCTCCGTCTCCGCGGCGTCGATGCCCGTCTCCAGCACCAGCGTCACCACCTCGTGCGGATGGGCCGCAAGGAACGCGGCGATCTCCCACGCGCCCTGCACCAGCGGCTTGCTTCCCAGCGCGCACAGGCCGTGGCAGAGGCTCGGCACGCCCTCGACATCGTGCATCGTGTCGAGCAGCAGCACGCGCACGCCGTCCTCGAGCGCGCGCGCCATGGAGTACGTCTGATTCGCCAGGTCGAAGCCTTCTTCCTCGCTGGCCATCGCGTTGTGCGCGCCCGGCTGGGCGACCTCGTCGTAGCGCCGGGCGCACAGCGCCGCCGAGCCGTTGCACGCCGGCTCCGGCGGCGCCGCACCGCAGGCCGCGCAGAACAGAAGCGGCGCGACACGGGATATCGCGCAACGCGATGCGTCAAGCGCCGGTATGGGGACCTCCGGCGGCATCAGTGCCGTTCTCGTTGCCGGGGGACTCCGGCGGTGACGGGGGATTCGGCAGCGCGAGAGCCGGCGCGGCCGGAATTCTCTCCTTCGCCTGAGGCATGGGCCGACGCACGTGCGCCAGGTACTCGCGCACCAGGCTCAGCGGCAGCGCGGGCGAGAAGTTGCCGTTGATGCCTTCCATGGGCCGCGCCATGCACAGCGCGTTGAGGATCGCCTCCTCGGTACACTCGATGGTCGCCTCGTAAAGCGGGTCCATGCTGGGGTCGAGCAGGAACTTGCCGCGGAACACCATGCGCCGGCTCTCGCGCGGCACGCTGTTGGCGGTGCTGAACGCGAGGATGATTTCCCCCGATCCGTGCGCGGCGTAGCTGCCCGTGCGCCCGATGCCCAGCGCCGCGCGGCGCGCCAGACGCGAGAGCTGGTGCGGCATGAGCGGCGCGTCGGTGGCCACGACCGCGATGATCGACCCGTAGGTTCCCACCCGCCGGGGCATCCCCTCGAACCAGGGCGCCAGCACCTCGCCCACCGGATAGCCCGCCATGCGCAGGCAGCGCACGTCGCCGAAGTTGCTCATGACGAGCACGCCCAGCGTGTAGCCGCCCAGCGCGGGCGCAAGCCGGCGCGAGGAGGTGCCGATGCCAGCCTTGAAGTCGGCGGTGATCATCCCGGTGCCGCCGCCCACGCACCCTTCGGCCACGGGGCCGTCCGCCGCCGTCTGCAGCGACTGCACCACGTGCTCCTCGCGCACGTGCCGGCCCGCGATGTCGTTGAGCCAACTGTCGTCGCACTCGCCCACGAGCGGCAGCACCACGTCGTGCTGGTCGCCGATGCCCGGGTTCTGGCGCACCATGCAGCGCACCACGGCGTCGGTCACGGCGCCTACCGACAGCGTGTTCGTCAGCAGAATCGGCGTCTCGATGATGCCCCACTCCATGACCTGCGTGAGGCCGCTGAGCTCGCCGGCGCCGTTGAGCACGAAGCCGCCGCCCAGGCAGCGCTCCATGAACACGTTCTCGCCCGGCAGGATGGCCGTGACGCCCGTGCGCACCGGCCCCTCGCCGCGCACGAGGCGCCCCGCGCCGCGGATGATCGTCGAATGGCCCACCTTCACGCCGGCCACGTCGGTGATGGCGTTCCAGCGTCCGGGCCGGAAGCGCCCCAGCGCAATGCCCAGCTCCCGCGCCCGCACGCGCGGCTCTTCCTGTCCCGGCAGCATCCGTGGTCCCGTCATGGGACGGCGATTCTACCTCGCCCGGGTCCGGCAGCGGCGTCGAACGGTCGAAGAGCCGGCTACCGGCTCGACGGCGGCAGCGGTCTCAGCCGGCGGGGCGCCGCGGACGAATCTCCCGCTTTCCGGCGCTCGGCAGCGGCTTCCGCGCGCCGCCCCCGGGCGTCAAGGAAGTCGGCGAAACGCCTGCGAATCGCAGGATTTTCCGGCGCCACGGCGAGCAGCGCGCGGTACTCGCGCTCCGCGTCGGCGAACCGACCCGCGCCCTCGTACAGCCCCGCCAGCTCGACGTGCGCCCCGGCGTCGTCCGGGTGCGCGTCGCGGATCGCCTCCCAGCGTGCGCGCGCCGCATCCGCGCGCCCCGCCCGCGCCTCCAGCGACGCGACGCGGCGCGTCAATTCCTCGTCCGGCGCACGCGAAACGGCCTCGGAATAGGCATCCGCGGCATCGCCGGGCCGGCCCGCCTCCTCCAGCACGCTGCCCAGCACCCGCCAGGGGCGCGCTTCCGAGGGCGTCAGACGCGCGGCCTCGCGCGCGTCGGCCTGTGCGGCTTCCCACTCCGTCCCCAGCGACAGCAGCAGATCCGCGCGTTCCAGTCGCGCAGCCGCTAGACCGGGCTCGCGTGCGACCGCGGCGTCCAGGTCGGTCCGCGCGCCGGCGGTGTCGCCCGCGCCGCGACGGTCGATCGCCCGACGAAGAAGGTCGTCCGCGGAAAGCGGCGGCGGCTGAGCGACCGCGGGCGGTGCGGGCGGCGCCACCGGCGGCGCGGTGCGGCGGGGCGGCTGGACCTCGCCCGCGCACGAAGCGGCGAGCGCGACAAGGGCAATGTGCGCTGCTCGAAGGAGTCGAATCGGCCGGTGGCGCGCCATGGGGCCGGCATGGTATCGGCTTTCGGCGTCGGGCGTTCGGAAGAACATCGCGGACCGGATCGCGGGCTTTTCCGAAAGCCGAAAGTCGAAAGCCGAAAGCCGAACCAGATGCCGATCATCCCCGAAAAGACCTGCCGCGAGCTCGGATGGCCGCAGCTCCTGGCCGCGCTCGCCGACCGCTGCCGATCGACGCCGGGACGCGAGGCGGCCCTGGCGCTGCCCTTCGCGGACGACGACGCCGTGCGCGCCCACCTGGGACGCGTGGCGGAGGCGCGCCGGCTCGCGCGCGAACAGCTCGAGATCCCGGTGGGCGATCTCCCGGACGCGCGCCCGCACCTGGCGCGCGCGCGCCGCGAAGGCGTGCTGGAGCCTCCCGCTCTGCTGGAATGCGCCCGGCTCATGCGCGCCTCGGGCCGCGTGCGCCGATTCCTCGCCGCACGCCGCGACGCCGCGCCCGCACTTGCCGCCGATGCAGACGCGCTGAGCGATTTCGAGCCCCTCGCCGCGGAGATCGAGCGCGCCATCGAGCCGTCCGGGGCCATCTCGGACCGCGCCAGCGCACTGCTCGCCGACCTGCGCGCCCGCGCCCGCGCGCTGCACCGCGGCATCAAGGAGCGCCTGGACGCGCTGCTGGAGGATCCGCAGTACGAGGAAGTGCTGCGCGAACGCTACTACTCCATCCGCGACGACCGGTACGTGGTCCCGGTGAAGACGCAGCACAAGGCGCGGCTGCCGGGCATCGTACACAACGCCTCCAACAGCGGGCAGACGCTGTTCGTCGAGCCCGATCAGCTCGTGGAACTCGGCAACCAGCTCACCATCGCGCAGTCGATGGCACAGGAGGAGGAGCGCCGCATCCTGCGCGATCTGACGGACGGCGTGGGGCGGCGAGGCGGGGAACTGGAGCGCGACGTGGCGGCGCTCGCGCTGCTGGATCGCACGGGCGCGGCGGCGCGGCTCTCCGACGCGCTGCAGGCCGAGGAGCCGGCGCTGGGCGCGGCGCAAGAGCCGTTCCATCTGAAGGGGCTGCGCCATCCGCTGCTCGTGCTGCGCGGCGCCACGGTGGTCGAGAACGACGTGTGGCTCGACGAGGGCAAGACGGGGCTCGTCGTGAGCGGTCCCAACGCCGGCGGAAAGACCGTGACGCTGACGGCGACCGGGCTGTGCGCGCTCATGACGCGCGCGGGGCTGCCGGTGCCGGCGGAGGCCGGCTCGCGTGTGCCGCTGTACGGTGCGGTGTTCACGGCCATCGGCGACGAGGGCGACCTGGCGCGGGGGCTCTCGACGTTCACGGCGCACCTCACGGCGCTGCGCGACATCGCCGAGTGTACGGGACCGGGCACGCTGGTGCTCATCGACGAGATCGCCGCGGACACCGACCCGCGCGAGGGCGCGGCCATCGCGGGCGCGATGCTCGACGAGCTGGCGGATCGCGGCGCGCAGGTGCTCATCACCACGCACCTGGACGAGCTGAAGGCCAAGGGGCTCACGGACGCGCGATTCGCCTGCGCCAGCGTCGGATTCGACTTCGAGCGGCTGGCCCCGACCTATCGGCTGAAGATGGGCACCGCCGGGTCGTCGAGCGCCATCGAGATTGCACGACGGGTGGGATTGCCGGCGCGCGTGTGCGACCGGGCGCGCGCGCTTCTGGGCGGAGCGGGCGGCGCGCTGGGCCGTGCGGTCGGGGCGCTGGAGCTGGAGCGGGCCGAGGTCGTGCAGCTTCGCCGCGCGCTGGAAGAGGAGCGCGACGGACTGGCGCGGGCACGCACCGAGTGGGATCGGCAGCGGCGCGAGCTGATGATCCGCGAGCGCGACACGAAGGCGGGGCTGAGGCGGGAGCTGGTCGCTGAAATCGTGCAGGCGCGCGACGAGGTGCGGCGCATGATCGCGCAGCTCCAGGCGAAGCCGGCCACGGGCCCGGCGGTCGAGGCGTCGAAGGAGCTGGCAGCGCGCGAGGAAGCGGAGCGCGCGGCGCTGGCGCGCGAAGAAGAGCAGGCTGACGCGCTGCGTCGCGGCGCGGCGGAGGCGGACAAGATGGAGACGCCGGGGAAAGTGCAGGCGGGTCAGCGCGTGAAGCTGGCGCGGCTCGGGGTCGAGGGGGAGGTCATCGAGATCGACGGGGCGCACGCGGTGGTGGCGATGGGGGCGATGCGCACGCGGGTGCCGGTGGAGGACCTTGTGCCGCTGCCGGGCAAGGCGGCGAGCGCGGGGTTCAAGCGCACCGAGAAGGAGAAGCGCGCGGCGGTGGACAAGGTGAGCGCGCAGCCGGTGGCGGCGGCGATGTCGCGCTGCGACCTGCGGGGGCTGCGGGCGGAGGACGCGCTTCGCGAGCTGCGGTCGGCGCTGGACCGGCTGTTCCGCGAGGACGCGCCGGAGGTCGCCGTCGTTCACGGGCTGGGGACGGGGGCGCTCAAGGCGGCGGTGCGCGAGGAGCTGGCCTCGTCGGCCTAC
>Ga0172368_10008018_pt1 | contig 10850 bp, 14 predicted proteins | sample Lak11m_FD_114540 | JGI IMG/M metagenome (GOLD analysis project Ga0172368, IMG submission 114540) | Freshwater microbial communities from Kabuno Bay, South-Kivu, Congo - kab_022012_11m | ecosystem: Environmental > Aquatic > Freshwater > Lake | place: Democratic Republic of the Congo: South-Kivu...
ATTTTAGCTGTTTCTGTGAAAACATTTTTTAAATCATCGGAGAGTTCCATATTAATTATTTTCCATTTTCTATTAACTTAACCATTATGTTTTTGGAATAATTAAAATGTTGCATTAGCCTTAGTAATGCCGATACAAAAACAGATAAGGATGGTGGCTGACCTTAACAAGTGTCTTGGTTGCCATACCTGTACCATGGCGTGCAAAACCATGTGGACCGACAGGAACAAAGGCCAGATGCACATGTACTGGAACAATGTGGAAACCAGGCCCGGCAAAGGTTACCCGAAGGACTGGGAAACCCAGGGAGGATGGTTTAACACAAAGGACAAAAACAGCATACCGCTTGCGAGTATTAACGAAGGCTACGGCGCACCCTGGGAATATAACTATGATGAGGTATTGAAAACCGATGGAGGAGACGCCTCAGCATCGGTATTAGTTCCAAAACCCAAACCATCGGGAAATGCATACGCAAGCAACTGGGATGAGGACGTGGGCGATGGGACCTTCCCAAATTCCTATTACTTTTACCTGCCGCGCATATGCAACCATTGCAGCGACCCCCCATGCGTGGATGCCTGCCCGCGCCAGGCGGTCTACAAGCGCAAGGAAGACGGGATAGTCCTTATTGACCAGAAACGATGCAGGGGTTATCGCTACTGTATTAAAGGATGCCCTTATAAAAAAATATACTACAACCCAGAAGAAAAAATATCCCAGAAATGTATATTCTGCTATCCCAGGATCGAACAGCATAAGGGCAACTTATGCGCGACCCAGTGCGTTGGGAGGATTCACCATGTGGGATTTGCGGATGATACGGAAAGCAGCGCGTACAAGCTCGTGAATAAATGGAAAGTGGCTTTGCGGCTGCATCCTGAATTCAAAACCGAACCGAATGTTTTTTACATTCCACCTCTTTCCCCGCCGGTCTATACTTCGGCAGGTGAGCTTACTGAAGTTGCGCGCATTCCAGTTGAGGTGCTGGCTAACTTGTTCGGGGATACGGCAGACCAGAGCATTGGGCAACGAGCAGACCGAATAAGAGAGATATTTCGCATCCTCAGGACAGAAAGGGAAAAAGTGGCAAAAGGTGAAAGGTCGGAACTGATCGATATATTGATACCTCATTCAGAAGAGGATCGGATCCGGGTGTGAATTATGAAAAAAGGTTCTATCTAAAAATCCACAGGAGGTAAATTACCACGGCAGTTCAAGGCGATGCACAAAAAGTCATTACAGCAGTATATGTACCCGGATCCATAACTCTTGATCCGGCTGGTCCGGCGTGGGCAGGTTCTCCGGAAACCACAATTGATTTTAGCAGGAGACTTAATGAAGCCGGCTCAAGAACCACATTCGTAGCGGATGAGATCAGGCATGCAAAAGTAAAAGCATTGCATAACGGAACTGATATTTTTTTCTTTTATCAATGGAACGCCATTACAGAAAATAATTCCGTAGCTGATTATCCCATATTTGCAGATGCTTTTGCCATGGAATTTCCTCTCTTCACCGAAGATAGCCCTCTCTGGATGGGCGCCATGGACAAACCCGTGAACATCATTTTCTGGAGAGCCGATCTGCCTGAGCCCGAAAATATCGTTGCCGGGGGAATGGGAACTCCCCAGAACAGCCCGGATGAGGCTTCCCGGAACATCAGGCATTACCAGAAATGGGAGAATGGAACCTGGAACCTGGTCATAACCAGGCCGATGGCGCAAAGATCAGAGAACCAGGTCTCCTTTATACGGGGAAGAAATTACAGGATAGCTTTTGCTAATTGGAAGGGTGGAACGTATGCTGAAAGGGGTGGGCACAAAATAGTCTCGGAGTGGCATAATCTTTTTATCCAGTGATTGATATGTCTCAGATGAATACCCATACAGATCCGAATATTCGCAGCAACCTGTACAAATTATTATCAATAGGCTTCCGTTATCCAGGTCCGGAGATCTTTAAAACTTTCCAGGATGGGGAATTCCTGAATGAACTAATGTATAATGTATCAGCAATTCCAGGGCTCAATGCCCTTGTGCCGGAATACTCTGGTATGGAAGAAACCCGGAAAGATGAAATGAAAGAAATGACCCTGGCTCAATTCCAGATAGAATTTACGCGAACATTCGATGCTGGCATTCCTTTATGTTCACCTTACGAGGGTCATTATTGCACAAATCCAAGGAGCATGGTCATGCTTGAGGTAAGCGAATTCTACAATTTTTTCGGCCTGCGTATGAGCCAGGAAGAAGGCAAACGGGAATTTCCGGATCATATATGCGCAGAGCTTGAATTTCTGCATTTCCTTACATTCAGGGAGGAAGAAGCCCTGAGAAAAGATAAAATGGACGAACACAAAGGATATCTTATGGCGCAAAAGGATTTCCTGGAACGTCACATGATCCAATGGATCCCTGAATTTTGCCTTAAACTTCAGGATTGCGAAAGTATGCTTTTATATACCTCACTTGCGCAAATCACATCACGGTTTATCTCTTCTGAATTTGAATTGGCGACTGCAAATTTACATAAGTAACGTATTCTATGGATTATATATTATGATTTTTTTTAGACAGGATCAACAGGATTTACAGGATTTGTCACATAAATCGTATCCTGTCGATCCTGTAAATCCTGTCAAAAGTCACGATTTGTTGGACACTACTATTCAAGTCAACTTTTATTCAACAACAAGAATAGAAACGGTCTCCCTTCGCTTCGAAAGTCTTATATCGTTTAATGTCACAAAATTATGAAACACTATTCAAACAGGTGATTTAGGTTTTGGAAGATTGGAAGATAAAGGTTTCAGTTTTGTGGCTCTTTAGTGCAGTGGCTTTCTTGGCTCATCAGATATTGGCGCTTATGGAGCCCGGTGTGATAGAGCAAATAATGGCTGGAGAAGTAGAGGGCATGAAAATTGGACCTGAACTGATACTTCTATTTGCATTCTTATTCTTAGTACCATTAGTAATGGCTTTCCTGTCTTTAACTTTAAAGGATTCGATAAATCGCCGGGCAAACATCATCGTGGGCGCTGTCTTTGCCGCCCTTTTCATTGGTGTAATTGCAAGCGTGGCGAAACTGTCCGGGGAGATACTAATGACGTTTTCAACAGTTGTGGCTCTATCATTGATTGTATGGTACGCGTGGAAGTCTAAACAGAAAGTCTGAGTCTTTCATTTTTTAGCTCCCCTTGTAGCGGGAAGTGTGGGTATATCCAACAGGAGTTGGTGATAATTCGCTCTCCAGAAAATGCCTGCTTTTTTGTCGCTTTTTCTAAAGTGAAAAAGTACAAATACTATCGTTATTATTATGATAATGATATCTTCACGATATCTTAAAAGGAGGTAATATGATGTTACGTAAAGAAAGTCTAACTAAAAAAGTAATTCCAGGAATTTATATATTGCTGTTTATTGGCATTTTTGCCGGAACTGCAAACGCTGGAAATGGTTTAAACGCCAGGTACTATAATGATGATAACTTCTATAGATGGGACTGGGAGGCTGTTGGAACACCTGATGCTTTACAAATTGATCCATATATAGCGTTTGATTGGTTTGGCGGTTCAACACTGCCTTCCGCAATTGCCAATGATGGCTGGTGGAGTGCCGACTGGCAGGGATTCATATCTATCCCAACTACTGGCACATACACTTTTGCTACAACTTCCGATGACGGTTCAAGGGTTTATATTGATGACAAAATAGTGGTTGATAATGGCGGGGATCATCCTCCAACATATAATCCCGGTACTCCGGTTACACTATCTGCGGGAATGCATCCTATCAAAGTGAAATATTTTGAATCAAATAGCGGGCCGGCCCAAATATTTCTATATTGGACAGTACCGGGTGAAATTGAAACAATAGTACCGGAAAAAGTATTATTTACGGAAAATCCGTTAATTAGTGTTTCTATTGCTACTGATAAACCAGTTTATTCACAGGGAAGCAAAATGATAGTGTCAGTCGAAATCAAGAACCCGACAACCAGTTCGGTAGCTGCGGACGTTAATGTTTACATTAAATCGACTGATCTCGGTTTGAATGTGAAGAAAGTATCAAAGAGATTGACAATGGCTCCAGGTTTCGATAAGAAAATCACCCGGACTATCCCGATAGGCAACCTCGGTCAAAACAACTTCAATGCTTCATGGTATATCGAAATGCGGGAAACTACTGCACCTTTCAATCTCATAGGTGAAGCCAGCGCCACATGGCAATACCTGCCGGGAGTAGCTGCCGTTGCGCCAGAACCGCAAGACATTGGAAATGCATTGGCTGGGCAATTAAGTTAAACAAACACCCGATTGAGGAGATATTTATTCTCCTTTACTTTTTTTACTTTAATTTTATTTTGATTACCATTTTTAATCTACCTCCATGGGCGCTAACATGACCAAAAGATAAAGAGCTTTAAAACAAATACTATGATTATTAAGGGGGCAACATGGCAACCAGCGATCAAAAACAACCGCATAAAGACTTCATACAAATTAATGAAACGGCTGGAAAGAATTTTAGCGGTGTCCAGAACATAGGTTATGTGAATTCAGTGCGGGGAAGCGTGGTGGATGTCAGATTCCCGAAGCAGCTTCCCAGGATCCATAACCAGTTGAATGCGGGCAGGGAAATTTTTGAAGTATTGACCCACCTGGACACGGAAGTAGTTCGCTGCATCGCCCTCACGCCCACCCAGGGGCTTGCGCGTGGCTCCATTGTTATAGATACAGGTAAACCGCTCATGGTACCTGTCGGGAAAGAGCTTCTTGGAAGGGTTTTTAATGTATTCGGCGATCCTATCGACCATAAGGGGATAATAAAGGCAGTAGAATGGCGCTCCATACACCAGCCCCCGGTGCCCCTCTCCCGACAGATCACAACTTCGCAAATCTACGAGACAGGAATAAAAGCCATCGATGTCCTCGCTCCCCTGGAAAAAGGAGGAAAAGCGGGACTCCTGGGCGGAGCAGGGGTGGGCAAGACCGTACTGATAATGGAATTGATCCATAATATGGCAGGCAAGTACGAAGGAATAAGCATATTTTGCGGAATAGGTGAGCGCTGCCGGGAAGGAGAGGAACTCTATCGCGAAATAAATGAAGTAGGGGTTCTTAAGAATGCGATCATGGTCTTTGGCCAGATGAATGAGCAGCCGGGTGCGCGTTTCAGGGTAGGGCATGCCGCGCTCACGATGGCAGAATATTTTCGCGATGATGCAAACCAGGATGTGCTTTTATTGATAGATAATATTTTCAGGTTTGTACAGGCGGGGGCTGAGGTTTCAGGCCTTATGGGACAATTGCCTTCAAGCGTCGGGTACCAGCCAACGCTTGCCTCTGAACTCGCACAACTTGAGGAGCGGATATGCAGCACGAGTACGGGCGCAATATCTTCTGTCCAGGCAGTTTATGTGCCTGCGGATGATTTTACAGATCCTGCCGTTGTGCATACTTTCGGGCATCTCACAGCTTCAATAGTTCTCTCACGCAAAATGGCAAGCCAGGGATTATATCCCTCTATCGACCCATTACAATCGCATTCCAGGATGCTAAGCCCGCATATCGTTGGAGAAAAGCACTACCAGACAGCCCAGAAGATACGTAAGACCCTGGCAGAATATGAAGAGCTTAAAGACATCATTGCCATGCTCGGGCTTGAAGAGCTTTCCCAGGATGACCAGAGAACGGTTAACAGGGCAAGAAGGCTTGAACGCTTCCTGACGCAGCCATTTTTCACGACTGAGGAGTTCACAGGTCATAAAGGCAAGATGGTCAAACTTGAAGATGCGCTTTCTGGCTGCGAGATGATCCTTGAAGATAAATTCCAGGATTATCCTGAAAAATCCCTTTACATGATCGGAACCATCGATGAGGCGAAGAAATGAGATTAAAAGTGGTGCTTCCGATGAAGATATTCATTGACCGGGAAGTAAACAAAGTGATCGCAGAAGCCGGGAATGGCTATTTTTGCATCCTTCCGAAGCACATAGATTTCGTGGCCGCTCTTGTACCAGGGATACTTTCATTTGAATATGATGGGGAGGAGGAGTTCCTTGCGATAGACGAAGGGGTTCTCGTGAAATGTGCCTCCGATGTGAGGGTTTCAACGAGAAGGGCCGTCAGGAGCAAGGATCTTGGGACGTTAAAACAAACCCTGGAAGAGGAGTTCAGGATACTGGATGAGAGGGAGAAGAAGACAAGAACGATCCTGGCGAAACTTGAACTGGATTTCGCACGGCGTTTTTTGAAATTGAGGGAATATGGTTAACGCTTTGAAAAATACGTCCAGAAAAAAATTTGCCGATAAAGTCGGTGTGAGTGAAACACGCAGGATCAAAGCGAGGCGTGAGAAAGTTAAAGGAGTCTGGTTCGGCCTGGGTATGATGGGCGCGATAGGCTGGTCGATAGCAATTCCAACACTCATTGGCGTAGCGATCGGGATATGGATGGATAAAAAAATGCCGGGGCGTATTTCATGGACGCTTACTCTTCTTTTTATGGGATTGGTCCTGGGTTGTATCAATGCCTGGTACTTTATCAGGAAAGAGCAGATGAAAATAGGAGAGGAACAGGATCATGAATGATATCATAATAAACATTTTTTGCCTCGCTGCGGGCGCTTTGTTCGGGATATTCTATTTCCATGGGCTCTGGCTTACCCTGAAGAGTCTTCCTGTTACCGGGCAGCCGGTGCTTCTTATGATGGGCAGTTTCCTGGGGCGTACGGCTTTATGTGTCCTGGGGTTCTATCTTGTTGTAACGATGGTCAACCTGGAGGGGCTCATGATTTCAATTATTGGTTTTATAGCGACCAAATTCACTATAATATATCTCAGGTCGGGAGGGATAAAGCCGTGGAAATAAGTCCTGACCTGGTAGTAATTTTGAAAATTGGCAATTTTTCTCTCAATGCGACCATATTTTTTACATGGATCGTGATGGCATTTCTTGTGATTATCGCATGGTTTGCCACCCGCAGGCTCGCGGTAGAGCCTCCTCTTTCGCGGTGGCAGAACCTGCTTGAAATTGTTGTAACATACATAAGGGAGCAGATCCGTGAGATCACATTGCAGCAGCCGGACAGGTATCTTCCTTTCCTGGGAACCCTTTTTATTTTCATTGCCGTTTCAAACATTCTTGCGATCGTTCCGGGTTACAGCCCGCCTACGGGTTCGCTTTCTACAACTGCGGCACTTGCTATCTGCGTATTCCTGGCGGTTCCCATTTATGGGATCGCTCAACAGGGTTTTGTGGGCTATTTACGGCATTACAGCCAGCCCACCATGTTCATGATACCTTTCCATATCATAAACGAACTTTCACGAACATTATCGATGGCTGTGCGATTGTTCGGGAATATCATGAGCGGTAGCATGATACTTGCCATCCTGCTCTCAATAACGCCTTTATTTGTGCCGATCGTAATGCAGGCGCTTGGAATGCTTATAGGGCTTGTGCAGGCGTACATCTTCGCAGTGCTTGCTACCGTATATATAGCCTCGGCAACGCACATACAGGAGGAGAAGATGCAATCATAGCTGAGGTAAAAATTTATTTTCATGAATATTAACAAATAAAATATTGGAGGAATTTGAAATGGCAGGTATAGATAATGTTGCATTGGCATCCATTGTCATGGCAGGAATGACGATGGCAATAGGCTCGATAGGTCCTGCGATCGGGGAAGCATGGGCTATATCGAAGGCTCTTGGTGCAATAGCGCAGCAGCCGGATGAGGCAGGCACGATCACACGAACATTATTCGTTGGTCTTGCGATGATAGAATCAGTTGCAATATACTGCTTTGTGATTTCCATTATCCTGATCTTTGCCAACCCGTTCTGGAATTATATGGTGTTAAAGGCAGGATGATAGTGTGCAGATAGATTATTTCACAATTTTTGCGCAAATAATCAATTTCCTTGTGCTTGTCCTCCTGTTAAGACATTTTCTTTATGGACGCATCATAAAAACCATGGACGAGAGGGAAAAAAGGATAGAATCACAATTACAGGAAGCTGCAACAAAGAAAAAGGAAGCGGAGGAGGAGGGAGATTCGTACCAGCGGATGAAAAAAGAATTTTTGAACGAACGCGAAGGAATGCTTGCAGAAGTAAGAGAAGAAACACAGAACATTCGCAGGGAGTTATCAAAGAAAGCCGCTGACGAGGTCAATGAAAATAAAGTTAAATGGAATGAAGAAATTCACCGTCAGAAGGATGCATTCCTTAATAATATGAGACAAAGCGCCAGTAAGGAGATCTATGCCATCGCGAGGCGCGCACTTGCCGATCTTGCAAATGAGGAGCTGGAAAGCCATATTATGGAAACTTTCATTTATAAGTTGCAGAAAATGGATGAAGATGAAAAAAAGAAAATGATGGAATTCCTGGAAAGGAAAGAGGATATCATCATAAAAAGTGGGTTTGCGATTCCTGAAAGTATGCGCCGTAGCATACGTAAGACACTGCAGGATGAGATCGGCATTGATCTGAATTTAAAATACCTGGTATCTCCTGAGGTAATATCCGGGATCGAATTGAGCGCTTCGGACTTGAGGATCTCGTGGAGTATAGGAAGCTACCTGGACTCGTTAGAGGATGAATTATCCAGGATGTTCGTACAACCTCCTGAAGAGACCAAAACATAAAGAGAAATTTATGGTAACGCAAAATGATGAGCTGCGATCGGTTCTTGAAGATACGCGGACAAATCTTGATCGCTCACTTAAGAACCACAGGGCTGGACTTAAGTTCCAGGAAATCGGGACTATAAGTTCGGTTGGCAACGGAATTGCCGGGATCATGGGTTTACCTGACGTGAAGTCAGAAGAACTGATCCTGTTCCCGGGGAACTTGCTGGGTATAGCTTTCAACCTTGATGCAAAAGAAGTTGCTGCCGTACTATTTGACCGCTCAGATGAACTAAAAGCAGGGCAGGAGGTGCACCTCACCGGCAGGGTGATGGATGTGCCTGTGGGGGAAGGTTTGCTTGGGCGTGTGATCGACCCGATAGGAAGACCGCTTGATGAACTGGGAACGATCGAGTTTTCAGAGAAACTGCCAATAGAGCGTGAAGCTCCGGGGATAATGGACAGAGCACCCGTGAACATCCCGCTCCAGACCGGGATACAGGTCATAGATGCCCTCATCCCTGTAGGAAGAGGTCAGCGCGAGCTCATCCTTGGTGACAGGCAAACCGGGAAAACAGCTATTGCTCTTGATGCGATAATAAACCAGAAGGATGTGGTATGCGTCTATTGCGCGATCGGGCAGCAAAGCTCTGCTGTCGCAAAAGTGATCGCAGATCTTGTGAAATACGATGTTATCAAGAACTGCATCGTGGTCGTGGCTACGGGTGAAGATACGCCTGGTCTTAATTTCATCGCCCCTTATGCGGCAACCACCATCTCTGAGTATTTCATGGAAAAAGGGAGGGATGTCCTCATAGTATATGATGATCTTACGAAACATGCACGCTCTTATCGGGAGCTTTCGCTGCTGCTTCGGCGTCCCCCGGCAAGAGAAGCGTTCCCCGGGGATATTTTCTATATCCATTCACGCCTGCTTGAGCGTTCTACCCATCTTCGAAAAGGCGGTTCCCTTACTGCATTACCTGTGATAGAAACCCAGGCGCAGGATATCTCGGCTTATATTCCCACAAACCTCATATCGATCACAGACGGTCAAATTTATCTTTCGCCAAAGCTCTTTGATGAAGGGGTCATGCCCGCAGTGGACGTGGGAAAATCCGTATCGAGGGTCGGGGGAAAAACACAATTGCCATCGTACAGGTCTGTTGCCGGGGATCTTCGCCTTTCTTATTCCCAATTCGAGGAACTTGAGACCTTCTCCCGTTTTGATACCAGGCTGGATGTGGAAACGCGAAAAACACTTGACAGGGGGCGAAGGGTCAGGGAAGTACTGAAACAACGGCAATACGATCCGATCCCGGTTCCTGAACAGATAGCGGTTCTACTGGCTGTAACTTCAGGATTATTTGATGATATTTCACTCCAGGAAATCGACCCGGCAAGAAAAAGCATCAGGGAGGCTTTCAGGAAAAATCTTCCTGAACTATATCAAAAGATCCTGTCCGGCGAGGAATTGAATAATGTTGATCGCCAGTTGCTTATCGGGATGTGTGTGAAGGCGCTCGGAAGGGAGGAGAAAGTCTGAATTCGAATACAAAAAACGGTTCCACCAACGTGTCCCGCCATAAACTTCTAAAATGGTAGGACATAAATAAGATTGACATTTTACATAAACTTATGACGGTCCCGGCGAATTAAAATATCGAGGAGCAAAATTCCCGGAAATGATGCAGACCAATCTGCTACTGTAGAAACTTACTTTAAAAAATGTTCATCAAGGCAAAAGCTTCGATGATTCCAAATCATTCCATAACTGCAAAACTTGTGCAATCGGTAAAACTGAAACCTTTATCGCGATATTTCATAAAAATATGCCAGGCTTTCTTCTCTTCAGATGGTGTTAGCCGGATAAGAGTGCACTCCAAACATAAATCATAATGCCAAGCGGTGTGAAAATATTCTTTTTATCTTAAAGGATACTCGTGAACATCTTTTTCTCTGAATAAAAATAAGTTTTAAGATGACGATCGGTGTTATATTATAATATTTATTAAAGATTATAATTATTATGTTGACTTTTGGGTAAATAATCCAACGGTTCAATGACGCCATAGAGCTTGACTGTATAACCTGACCTTCCGAGTTTCATAGGCTACATATCAAAAAGTTCCTCTTCCATACCCAACTTTTTCAAAATCTCTTTTTGTTCTTTGGTGAAAACTGTAAGCTTTTCAATTTCCTCTCCCC
>Ga0172368_10008019_pt1 | contig 10849 bp, 9 predicted proteins | sample Lak11m_FD_114540 | JGI IMG/M metagenome (GOLD analysis project Ga0172368, IMG submission 114540) | Freshwater microbial communities from Kabuno Bay, South-Kivu, Congo - kab_022012_11m | ecosystem: Environmental > Aquatic > Freshwater > Lake | place: Democratic Republic of the Congo: South-Kivu...
AAAGCAAACGATTGAATATAATCAAAAAGGAGTAGATACTTTAATTACAATGGACTTAATGAATGAACCATTTATTCAAAATATAGAAAATATAATACTACTTGCTTGTGACACAGATTTTGTGCCAATCATAAATTTTATTAGATCCAAGGATAAAAAAATATATTTGTTTTATTACAATGATCATCAAAGAGGTTCTAAATTTTCTATGTCTAATGAAATAGAAAACATTTGTGACAAAAAAATATTAATTATCAAAGATTACTTTACAAGAAGCACAAAACAATAATTGCATAATTAGATAGATTTAGTTTATAAAGATTTCTTTCATTAAATATATTATTGATAGCATATTTGAAATTCATTTGAGAACATCTTCAAAGAACTAAATTAGTTGCGCGTTAACCTCATGAGAAATAGAATATTTCTCAGGATCCTAAGAAATTGGCAAAGCCAATTTTTTATGAAAGCGAAACCGGTTATGCCTCTGTAGCTCAGTGGTAGAGCATCAGTCTTGTAAACTGGAGGTCGAGGGTTCAAATCCCTTCAGAGGCTTAACACCAAAAGTTAAAAGCCCTTAATTAGATTATATCTTATACAGTTATATAAATTTAAGAGAGAAATGAATGACCAATATAAATAATATTAAATTCGAATTTTACAACCCTAATACAGACTCCATATCTGATTTAATATTAAAGATTAAAAAAATACATTCAAAAGTATTGAGTATAACAGATAAAAATAAACCTAAAATAAAAATTAAGACTGAAAAATATTTTGATATCTTAAAAAAGGACTACTTAGAAAAAGATTATAAAATAGAAGAACTATTTGAAGGAGTAGTAAGGTGGCATTCTCCAAACACAATGTATAATGTTACTCCTCCACCACTATTATCCTGTATTGCAATTCAATGTATATCATCTTTATATAATCCTAATTTAGCTTGGGACATTGCTTCTGGAAAGCTAGCATATACAGAACAAGCAACAATAAAATATATTTCGGATTTAGTTAATTGGAATTGGAAAAAATCAGGTGGCTGTTTTGTATTTGGAGGAAAAGGTACAAACTTATATGCAATATATACAGGATTAAAAGAGTGTATCCCAAATTACAATAAAAAAGGAATTACAAAAGATGTTTTTGTATTGTCAACAAAAGCATGCCATCCCTGCCATGTATCAGTATGTAAATGGTTAGGATTAGGAGAAGATAATTGTATAAGAATAAATACATTAAAAAATAACACAATAGATTTAAATGAGTTTGAGATTACTCTTGATAAATTATTATCAAAAAATAAAAAAGTTGCAGCAATAATGTTAAGTGGGGGAACCACAATGGATCTGGATATAGATCCAATTGAAAAAGTAATTGAAATAAGGAATAAACTTATATTAAAATATAAATTAACATATAAACCTCACGTTCATTTTGACACAGTGATTGGATGGGCCTGGTTATTTTTTAAAAATTATGATTTTAAAAGGAATAAATTAAAAATTTCATCAAAAAGCATAAAACAAATAAAAGAAACACTAAATAAATTAAAATATATAAATTTAGCTGATTCTATAGGGGTTGATTTCCACAAAACAGGTTTTTCCCCGTATAGTTCTAGTTTATTCTTAATAAAAAATAAAAAACTAATATATGATAATTTTGATAATTTCGTAGATTATTCAGAATATGTTCCTTTTAAATATACACTAGAAAATTCAAGACCAGCACAATCAGCAATTATGGCATATATTGCATTAAAAACACTAAAACCAATTGGTTTTCAAAAAATAATAGGGCATCTAACAGATATGAAAAATGATCTTGTGCAAAAAATAGAAACTAGCAAAAAGTTTATTGTACTTAATAAATATTCACATGGATTATCTGTTGTTTTTATTCCAAAGTTAAATGATACCGAAAACAAATTAATTAATAATTACATTGATTCATATTATTATAGAATATTTAAGGAAAATAAATATTTTATAGATGTAATTCCTGCCTATACAACAGGATCATCTGAATTCAATCATAAATGCTTGAAAGCATATATTATGTCTCCATTTTCCACAGAAAAAACAAATACAGATTTTGTAAATTACATGATAAATATTAAAGAAACAAAAAATATTAAAAACACAAAAATTAATGAAAATCATCCACTTAAATGTTGATAATTATGACTGAATTATTAGATGATAATAAAAAACTAATCACGGAATTTGGCGCAAAACCTATATCAGAAATTAAAGGAATAATTCCTGATTTTTATACATTTAATAAAGGATTAATATATTCGCATAGAGATTTTGACAAATTTATGCTTGCCTTAAAATCAGGAAAAAAATGTGCAATCGTTTCTGGCTTTAATGCATCTGGAACACTACATTTTGGACATAAAGCAGTATTTGATACTATACTTTATTTCCAAAAAGAGTATAACATACCTGTATTCATACCAATATCTGATGATGAAAGTTATCTTGCAAATAAAATAAGTACTCAAGAAGAAGCATTAAAAAACGCATATATAATTGCACAAGAATTAATTGCATATGGGTTCAATTCAAAAAACACATATTTTATCATAGACCAGATATACACTAATATTTATAACTTAGCAATAAAATTATCAAAAAAAGTAACACTCTCAGAAATAAAATCCACTTATGGGTATGAAATGTCTAATAATCCTGGTTTATTTTTTTATCCAGCTATACAATCAGCACATGTTTTATTTCCAATGACTATTGGATTCGACAATGTATTAGTACCAATAGGCCCAGATGAGGATAGCCACTTAAGAATTGCAAGAGATATAGCAAGCAAAATGAATTTAAATTGTCCAAGTGTAATACACCTACGTTTTTTACCAGGTATAGATGGGGATAAAATGTCTAAATCCCAAAAAAATACAATAAACCTTAATGAATCAGAAGAACAAATTAAAAAAAAAATATCCAGTTCTTATAGTGGAGGAGGAAATACACTTGAAGAGCATAAAAAATACGGAGGAAACCCAGATATAGATATTCCTTGTATTTATCTATCTAACTTTTTCCTATCAGAGAATGAATCATCAGAATTATTTAAAGATTATAAATCTGGGAAAATATCTTCAGGAGATGTTAAAAAAAGATTAACTAATTATCTAACTAATTTTATTACTAATTACAAAAAATCATTAACAACCGTTAATTCTGCATTAATTAATGCAAGTATACTTAAAAATAATTACGACATAAATAATTTGTTTAGTGATAAAAACCAATTTATAAATTATTTTAATGGTCAATTTTGTAGATATTTTGACTGTATTACAATTACAACAGATCTTTCAATACTCAGAGGATATGGAGTTTTTGAATATATTAGAACATATAATGGAGAAATAAAAAACATAGATAAATATATTGAAAGATTAAAAATATCTATATCAAATTTAAAAATGCCTTATCTAATTGATTATAATGACCTAAAAGAAGTTATATTTAAACTAATTAAATTGAATTATGAAAAACAAGATTTAACACTACGTATCTTGATTTTAGGAGGTAAAAGTAATTCTATAGATTTGCTTAAGCCATCAGAAGATTTTAATTTAATCATCTTAATGGATAAATTACATCCAATAGATAAAAGAAATTATGATAGGGGAATTTCTTTAAAAACAATAAATGATCATAGATGGTTTTCAGATACAAAATCAACAAACTATATTTCTGCAATAGTTGCTTTAAATTCTAATCCAACATATAATGATATACTTTTTACAAAAGAAAATAATATTTTAGAATGTAGCACAAGTAACATTTTTATAATCAAAAATGAGGAGATATATACTCCAAAAGAAAACATATTATTTGGAATTACACGAAATATGTTAATTAATAAAATAAAAAATAAGTATACAGTAGAAGAAAAGATAATTAGTATACAAGAATTGTATGATGCAGACGAGATATTTATATCTGCAACTACAAAAGGCATTATCCCAGTAACAAACATAGATGGCAAAATAATCTCAAATGGATGTTGCGGGAAAATAACCAAAAAACTACAACAAGAATTTAATGAAATGTTATTATGCTAGAAAACGACATTAGAAGTATAAGACTAGATTTGACAAATAATTGTAATCAAAAATGCATTTTCTGTTCATATCATTCAAATAATCAGAAAATAACCTTAAAAGAATTAAATTTCAAAATATATAAAAAATTATTACTGGACTGTTTAAAATTACCAATTATTCCGATAATTAAATTATCAGGAAGTGGAGAACCTACATTATATAATTCATTTCATAAATTTATTGTTTTTGCACATAAACAAAAATTTAAAATTAGATTAATTACTAATGGATTAAGTTTAAATAAAAATGCAAAATTATTAGCAAATAAATTGGATTGCATAATAATTTCAATTCATGGAACAGAAAATACACACGATAAAATAGTCTGTGTAAATGGGGCATATAATTCTATATTAAAAGGCGTCACAAAGATTCAAAAAATTAATCCGAGTATAAAAATTATATTTAATATCGTCATTAATAAATATAATTATAAAGAATTACATAAAATTGTTAAAATCGCAAAAAAGTTTAAAGTAATTCCTCGTATTCAACATTTAAAAATGATTAACATAAATTTAATTCCTGATGATTTAAATATATTATTGTATGAAATAAAAAAATGCAAAAGTATTTCGAAAAATTTAATCATGGAACCTGATATGACCGATATAGAAATATATAAATATTATGACCTCAATAATAAATTTATACTTAACTCAAAAAGTTGTTGGAGAATTAAATACGATTTACCTATACAAATTAATGGAGATGCGGTATCGTGTAATAATATATACTATGGAAATATTATAAATACTTCTCTCAAAGATATAATATATTCTAAAAACAGGATTAAATTTATAAATTATATAGAAAATAAGGGGAAGATAAGAGGATTACCTAATTATTGTTCCAGATGTTGCTATAATACAAAGAAAATCGTAAAACTATATTCTAATTTTAAATGATTACTTAATTAAGAGAGAATTTAATTCTGCAATATAATTTAATTTTCTTTTTTCTAAAAATTTTCTGTCATAAGCAAAATCCACTAAATTAGTTAATATATATGATAAGATATTTAGCTTCCAAAATAAATAATAAATTTTATTTAATTTAATAATTGCTTTTTTTTGGATTAGAGTTCCATAATCCATATGATTTAAAATTTCTACTTCAAGAACATAATTTTTTAATTCAATAGTAATTCCTGCAAATTCAATAAACTTATCTGCTTTTGGTAAATCAGAATAATCTTTATAATGAAATGAGTCTAATTTATATACGCGATTTTTATTAAATATCCATTCTTCACGTTCTAAATTCCAGTCTACAATTCCAAATTTTAATGGAATTTCTCCAATCATTTTTTTAATTATCATTATTTGCTTAATTATTTTTGATTTAGTATATTTTGGCAAATATTTTAATTCCCAATCAATTTTAAAACTATGATTTATTTCATCAATTAACTTTTCACAATACCAATTATATTTTTCAACAGTATATTTATAATATCTAAAGTGGTGTTCAAAATAATTAAATAACTCTGCCGTATTTAAAAAATTATCATCCACTAAAAAATCAGAATAAATTATATTTTTATTAAAATAACGAATTTTAGGATAATAATAATTAATTTTTTTTAAATAATCGTATCGATTTAGTTTATCAATTCCAATATATTTTGCAATTATACGTTTATTATCAAAAATTAATAATCTTTTTGGAGATTCATACTCCTTTAATGATTTTGAAAGATATTTGAAAGGTAATTTTCTTAAAGTAGTTTTATTTGAGAAGAAAACGCAATCAGATTTTATTATCTTTAAATATTCTCTTTTTTTAACTGTAACTTGGTTATTTGTTGAAATAGAAGGAATATTTTTAATCCTTGTTTTTAAAATATATATCGGCTTTTTAAATTGTTTAAAATAATTAATTGAGGATCTAAAAGTGTCAGTAGTTCCTGGACCTTCATCTACTATAAAAATAAATTTACTTTTACCTATTTGAATCTTAATATTTGATAACTCATTAGGAGAGATTATAAATGGAGTTTTTAGTAGACCTTTTCTAATCGAATTTCGTTTAATACCCGGTCTCAACGTAAGATATAGTTTATCCTTTTGAAATATTGACACGATTGGAGCAAAATGGGATCCTGCGCTTCTTATCCCAATTACACTGGAATTAAAAATAATTTGTTTTAATTTAGGTTTATTAATAGTATTAAATACATCTTCTGGATATACCCCATAGTTTGAATAACTTTCAATTATTTTTGATTCAGGAAAATAAATTTGATTGTAAAAGGTGGTAGAATAACACCCTGATTTTATAAATTTAATTTTATTAAACTGAATGGTATTTTTTTTATTAAGAAATATATTCTCTGCCAATTTAACCAATCCCAATCTAAGTTGAAGTACATTATCGTAATTTAAATCATTAAATACTAGATAATCAGAATATAATTGCTCTATTGAACAGATGTTAATAAATTTATTTATATCTCTTGTCATATCGTATTCACCTGATATAACAATATTAAAAGAAATGAAATAAAATAGAGTTTATTGTTTACGACATCAACAAATAATGTACAAATTAAAAGTGCTACAAACAATTGATAATAGGTATAAAATTTAATTAATTTTTTAAAAAAAAATAGTTTATTAATCAATATCAAGAATACAAAACAAATCCAAAATAGCCATTCTTTTAAAATGTAACTAAAACTAATTAAAAACAAAAGATAAACAGTAACTAATAAAATTGTAGACATCCAAAAAGTAATTTTATTTCCTAAAATAACTGCAAAGGTATTTATTTTATTTTTTTTATCTTCAAGATAACCAGCATATGTGTGCCCCATTTCAGAAGACAGCCCATAAATAAAAATAAGTACAGCTATTAAAAATCCTTTATGTAAATAAATTGCAAAAACGAGAGGATAAAAACAATATAGTATTAAAGAAGCAGATATTGGGCCAAATATAGATTCTTTTAATCTAAATTGTCCTATACCTTTATTATAACCATACCATAAGAAGATATATATACATAAGGAAATAAATAAAAAATAATCAAAAATAAAAAATTGACAAATAACAGCAAGAAATATAAAAAAAATCATCAACTTTTTTGCTTGTTTTATTGAAATAGAACCATCAGTAATTGGATTTTTTAATGAATTATCTGTTTTATAATCAACAATATTATTATGGATATATCCACCCATACTAACAAAAATATACGGAAACAAAACAAGTAAATATTTATATCCAATATTTGAAAAATACACATAAAAAAGAACGAAAAATATTTGATAAATATACACTCTACCAAAATTTTTTAATCTTATTAATTTTAAATAATCCATAACTTTTGAATTATACATATAGATTTTAGAATAATAACAAATAAAAAGCCTTTGAAAATTAAAATATATATTAACTAATTTGAGTAATTAAATATGACAACAATAGATATAACAAATAATTGCAATTTTATGTGCCTCCATTGTTGTAAAATCAATACAAATACAGAGATGAATTTTACTACTTGGACAAAAATACTAAAAAATATTAATCCAATGATGAAAAAGGAATATTTTGTGCTTGGTGGTGGGGAACCGTTTTTAAATCCAAAACTATTCGAGATTATAAATTCGATACGTAAAAAACATCACATAAATAAGCAAACCTATAATTTATTATTTACTGAAAGAAATCCAGAAAAAATATATCAATTAATTACAAAAACAAAAATACTAATTACAACTAATGCATCAATATTAAACAAAACCAAATTAAAAAAACTTAACTCAAATAAATGTGTTTTATGGATATCATTAGATGCATATAATAATTCTATATTTAAAAAAATAAGGCGAAATTCAAATCCAGAGGAAATTAAAAAAAATATTATTCTCGCAAAAGAATTTGTTCCTATACACATAAATACAGTATTAAATGAAATAAATGCAAAAGATATTTGTGAAATATTGAAGTTTGTAAATCAAAATAAAATCCCAATGATAAGATTTGCGCCTGTAAGAATGATAAAAAATGCAATTAGAAATAATATAAAAATAACTTGTGAACATTATATTGAATGTATTAAAAAGATAAATAATTATTATACACAAAATAAAAATCAATACACAACTGTAATTATATCATTACCACCCACATATCAAGTCTATTTAACAGAAAAATATCCTAATTTTGAAAAAATAAAAAACATACATTTAGAACCACACATCTGCCACTTTGGAGAATTAAGCAGAGCCATAATTACTCCTAATGGAGATTTAATGGGCTGTTGTAATGCAGCCTCAATTCCTTTTTTTAAATTAGGAAATTTATTAGAAACAAACCTAAATATATGCCTTAATAATAAAAAATTAGATAAGTTTGAAAATAAATCAAAAGAGTGTGATAATTGCAAAACCTTGTTAGTATGTAATAAAGGCTGTAGAGTAACTATTTATGAAAAAAATCACTCTATAAAAGGTAAAGATCCTACTTGTATAAGTTATAAAAAGAGATGTTAATGAAAGGAAAATTTATCGTAATTGAAGGCGTACATGGAGTTGGAAAAACAACGACAATAAAGAATGCATTAAAAATATTAAATACGAAGAACTTCACATATAATAAAGGATTCATACATAATACCCCTTGGACTTATTTTATTAGTATCCATCCCCATTCAATAACATATTATATAGATTTCATAATAAAAGTGAAAATAATTAAATTAAAATTAAAAAATAAAAATATATTTCAGGATCGATATGTATATTCAGTAGATACATATATTCCAAATTCAAATAGATTTTATAATAAAATATTTAAAACTTTATTAGCTCCACTTTTTATTAAACCAGATATTTACATCCATGTTACAACAAATACAGCCACAATTATTTATAGAATAAAAAAACAAAAAAGAGATGAATTTAGACTAGATTTAATAAATAATCCAAATAAGATTGAATTGATGGAAAAAAAGTTAAAACTAATATATAATAAATTAAGTTGCCCAAAACATATACTAGACACTACAAATAAATCAAAAAAAAAGTGTGCACAAGAATTAATTACATTCATCCAAAAACACATCTGAAATCAAAAGTTAAAAGCCGCTCTAGAGGCTTGATATTATTGGGTTATAAATAATTATAATTGTAAGCTTAAGTTAAATTTTTACAATGTTCTATTATATATATTATTATGAGTGTTACAGACTTACAAGATTTAAAAGAGCTAAATAGGATTAAACAAAATTTAAATATAGATGAAGATACAATTATTGATCAAACATTAGTTTCAAAAATAAATAACAATCCCCTACAAATAGAAAATAGACTTAAAGGGTTAGAAAAAGAAGACGAATTTGGACTTTATTTATTAACTACTAATATCGAACAGATGGTTATATTAAAACAACAGAAACAATTTGTTAATAAAGAAAGATATATAATACCAGACTTTTTAGTATCTTTTAGATTAAAAGATAAAGCTCAAAGAATGTTTATAGAGGTAAAAAGTACAAAAAGCAAAAAATTTACTATTTCTGAATATGATTATAAAAGATTAAGAAACTTCTGCGAATTATATTCACTGCCATTATATTTTGCTATTTATATAGATGATATTATAATTAATCAGTTTTCTTTAATTTCAGGTAAATTATTGATAGAAAAATCAATTCAACAAGAAACAAAACATAATAATAGAAAACAAATTTGTTATACCATTAATTGGAATGATTTATTAAAATTAGATTGTTCTGGTTTATGGATGGAAAACTTAGTAATAGTAATCAAAAACGGAACTGAAATATCACACATATATGACAAAACAAAGAAAATGGAGTGTTATAATCAAAAATATGGTGGATTAATAGAATTAAAAATTAAAAATAAAGATACAAAAAAACAAATTATAATGAATAATAAAATTGAACCTTTAATTTATCATATAATATTAAATATTTTGTCTACTAAACTTGCAAAAAAACAAATTATATCAAATGATAATATAACTGAAACAAAATATATTTATGAAGACAATGTGCTTATACCTTTTAACACTTTTATATTAAATGCATTTATATACTTTAAAAATTTACCTAAAGAAAATGAATTTTCTAAAACTTATTTATTAGATAATTTTAATGAAACGGATTATAATTTAATTTTACACCTTAAATATTATACTAGTGAATTAGTAAGAAACAAACATTTATTTGCGTTCAAAAACACACCAAATTTAGAAAAATAATTTTATTCGTCTAATATTAATTTAATTATCTTACAAATATTATATTTTACCTATAGTTCTAAGATATAAAGATATACTTACTAACAACATAATTTCTAACATAAATGCGAATGAATCTTTTAGAGTAAGCTCTCCAAAATAAACTATTACTTTTGCTATCATGTTAATACAAGGTATTATTAATATAGCAAAAATTAATTGATTAAATTCCTTTTTAATTTTTTTATTAATTTTACCTTTTTTATCTTTTTTATAGTATGTTTCACTAAGGTCTTTTATAGATATTTTAACCATTACAAAAAAATAAAATGAACGAAATCGCTTCGCGATTTAATGATTATCGGGGGCCCTTATCTGCACATAAATGTGCAGTATTATGAGCGGGCTCCCTTGTTGTCACTAATTTGGGTGTAATTGTTTGTATTTTGTTTGGCCTTCTTCAATATACTTTTTGATTTTATCTGCAGTT
>Ga0172368_10008022_pt1 | contig 10848 bp, 7 predicted proteins | sample Lak11m_FD_114540 | JGI IMG/M metagenome (GOLD analysis project Ga0172368, IMG submission 114540) | Freshwater microbial communities from Kabuno Bay, South-Kivu, Congo - kab_022012_11m | ecosystem: Environmental > Aquatic > Freshwater > Lake | place: Democratic Republic of the Congo: South-Kivu...
GGGACCGGGTATTTTCACTGCCGTGATGGCAGCCCTGGCTTTCGATTTCTTTTTTATCCCGCCCTTTTATACATTCACGGTCGGCAACCTGGAAGGCTGGCTCGTGCTGGCTATTTTCCTGACCGTGGCGATACTGGTGGTTGGGCGGATCCAGGTCAGTTTCTCCAAGGCGCTGACCAGTGAACGCGAAGCCATTTCGATGTATGAACTCAGTAAGGCCTTGGCCAATTTACACACCCAGGACGCTGTCGCTCATACGGTGGCCCGCTTTCTCCAACAAAGATATCTTGCTAACCTGGTCACAGTAGTCATCCAGCCAAAAGGGCAGTCAAATGAAATTTCCGCTTACGAACCCCAGAACGCTGCCCTGCCCGGAAAACCCGATCGTGTCCTCCCGCTTTTGAATAATTGGGGGCTCGTGGGCGAAATACAGATTTGGGGTCGAAATATAGAAATCCCATCTGTCGAGAGCCGCATCTTTTTGAATTTCGCCACGCAGATTGGGCAGGCGATTGAACGGACACAACTGACAGAGGCCGGTGCGTTTCTGAACTCCACCCCTGAAAAGACGAAAGTTAATTGATAAGAGGAAAAATGTTAAAACAACTCAGACCAGCTCTTGCATCACTCCTGCTGTTGACCCTGATCACAGGAGTGATCTACCCCTTGGTCATTACCGGGATCGCACAACTGGTGTTTCCTTCGCAAGCCAACGGCAGCCTGATCCTCAAGGATGGGAAAGCCGTCGGCTCGGAATTGATCGGTCAACCTTTCGATGACCCCAAATATTTCTGGGGACGCCTCTCTGCCACCAGTACCTTCCCGTACAACGCTTTCAACGCCGAGACCTTGACCGGTTCCTCCGGCTCAAACTATGGGCCGCTGAACCAGGCTCTTCTGGATGCTGTTCAGGCGCGGGTGGATGCGCTCAAAGCGGCTGACCCTGCGAATACCGCTCCCATTCCGGTTGACCTGGTGACTGCCTCGGGCAGCGGTCTCGATCCCCATATCAGCGTAGCCGCGGCGTTGTACCAGGTCCATCGCGTTGCACAGGCCCGAGGTATGTCAGACACAGAGGTGCAAGCACTCGTGGATAAAAATACCAACGGACGACAGTTTGGTTTCCTGGGCGAGCCAAGAGTAAATGTGCTGAAGCTTAACCTGGCGCTGGATGCAGCAAAATAAGCCCCGCCCTTCCCTCTCTGCCGTTGCTGAAATTAGTGCTACTTATCTGATCTGGCAATGGCAGCGGGCAGGCAGGTCCATGCTCTCTGCGTTAATCGGAACCACTTTTACAACATCACAACTGCTAAGGCAATTTGGGCAGGTCGCTCTGGATTAGCGATACTGGCGCTTGCCCTGGGACCGGCTCTTGAACATTTGCCTTTGCAGGGCGTCAAATCATTATGACAGATGAAGAAAAGTGTCAGGTAGATTATTCTTTCCGTACATATGCAGTATGAAAGGAAACAATTGATGGAACATCAACGCCCCGATCCAGATAAACTGCTCGCCCGCGTCCAGGCTGAAGAAGCACAGCAGGGGTTAGGCAAGTTGAAGATTTTCCTTGGTTATGCAGCCGGTGTTGGTAAAACATATGCCATGCTCGAAGCCGCCCATCAACGTAAACGGGAGGGCATTGATATCGTTATCGGATATATCGAAACTCACAAGCGTTTGGAAACAGAGGCCTTGGTCAAGGAGCTTGAGATTATTCCGCGCCAGCAGGTTCTGTATCATAATGTGCAAATTCCCGAGATGGATATGGATGCCATCCTGGCCCGCGGGCCACAACTGGTACTGGTGGATGAATTAGCCCATTCCAACGCCCCCGGAGTGCGACATCCTAAACGTTATCAGGATGTGGTGGAACTGCTCGATTCCGGGATTGATGTTTATACTACTCTGAACATCCAACACTTGGAAAGTCTGAACGATATTGTTGCGCGCATAACTGGAACGCTGGTGCGCGAAACCATCCCCGATAGTGTGCTTGACCGGGTCAGCGACATCGAGGTGATCGACCTGCCTCCTGAAGAACTGCTAAAGCGGCTTAAAGAAGGCAAGGTTTACATCCCCGATCAGGCGGAGCGTGCCATCGATAAGTTTTTCCGCAAAGGCAATCTAACGGCTTTACGTGAAATGATGATGCGCCGCGCCGCTGAACGCGTGGATGACCAGATGCGTGCTTACATGCGCACGGAATCCATCCCCGGCCCGTGGGCGGCTGGGGAACGGTTGCTGGTCTGTATCAGCCCCGGAACGCTCAGCGAACGCCTGGTCCGGACTGCCAGGCGTTTGGCCGATGAGTTGAACGCTAAATGGTATGCCGTTTATGTCGAAACCCCGGATGAAGTCAAGCTGTCTCAGGAAAAACGCGACCGTATAGCAGATATGCTTCAACTGGCAGAAGAATTGGGGGCGCGCTCGGTCAGTTTGCCAGGCCGGTCGGTCAGTGAGGTTGCGCTCAGTTATGCCCGACGGCATAATGTTACAAAAATCATTGTTGGCAAGCCTTTGCGCCCGCATTGGCAGGAACTGTTACGCGGTTCCGTGGTGGATGAACTGATCCACGCGAGCGGTGGAATTGATATGTACATGGTGACCAGCGAGGCCGAGCCGGTTAATCCCAGGATGCCGGAAGGTTGGCGACCTCACCAACCCTGGCCCAGATATCTGTGGGGAATAATACTGGCAGCGGCAGCAACAGGGTTGAGTTTGCTTGTTTTTCCATTTATTTCGCCAACCAATATCGCCATAATTTATTTACTTTCGGTCGTTTTGTCCGCTTTCTATTTTGGTCGAGGGCCGGCCATCCTGACATCAGTTCTCGGAGTGATTGCCTTCGATTTTCTATTCATTCCTCCACACTTTACCATGGCTGTTTCAGACTCTGAATACTTGCTAACCTTCGCCGGCCTGTTGGCGGTCGGCCTGGTTATCAGCCACCTTACATCCCTTGTGCGCGAACAAGCCGATGCCGCACAGGGCCGGGAAGCGCAGACAGTTGCCTTATATGAACTTGGAAAAGATCTGACCGTCACCACCAAACTGACCGACATTGCTAGAACCGTCATTGCCCAGATCAGCCAGACCTTTGGGCGCGATGTGGCGATTTTCCTACCGGAAGACCATGGCCCACTCAAAATTTATGCCGCCTGCCCAGAGTTGACCATTGCCGATAATGAACTGGCGGTAGCCGATTGGTCTTTCCAGCGCGGGCAAGTTGCCGGGCGCGGCACGGATACCCTCCCTGATGCATCCATGCGGTATCAGCCGCTACGTACTACCCGAGGCGTGGTTGGTGTCCTGGGTGTCAGGCCGATGGATGCCGGTCACCACTTGACCCACGATCAGCGCCGCACCCTGGATACCTTTGCCAACCAGGTGGCGATGGCAATTGAGCGGGCGCGACTGGCCGAACAGGCGCACCAGGCCGAGATTTTGGAAATCACCGATAAGTTGCAATCAGCATTGTTGAACTCGATTTCACATGATTTACGTACCCCATTGGTTTCGATCACCGGCGCATTGAGCAGTTTATTGGATGAAGGTGCCCTCAAGCTGGATGATGTATCCCGGCGGAGCCTGGTCGAAACGGCGTATGAGGAATCTGACAGACTCAACCGGCTGGTTGGCAATCTGCTCGATATGACCCGTCTGGAGGCTGGAGCTGTGCGCATCCATAAGGATATCTGCGATGTTCAGGATGTGGTTGGTTCAGCATTGGAGCAGCTTAATAGTCGTCTCGAGAACCACCCAGTGACGATCGATGCATCGCCGGAATTACCTAATATCTCGATGGATTTCATCTTGATTTCACGGGTCCTGGTCAATGTTATCGACAATGCCATCAAATATTCCCCGCCCGGGGCGCCAATCGAGATCCGCGCCCAGGCCACCAATGGTTACTTGGAAATTGCCGTGGCAGACCGGGGTGCTGGGATCCCCAAGGAAGACTTATCAAAAATATTTGATAAGTTTTATCGTGTTCAACGGCCCGATAACGTAACTGGAACCGGGTTGGGGCTTGCCATCAGCAAGGGAATAGTTCAGGCCCACGGCGGTTTTATGGCCGCCGAGAATCGCTCGGATGGTGGGGCAATAATCATGCTAGCGTTACCAACCAGGTAAATTCGATGGCTGAAACTCGTTTGAAGATCCTTGTCGTAGATGACGAACCGGCGATCCGGCGATTTTTACGTACCGCCCTTGATACGTATGGTTATTCCATTTCTGAAGCCGCACGCGGTGAAGAGGCTTTGAACGCTGTGGCAATGGGGCACCCGGACGCTGTTATCCTCGATCTCGGCCTTCCCGATTTGGATGGAGTTGAAGTCACCCGCCGCTTGCGTGAATGGACTCAAATTCCAATCATCATCATATCTGTTCGGGATCAGGAAAATGAAAAAGTTAACGCGCTGGACGCAGGCGCAGATGATTATCTGACCAAACCCTTTGGGATTGGCGAACTGATGGCTCGCATCCGTGTTGCATTGCGGCGTTCCACTTGGCCGGAAAAACAACCGGTATTCGTGCTCAAAGATTTGGTAATGGATATGGCGCGCCGACTGGTGTCCGTCTCCGGTCAACCAGTTGCGCTAACCCCCACTGAATACGATATTTTGCGCATCATGGTGGCGAATTCCGGGAAGGTACTCACCCACCACCAATTGGCTCACTTAGTCTGGGGAAATGCCGAAGAGAACCAGGCTCATCTGCTACGTGTTCACATCGGCAATTTACGTGGGAAAATCGAATCTGATCCTTCCAGACCATACTACATTATCACCGAGCCGGGGGTGGGGTATCGTTTCAGGGAGGGGAATTATTAGGGTCATAAAATTTTATTGCCAATTTTGAGTGAATGATTCCATCTCATAACCTGCATGTCAAGGTCTTCAACACGATTTGGCATTGGATGGGATACAATAAAATCACCAGGGTATTCCATGCCTCTCGAACCATTTCGCCCCGATCCCGATCAACTACTCGCCCATGTGCAGGCGGATGAGAAATCCAGCCAGCGCGGGCGGCTCAAGATTTTCCTTGGCTATGCCGCCGGGGTGGGTAAAACCTTTGCCATGCTCGAAGCCGCCCACCAGCGCCACGCCGAGGGGTTGGATGTGGTCATTGGCTATGTCGAGACGCATAAGCGCGTCGAAACGGAAACTCTTGCCCAAGGGTTGGAAATTATTCCGCGCAGGATACTCGAATATCGCGGCATTGAGTTAACCGAAATGGATGTGGATGCCTTGCTGGCTCGGCATCCACGCCTGGCATTGGTGGATGAGCTTGCTCACACCAATGCTCCTGGTTCCAGACACCCCAAACGCCACCAGGATGTTGATGAACTGCTTGCAGCGGGGATTGATGTTTACACCACATTGAACATCCAACACCTGGAGAGCCTGAACGATGTCGTCGCCCAAATCACCGGCACCCTCGTCCGCGAAACCGTCCCGGATAGCGTTATTGACGAAGCTGCCGAGATCGAACTGATCGATTTGCCGCCTGACGAATTACTCCACCGCTTGCGCGATGGCAAGGTATACATCCCGGAGCAGGCGGTACGCGCCATCGATGATTTTTTTCGCAAAGGCAACTTGACCGCCTTGCGCGAGATGACCATGCGCCGGGCGGCTGAGCGCGTTGACGACCAGATGCGCGCTTATATGCAAACGCGCGCCATTCCTGGTCCGTGGCATGCCACTGAAAGATTACTCGTCTGCATCAGCCCAAATACACTGGGCGAGCGTCTCGTGCGTTCCACGCGCCGTCTCGCAGATGAATTAAAAGCGGAATGGTTTGCTGTTTATGTGCAAACCCCAGAGCACGAGCGCCTCCCGCAGGCCAGCCGTGATCAGGTTGCTCGCACATTGCGTCTGGCAGAGGAACTCGGCGCACGCTCGAAGATACTGCCCTTGAGTAATACCGCACCGGGGGTCTCCGGGGCGGTCCTCCAGTATGCTCAAAAGCACAATATTACAAAAATCGTCGCTGGCAAGCCCCTGCGCCCACTCTGGCAGGATTGGCTGCGTGGTTCCATGGTGGAACAACTCATTCGTCGCAGTGGGTCGATTGATGTTTATGTCATCAGCAGTACCGAAAGTGGCAAACCTGCTGCCGATGAAATCCCCTGGCAGCCGCACAGACCATATACCCGCTACCTCTTGAGCATCCTGCTGGTTGTGATTGCCGCAGGGTTGAGTGAACTGATCGGGCACGAGATTTCACCGACCAATCTCGTCATGGTATACCTGCTAGCGGTGATAGTCGCAGCTGTTTACCTCGGGCGCGGACCGGCGATGCTTGTATCTTTGTTGAGCGTGATTGTTTTTGACTTCTTTTTCGTACCTCCATTCATGACACTGGCTGTTTCTGATACGGAATATCTGCTGACCTTTGCCGGGCTGCTCAGTGTTGGCTGGGTGATCAGTTACATGACGGCCCGCGCCCGCGAACAAGCCGAGTCTGCCCAGCGCCGCGAGGCTGATACTGCCACGTTGTATGCTCTCAGCCGCGATTTGGCTGCTGCCGATGGGTTGGAAGATGCTCTAAAGGCCATAAAGATGCATATCGAACAGGCTTTTGAACGTGAAGTTGTTGTGCACCTGGCCGATGGAGAAGTGCTGCATGCCAATGCGCTTTCAACAGATTCCCAGCCGGATGAAACAGAAATCGCTGTCGCTTTATGGACGTTCAAGAACGGCGAATCTGCTGGAAGGGGGACGAATACACTCCCCGCCGCTGGTTTCCGTTACCTGCCGCTTAAAACTGCCCGGCGTACAGTTGGTGTGATGGGTGTAAAGCTCAAAGAATCTGAAGCAACACTGACACCTGACCAGAGCCGCCTGCTCGACGCTTTTGCCAGTCAATCAGCGCAGGCCATCGAGCGCGTCCAACTGGCGGAGCAGGCGCGTCAAATAAAGTTATTGCAGGCCGCGGAAAAACTCCAAAATGCGCTGCTTAACTCGATTTCACATGATTTGCGCACACCATTGGTTTCCATTACCGGTGCGTTAAGTACCCTGGAAAATGATGCTTCCCTGGAAACAACCGCCCGCCAGAGTCTGGTTGAGACTGCCCGCGAGGAAGCGGATCGCTTGAACAGGCTGGTGGGCAACCTGCTGGATATGACCCGGCTCGAGTCAGGGGCATTACAGGTCAAGAGGGAAGCCTGTGATGCGCAGGATTTGATCGGCGCTGCCCTCGGACAGATGGAAACCCGTTTGGCAGGATGTCCGATCCGGGTGGAAGTCACCCCGGGGATGCCGCTCATTCCGCTGGATTTCGTCCTGATCGTCCACGTATTGATGAACCTGTTGGATAATGCCCTGAAATATTCCCCCGAAAACTCACCTCTTGAAATTCATGCTTATATGCAAAATAATGAACTTCAGGTGGCTGTTTTGGATCGTGGCATCGGTATCCCGCTCGAAGATCTGGAACGCATATTTGATAAATTTTACCGTGTTCAGCGACCGGAACAGGTGACAGGAACTGGGTTGGGGCTGGCCATCAGCAAGGGAATCATCGAAGCGCACGGTGGACGTATTTGGGCAGCATCGCGCGACGGCGGAGGTACTGTGATCACGTTTTCACTGCCGATGGAGATTTTCGATTGAGCGACACTCCCTTGCGTATCCTGGTGGTGGATGACGAGCGGGCTATCCGTCGTTTTCTAAAAGTTTCGTTGGGAAACCAACATACGGTTTTTGAGGCTGCCAACGGCGAGGAAGCGCTGCAAGCCGTGGCTGTTGAGCGCCCTGATCTGGTTATCCTGGACCTGGGATTGCCCGATATGGATGGCGCAGAAGTAACCCGCCGCCTGCGCGAGTGGACACAAATCCCGATCATCGTGGTCTCGGTGCGTGAACGCGAAGACGATAAAATTGCCGCCCTGGACGCGGGCGCGGACGATTACCTGACCAAACCTTTTGGGATTGGCGAACTGATGGCGCGCATCCGTGTGGCTGTGCGGCGTTCAGTACAACCCGGGAACGAACCGGTTTTTCAATTTGGTGAACTGTCTGTTGACCTTGCACACCGACTGGTAACCATGCGAGGTGAAGTGGTTACGCTGACACCGAATGAATATGATATTCTTCGCACGCTGGTACAGCATGCCGGAAAGGTGTTGACACACCGCCAGTTGCTGCGCACCGTTTGGGGAGTTTCCTACGAAAACGAGACCCACCTGCTGCGCGTCAATGTCAGCAACTTGCGCGCCAAAATCGAGGTGGATGCCAGCCGGCCAAATGTGATCCTGACTGAACCGGGTGTGGGGTACAGATTAAAGAGCCTATAGGCGGTTTTACAGTATAACGAGTGGATTGAAATAAGATCCTTGACTCGCACAGTCAACACTGGATTTAAAACGGCAACGGGTAGTTATGACGAAGCACTAAACTTATTTTTTGAAACCCGGCATGTCCGATCTTTATGAAAACCGTCTCATTTCTTACTCCCTGTCAGCACGAACAATGATTTGCGCGGCCGGTGAGCCCGTCCCCACGCCATCTGTTCGATGCATATCTCTACATCAAACGGATCGATGTTGTGCTCATGTTCATAGCGCACCAACTCCTCATACAACAAGTCGGCATCTTCCAATTCCTGGCAGTGCTCCACTTCCAGCAGCCCGGAATCCTCGAATAGTCTGCGCCACCAGCCTGGCGTGTGCTGCTTGCTGAAATCCCCTTCAAACACGTTCACGTTTTCGTTCGGCGGCGGCAGGGTGAATGCGTATACTGCGGGTGGGTTCTTCATTTGTTCCTCGCTGAATTCGTCGCTCAGTACCTCCGATCCAATGCATAGCTGCCCGCCGGTCTTCAGATGCCTCAGCAGGTGTTCCAGGAATTCCACATTTCCCCCGTAGAAATTGAACGAGTTCATGCAGAAAACCGCGTCGAAGTACCCCTCCCCGAACGGCAGTTCCTTGGTCACATCCATGTGCAGCGGCACGATTCGGTCGCGGTAGCCGCGATCTCTGAACTTCTGGTCCAGGAATGTGGCCGATGTCCACAGGTCGAGAGCGATCACCTTTACACCGTAATACCTGGCAAGATGGATCGCGGTCGATCCTTTTCCGCATCCCAGGTCCAGTACGATATCGCCTGCCTTCAAATGCATCGTGCGCACCATCCGAGCCGCCAGGTACATCCCTCCCCCGCCAAAAAAATCCTCATACATCTCATCACGCAGATAACCGTCAAGTTCAGGATACAGCCTGCGGTCCGGTAGCTTGAACCCTGCGATCGTCTCGCGTATCTGTTCTGCTGTCATTTTCATGTTTCCCTCTTTATTCCCAGTTTATGATGTCCTTGCGGGCGAGCGTTCCCCGGTGAAACCATCCGGGTGAAATAACCCAGCGAGCGTGGCATTCTCATCACTTAAAGGGAGATACCCAGGGTCGTGCATGATGTTGCCACGGCAGGAAAGGGATGCGCCACCGCGATACCATGGAGAACCATGCTCTTGGGAGTCATCAAACTCCTGTCAGGGATAACTCCTAAGGATTTCTCATCATCCTGTCGATCACTTGGACGCACTTTTCAAGTGGTTCCATATCCACCCGATGCATTTCGCGGTCCGCATTTTCTGCCCGCGAAAATCGATATTGCTTGAGCAGTCCAAGAGCCACCGGAAAAACGGACATCATCACCAGCACATCATCCTTGGTTAAAGGTGCTGGCCAAAAAGAAAGCAATTCATCCAGATTGAATGAATTCATGCCATCAGGTTCAAATAATACTGCGGAGAGTAAAAAATAGGAAGAAAACAAGGTGGCGGGCTGAAGGATGGCTGGGCCGGTAATGATGGGTTCAAAATCTATGAACCGGGCTTTCATTTTATTACCCGATCCGTCCAGGTGGATGTTCCTATACCACAAGTCCCCATGGATCAAGCATTGTCCCGGCTGGGAAACAAGTTTGATGTATCGTTCATGTTCCAATAATTTGCCGGCGCTTGTTTTTATCGGGCAATCATCCACCTGGGCGTACCTTTGTTTAATAATATCGTCAATATTTGGGATGAAACCGGTTTCCATCTTGTTTGATGCCGTGCATAGCCTTTCTTGCAGGTTGTAAACCGCCTGGATGACTGCTTTTGTCTGCCAGTATTCCGGATAACTTTTCACCGCTTCGCCGGGGATAAAAGTCTGCACCTGCACACCCAAAGCCCCGTTGGATGTAACCCTTGTCTCCCAATACAGGATGCGCGTCGTCAGCTCATCCTGTCCCGCTGCTTCATCCAGCAGGGCTACTTGAAACTGGTAGGATGAGCTGTCGTCTTCGATAATCCGCACAACCAGTGCTTCGGGCACATTGATCTGGTATACCCTGGTTCTGCCGAAATGATAGATCAGCCTTCTCGGCAGTTCCGGGTCGTCCATTAAAACGGCATCGATCATCTTTTTGTAGTTCATGGATGTTCTCTCCGGGTTCATGTGATAAACCCTTCACATTTCTCAGCCCATTGGTTTATAGGATTAAAGTATAGCAAAATATCAACGCGCGAGGCTTTGGGTTGTCCAGCTGATGACTGATGTTGAGTGTGGTTTTTTCTTCAAATGATCCAATAAAAACCTTTGGCAATACTAGGATCCTACATGTCTGCTGCTGGCAGGCTGTTATGATGTCCAAACCTGGGTAATGGTGGATAATTTCGCTTTTACCCTTCCTGGCAAAAATCGGTTAGAATAAATGTGCTACAAAATACTTGTATTTACTTGTATGATAATAAAGCTACACAAGGACGCTTGGTAGCAAGAGAATCGGCAGAATTTGAGTATTTACTGAGGGAGAAACCCTGCGAGTGAGAATTAGATCGCCGATTCTCAAA
>Ga0172368_10008023_pt1 | contig 10848 bp, 18 predicted proteins | sample Lak11m_FD_114540 | JGI IMG/M metagenome (GOLD analysis project Ga0172368, IMG submission 114540) | Freshwater microbial communities from Kabuno Bay, South-Kivu, Congo - kab_022012_11m | ecosystem: Environmental > Aquatic > Freshwater > Lake | place: Democratic Republic of the Congo: South-Kivu...
ACTTGCATTCCGTTCGGGGCAGAATCAATGCCTTCAAAATGGTGCAGGGCAGGTTATTGAAAGTCACCTATAAACCGGACGAGAGTAAAATCATTGTTATCACGGCAATGGTAAAGGGGATGTGAGACATGAAAATCGAATATGATAATAAAGTTGATGCCATATATATCCGCTTGCAGGAAAAATATGTAACCTGCACAGTGGAAATCGAGGACGGCCTGAATATCGATCTGGATGAAAACGGGAAATTGATTGGGCTTGAAGTATTGGATGCCACAGCAAGATATGCGCTGACCGATCTTTTTAATATCTCTACGGAAAACCTCCATCTTGAGGATAAGCCAATCAGGCCTGGAGGTTAGATTTCCCCATTTATCCCACCGTAAAATGGATATAGAATTCCATTATTACATGACGTGGCTGATCGCCGCCCGCGCAGGCCTGCCGCCCGGGGATGCCCAGACGCTCGCCTGGGCGTGCCAGTACGCCGACGACAACAGCACGATCTTCACGATCGACCGCGGCCTGCCCACCGAATACGGCAACTACATCAGCCAGACGTCGAACATCCTCAAGCCCCGGAAAACGCTTTTCCGCATCTATCCGCTGTTCCACTTCATCCCGGGCGACCCGATGGCCCAGACGGCCTGGCGCAAGGACGGCGCCATGCACTGGCTCAACACGACGCCGGACAGCGAAAACGCCAACCGCGTCATGGACGCGGCCCTGGCCACGGGCGATCTCTACCGCATCGGCATCGCCTGCCACGGCTATGCCGACACCTGGGCGCATCAGAACTTCGTGGGCTATTTCCATGCATTCAACGGCATGAAGGGACCCATCGACGCCGCCATCCCCGACGTCGGACATGCCGACGCCCGGCTCGCCCCGGATCTGCCCGGCCTGATCTGGGAGGATGAGCGGCTCATGCGTGAACGCGTGGACAACCGTGCCCGCTTTCTGGAGGCGGCCGCGGGTCTGTACCGCAAGCTCTCCGCATACGCCGACCCCAAGATGGCCCAAGAGCAGCGGCAGGAGCGCGAAAAGGCGCTCCTTGCCGACCTCGACCGCTGCATCGGGGCACAAGACCGGGAAAACGCCGATGAGGAAAATCGTATCGCGCGATACCGTGAATTGGCGGCCGCTCCGGCCTACGGCGGCAGGGAGATGGACACCTACGACGCGAACCGCTGGATGGACGAGGCCGTGGACACGTCCGTCCGCGGCCTGCGTGACCGGGGCAAATCCCCGCTGGCCCGCCTCGATCCGTTCAAAGACAGCTACCGCTGGAAAGACCGTGAAAACTGCCGGCAGACCCATTGGCGCCGCTTCCAGGAGGCCGTCAAGTCCCACCAGAACGAAACCTGGCAGATCCTCGAATACGAAAACTTCCTGGGCCTGGAGCTGCCGGAGCTTTGAAAGGGAAAACCTGTGCAAACGAGTGACAGCTTACCTATTTTCCACTTTAATAGTCATGACCCTACCCACTTGCAAAATGCTAAATTTAAAGACCTGACCCCCATCATGCAGCGATACAGGATCGCGGCGCTTTACGTCTTTGGGAGCCGAAGCGGTGAGGCCGCCGCTTTGCTCGCCGGCGGAAAGGAACCGGATGGGCAAGACAAGTCGGACATTGACGTAGGCGTGTTGCCGCGGCGGGGTGTGCGCCTTACGCCAAAAGAAAAAGTCAGGCTTACGCTCGCCTTGGAAGATCTTTTCCAGGCCCGGAGAATCGACTTGGTGGCGCTTCCCGAGACTGATCCGTTTCTGGCCGCAAACATCATCCGCGGCGAGCGGCTTTACTGCGCCAACGATGACGAGATCGACGAATACGAATTGTACGTCCTGAGGCGCGCCGGAGATCTCATCCCTTTGGAAGAGGAAAGAATTCGCCTGATTTTGGGACAGTCGCAATGAGCCCCGGGAAACTCAATCGCCGGATTCTGTCGGATCGTATCGCCTGGATCGACCGGATGCTGGCAGAGATCGGCAAACTTCCCCTGAAAGGCTACGAGCAGTTTCTTCAAGATACAAGGAATGTCCCGGCTGCGGAGTCGTGCCTGAGAAGGGCTCTGGAAGCCCTCCTGGACCTGGGTCGCCATATTCTGGCCAAAGGCTTCGGCATGGGGGTCACCGAATATAAAGAAGTTGCGCGGCAACTGAGGGAGGAAAAGGTCCTGGATGCCCGCCACTCCGCGCTGTTGGAAACGCTGGCCGGATACCGGAACCGGATGGCCCATTTTTACCATGAAATCGGCACGGAAGAGCTTTACGAAATCTGCCGCAAGGATATACAGGATATCAGAAGAGTCAAAGACGCCCTTGTCTCCTGGATCAACGCCAATCCCGACCGCGTCGATGGAACGATGTAGGGATTTTCAATCCAGCTCTGACCCCATCAACTTGCAAAACGCAAAATTGAGGGGCCCCAACCCCAGATTGACGCTTCGCTTAATTCAAGACCTGACCCCCATTTTTGAAAAGGATGAGAGGGTGAAGTTTGCCTATCTTTTCGGGAGCGTGGCGCGGGAGGAGCAAAGCAGCCTCAGCGACATCGACATCGCGGTTTATCTCACCGAGGATTGCGATCCTGCCGAGGCGAAGCTGGATATCATCGGAAAGTTGATGGACCGGCTGGGGAAGGGGCGTTTCGACCTCGTCATCCTCAACACGGCCCCGCTACCGCTGGCAGCGCGGGTCATCCGTTGCCGCAAGGTCCTTGCAGACCGGGATCCATTTTCCCGACATCGGTACGAATCACTCATTCTCAGGGAATACTTCGATTTTTCCGTCCTGGAAGAATCCATCCTGAACCGGAGGTTTGCGGTTGGTCGATAAAACCCTCATTCTGCGGAAGCTGGCCGAACTGGAGGAATATCTGGGGCAGATCCGCGAATTTTCATCAGTTTCGGCAGAGGACTATTTAGGCGACTGGAAGACCCGACGGATTGTGGAAAGAACGCTGCAGATCATGATCGAGTTGTGCATCGACATCGCCGGCCATATCATTTCGGATCGGAAGCTTCGGGTACCCGTCAGTTACGCCGATACGTTCAAAAGCCTCGCGGAGGCCGGTCTAATCACACCCCAGATATCGGACATCATGGAGAAAATGGCGAAATTTCGTAATATCGTCGTACATCAGTACGAAAACGTCGATACTGAAATCGTCATCATGATCCTGCGGAAACATCTTGATGACTTTCTCGTCTTTAGAGACGCTGTATTACAGGTGTTCAACGATGCAAAATGCTAAATTTAAAGACCTGACCCCCAAAAGTTATCATGCCTGAAAAAGCTGTCGAATATGTTATCAGAATTGGGCCTGGAGATCGGTATCGTCACCTTCACATACAAAAGGCGGAAAGCGATTTAAAATCGAATTGGCTTTTCTATAAGAGTGCATTTGTGGAGGATTCGGAAGATGGATGAAAATCGGAACCTTATGGAACTCAATATCGAACTGAGCGCGGAATTTAGTCGATATCTTTTTGATCATCCGGAATTTTCGGACCGGATACCGCCTGATTCGGAAATTATCTTAGTGCCTGAATTTGATACTGAATTAAGGGATTACAATTTATCATTGGGGAAAGAAATCGAAGCGGAAGGCGAAAAAGTCACCTACGTCAGTATTAAGGGTATTCATCCTAAAACCCATTCACGCTTGGCTGAGGTAGAACTAAGGCAGGTTGCCTGCTGAAAAACGATGTCCCCTCCCCCCGCAAAGCGCTAAATTGAGAGGCGCAAGCGCCTCAGATTGACGCTTCGCTTAATCCAAGACTGACCCCATGGACTTGCAAAACGCTAAATTTCAAGACCTGACCCCCATTCTTGAAGAGGAAGAACGGGTGAAGTTCGCTTATCTGTTCGGATCGCGGGCACGCGGCCAGGCCGGCCCCCTGAGCGATATGGATATCGCCGTCTATCTCGACGGTCGAATCCATCAGGCGGAATACCGGCTCAAACTTATGGAAAAACTGGCAAAGTGCCTAAAGAGCGACAATCTCGATCTCGTGGTTCTCAACCAGGCGCCGCCGCTGCTCAGGCACGAGATCGTCAAATACGGCCGCCTCTTGAAGGACGACGCCGACCGGCGCGTGCCCTTCGAGGCGGAGGCCATACGGGAATGCCTCGATACGGCGTATCTGCGGCAGGTCCAGCGGATCGCGCTGGCCGAAAAAATCAGGAAGGGAAGCGCCTTTGGTCCGCAAAGACCTCTGAAAAGCTGGTAAAAGTTTACGCCGCATTCATGGAGTAGAGGGCGCTTACTCCACTCCCCCCGCAAAACGCTAAATTGAGGGGCCCCAATCCCAGATTGACGCTTCGCTTAATTCAAGACCTGACCCCCATTGTTTTGCTTGATATTTCCGCTTGACATGCGGGATATTCAATGTAATCTGTGGACATGATACAGAGACCCGCGATAATCCAGCTTCTCAGGACGGCCCTTGACAGGAGCCGCGTCGTCTCCCTTCTGGGGCCCCGCCAGTGCGGAAAAACGACGCTTGCCCGGCAGTTCGTATCCCCGGAATCGTCCAATTACTTCGATCTGGAAGATCCTCTCAGCCTGGCGCGCCTGGATGAAGCCTTGACGGCGCTTCGAAGCCTCACGGGGCTTGTCGTGATCGACGAAATCCAGCGGCGGCCTGAGCTTTTCCCAATCCTTCGCGTCCTGGCGGACCGCGATCCCCTTCCAGCCCGGTTTCTGATTTTGGGAAGCGCCTCTCCTGCGCTTCTGCGTCAGTCATCGGAATCTCTGGCCGGTCGTCTGGAGACGGTCCGTATCGGCGGCTTGACGCTTGCGGATGTCGGCCTGGAAGCGCACGAACAGCACTGGTTGCGGGGCGGGCTTCCTCTCTCGTTTTTGGCCGGCAGTGAAACCGACAGCCTTGCGTGGCGGAAAAACTTCATCCAAACCTTTCTGGAGCGGGATATCCCCCAGCTCGGCATCGGAACGCCGGCGCCAATGCTTTTTCGTTTCTGGACCATGTTGGCGCATTACCACGGGCAGATCTGGAATGCGGCCGAACCGGCCAGGTCGCTCGGCGTCAATGAATCCACCGTTCGCCGCTATCTGGATCTTCTGGAAGGGCTCTTCATGGTGCGGCAGTTGCCGGCATGGCATGCGAACCTGAAAAAACGGCAGGTCAAATCGCCCAAGATCTATTTTCGCGACAGCGGGCTTCTTCATCAACTTTTGGGTATCCGCTCAGGCGAAGATCTCCTTTCCCATCCGAAGTGCGGCGCATCCTGGGAAGGCTATATCATTGAAACGATTTTTACATCCTGCCATCCGGACGAAGCCTGCTTCTGGGCGACATACGCCGGTGCGGAGCTGGACTTGCTCCTCTTCAAGAATGGCCGCCGTATCGGCGTCGAGATCAAACGGGCCGATGCGCCCCGCCTGACGCCGTCCATGCGATCGGCGCTGGCGGATCTGAGTCTTGACCGGCTCTGGGTCATTTATCCCGGTGAGCGGGGTTACCGGCTGGCCGAAAACGTCGAGGTCATCCCCGCCTCCCTGCTGGCCGACGAAAATGGGTCGGCGCTCCTGGAACGAGAGGCCTGACCCCAACAATGACGTTACCCATGCAAAACGCTAAATTTAAAGACCTGACCCCTAAACTTTTAGTCAAAATATCTTGCCTGAATATTTGACTGCGGGCAAAATATCTTGTAAGTATTTTTCATGAAAAAAAGATACCTTGTTGACGACATTCTCCGCGATCTGGATGAAAAGATGGTTTTCATCGGGGGCGCCAGGCAGGTCGGAAAGACCAGCATGGCAAGATATATTGCTGAAAATCATTATAAATCAAACGATTATATGAATTGGGACGTCCGTGAAGACAGGCGCAATATCCTACAGTCAAAATTCAAGGGCGATGCGGAGATCATTTTGTTCGATGAAATACATAAGTACAAGGACTGGAAAAATTATCTGAAAGGTCAGTTTGACAAGCATCGCGGCGATTTCAGGATTCTTGTAACGGGCAGTGCGCGGCTGGATGTTTACCGGCGCGGCGGAGATTCGCTGATGGGGCGGTATTTCTATTATCGTCTTCATCCGTTTTCGCTGGCCGAATGCATCGGAAAGCATAATACCTTAAAACCATTGAATGAAATCAATATCCTCAGTGCGACCGCGGAAGCAAGTGAGGCCCTGGCGGCGCTGATAAAACTCGGCGGTTTCCCCGAGCCGTTCCTGAAACAGGATGAACGGGACTCAAGACGCTGGCACAATCAGCGGTTGGAGCGTCTGGTCAAGGAAGATATTCGGGATCTGGAAAACATCAGGGATTTGTCGGCGCTGCAGATTCTTGTCGATCTTCTCCCGACAAAAGTCGGATCGCTGTTGTCCCTGAATTCTTTGCGGGAAGATCTTTCCGTGGCGCACAAGACAGTGGCGAGCTGGATGGACATACTGGAGCGGTTTTATTACCACTTCAGAATTTATCCGTTCGCTCACAAGAAGATAAAATCCCTGAAAAAGGAGCCAAAGCTTTATTTGTGGGACTGGTCGGAAATAACCGATCACAATGGCGCAAAACTGGAAAATGTGGTTGCTTCCCATTTGCTGAAATTGTGCCATTGCCTCAACGATGTGGACGGCTACAAAGCGGAATTGTCCTTCCTGCGGGACATCGATGGCCGTGAAGTTGATTTTCTGGTCACAAATGACGGGAAGCCATGGTTTGCCGTCGAGGTTAAATCATCCGCCGCGGATGTCTCCAAAACACTGTCCTATTTTGGGGATAAACTTAACATACCTTTTTTATATCAGGTGGTTGACCAGAGAAATATCGACATCAGAAAAGATAAAATCCGGATTCTCAGCATGGAGAAATTCCTCTCGTCTCTTGTCTGATAATTAGCGCAACGCCTTCAAAGCAGGCCTATCGGACAAGGGCGTGGAACCCAATAACATCCGCATCGAGCCGTTATCGGGGAAATCCGCATTGTGGAAATAGGATTCCGGCAAAACGATAAGAAGCAAGACCTGACCCCATGAACTTGCAAAATGCTAAATTTAAAGACCTGACCCCCCAATTTGGATTCCCCTTTCCCCCCGGAGAATTCGGAGGTGCGAAATGGATGCGGCTGATATGAACAAAATGGGAAAGATGCTGGTCGATTTTAAGGACGAAATCAAAGAGGAATTCCGGCATCAACTCGACATACAGGCAGAAAATTTTCAGCACAAACTCGACCTCGTGGTCGAAGGCCATCAGGCTCTTTCGGAAAAGATCGATGGGGTTGAACAGCGGCTTGACGGTCGGATCGACTGCGTGATCAGAAAGCTTGACGCGGTCGCCGCCCAGGGTGATGCCACCGCAGCCAAGCTCGATGTTGTCGCCGCCGACCTGAAGGCCCACCGCGCCGATACGGAGGCGCATCCGCCGGTTTACCGCGTGAAGGAATAGTCGTGCCTGGGGATCATGCAAAACGCTAAAATTAAAGACCTGCCCCCCGATTTTCTGCTTGATAAAGTCATTGAAAAGAAAAGAAAAAAGCAGGAAGAGCGCCGGCTTTGGGTGATAGAGAAAATCCTGACGGCCATTGACGAGTTAAGCGAAGAGATTGCCTTCAAAGAAGCGTATCTGTTCGGCTCTGTAACAAAGTCTCATAGATTTTCGGAAAGATCGGACCTTGACATCGGCTTCGTCGGGCTGGATGACAGACACTTTTTTAAAGTGATGTCGTATCTCTCGGGAGAGATTGGTCGCGACGTGGATATCGTTCAACTTGAAGATCACCGCCTGGCGGACAAGATCAAGAGAGGGGGTATCCGGTGGAAAAGGAAAGATTGACTGTTCTGCGGGCCGAGATAAAAGCCCAGATGCAGCAGATAGAGGGCATCTATACAAAGATTGAAGATCGAAACCGGAGGAGGGACAAAGCGGCGATGGAGAGCCTTGGGTATCAGTTGCACAATCTCTATTGCGCTTTTGAAGACCTGTTCAAGATCGTGGCGGAAACATTTGAAAATCAGATACAGGACAAGAGCAAATACCATCAGGAGCTTTTGAAAAGAATGGCTATTCCCATAGAAGGGATAAGACCTCGCCTGCTGTCGCAGGAATGCTTTCTCCTGCTCGACAATCTCAGATCATTCAGGCATTTATTCCGACATGCCTATTCATACGAGTTGGATAAAAGGAAGGTGAAGATCGTTCTGGAGGATGCCTTCGCCCTGAGAAAGATATACCGGACCGACATTAGCGTCTTTCTGAATAGTTTTGAACCATCCCCCGCAAAACGCTAAATTTCAAGACCTGACCCCCGAAACATCATTATTTGGGGAAGGTAGGGCGGCGCATAGTAAAGCGCTTTAAGACGGAATGACGAACAGAACTTGCAGCAGGGTTGTGCAAAGGTATCGACTGGCAAAACGCCAATTTTCAAGCCCTGACCCCCACACATGTCCCGAGTTGTTGAATTTATAGTCATTTTGGATGAAGGTGTTAGAAAAAGGCACCGTCATGAAACAACCGGGGGAAAGGTAATCCATTTTGTTGTCCAATTGGAAATCAGGGTCAACCAGGAGTGGAAGATAGCCATTCGTTATGATTGTGCGCATGGGTATTCTCATGTCGATCGGTATGATATAATGGGCAAACAAACGAAAAGGCCTCTTGATCTTGGATTTGAAAGCGCCTTGACATACGGTGATTGGGATATTAATGAAAATTGGCAACATTACAGAGATGCATTTTTGAAAGGCAAAGAAAATGAGCGATTACAATAAATTCACGGCGATGTTGGCAAGCGAATTTCATCGTTACCTTATGGAAGATGAAGAAAAAGCCGGCCTGCTGCCGGAAAACGGTCTGCTTATCTTTCAGGTTGAGGGCGAGGAGGATTTTAATAGCTGGCACAGAGAAATGTCCCTCCGCAATAGAGAAGCCGATCAACCCATCACTGTCGTTCATTTGAAGAAATGGCGACTTCATTCAGTGATTGAGGATATGACTTTGACGCGGGCCACAGCATAAGCACTGCTTTCCCTCAGCACCCAGTCCTCAGCACTTGTTTTCAAAACGCTAAATTTCAAGACCTGACCCCCAAAGATGCTTCTACCTCGCAGGTCCGGTTCCCATGATCAAGGCTTTCAAAGCAGGCCTGACAGGTAGGGGCGTCAGACCGGAGAAAATAAAAATTGATGAGTGGGAATGATAACATGAAGACCTACGAAAATTTATTTATTCCATCAAAACAAAAAGGTGAAATGTGATAATCTTTCAGGATATCGTTTGGCTCGACGCTATCGTTGATAAAATTTCGTGGAAACACAATGTGGCGAAAAATGAGGTGGATGAAGTTTTGACCGGAAAACCAAGGATTTTCAAGAAAGAGGCTGGATGGGAATAAATTAAGATGACCGAAGCCGAAATACGACAGCAGATCGCCTCCCTTGTGGCGCAATTTCACCAGACGCGAAGTGCTAAACAAAACTATATCCCCGGCAAATCCCCCGTCCGGTACGCCGGGCGGGTCTTCGATGAAATCGCAAGATAGGGGAGTTGCCCAATACCGACCGCATCATGAACTACACCTTCTTCCTGGGAACCTATCCCCAAGACCTTTGAAAAACATCCTATTTGTCATTGCGAGCGAAGCGAAGCAATCCCTTAACCATTCGGTAAACCGTAAGATTGCTTCGTCACTCCGTTCCTCAAAGAAGAAGAAAAAATGAAAGACCTGACCCCCAAATTTGGAATCCCCTTTTCCCGCCGGAGAATTCGGAGGAGCAAAGTGGATACGGCTGATGTGAACAAAATTGAAAAGATGCTGGTCGATTTTAAGGACGAAATCAAACAGGAATTCCGGCATCAACTCGGCATACAGGCAGAAAATTTTCAGAACAAACTCGATGCTGTGGCCGCCGACCTGAAGGCCCACCGCGCCGATACGGAGGCGCATCCGCCGGTTTACCGCGTGAAGGAATAGTTGTGCCCGGGGCTCATGCAAAACGCTAAATTTCAAGACCTGACCCCCGAACTTGCAGCCATCCTCAGAGGGTACCCGGAGATCGAGCTGGCGTTTCTGTTCGGGTCGTTCGCCGGCGGGACGGTAACGGCGGAGAGCGACGTGGACATTGCGATTCTGTGCAGGCAAGTCCCTTCCTTCGACCGTCGCGAGGAAATCCGCGCGGCGCTCTGCTCGGGCGTAGAAAGGGAGGTCGATCTCGTGGTCCTCAATGGGGCGTCGCCCATTCTCCGAATGCAGGTATTAAAAAAGGGGATCATTCTGATCGACAATGCAAGCGTCTATGAGGACTTTTTTGCTCGCACCGTCGGGGAATACGGCGATCTTAAACGGGTCAGAAGGGAAATCGAACAGAGCATCCTCCGCGGGAGTATCGGAGGCGCCGATGCCTGACCGCGACGTCGTGCTGGCAAAGGTCGCGGCGATCGAACGGTGCCTCAAGCGGATCCGTGAGACGACCGGTGGCGACCCGGCCAGTCTGAAGGAGCTCGACAGGCAGGACATCTTCGTCCTGAACCTGCAGCGGGCGATCCAGGCCGCAATCGATTTGGCGGCCCATATCGTCGCTGCCGAAAGACTTGGGCTCCCGGAAACAGTCAGGGGAAATTTCACCCTCCTGCTCGATGCCGGCGTTATCTCCGCTGAGCTCGGACGAAAGATGGAAGCAATGGTCGGCTTCCGGAACATCGCCATCCATGACTACCAAGCCCTCGACCTGGAGATAATGAAGGCCATCCTTCAAAAGCGCCTCCCTGACCTGGAAGATTTTTCCGCAGCGATCCTGCGTCGCCTTTCAATGGTGATGCCTTGAAGATAAAATATTCTGAAGAAGCTGACATTCTTTTAATCACTCTC
>Ga0172368_10008024_pt1 | contig 10847 bp, 13 predicted proteins | sample Lak11m_FD_114540 | JGI IMG/M metagenome (GOLD analysis project Ga0172368, IMG submission 114540) | Freshwater microbial communities from Kabuno Bay, South-Kivu, Congo - kab_022012_11m | ecosystem: Environmental > Aquatic > Freshwater > Lake | place: Democratic Republic of the Congo: South-Kivu...
AACAAGTCTTTTGTTTGAACATAAAGTAAACATGAACAAACTTATTGAAGACGCCTGCAAAAATCTAAAGATTGAGCAACCTGAAAGCCTTAAGGGTGTTAAGGGATTATTTAGTGGAGAAAAAGTTGCAGAACCACTTGAAAAAGGCATATTAAGAGCAAAAAATGAAGTTTATATATTTAAGGATGGCACTTGCAGATATGAAGGATTAAATGCAACAATCACTCAAATATCTGCAAAGGAGTTTGGATATTCTGTTGAAAGGCTAAGGACTATGGGGTATTCAGTAGACTATTTGGGTAATGAGTTAAAGAGAGAAGATCAAAGAGTGTCTATATTTCCACAAGACATAATTGTTGATGATCATTGTGGAGAATATTTTTTAAAAGTCAGCAAATTCATTGATGACCTTCTTGAAAAATTCTATGGACTGCCAAGATTTTATAACCTGTCAAAAAAAGAGGATCTTATTGGACAGCTTGTGATTGCTATTGCACCTCACACTTCTGCAGGTGTTGTTGGAAGAATACTTGGATTTTCAAAGACAAAACTCTGTTGGGGGCACCCGTACTTCATTACTGCAAAAAGAAGGAATGTTGATGGAGATCAAGATTCTATGCTTCTTTTGATGGATGGTTTGCTTAACTTTTCAATGTCATTTTTAAGCAACAAAAGCGGTGGAAGAATGGATGCACCACTGGCATTTACAACTATAATAAATCCATTTGAAATAGATGATGAATCTCATGAAATAGAAACAGTTACTGAATATCCTTTTGAACTTTATCAAGGTGCAAAGAATTTTTCAGATCCAGATAGTGGAACAATACAATTTGTTGCAAAATCACTTGGAACTGAATCACAATATAACTGCATCAAATATACACACGATACAAGACAGTTTGATGAAGGTCCAAAGCAAAGTGCATATCTTCAAATAAAATCAATGGCTGACAAAGTTGATAAGCAGGCGAAACTGCAAAAAAGAATTGCAGCAGTTGACTACAAAGATGCACTTGAAAGATTGCTTCATTATCATCTATTCCCAGACATTATTGGAAACACAAGGGCTTTTGCAAGACAAAAACTAAGGTGTGTGAAATGTAATACCAAATATAGAAGAATACCTTTATCAGGGAAATGCAAATGCGGTGGCAAGCTGATACTTACAATTGCAGAAGGATCTATAAGAAAATATGTTGACATTGCAAGGAAGGTTATAATCGATTACGAACTAAAACCATATCTTCTTCAAAGAGTAAATATTTCCGAGCAAGAAATAAACAGCCTCTTTACAGATAAAGACGAAAAATGTCAAAAATCATTATCTGATTTTTTCAACTGCTGAATATTATTTTAAATAATCTTTGTATTTGTCTCTGAGATCTTTCTTGATTGTTGATTCTTCAAGATCTGACAATTTTTTAATAAGCTCTTTGTAGTCTTTAGATGCTTTGCCTGGCACAGCAATAACAACTTTCACATAAAGGGTACCATGCTCATTTCTTCTATGGATGTCTGGAAGGCCCTTCCCCTTAATTCTGAATGTCGTTCCTGATTCTGTGTGTGCAGGTATCTTTAACTTAATTAAGTCCTGAATGCCTTTGATATCCAACTCTGTACCTAAAATTGCATCACTATAAGTTATTGGAATCTCACAATACAAGTTAGCACCTTCTCTTTTAAAGAATTGATGTTCTTTAACTGATATTTGAAGATATAAATCTCCTGAAATGCTTCCTCTGCTATTTCCCGCCCCTTTGACCCTAACAACATCATTATTATCAACCCCTGCTGGAATATCTACAGTTATGTTGCTCCTTGCACTTGCGTACCCCTTGCCTTTGCAATGGTTACAAGGTTCTGCAATTACAGTACCTACTCCATTGCATTTATTACAAATGCTTTCTACAGAAAACATTCCAAATGGTGTTCTTCTTGAACTTATAACTCTACCATGGCCATTACATGCTTGGCAAGTTGATTTTCGCTTGTCTTTTGATCCTGTGCCATCACAAGCATTGCAGACAACATCTCTAAAAAGATTTATTTCTTGCTTGCCTCCTTTTGCAGCAGTTATAAAATCTAATTCTATATTTAAAACCAAATTCAAATTTTCATTTCGCCTGGAAGATTGAGCATTTGCGCCTTTAGATCTTGAAAACCCTCTAAATGATGAAAACAGATCATCATCGCCCATCATGTTGGAAAATATTTCAAATGGGTCAAACCCATCAAAAGAACCTCCAAAACCGCTTAATCCTTCAAAGCCCTGTGATGTGTCAAAACCACCTGTGCCATCAAATGCTGATGATCCCAACATATCATACTTTTTTCTTTTATCAGGATCAGAAAGTATAGAATATGCCAATCCAACTTCTTTAAACTTCTCTTCATCAGCCTCATTACCACCCATATCAGGATGATATTTTCTGGCAAGAAGCTTATATGCTTTCTTGATATCATCTAAAGAGGAATTTCTCTGCACACCAAGTATTTCATAATAATCTTTTGACATTTAAGATTCATCTCTTCTTTTCCTTGCCTTTGCTTTGTTTGTTATCGTTATCTGGTTCCGATGTGAAATCAGCATCTACTGTCCGCCCTCCTTCATTTCCAGAGTTTTCATCTGATGTATTTGAACTTGCACCAGCACCGCTGTTTTGGTCAGAACCATCTGCCGATTGTTGAGAAGCATTCTGATATATCTTTGATGATACTGCATATATCTTTTGTTGCAACGCCTCTGTTTTTTCTTTAATATCATCTGCCTTTTCATCAACAGATTTCTTAAGTTCATCTTTAAGCTTTGTTATTTCATCTATATCTTTTGCATCTAACTTGTCTTTGCTTTCCTTAAGCAAGGAGTCAATGCTGTAAATTAATGTCTCTGCATGATTAACTAACTCTATTTTATCTCTAATTTTTTTATCTTCATCTGCATGAGATTCAGCTTCCTTCTTCATTTTTTCAATATCTTCAGATGACAAGCTTGTTGAAGAAGTTATTTTTATTTCCTGTTTTTTACCTGTTGCCAAATCCTTCGCAGAAACATTCAAAATACCATTTGCATCAATGTCAAATGCAACCTCTATTTGTGGGACACCTCTTGGTGCAGGAGGTATTCCTGCCAACTGGAATCTACCTAATGTGATATTGTCTCTTGCAAGAGGCCTTTCACCCTGCAAGATATGAATATCAACCGCAGTTTGGTTGTCAGATGCAGTTGAAAATATTTGAGATCTTTTTGTAGGGATTGTTGTGTTTCTATCAATAAGCTTTGTGAAGATTCCACCAAGCGTTTCAATACCTAATGACAATGGCGTGACATCCAAAAGCAAAACATCTTTTATATCGCCTGCAAGTACAGCACCTTGTATTGCAGCACCCATTGCAACAACTTCATCAGGATTGATACTTTTATTTGACTTTTTTCCTGTAAATCTTTCTGCAATCTCTTGGACTTTTGGCATTCTTGTAGCACCGCCCACAAGGATCATTTCGTCCAACTTATTCAAATCAATCTTTGCATCACTCAATGCTTGCTTTGTCGGACCTTCCAATCTTTTAAACAAATCAGAGCACAACTCCTCAAACTTTGCTCTTGTTAATTCAATATTTAAATGCTTTGGACCTGATGGTGTTGCAGTTACATAAGGTATATTAATTTCGCTTTTCATGGTCGTTGACAATTCTATTTTTGCCTTCTCGGCTTCGTCTTTTAACCTTTGCATAGCCATTCGATCTTGTGTAAGATCAATTCCTTCTCTTTTTTTAAATTCAGATGAAAGATAATCAATTATTCTTTGATCAAAATCATCACCGCCAAGATGGTTGTCACCAGCTGTTGCTTTAACTTCAAATAACCCATCGTCAAGCTCAAGTATTGAAACATCAAATGTCCCGCCACCTAAATCAAATACCATGATGGTCTGAGCTTTTTTCTTGTCAAGACCATAAGCTAACGCTGCAGCAGTTGGTTCATTTATTATTCTTAATACCTCAAAACCAGCAATTTCACCAGCCGTCTTGGTTGCTTTTCGTTGAGCATCTGTGAAATATGCAGGAACTGTTATTACAGCCTTTTTTATTTCTTCACCAGTTGCCTCTTGCGCATCTCTTTTTATCTTTTGAAGAATATATGCAGATATTTGCTCTGGAGTGTATTGCTTTCCACCTATATTCACTTTATCTGAAGTGCCCATTTTTCGTTTAATTGAATAGATGGTATTTTGTGGATTTACAACTGCTTGTCTTTTTGCAAGAGCGCCTACAATAATTTGCTCATTTGACATTGCAACAACCGAGGGTGTAGTCCTGCCGCCTTCTGAATTAATCAAAATATTTGGAGAACCTGCTTCTACAACTGCAAATGCAGAGTTTGTAGTTCCCAAATCAATGCCTATAACTTTGTTTGATATCATCTTTATTCCTCCATAATGCTAACAACTACCTTTGCAGGTTGTATTAGCTTACCATTCAATAAATATCCATCTTGCAAAACCTCTGCCACTTTATTGTGTTTTGCTTTGTCATAAGTTTTTATTTTAGAAACACAATCACACAGATTACAATCAAATTCCTTATCTTGAACAGACAATTTTTCCAGTCCAACCCTGCCAAGAGTCACCTCAAAAGATTTATTTAATTGTATCAATCCTTCTTTCTTAGAATCATCTGATTCGTTCTTTATTGCATTTTCTAATACACTCTTAAAAGAGATTAATTCGCAGGCAATCTTCTTTAATTCTAAAAATATCTGTTGCTCAGTTTCCTTGGCAACCCTTTGCTTATAGTTTATGAAATCAGCCATTGTTCTCTGAAGCAGATTAAGATACTCTTCTGACTTATCTGTTGCTTCAATTAATTTTTGCTCAAGCACATCTAAAGATAGCTGTGACTTATTTTGAATTGATTCAGGCGCACTGTCGTTCTCAATCACACTTGCTTCTGTAGCAACTGTTTCACTTGATGAAGCAATAGATTTTGCCTTTAAGTTATCTTCCATAAAAATCGCCATGAAACGCGTGTTTTGATCTGTAAAATAAGATGTGTAGCAAAAAGATTAAATCTTTTTTGCCATCGTATTTAAAAAACTTTGCAAAATTCCAGTATTTTTTTGGTAGTTTGCTAAATAATTTTTACTAAAACCGATTGCCCAATCCGATCATACGCAATAAAGTCATTATCTCTAAATGGCGAATATGTAATTATATTTATTGCTTTTGTAGAAAAAAAGTGCAGATCTGCTTTAGATGGCTTGCCAAAACCAGATGGATGTGAATGAACAGAACCAATTAGGTTAAATATCATTGGCGCCAAATCAGTTCTCAGTATTGTCAAGTTATTATAGTTTTGAGTTGCTGGTAAAATATAAAGATCTGTTAAGATCTTCGTTTTCAAATCCCCATACAACAGCCCAGAAAACTCATTAGGAAATGTTTTTTTTGATATCTCCATAATTGACAACAGCACATCTTTTTTAATTTTCCAATCCATATTTAATTGTGAAATAAACTATATATAAAACAATAATGTAGGCACCATGAGATAGGCCATTAAGATAACTCTGCTTTTGCTAAATAATACTGGCAAAAAACCAATTGCTGTGCTCAATATAATGAAAGGAATTGAACAACTTCCAGATAACAGAATAGCAGTAATCAAAAAAATGAAAATTATTATGAAATTTATTAATCTAAGAGATACTTTGTTGACAAAATTTACCACCCCATCTAAAAGAGAAATAACAAAAAAGATGCTAAGGGATGTGACAAACAAAACTGAAATTACTGCAACCAAAAAATCAATGTGCACTGGCAAAAAACCAGACGACATAATTGCCGAAATATATCCAAGTCGTGCTTTAGAAAAATAAATTGCTAAACAAAATGAAAATATCAACGTGCATATTGCAATGCTTGAGAATACCAACAAATATTCTTCTGTAGAAATTCGTTTTTTAATTTTAGATATGATCAAGGCAGCTTGTGACGAACTGAATGTAGGTATTAATATTGCAAACATAGATGCAATCGCTCCTGAAATTGAAAACAAAATTGATTTTTTTGCAGGTATATCTGAAACTTCTTGCTGTTGCTTTATAATTGCTGGTGATTCAAAAAATGATAACAAAAGTGTTGGTATTGCAAATAGGCAAGGTATACACACAACCAAAGGATTTTTCAAAAAATATACTTGCTTCAAGGTAAATATACCTAATAAGCCAGATAATGTGATTATCAGAATAACAATTAATTTATTTTTTATTCCATTTTCAGAAAATACAAAAACAAATAACATCAAAAAAATTACAATTGCAATGAACCATCCCTCAGTAAATATTACTGAAAACAACAAATACAACACAGGCATCAAGATTAAAGAAAATACTGCGCCAAACAGCAATCCATTCATACAAAGTATTATTGCCAATTTTGCCTTGCCTTGTAAAAATAATCTTTGAGCAGGAAATACAGACATTAAATTTGATTCATTAGGTGTCCCGAAAAGACAAGCTGGAACAAAACTAGAAACTAACTGGGACAAGGCAACTGCGAAAAAGAAATAAAATGAATCTGGAAAATAGTTAAAGACCCCTATCACTGCAAAGATAAACGCAATTGTGTTGATATGCACGCTTGGAATAAGTCCTACTAAAAAACCTAATAAAGTGCCAGCGATCAATTGCAATATTAAAATCATACTATTCAATCTTGTAAACTATTAGCTCTGGAGAGTTATTGTATATTGTGTATTTCCCAAAAAAAGTCATCTCAGTACTTGATGATTTAGATGCATCAAGCAAGGACTTTTGATATTCAGAATAATTAAACAACGCCGCTGGCAAACATCTTGAAAAACTACATATGCTTAAAAAAACATTACCATTAACATAAGAAACTGAGCTGACTGTGCCAGAGGTAGTTATTGTTTTTTCAAGTAACACCTTGTTTTCCAAATATAACTCAGAAACAGAATAATTTTTAGGAGTGTACAAAACAGAACTAATTATTAAAATAATTACACCTAAAATAGAAATTATCAAAGTTATTAGCTTTAAGGTTGATAGGTTCATATCAATGCTTTTTTGAACTTATTTCAGAATTAATTATGATTTTTTCAATAGCTATTGGCTTTCTACCAAATGGATACTTAGATAATCTTACAAGAACCGTGGTTCCTGCCACCAGTTTTTTGTTTGTCTTAAAGATAAGATTCTTTTTAGATTTAAAAAACACATCATCGATTCTAATTTCAACTTCCTTATTTCTACAATGAATAATAGTGCCATATGTTTTGTAAAACAAAACTTTTGACAAATAAACAAAAAGTACAACTGTGCATATTAAAATTGTTAAATAAATGAAATTTGAAATATATCCTGCAAAAACAAATAGCAACGAAATTACTGAAAGTCCTGCACCTACAAAAAGATAATGATTTGAATTGTACACATAATTTTCTTTCTCTTTAATTACAAACAATATTAGCAAGATAACAAAAAGCAGCTTTAGAAATAAGTTGCTTGGCACAAATAAAGAGATAAATAGAGAAATTAAAAATAAAATTTCAATATACAACATGTGCTTGTCAATCATTATATCACCATAAATCAAACATAATTAAAAGATATTGAAATGTTGTCAAACCTCGTAATGTCTGAAAGCACGCCAATTGTTGAGTTATAATCTTCTGTCGTCAATGGTATTGCAGAAGTATTGATTTGCTTTAATGTTAATATTAATGAGATGTTATTATCTATGCTTAAATAATCAATAGATGATAATAACAACAGGTCATCTGTATCTGATAACAATTCTAATGTTCTATATTTCACATCATAAATTACGATGGTTGTGTCAAAAGTGCTCGTCAAAAATGAAATTACAAAAAATGTAATAAGGCAAATAACACCAATAATTATTGCAGATTCTAAACTAGCTTGGCCATTATTGTGCATAAACATTCACATCCCCAAGGTTTGATTTTTCAATAACAACCCCTCCAGCAAACCCTGGCCCAATCTCCTGACAGGTTATTGATTTGCTACCAATCCACAAATCAGAACTGAAACTGCAAATATGTGTAGAACTGTTGCAATCTGAGCTACTTGGTGCAGGATCTTGATCAGAAATTACAACCAGGTAGTTTATTTGCGCTGGTGAATTTGAACAGTTTACCATAGTTGCATTGCTTGGCAAATAAAATATAATTGTTCTTTTACCATAGCCAACCTCACTTGCAAAACTGTTTATATTTGCTGACAGGAAGTCAATATTCTTCTTTGATTGAGATAGTGTGTGAATGTCAGTTATTATGTTTTCAGAAAAATTAACTGCTGGCAGTATAACTGACTGGAAAAACAACAAGAATATTGCTAAAATAATAATAAATTCAATGGACATTTGTCCCTTGAGGTTAATTTTTAGAATATTACACAAAGTAAACCACCTATTAATGCCAAAAACAAATACCCTATTAACACTGAAGGGGTAAATGGAATTGTCATCTTAATATCTATCTTCTTACCAATTAATCTATTCTTGTACATTCTCTTTAAAAAAGTAATGTCGTTTTTTTCCAATCCGCTGGCTCTGCTAGCGTCAATTCTAAGGTTCTTGTAATAAGTTCCTTTTAAAAGTTGGTTTATCATATTAAAGAAGGTGTTTTCAACTACAACAATTTTGTTTTTACTATAATAATAATTGTTCGCCGTCACATCCCCAACATGCAATTTTGAAATTAAAGTCGCTTGTCTTAAGAGCCTTGCCTTTATGTTTCTGTGCAAAACTAAAATTAAATCAATAACCAAAATAAACAAGGCAATTTCAATAAAATTAATTACACTAAACACAGTATAAAATTTACTTACAGAAATAGCCACAATTGCCAATAAAATATAGATAACACACAATATTGATTCAAACAAAAATCTATTTATTTTTCTAACTGCCGATAAAGCAAATAGAATCAAAAAAGACGCTGCAAACAACAAGATTGGCGAAATTGCAACTGAAAGAAGAGTTGCAAAAGAAGAAATTGCAAATACTGTCAAAATAGATAATATAGATGATTTCCAAAATTGCTTTTGTAATAACACATCTAAATTCAATGTATATTTTTTAGACAGTATGCCACATGTCAACAATCCTAATAAATATGGAAGAGTTGCAAAAATACTAACAATTATCAAAACAAGCGCAAATATAGGAAATACTGATGAATTATAAAAACTTGTTGCAAGGATTATTGGAGGTAATGGATTCAAGGCAGAAATTCCAACAAATAGTTTTAAATCCCCGCCAGCAAATACACCTAATACCCAAAAAACAAAAGCAACTGCGAAAGTTATAAATACTGCTACAAGTAAATTAATCAAATAATTCCAGCTTGAAAAATAAATTGATTGAAATACTGCAAAAATTATTGAAAAAACAAGCATAGTTACTATAAGAAAATTCGGAATTATTCTATATCTGACATCATAAAAAACAGCAACAACCAAAAACAGCAAGGTTACAAAAAAAGCAATTACTGAAAAATTAAACATATACCTCAAGATTTAAATTACATTAAATTAGACAAAATGTTATCTCTATAAGTCAATATCTTTGCCTTTGCAACTGTGACTAAACTTGTCAGGTTAACTACAACTAATCCAGTAGTCACAACCAACATCATACCAAACACAACAAGCACAAGATATTCTATAGATAATTGTCCTCTTTCATCAGTTGCTAATCTCTTTAAAATAGTCATGATCACACCAATTAAGTTAGTTGTGAGCTACGCAAGTGATTGCTGGTGAAGAAGGTGTTGACATAAATCCATCCTTCATTGCAATTGCTGATATGTCATAGCTATTGCCGTCTGAAGTTATATTGATTAATGAAGATGTTGCCTGAATCACACCGCTCGATAGCGTAAGATCTGTTGGGTAAATTGTATTATTTACCTTTAAGCGATAAGTTGATACTCCTTGTGTAGGTGAGGGTGTCAAATAAACTTTTGTATTTGACAAAACATTGCAATCAATATCTACAATTACTGGTGGAACTATTGTGCTATCCAGCATTGCTTGATAGCTGTCATTGCTTTGTTGAGATTGTTGGGTTCCTGAGCTGTTTATAGAAATAATCAAAGTAATTACAACGACCGCCACAAGTAGTGCGCCACCTATGATTAGAAGATACTCTAAAGAGCCCTGCCCTTTTTTAGCAAAATTAAAAGACGACATCATAAATTACCATATTACAATTTAAAAACTAAAGATAAAGTGGTGTTTTACACCACTTTTTAATACACAGACTTACCAGACAAAAGGATATTCTTCTGATTTAACTGTAGATCCACTCTTAACGGTTATAATTTCTGCATACCTAGTTGTTCCACAAGTATTTGCTGTAATTGTCATTGTTGCTGTCATGGTATATGGTCCTGTACCGGATGTTATTGTACTTGTTCCAATAGATGTATATGCACCTGTTCCTGCATTATAATTGTATAATGTCAAGGTGTTTGATCCACCAGTTGTTGCAGTCTGGAATGTTACCAAAACTGGGGTCGCCGTACTTGATGTATTACAATCAAATGTTGGTGTGACAGAAACAATTGATGCGGCTTGTGGAGCCCCAAGTATGTTGCTTGCATTACTTCCTTGCGTCTGTGCACTCTGCCTACTGGAACTACCCATTCCTACAAGCAAAGCAATCACTATGACAGCAATAAGAACAGCACCACCAATAAGCAAAAGATATTCTAAGGCACCCTGTCCCTTGGCCTTCTTTATGTTAAACATCATATATACTCTTCCTCCTTTTATTACCATGTATAATGGTTTTAAC
>Ga0172368_10008029_pt1 | contig 10842 bp, 7 predicted proteins | sample Lak11m_FD_114540 | JGI IMG/M metagenome (GOLD analysis project Ga0172368, IMG submission 114540) | Freshwater microbial communities from Kabuno Bay, South-Kivu, Congo - kab_022012_11m | ecosystem: Environmental > Aquatic > Freshwater > Lake | place: Democratic Republic of the Congo: South-Kivu...
CAAACATTGATCGTTTATTGCTACTTTTAACAACCTTATTGCAGTTTGTTTGTTTGATTACTGCAATTAATCTTGTAATTGACTTGATTTGACAAAAAACGGACTTAACTATGAGAAGTTACAATTTCGTATTTAGGGTGACTTCTTTTTTCGTCAGTTCTTCGGTAATGGCGACTTGTTGGATGATCAGTTTGATAACCTTGTCGAGCTCGCTGTTGGAACGGTAATCGGCTTGGCAGATGTAATTGACGCGGGCGTCCTCGATCAACGGCATCACGTGTTCCTTGTTGCCTTTGGAATAGACGGCGATCGATTTGCCGCCGTTTTCCTTGACCAGGATCATCGGAGGGACGTCGGTCAGTCCGTCGCCGATGTAGATGATGTTGCGGTAGGGAATCCGTTTTTCGCGCGAGCGCTCGTTGACGAGATGGTCGTCGATTTGGCGGAAAACACCTTTGGCGATGCGGAAGAAATACTGCGTCTTCATCGTGTAGTTTATTGCCAGTTTCGGCCAGATCGGCTCGCCCGTGGTTTCATCGAAATAGAACTCGCAGCCGTAGATGGCCTTGAATTCGGCGGCGATGGCGCTGCCCTCGATGATTTCCTTGGTGCCGCTGGAGATGATGAAGTGCTCGACGTTGATGCCGCGCTCGGCCCCAAAGTCGTTGATGCGCTTGAACCAGGTCGTCACCCCGTCGAAGAAGTGGATCTCTTTGCCTAAGCTCTTGAGGAATTCGCGCGTCAATTTGATGTTTTTTTCCTTGGCGAGCTTGACCATCATGAACATGTAGGCCAGGATGCGCTCGACCCCTTCCTTCGTCGTGAATTCATTGGTCGCCCCCCAGAATTCGGCCGGGGTCATCCCCAGCGCCGGGATCAACGAATAGTTTTGCATGTCCTCGCTGCAAAGCGTTTTGTCAAAGTCGTACATGATGGCGACGATCGGGCGGTTTGGCATGCGTTTACCTCGTGAAAATAGTAGCAAAAACACGTCTATTAGTCAATTTATAGTAGTTATATTTGATAATGGCGCCTACGCACGGGAAGCGCTATGCTATAATGACGAAGTTATCAAGGAGCGCGTTACATGCCTTGGTGGGCCATTGTCATCCTCGTCGTCGCCATCTTCGCCGGATTCTATCTTTCCGGCGTCATCATTTACGCCTACCAGATGAATCAGTACGGCCGCCGGATGGCCAAAAGCCTCGAGGCGATCGATGTCCTCATCGTTCAGAAATACGACATGCTCCGCGTGATTGGCAAGCTGTTTGCCAAATACGACATCCAAGTCCCTCCGGAATTCGTCTTGAGCGTGCGCCCGAAGTTCGAGGAAACGCTAGCCGACATCTCGCCTTCGGAGCGGGCCGTCGTCAAAGCTTTTCTGACGCGGACGGCCCAGGCGTTGTTCTATTATGGCGAGATGCACCCGGAATTGGCGACGCACAAGGACTATGTCGCCATCAAGGAAAGCTATGCCGACACCGACCGCCAATACCGGATGGCGGTGACCCTTTATAACGCCGACGTCGTCGGCTACAACTACTGGCGCCGGTTCGTTTGGTTCCGTTGGATCGCCGTCATGCGGAAACTGGGCCCGAAAGAATTGATCTCATAGCATATCGCCCCCCTTTGGGGCGGCCGGATATTATAATGACTACGGAGAATGAAGGACATATGAAAAAACCGCTGATTCTATGCATCATGGACGGCTACGGCCTCCGCGACGACCCATATGGTAATTGCATCATCAAAGCCAAAAAACCCAACCTCGACCGATTCTTCGCGAAATATCCCTTCACGAAGATCGACGCCAGCGGCGAAGCCGTCGGGCTTCCCGAAGGGCAGATGGGCAATTCCGAGGTCGGCCATCTCAACATCGGGGCTGGCCGCGTCGTCTACCAATCGTTGACCTTGATCAACAAAGCCGTCAAAGACGGAACTTTTTATCATAACGATGCCTATGGTGACGCCATCGCCTACGCCAAAGACAACCATACGAAACTGCATATCGTCGGCTTGGTGTCCGACGGCGGCGTCCACAGCCACCTCGACCACTTCCTGGCGATGATCCGGATGGCGCATGCCCAAGGGCTCAAGCAAGTGTATGTCCACGCCTTGATGGACGGTCGCGACGTCGATCCGCAGCTGGGAGCCAGCTACATCAAACCGATCGTCGATTTGCTGGACGAGCTCCAGTGCGGCCATCTGGCCACGATCGGGGGCCGCTACTACGGCATGGACCGCGACAAGAACCTCAACCGCGTCGACATCCACTACCGCGTCATGGTCGATCAAGACGGCCCGGGTTTCACCGATTACCGCCAATTTTTCAAAGACCAGTACGCTTATTTGCCGACGACGGGCAAAGACGCCAGCGACGAATTCCTGATCCCGCATTTCCAAACGGGAGTCGACGGGCGCATCGGCGACGGCGACGCCATCGTCTTCATGAATTTCCGGCCCGACCGGGCGATTCAGCTTTGCACGCTGTTCACCAATCCGTTTTACTACAAAAACCCGCCTTTGAAGGCTGACGGCACGCCGGCGTACAAAGCGTATGTCCCGGCCCATGTCCTCAAACATATCCATTTGGTCCAGACGATGAAATACGCCGATTCCGTCCGCGGCCCGATTGCCTTCGAACTACCACCTTTGACGAACACGATGGGCGAATACCTGGCCGGGAAGGGATTGACGCAACTGCGGATCGCCGAAACCGAAAAATACGCCCACGTGACCTTTTTCTTTGACGGGACCGTCAATTACGACGGAATTACGAAACCGGAACTTAAAGGGTGCCGGCGTGTCTTGATCAACAGCCCCAAAGTCGCCACCTACGACTTGCAGCCGGAGATGGCGGCTTACGAAGTCCGCGACGCCTTGCTGCGCGAACTCGCTAAAGGCGACCTCGACGTCGTCATCGTCAACTTCGCCAACTGCGACATGGTCGGCCACACGGCGATCGAACCGGCCGTCATCAAGGCCGTGGAAACGGTCGACGCTTGCGTCGGCGCCGTCATCGATTGGACCGAAGCCCATTGCGGCGTCATCATGGTCACCGCCGACCACGGCAACGCCGAGATGATTTTGGATGCCGACGGGCGCCCGTTCACGGCGCATACGACCTCGCTCGTGCCGTTTGGGATCAACCTACCGGGCGCCAGACTCATGCCCGAAGGCGGCAAACTGAGCAACATCGCCCCGACGATGCTTGCGCTTCTAGGATTGCCGCAGCCTGACGAAATGGACGAACCGAGCCTAATCATCAAATAAAAAAGGAGCACATATATGAAACTTGAGCAATTCCCGTTAGTCATTCCCAACATCGAGGCGATCAAACAGGAGTTCGAAACGCTGTTGAAATCGTTTGAGGCCGCCCCGGCGGCCGCCGACCAGAAGAAGGTCATCGACGCCATCGTCAAGTTGGCCGACGAGGTGACCAACCAATTCACCGTCATCAGCGTCCGTTACACCCAGGACACGCGCGTCGAAGCCTATCAGAAAGCCCAAGACGCCAGCGACGAGATGGCGCCGCTTTTCCAAGAACTTTATAACCGCTACCAGAAAGCGTTGGTGAAGTCGCGGTTCCGGAGCGAACTCGAAAAGACGCTCGGGACGTTCCTGTTCAAGAAAATCGAACTGAGCCTTAAGGCCTTCGACCCGAAGATCATCGGCGAACTGCAACAGGAAAACAAACTGACGAGCCAGTATGCGAAGACGTTGGCATCGGCCCAGATTCCGTTTGAAGGAGGCGTCTACAACTTGTCGCAGATGGGCAAATTCGTCGAAGCCCTCGACCGCAACACCCGCAAGAAAGCGGCGCAAGCCGTCGCCGGCTGGTTCGGCGAGCACGAAGAGGAATTGGCCAAAATATTCGACGATTTGGTGCATCTGCGCCACCAGATGGCACGTAAACTCGGCTATGACAATTTCATCCCCTTGGCCTATGCCCGCATGGGAAGGACCGACTACGGCCCGTCCGAAGTCCAAAGTTACCGCGACCAAGTCCGCAAAGCCGTCGTCCCGCTGTCGAAGAAACTCGTCAAGCGGCAAGCCGCGCGCATCGGCATCAAGAACCCGTTGTTCTATGATTTGAACTTGAACTTCACCTCCGGCAATCCGACGCCCAAAGGCGACAAGGAATATCTTGTCAAGGCGGCCGCCGCAATGTATGACGAAATGAGTCCGGACATCGGGGCTTTTTTCAAACTGATGGTCGAAAAGCACATGCTCGACCTCGAAGCCCGGCCTGGCAAGCAAGGCGGCGGCTACATGACCTATTTCCCGAAATACCGGATTCCGTTCGTGTTCTCGAATTTCAACGGCACTTCGGGCGACGTCGACGTCCTGACCCATGAGATCGGGCACGCCTTCCAAGGCTATAGCTCGCGCCGCATCAAACTGCCCGAATACCGCGACCCGACGATGGAAGAAGCCGAAATCCACTCGATGAGCATGGAATTCTTCGCCTGGCCGTGGATGGAACGATTCTTCAAGGAAGATAAAGAAAAATATCTTTATACGCATTTGGCAAGCGCCATCAATTTCCTTCCTTATGGCGTCACCGTCGACGAATTCCAGCATTTCGTGTATGAGAACCCTGGTGTCGGCCACGCCGCACGCTGCGCCAAGTGGCGTGAAATCGAAAAGAAATACACGCCTTACAAGAAGTACACGGGCTTCCCGCTTTACGAGAAAGGGACGCGCTGGATGCGGCAAAGCCATATTTACCAGGTCCCGTTCTATTACATTGATTACACTTTAGCCCAAGTCGTCGCCTTCCAGTTCCTGACCTTGATGGAAGAAGACCGCCCCTTGGCGTGGAAACGTTACGTCAAACTATGCAAGCTCGGCGGGTCCTACCCGTTCACCGAACTCTTGAAGAAAGCCAAACTGAAAAACCCCTTCAAGCAAGGGACGATCGCCCGCACGGTCCGCAAACTCGACGCCATCCTGGCGCGTTTCGACGATACGAAGATGTAGTCAGGCTAACGCGGGTTTTTCCTCTGGTTTGGCTTGCTCGGCTTTCCCGATGTCACCGAACACTCGGATCGTGAAGAAGACGATCAAAAGTGCGTATCCGATGGCGACATACTTATGCGGGAACGGCTCGAGGCCGTCGGTTATGTACGGCAAATAGGCCACTAGCGAAATTAGATTCACCGTCAGAGGCACGTAAAGGTGCCTCTTTTTGATGACGTAATAAGCTAGACTGAGCACGTCGGCGACGTATAGGTAGCGCTCATGCATCGCCGGAAGGAAGAAGTTGGCCATCAGAATCGCCCATAAGGCGACATCGACGATTGCCTCCTTACGGACATGGAACCGCCTGATAAGAAGATAAAAGAAAGCGGCGGCCATCAAGATGGCAAACAGCCCCAAGCCGTAATAATGCCAGGTGTCATAAGCTTCCGTCGTGTCGGGAAACCAGGCGTACATGTTCGGCATGTTCAAGGTCAGGTAGGGATACGTTTCCGTCTGGTTTGCGTAGATCGTCAGTAAGTTTCCCAACGGGCGCCCGTAAAGCAAGGCCGGAATGCAGAAAAGAAGATAAACCGCCGGAACCAGGATGAAATGCCACAACTGTTTCGGCCGGTTGAGCACATACATCAAAATCAATAATGGCAGCACGAAAACGGTCTGCAGTTTGAAGCTGAAGGCGATGCCGTAGACGACCATGCCCCACAGATGTTTTTGTTTGATGAACAAATAAAGCGACCACACGACGAACGAGGCGTAAATGGCGTCGGCCTGGCCCCAGATGGCGCTGTTGAGGAAGATGGTCGGAAGCCACAGGGATACCGTGCCGGCAAACGTCGCCGCCATATAACGTCGTTGTTCTTTTTTTATAACTTCGGTGACGAGAAAGAAGATGCCTGATGCCAAGACGAGATCGAAGAAGACGGACACGCATTTGATCGGTATTAGCCATGGCGTGGCCGAACCCGGCGTCGGAAAATACGACAACGCCGTCAAAATGAGAATATAAGGTGGCGCGTAATCGCCGATGGGCGTGCCCAGCGAAGCCCAGCCCCCCAAAGCGACGATATCTTCCATCCAGTATCGTAAAAAATCGACATAGTCGCCATAAACAGGGTCGAGATTGGTCAGGCGCAAGTAAAATGCCAGTCCCACGAAAAAGAGGGCGACTGGCACATACAGATAATTTTTTACTAAATTCCAGATCGGTTTGACGATCGCTTTCATTAAGTTTGGTGCAGGTAGTGAGACTTGAACTCACACAGGTTACCCTATACGCCCCTCAAACGTACGCGTCTACCAATTTCGCCATACCTGCGGCGTCGTTTATTATAAGCAAAGCGACCGATTATTTCAATCGAATAATCATCAGGCCTCAGAAAAGCTGGAAGACGTAACTGGAGAGGAAGAAATAAATCAATAACGCCGAGACGTCGACGATCGTCGTCACGAACGGGCTCGACATGACGGCCGGGTCTTTTTTGAGGGCGACGGCCACTAATGGCAACGACCCGCCGACTAGTTTTGAGATGAGAATCGCGCAGAACAACGTTACCGAAATAAGCCCGGCGATTTTCGAAATAGCCACGAACCATGGTCCGCTGAAAACGGCGCTTCCGGTGTCGTAAACGAGAATTCCCGTCGCGATTTCAAAGAAAATCCATAAAAACGAAAAAGTGGCGATGCCGAGGCCGACCAGTAGCGCCACCCGCAATTCCTTGAAGACGACGTGCGCGAAATCCTTTTTCTCAATCTCGTTGAGGGCGATGCCGCGGGTGACCAGCGTCGAACTCTGGTTGCCGGCGTTGCCGCCGGTGTCCATCAGAACCGGAATGAAAGCCGATAAGATCACGACTTGCTCGAACGCATGCTCGAAGCGGTTGAGGATGATGCTGCCAAACGCGCCCAGGACCATGAGCACCAACAGCCACGGAATCGACTTTTTGGCCAGGGTGACGACCGATGATTTCGTGTAGGAATCTTCAAGCGGGGCGATGGCCGCCATCTTCAGCATGTCTTCGCTAGCTTCCTTGTCGATGACGTCCATGACGTCGTCGATGGTGACGATGCCAATCAGCCGCTTGTCGTCGTTCAAGACGGGGAGGACGGTCAGGTCATAACGTTTGAACAACGTGGCGACGTCCTCCTGGTCGGCGGTGACCGTCGTCGTGATGAAATCGGGGTTCATGATGTCGATGATTTTCGTTTCGGGCTCGGCGTAAATCAGATCGTCGATGCCGACGGTACCCAAAAGCAACCGCTTCTCATCGACGACGAAGCTGGTGCTGATCGTTTCTTTGTCGCGGCCGACCTTGCGGATGCGCGACAAGGAATCGGCGACCGAAAAGGAACTGGGCAATAGGACGCATTCCGTCGTCATGATGCTGCCGGCGGTGCCTTCCTTGTAGTTGAGGAGGTTGTTGATGTCGACGCGCGTGTTCTTGTCGGAAATGTTGAGGATGCGGCTGACGAGGTTCGCCGGCATGTCGATCATGAAGTCGACGATGTCGTCGGTATAGGAGTTTTGGATCAGTTCCATCAGCTGCTTATCGGTGAAAAGATTGATCAGCTTTTCCTGCTGGTGGGCGCTTAGGTAGGCGAATAGCTCGGCGGTGAAATCGCTTTTGACGGTCTTGAAGATGAACAAAAGGTCGGCGATGTCGTCGATCTCGTCAGCCACTTCGGCCAAGTCGATCGGTTCGACCACGTCGCACAGGTCCCGGAGTTCCAAGACTTTTTTGCCGTGGATCAAATCGAGCAAGGTTTCCAAATTCAATTTTTCGATATCCATACGCGACCTCCTGACTTAGACATTATATATGGGCCGCAAACGTCGGCGATAGTATTTGTTTCAGTATTTATACTGATGTTATGCCACAGCACCCCAAGTGCTATAATAAATGAAAAATGCGGCGGATTAACAATACGGACATTAATAGCGAATCCCGGAAAAGCATCCGGCAAAAATGGCTGACGGCCATCGTCTTGGTCATTTCGATCGCCGCCGGGATCGCCGTTTCCTTCATCGCCCTCCAACGCGACCTGTCGGTCATCAACCTGGCGGATCTGATCGAGGCCGGCGGCGTCTGGATCACGAGTTGGTATTGGATGGCCGGCGCTCTCGGTTGCCTGGCCGTGATTCTGGTCACGGGAGCGTTACGTCTTTACGTCTTGCTCAAAGCCAAACGCCAACGGGTGACGCTCCGCGACGCCTACCGTTATTCGATTCTCAGCAAATATTACGTGATGATCACCCCGTTCGGTCTCGGCGGCCAGCCGGTGACGATGGTCTACATGCGCCGCAAGAACATCCCATTCGGTTTGGCGACGATCATTCCGATGATCGACTTGTTCGCGATGCGCCTATCGATGCTCGTCTTGGGGACGATCACCGTCATCTTTTTCGGAAGCGTCGTCGTCCCATGGGTCCGCATCATGGCCTACATCGGCCTTTTCTTCAGTTGCATCCTGCCGGTCATCGGCATCAGTTCCTCGTGGTTTCCGATTTTCGAACGATTGGTGGTCGGCTTTCTCAAACGGCTGAAATTTTTGAAAAAGCAAAGCCGCTATATCAAGGTGACCCAAGACGCTTTTCGGAAATACCGGGGAGCGTTTCAGCAATTCAAAGGCCATAAAAAAGAGCTTTTGGCCGTGTTTCTTTACGCGTTCGCCTCGCAATTGGCGCTCTTGTCAATCCCGTTTTTCATACTGAAAGCATATCCCTCGACACATCTCATCGGCGATTTAGGCGTCGCTTTAAACTACCCGAACACGGTGGCCATGGTCGCCTTTGCCAGTATCGCTGTCACCTTCATCCCGACGGTCGGCAATGCCAGGGCGATCGAGTTTTCGTTCTCGACCGTCTTCGCGGCGTTCATGGAAGGCCGTTTCCTCTTCTGGGCGATGTTCGCTTGGCGCTTCTTGACTTTCTATGTCTTCCTGATCTTTGGTTTGGTGCTGACTTTGTATCTCGGCATTAACCGGCGCGCCGAGGGACGGCGCCACCAGATTCCCGATTTGACGCGGAAACTGCGCGTCGTTTTGTTCAGCGACAATTTCTTTCCGATGATCGACGGCGTCGTGCGCACCGTCGACGCCTACGCCCGCCATTTATTGGCCAACGGCTATCAACCCCTGGTCATTGCTCCCAACTACAAGACGCCGGTAGAACAGCTGCCTTACGAGGTCCTCCATGTACCATCTTTGCGCCTTCCGAAGCAAGAATACGCGCTCGGGCTGTTCCCGTTCACAAAGGCCATAAAACAGGCGCTGTCTTACGACGGACCGCAGATCTTCCACACGCACGCCCCGTTTTTCATCGCCCATAACGCGCTACGCCATGCCCGGGCTAACAACATCCCGATCGTGACGACGTTCCACAGCAAGTACTATGAGGATTTCTACGAGAACACCCATTCGAAAGCCTTGTCGCGCTGGGGCGTCACCCACATCGTTCGGTTTTATCGACGCGTCGACGAGGTGTGGACCGTCTCCCGCAAAACGGCGACGACGCTGCGCCATTACGGCTATCGCGGCGAAGCGACGGTCATGCCTAACGGCAGCGATTTCGAGGTGCCCGAGAATCTCGAGCTGTACCGGCGCCAGGCCATCGAATACCTGAAAATCGAGCCAGACGAACACGTTTTGTTGTTCGTCGGTCACCTGATCTGGCAGAAAAACCTCAAATTCATCTTCGCGACATTGGCCCAACTCGACCAGATGGACTTCCCGTACCATATGGTTTTCATCGGAGAGGGGGGGCACGAGAAGATGGTCAAAAAGTACGCGGCGTCGCTCAATCTCAAAGGGCGGGTGACGTTCGGGGGCGTCATCAAGGATCGACAGCTTCTGGCCGGCATTTACGCCGCCGGGCAACTGCATTATTTCCCATCGGTTTACGATAATGCCCCGCTGGTGATTCGCGAAGCGGCCGCGTTGGGACTGCCGAGCCTGCTCGTGCGCGGATCGCATTGCGCCGAGATCATCACCGACAACGTATCCGGCTTCACCGAACGCGAAGACGACGTCCGCATGGCCGCACGCATCGTCGACATTTTCAACCATCCCGAACGGCTGACCGCCGTCGGCGAGACGGCCAAAGCCACGATTCCGATGCGTTGGGACGCCATCGTCGCCCAAGCGCTCGAACGGTATGAGGCCATTGTCCGAAAATATTATGAAATCGAAGAATAAACGGCTGCCAGGCGCCACTTGGTATTCCTATGTCTTCCTTTATGGGATTTTGAAACCGCTTCTGTTTATCTATTTTCATCTATTTCAAAACGTTCATTTCCACCGACATGGATTCAAGGTTCCCAAAGGCCCCGTTTTCTTCATCGGCAACCACCATACGAACTGGGACGGTTTTTACCATTGCGTCATGTTTTATTGGCGTTTTCCCCATTACATCGTCCATGACGAGGCGTTTAAGAACGAGCGCTACCGTTTCGTGTTCGGACGGTTTCTCGGCCAAGTGGCACGTGCCCGCCGTAACGGCGACGCCGAGCCGGTGATGGCCTTGAAGCGCCTCGCCCAAAGCGGCCAAAGCGTCAATCTCTTTCCCGAAGGCGACATCCACATGTTCGGGGGAACGCTGCCGATCGACGAAAGCGTCGCCAAAATGGTCAAGTTTATCGATTTGCCAATTGTGCTCACGCGAGTGCGCGGGGCTCATCTCAGAGCGCCCCGATGGGCGCGGTACGCCCATCATCACCATATCGATTACGAAATCGCCGACGTGATTGGCCGCGATGCCTTGAGACAACTGTCGACGGGGGAACTTTACCAACGGATTGCCGGAGCCATCCAAGTATCCGCCTATGACGACCAAACGCGGCGACTACGGCCCGTTTGGGGCGGGCA
>Ga0172368_10008032_pt1 | contig 10841 bp, 12 predicted proteins | sample Lak11m_FD_114540 | JGI IMG/M metagenome (GOLD analysis project Ga0172368, IMG submission 114540) | Freshwater microbial communities from Kabuno Bay, South-Kivu, Congo - kab_022012_11m | ecosystem: Environmental > Aquatic > Freshwater > Lake | place: Democratic Republic of the Congo: South-Kivu...
CGATCTTTGCGGTTTTATCCTGCAATTTCTTGATAAGGGTTTCTTTAATTGTCATTCTTTCTCCACAAAAATTTCACCACACCACAGTGCCACAAAGAACATGGAGTCTTTTCTTTATATGTTGATTGTGAGATCAAAACAATTTTAATTGCTTCGGATCTTCCTGAGGCTCTTCCGCTTTTTTTGGTGCGAATGTCGAGCGTCCCAGCCCTGCGCGCGCTTCTTTTAACAGCTCGGGCAACTTGGCAAAGTCCGCCAAAAGCGCGGGCTTGAGCGCGGCCTGATGCAAAGCCGCCGCCGGGTGGAACATCGGGATCACAAAACGCTCTCCGACCTTGCGCATCTGTCCATGCACCTGCGTGATCTTTGCGCCCTGCATAAACTTGCCCATCGAAAATCGTCCAAGCGTGATGATGATGCTCGGATTGATGGCGTTGATCTGCCGATCCAAATATTGGTTGCAAGTGGACAACTCATCCGGTAATGGATCGCGGTTGGCGGGCGGGCGGCATTTGACCACATTGCAAATGAAAACTTCCTCGCGCTTCAATCCCGCCCCTGCCAGCAGTTCGCTCAAAAATTTTCCGGAGGCGCCCACGAACGGACGTCCCTGTTCATTTTCGTAAAAGCCAGGGCCTTCACCGATCAGCATGATCTCGGCATTGGCGGGTCCTTCACCGGGCACGGACTTGTTGCGCGACTCATGCAAAATGCATTTTTTGCACACGGCCACTTCTTTCGCGATTTGTGCTAACGTTTCTTCGGCGCTCATGCAAACTCCAAATTATGAAGTGTCATCAAAATGGCGTCTTCGCCATTGTCTTTATAATATCTGGGACGACGGCCTGCGACTTCAAAACCGAATTTTCGATACATGTTCAAGGCTGCCTCATTCTTTTCACGGACCTCGAGCAGGGCATGCGTTGCTCCAGCCTCTGCCGCATCTTTGAGCGCTGCTGTTAAAATTTGCGCGCCGATTCCCTGCTGTCGAAAATCGGGATGCGTCGCGAGCGTGGCAACATGTGCCTCATCAATAATCAACCACAATACAAGCATGGCCGCGATTCTTTTATCATCTGTTTCGGCCACCCAGCAACGCGCCACCGGATTGCCCATCACTTCATAAGCAAACGAACGCTCCGGCCACGGCAGGCTGAATGATATTTGATCGATTGCAACAACAGCGGGAACATCCTCCTCGGTCATTTTGCGGATGACTGTTGAGATATTATTTTCCATCGGGAATTCCTTCACCGACATGCAAATAGATCGGCGCCAGCGATGCAACTTCATCCACTTGATTGGCCTGCCAGCGCGCCCAGGCCAGTTCCGCCAAAATGGCGGGACGCCGCACACAAGCCGAGGGCGCGGCGAGTTGCACGTTCACTTTCTTGCGCGCCAGCCGTTGACGTTCATCGGCATTCAATTCACCGGCCACGATTGTCGGATGCTCGATCATGTCGGCCAGCTCATCCACGTTTGTAACTTTCACCACGCCATCCGATTTCCATTCAGCATCGGATGAACGATACCAACCCAAAGCGAGTCGTCCACGACCGGCCTGCAAGATCGCGGCCAGCGGTAACTTTGAAGTTGGTTGTGCCGCGGCGACAACATCCAGCGTGGGGATTCCGATCACGGGCAAACGCCGCGCCAGCGACAACCCTTTGACAAAAGATAATCCCACGCGCAAACTGGTAAATGAACCCGGACCGATCACAACACCCAAAGCCTGCACGTCCGTCATCTTGATTCCGGTGCGCACAAGCAATTCAACCAGCGCGGGCGCCAGTTCAACGGTGTGATGCCGACGGCTGTGCCACATCATTTCGGCGGCCACTTGCACGCCATCGAACAAGGCCAGCCCAACTTGCGCCGTGGATGTATCCACTGCCAGCAACATCACGGAACTCCAAAAAGGGATTTTTGCAAGTCGGCTAAAATTTCATCGTAACGCAAACCGCAAGCCCTGAAGATGATCTGACGATGTTCTTCAGCCATGTATTCAAGATGGAGCCACAATCGTTCGGGCGGCAAAACGGATTCCACACGCTCCGGCCACTCGACGATCAACGCGCCGCCAGCCAGCATAGAGTCAAGGTCCAGCTCAGCCGCTTCGGGTCCGGACTCGATACGGTACGCGTCCATGTGAAAAAAATGCGCGTCGTTGGGACGTCTGTATTCATTGACCAGAACAAAGGTCGGGCTGGAAACTCCATCGAGCGAACCCCAGCCTTGCGCGATGCCCTGCACGAGAGTAGTCTTGCCCGCTCCAAGGTCGCCCTGCAAGCAGATCAGATCGCCGGGCTGAAGTAAACTGCCGAGGCGCATTCCAATGCGACGAGTCTGTTCGGGGCTTCGGCTGAAAAATTCAAATGTGTGCGCATCCAGAATGGGCATCGAGAGAATTATATCAGTTAGAGGCCGAGCTTCTCGCCAAGCACACGTGCGATGCGGCGCGACGAATCAGGACGTGCCGCGCGGCGGGCATTTTTCACAACCTGTCCGCGTTCACTTGGACGACAAAGCCAGCGCGTCAAAGTCCGGACGACAAGCTGGGGTTTCGGCGCCCAGACTCCCGCCCCCTCTGATTCGACGAAGGTCACGTTGCCATCTTCCTGACCGGGAAGTTTAGCGTATAAGATGATCGGCAAATTTGCATTAAGCGCTTCGGCAATTGTGCCCGGCCCAGCCTTGGTGACGATCACATCCGAGGCACGCATGAAATCCGGCAGGTCACGCGTGAAGCCATAAATAAAAGTGGGATTCTCCCACGTTTGAGATTCAAGATTCGTTTTCAGCTTTTCGTTGCGCCCGCACACGATGACCAGCCCAACGTCCAGGCCTGATTCGTCAATGGCGCGTGCCGTCTTGCCGAGCGGTCCCATCCCATCACCGCCACCGACCATCAAGACGATTGGCTTATCCAAAGGCCATCCGAGTTTCTCGCGCATTTCATTTTTATCGCCGGGCGGAGCGCAATACCGGTCGGCAATGGGCATGCCGACAACTTCGATTTTTTCGCTGGGGATGTGATAGGCCAATGCGCGTTCGCGGGCTGTTTCGGTCGGGACAAAAATATGATCGGAGCGCGAATCGAACCACAGCGCATGTGTCGTGACCATGTCTGTGACGACTGTGTAGAAAGGCGGACGGTTGCGTCCGAGGGCTCTGAGTGCGAACGTGTTGGCAATCGGATGAACGGTCACGATCAAATCGGCGGGATGATCACGAACCAGGCGGCGCGCGCCGAGTCGCGCCACCGGCCAAAGCGAAGACGTGATCATGCGCGCTCGGGCCCGTCCATCAGTAGCATAGAAGGATGCGCCCCACAAACGCGGCGCCTTGACCAATTCCGGATACATTTCAGGCAATCTGCTGAACGGAGGCGGCGCGTAATCCTTGAAGAAGTCAATCATCTCATAAGTAAATCTGTCGCCATATTCGATCTGCAACGCTTCGATGATCGCTTCCGCCGCGGAGCGATGTCCACCGCCGGTATCGGAAAAATAGAAAATGATGTGGGGCTTTTTACTCGGATGGTTGTTCATCTTTTTTTGTCAGGTTGACTTTCATTCGTTTTGATAGTTCGCGGCGGGTCAGCATCACACGATGACCACAGCCCTTGCATTCGAGACCGATATCCGCACCAAGCCGGACAACAGTCCACTCATAGGAACCGCAAGGATGCGGCTTGCGTAAACGAAGCAGGTCGTTGAGTTGCAGATCAGGAAGCATGTTCAATATCCAGTCACGTCGAGAGATTATACCGCGCTGTAATTTGTGATAAACTTTGTCCGTTCGCTTTAGCTCCCATTGGAGAAAAACATGCCAGATCGCGAAACATATTCCATTGAAATCGCCGGGGTGAAACGTGACCTGCGTTTGTTCGAGATCAAACCCGGCCTGAGTATTGCGATTTTGAATATTTTGGGCGACACCGAATTGGTCGAGGCCTGCGCGCGTGAGCTCGGCAAGAAGCTCAAGAATATCAAATACGATGTGCTGGTGACAGCCGAGGCAAAATCCATTCCACTGGCATATGCGTTGTCATCAGAGATGAAGAAGCCTTACGTCATTTTGCGAAAATCATATAAAGCATACATGGGTGACGCCCTGACCGCAGAGACGTTTTCCATTACAACCGGTCAGCCGCAGATTTTGGTTCTGGACGAGAAAGACCGTGCGATGTTGAAAGACAAGAAAGTTATCATCGTGGACGACGTCATCAGCACCGGCTCCACTTTGCAGGGCATGCGAATGGTGATCGAGAAGGCCGGTGGGATAGTTGTCAAAGAAGCGGCCATTCTGACCGAAGGCGAACGCTCAAAGTGGGAAGAGATCATCTCACTCGGACACCTACCGTTATTTACAGATTAATCACAGACCCTAAGGATTTTCAAAATCCTTAGGGTCTTGTTTTTTTATTAACTGGATTTTTCTTTGACGCGCCATCGTTTTGATGGCGCGTTCCCGTTTCATTGCGCTGACTTTGTCCGGCTGAGGCTCAAGATAAACCAATCTTACGGGACGGCGTGTGCGCGTGTAACGCGCCCCGCGGCCGGCGTTATGCGTCTCGACGCGGCACTGCGGATCGGTCGTCCAGCCGGTGTAGAGAGTCCCGTCAGAGCATTCGACGATGTAACAGTAACAAGACATATTAATTCATGTCTTTGCGAGGGGGTTTCCCCCGAAGCAATGACATATAGCTATTTCTTCTTTTTCTTCCGGTCAATCACACTGCTTCCAAAAAAGATGTGACGGAACTGTGCGGCAACATCTGGAAGTTCAATTGCATCACCGCCTTCCTTCAACCATTCGGCGGCTGAGCGTTCATCGAGCCAGCGTTCGCGCGCTGCAAAGGCATGATCCAAACGCTCGACCACACTTTTTTCGTCACCTTTTTCAATATCGTCACGCAGACTTTTGAGCGAAGCCATCAAAACATCCAGCGCGTGGACAACACTGAAGCGACTCGCCAACACGGCTTCCTTCAACGAAGCGGGATCATCGTAATATGCCAGGCCGCCTGTCACACCTGCGAACGGACGCCCGGCTAATTTACGCGCGTCCAGCCACCCAGGACCATCCACAGTGGCATCAAGCAAGGCGGCCGCCGTCAACTGCGGAAGCAGATGCACGCTCGACATCAAACCATCTGATTCCGAAATATCCGTCAGCATGGCTTTGGCGCCCAAAAGTTTTGCCAGATCTACAGCCAACTGCTCCACTTCGAGCGGCGTGCCGGGAGGCGCGTCCACGACCATGATTGTGCGTTTGAAAAGATCAGGGCGAGCAGCGTTGAGTCCGGTTTCAGACGAGGCAAAGGTCTCGGGATTCAGACTCGGCACAAGTCCGAGATAGAAGCGGCCCTGCGGAATGAATTCCCTGGCCCAGCTCATCACCCCGCTTTTGATCGGCGCGGTGTCCATCACAACTGCATTCGCTTTCAGGTTCGGCCCGATGAGCTTCAACGTCTCGCGCATTTCAGCCAGTGGCAAACACAGCACAACAACGTCCGCGCCTCGAACGGCCTCAGGCAACTTGCGAACATAATCCACCACGCCAAGGCTGAGTGCGGCTTTTTCAAGCCCTATGTTTTTGTCGCAGCCCACGCGATGGATGGGAGATTCACTTTCCTTGATGGCGAGCCCCATCGAAGCGCCAATCTGTCCGAGCCCGAGGATGGTAATTTGAGTGGTCATAAGTATCCTCTCAGGGGAATTGATGGGATTATACTGCCTCTTGATCGGTGGACGATGATGCGTATATAATCGAACGTATATTCTAATGTCTTCTCGCATTAAATTGCGAGAACCGCGGACGCCGACCGCGGTTCTCTCTTGAAAGGAGGAGAAGAGAAATCACCTTACGAACCCAATCCTATCATCTATGCCCAAATGGTACTTGACGGGAAATATACGTTTTCCCTACGATTGTCCCACAGCTTACTAACCAATGGTGCAGTTTTTAGTGTGAAAACGCCGGCACCTTCACCCCGACCATCGTCTGGGCGGCGTGCTGGATATCGGCTTCCGGTTGGATACCAGCATTGACGGGGCGCTGAATGCGGCCGGTACCTTTACCGGCGAAGTGACTTAATCGGAAAATATCGGCAGGAGCAGCGCGGATTTGAGGCAGATGTGGAACACTGCCCACCCAGCCGACCTGATCCCGTAACGCCGTAACCGTTCGAAACGAAAAAGCCAGCTATTCAAGCGTGCCGCAGGCTTTGACCGGCGTGGACTTGGGATCGGTGTAGAGGAGGATTACAGAGTGCCGCATAAATAACTAAACCGGAATTATGATTTTTACTCGTAATTTCTTCCAACAAGTTTAGTAACTTATGCAACAAGCGGTAGAGTGAATTTCGGGAATATCCATTTCGTTTGGATGGCGTTGCGATATTGGTCGAGCAGCTTTTTCCGCTTTGGGGACGATAGGGTGGCTTTTTTCTAACGCAACAGGTTGATTTGGAATATAACGGTAGAAAAGTAAATGGGCTTGAAATAATTGGACGTATACATCGACCTGAAGAAGAAATTAGTGAAGATATTTGGAGTCGTTTCTACAGTTACTTAGATGGGCTTACGCTTGATTATGTGTATGAAATGACAGAAAATGTTCTGACGATTTGGTTTGGAAGTCGTGAGTCAAATGATTTCATGAAAAGTACATATAGTCTTGATGGAAAGACATTTTCAGGTTCATGGCAATGGCCAGGCGGCGGATATTCTTTCAAAGGAAAAAGATTGGAATAAAATTTATACTTTTCACTGGATGTCTTACAACGATAAGCAAGTTGCTGGTGAAAAGACAAAGTCCGTTACAAGCAGAAAGCGGGCTACCAAAGCGCGCACTGGACGCTGGGGATTCTGCGCCGTTTTCAAGCATTTTTCTCGCTTCGAGTTTTTCCTGCTCTCAAGCCGAGTCCATCCCCACCCAAACTTCTAACATTTTTCTAATCTCCCCCGCACTTGACAAAAACTTAATCCGCGTATAAAGTTAATCCAGATTAACTAAGAAGCAGGCTTAACTATGAACTCTACTGTTGAATTGACCGAAATCATCCGCCGCTGGATAGACATTGCCATGCACCGCTCGATGCGTGACCGCACGCATTTCGCGAAAGCCAAGGGACTGTCCCTGACCCAGTTTGGCCTGCTGATGCAATTGCGTTATCGGGGCAACTGCGGCGTCTCGGACATCAGCGAGCGGTTCGAAATCACGAACCCGGCCGCCAGTCAGTTGGTGGATAAGCTCGTGCAAAGCAATCTGGTGGAACGCGCCGAGGATCCGAACGACCGGCGCGCCAAGCAGATCCAGCTCTCGGCCAAAGGCAAATCCCTGATCGAGAAGAGCATCGGCGACCGCTATCGCTGGGTGGACGAACTGGTTTCCAACCTGAACGCAGAAGAACGCACGAAGGTCGGTGCTACGCTGACCATTCTGACCGAGGCCGCCGCCAAATTAGAGCAAATGCAATAATTCATCGAACATCCGCCCCATCTTCACGCTCAATTCACGACAGTTCTTTATAAATAATCAGGATTACTGTCGAGATTTCAAGAACTGAAAGGAACTAAACTTTGCAAGCTTCTCAAACCATGCCTAAACGTATGCCCCGCCAATCGATGACTCAGCAGCGCAACGTTATCGGACGCGCGGCTGGTTATCTATTTCACTACCGCTGGCAGGCAGTTTTGCCATACCTCTTCTTACTGGTAGCGACCCTCTCCCAATTGGCCGTACCGCGCCTGGTGCGCAGCATCATTGATGCCGTGACCAAGGGCGTGATTGCCACCACCGTGCTGGATGCACTCAACAAAATCCCGGCCGCCTTCATGTCGCAGGCGTTGCCCAAGATCCTGGGATTCTTGAACCTCCCCACAACGATGACCAGCGACCAGCTCGTCTCCCAACTTAACGCCGATAAAGTCTCAGCGCCGAATGATTTAATCCGCGCCGCATTGTTCATCGTCGGCTTCGCTGCGTTGCGCGGTATATTCGCTTTCCTGCAGGCTTTCTGGGCAGAGAAAAACTCGCAGTCCGTCGCGTTTGATTTGCGCAACGATCTGTACGCCAAGATCCAGCGTTTGTCATTTTCATATCACGATCAGAACCAGACCGGTCAGCTTATGATCCGCGCCACCGATGATGTGGAAAAGGTCCGCCTCTTTTTAGGTCAGGGCTTGTTGCAGCTCATCGGTGCGCTCGTCTTGTTGACCGCTACGCTCATCATCCTGTTCACAACCAATGCCCAACTGGCTTTGGCCGTCATCTGGATCATCCCGGTGGCGTTGATATTGTTCATGGTCTTCGGCACCATCAGCCAGCCGCTTTTCAACCGCGTTCAACAAAGACTCTCCGCGCTAAACACGATCCTTCAGGAAAACCTGGCAGGCACCAAGGTGGTCAAAGCCTTCACGCGCGAGAAGAGCGAGGAAGTCAAGTTCAAAGCCGCGGCTGATAATTTAATGAATCAGCAGATCGTCATTGCCCGCCTGTTTACTTTTCTCATGCCGCTGGTGTTCCTGATCGCCAACCTGGGACAGGCCACCACGCTGTACTTCGGCGGCAGGGAGATCATCCTCGGCACGCTGACACTTGGCGAGTGGCAGGAGTTCAGCATGTATCTGATCTTCATCTTCTTCCCGGTGGCGCAGCTTGGTTTCATCATCACCCAGTTCGGACAGGCCGCCGCATCGGCCACACGCATCTTTGAAATTCTGGATGCCAGGTCGGATGTGACAGACAAGGCGGATGCGATTGACCTGCCGCAAGTAGAAGGTAACATCAATTTCGAAGATGTCTCTTTCCGTTATGTCGGTGGTGGCGACCCGGTATTGGATAAGGTCAATTTTGAAGCCAAGCCCGGTCAGACGATTGCCCTGTTGGGCGCGACTGGCTCCGGCAAGACGAGCATTATCAATCTGCTGCCTCGTTTCTATGATCCCACCGAGGGGCGCATCACGATTGACGGTCACGACCTGCGGGATGTGAAGCTCGAATCACTCCGCGCCCAGATCGGAATCGTGTTGCAGGAGACGACTCTGTTCTCGGGCAGCATCCGCGACAATATCGCCTTCGGCAAACCCGAAGCCACAGACGATGAAATCTTCGCGGCGGCCAAAGCGGCTGCGGCGCACGACTTCATCATGTCCTTCCCCGAAGGATATGACACGCCCGTCGGCGAGCGCGGCACCACGCTATCGGGCGGTCAGAAGCAGAGGGTCGCCATCGCGCGGGCGCTGCTGCTCGACCCGCGAATCCTCATTTTGGATGACTCAACCTCCAGCGTCGACCTCGGAACCGAAGCCGTCATCCAAACCGCACTCGACAAGCTGATGAAGGGCCGCACTTCATTCGTGATCGCACAGCGCATCAGCACGGTCATGAATGCCGACCAGATCATCGTGCTCGATAAGGGCAAGGTGGCCGCCATCGGCAAACATGCCGAACTGCTGGAAGATAACGAAATTTACGCCGAGATTTACACTTCCCAACTGCTCGACGATAAGCAACACGCTGAGCCTGTTAGATCGGAGAGTTTACTATGATGGGTGGACCCGGTGGCCGTCACGGCGGCTTCCTTAACCAGGAAACATCAAAACCAACCAGCACAAGCGAAACGCTTGGCCGATTGGTAAAGCATTTTGGCCCGTTCTGGCCTGCATTACTGGCTGCAGTTGTGTTCGTTGTTATTTCAACATGGGCACAGGTAACCAACCCCGTATTGACCGGTGAACTGGTGGACTGTTACCTTTCCCCGGCAGTCGCGGCCAGCGGATTTAGTTTACCCGGAGCTTCCGGCGCGGCTAGTCAGAGCGCATCCAGTTCGAACTGCTGGCTGGCGGCAGACAAACAACCCAGCGGCGTCACACAGACCATTATTAAAAAGGCCTTCTCATTGGGCGGTCTGGCGGCTCCAAAAACGGATGGCAGTATCACCAATGACGCGCGCATCGCCGGTCTCGTGCGCATGATCCTGCTGATCATCGCTCTTTTCGTGATCGGTTCAGTTCTCACAGGCGCGACTTTCTTCTCGATGACCTGGGCCGGTCAGCACGTTCTGCGTTCCCTGCGCACCGAAGTCTTTGAGCAGCTGCATCGTCTGCCAATCGGTTACTACGCCGAACATGAAGCCGGTGACTTGATGAGTCGTATCACCAATGATACTGAAACCATCAATCAGGCCATCAGCTTCGCATTGGTCAATGTGGCCAGTGGTTCGCTCCTGTTGGTTTGGATCGCGTATAACATGTTGACCTTGAACCTCCCGTTCGCGCTGCTCAGCATGGCAGTCACGCCGGTCATGGTGATCGTCACGCTATATTTTTCTGATCGGGCGCGCAAGGCATTCCGCAAGACCCGCACTGAAATGGGTTCGGTCAACGCCAGCCTGCAGGAAAGCATTTCGGCAGTGCGCGAGGCGCAGGCTTTCAATCGCGCCGAAGAGAACATCGACCAGTTCAACCTCACCAACGCCGCCAACCGTGATGCGAATGTAAGCGCCGTGGTCTTTACATCTGCGCTTTCTCCCGCGCTGGAAGCCCTGGGGTATGTGGCATTGGCAATCGTGGTTGGCGCGGGTGGTCTGGCCCTGCTCAACGGCGCAAGCTTGTTCGGCACAGCCGTTTCACTAGGTTTGGTAATTACCTTCCTGGCGTATGTCCAACGCTTCAACCAACCCATCCAGCAAATATCGGTATTATGGGGCAACATTCAAAGCGCCATCGCCGGAGCAGAGCGCATCTTCGGCATCCTCGACGAGAAACCCGCCATCGTTGACAAGGCAGGTGCCAGGGAAATGACTGCCATTAATGGCAAGGTTGAATTCA
>Ga0172368_10008034_pt1 | contig 10840 bp, 13 predicted proteins | sample Lak11m_FD_114540 | JGI IMG/M metagenome (GOLD analysis project Ga0172368, IMG submission 114540) | Freshwater microbial communities from Kabuno Bay, South-Kivu, Congo - kab_022012_11m | ecosystem: Environmental > Aquatic > Freshwater > Lake | place: Democratic Republic of the Congo: South-Kivu...
AACTCATCGCCCCGCCAGATTTCTAAGGTAGTCCTTCCTGGCTTCAATGGGCCGCCACACAGATCACAACGGTCTATAAGATTGTTCATCTCGATACCTTTCGGGTTTTATAACTCCGTTCCCACAGCGCATCTTCTGGCTCATAGACGGTCACAATACGCAGCGTAGGTTCCACTTGGCCCCTGGAACAAACAACATGCAGCGGATCGCCAGAAGCCAACCATCCCAAGATCAGGCAAGATGGGTATGGTTCAGAATCAGGGTACTGCTCGATAATTTCACCGTTTGATAACGCGCGTTCGATGTCGCTGATCTGGATTCCTCGCTCCAGCCGAGCAATGGTTGCGTGTTTGGTCAGACGATAAGTCTTGGCCCGAACTTGGCTGCGAATAAATCTGATCGTAAGCGGCTCTGGCATGGGTGTCTCCTGCGCTGTTTTTCAGGCTACTTATGTTTCCGCAGCCACTCAACCATGAACCCCAGCACCGCCGCCTTCTCCGGCTCATTGTGCGTCTCGTGATAAAACCCGTCCCAAATCTTCAACGTGCAATCCCCGCGCACTTGGGCGGCGAACTCCTGCGTCGCCGCGGCCGAGGTGAGCTTATCCGCGCTGCCGTGAACCAGAAGCAGCGGCACGGGGAATTCGCCCGCATGGGCCAACGCCCATTCGCCGGCCCCCAACATGCCGAGCGCCAGGCGCACCGAAATCTTGTTGTGGACAAGCGGGTCGCTGGTGTAAGCGCGGATCACTTCGGGGTCACGGGCCAGGCCATCGAGCGCCAGGCCGTTGGGCATCTGCATTCCGGGGGTAAGCCTGTTCATCACCTTCGCCAGCGCGATCTGTAATGCCGGCGGCGGAGTTGCAACGCGTAACCCAGGGCTGGTGGAGATCACACCCGTGACCCTGCGACTTTGCTCCGCTTCGCCCCGGGCGACCAGGCGGCGCAGCGCGTAATTGAGCACCAGGTTGCCGCCCAGGCTGTGGCCGTAGAGAAAGCGCGGCTTGCCAGGATAGCGCGCAGCCGCCTCGTCCAACAACCGGCCGATGTCATCCATCAACATATCATAGGTGGGCGTGTGCCCGCGCCGGCCGCCAGATTTGCCGTGCCCGCGCAGATCGAATCCCAGCAACGCATAGCCGGCCGCGTTCAGCGCAGCCGCGACATGCGCATAGCGCCCCGTGTGCTCGCCCAGGCCGTGCACGAGACAAATGGCCGCCTGGGGCAGGCCCGCAGGTTCCCAGCCTTGGAAGTAGAAATCGAGATTGTCCGGCGATCGCCGAGTGAATTCGATGTGCGACATGGGAAGCCCTCCATAAATACCGACCGGCTGTGCGCCGACTAACCGCCTCTATTTTACCACGTTCTGTCATTTTTGAGAATGTGCACGATCCGTGATTGCGCTTACTGCCCGAAATGATATAATGGGGCAAGCTACCGATTATGTGAGGAGGGTCTGATGAACAGCGTCCGCATCGTTGCTGACAGCGGTTGCGATCTGCCGCCAATGACGGTTGTTCAGCTTGGCATCACCATCGTGCCCGTCTATGTGCGCTTTGATCAGGAGATGATCCCAAGCTCGGATCTGAGTACGGTTGAGTTTTGGGAGCGCGCCGAGCGTTCCCCGGTCGCGCCAGGTACATCTTCGCCTCCTCCCGGCGCATTTTATCAGGTTTTTGAGAAGCTCGTTGCCGCGGGCCATGATGTCGTCTGTCTCACATTGCCGGCGCGCCACAGCGGGACGTTCAACGCGGCGTGGGCCGCTGCGCAGGAGTTCGGCGAGCGGGTGCGGGTCGTGGATACTGGCTCCTTTTCGTTAGGGATGGGGCTGCAGGTGTTGGCGGCGGCCAAGGCGGCGCTGGCCGGCCGCAGCGCAGAGCTGATTCAGCAGATGTTGGAAGACGTGCGGAAGCGCACCTCCATCATCTTCGCGCTCGATACGCTGGAATGGGTGCGCCGGGGCGGCCGGCTTGACCGGCTGATGCCGCTGATCGAACGGGTTGCGGCCGCGCTGCGCGTCAAACCCATCATCGAGATGGCCGACGGCGATTTTCGTTTTGTGGGCGTGGCGCGCTCAACGCGTGGCGCGTTGCAACGCATCGAAGAAGAGCTGCGTTTGCGCCTGCCTGTGGAAACGGTCGCCGCCGCTTACACCCGCGGCTGTGAGGTCGCAAACGATCTGGTGGCCTACCTCTCGAGCCTGGTGAACGTAACCCCGGCCGAGATCATTGTCGTCGAAGCCGGCCCGGCCTTTGCTGCCCATGCTGGCCCGAAAGCAATGGGCGCCGCGCTGATTCGCAGTTAAGCAACGATAGGAGCGACATCAATGAGGATCGCCCTCCTTTCCGACATTCACGGCAACCTGGTGGCGCTCGACGCGGTGTTGCACGACATGGCGCAGCGCGGGCCGTTCGATCAGGTCATCGTCGCCGGCGACCTGGTCTGGTCTGGGCCCTGGCCGGCGGAAGTGGTGGATCGTGTGCGTCAGGTCGCGACGGCCGCCATCCAGGGGAACACCGACGCGTTCTTCTTGCGGCGGCCGGGCGAAACGCCCCCTGGCAAGGATGATGAGCGTTTTGCTGCGCAGCTCGGCTGGATGACGGACCGACTGGGGCCGGAGCGCGCGGCCTATCTCGCACATTTACCGTTCGCCCATCGCGTCTCGCCCGCGCCGAGACATGACCTGCTGATCGTCCATGCCAACCCGACCGATCTCACCCGGCCGATCATTGCACAGCTCCCCCAAGCCGACCTGGACGCCTTGCTGCGGCCGGAAGGCGGCGGTGAGCCGGATTGGGAAGCCCTGGCTTTCGGCCACATCCATGTGCCCCTCGTCCGTGAGTGGCGTGGGCGGCTCCTGGTGGATGTCGCCAGCGCCGGCCTGCCGATGGATGGCGACCAGCGCGCTGTTTATGCCGTGTTGACCTGGGATGGGCAAACGTGGCGCGCGGAGCATCGCCGTGTGTATTACCCGCTCCCGGTCGCGGTGCGCGAGATGCGGACGAGCGGTATGCCGCGCGGCAAGCACTTCGCCGAGCGACTGATCGCGGCCAGCTACGGCCGACCGCTACAGTTATTGACGATGGTCGCTGAGTAATGAGAGATATGGTCTATGGGGTGAAAGATGACGCGTAGAGCGCATAATTTGTGGCTCGTCTTGACTCTCGTCCTGTTGCTGGCGAGTTGCGTGCCGGTTCCGCCACCAGCGACGAGCCAGGTCGCGCCGACCGCCACCCCCGCGCTGCCCGCGCCCCCGACTGCCGCCCCAACTGCATCTCCGACCGTTGCCCCGCCTCCAGCCGCCGCGACGGCAGTTCCGATCGCCGCGAAGATGCCGTGGTGGAACGACGCGGTCTTCTATGAGATATTCGTGCGTTCCTTCGCCGATTCGACGACCGGGCCATTGGCAAACGACGGCATCGGCGACTTGCAGGGCATCATCGAGAAGCTAGATTATCTGCAACAATTGGGGGTGCGCGGCGTCTGGCTCACCCCGATCATGGAGTCGCCCAGCTATCACGGCTACGATGTCAGCGATTACTACACTGTCAACAAGCTCTACGGCACGAACGCGGATTTCAAGCGGCTGATGGCCGAGGCGCACAAGCGCGGGATTCGCGTCATCATTGACCTGGTGCTCAATCACACCTCCAACCAGCATCCGTGGTTCCAGGATGCCAGCAAGCCGGGCGGGAAATATCGCGATTGGTACATCTGGGCTGACAAAAATGGCGGCTATGTGGGGCCGTGGGGCCAACAGGTGTGGCATCAGCTCGGCGACCAGTGGTACTTCGGGATGTTTTGGGCGGGGATGCCCGATCTGAACTACCGCAACCCACAGGTCACGGAAGAAATGCACAAGGTCGCGCGGTTCTGGCGGCAGGAGATGGGCGCGGATGGGTTCCGGCTAGATGCGGTGCGCTATCTGCTGGAAGATGGCACAAAACAGGCAAGCACCCCGGAGACCCTCGATTGGCTGCGGCGCTTCCAGCAGGTTTACAAGGAAGCCGGGGCTGAAACGATGGCCGTGGGCGAAATCTGGACGAGCACCGCGGAGGTGGGGCAATACGTGCCGACTGCCGTGGATCTAGCCTTCGAGTTCGACCTGGCGCAAGGCATCCTCAATTCCATCAGCCGGCTCACGGCCGACGCGTTTGCCACGGCCCTGACCCAATCGCTGGCGACCTTTCCGCCGGGCCAGTTCGCGACCTTCCTCACCAATCACGACCAGGATCGCGCCATGTCGCAGCTTGCCGGTCAGCCCGACCGCGCCCGGCTGGCCGCGCTCATCCTGATGACTGCGCCGGGCGCGCCGTTCATCTATTACGGCGAAGAGATCGGGATGACCGGGGTCAAGCCGGATGAGAAGCTGCGCACCCCCATGCAGTGGACGCCGGGCGCCAACGCCGGGTTCTCCGCGGGGACGCCGTGGCAGCCGGTCAACACAGGCTATGAGACGGTCAATGTCCAGACCGAAACCGCCGACCCGGCGTCGCTGTTGAACTGGTATCGTAAGCTGATCGCCCTGCGCAACGCGCATCCCGCGCTGCGGATCGGCAGCTTCGAGCCGCTCGAGACGAACAAGCTGGGCGTCTACGCTTTTCTCCGCCGGGCCGGGGATGAAATCTTTCTGGGGATCTACAATTTCGACAGCGGGCCGGTGACGGGCTACATGCTCAAACTGGCGAGCGGTAAGCTGGTCGGGCCGCTGACCGCAACGGATGTGCTGGCGGGCGCGCCCGTCGCGCCGCCGACTCTGGACGCCGCGGGCGGGTTCGACGGCTATCAGCCGCTCCCCCAACTTGCCCCGCGCACGGGCTATCTGATCCAGTTGAGACCGGGCCAATGATGGACGCGCTCTTCCCTTTCCACCCGCGTTTCGTACATTTTCCGATTGCCCTCTCGTTGGCGGGGGTGTTGTTCGTCGCGTTCGGCCTGGCCCGCGGGGGCGCGGCCGAACGCTGGCTATGGGCCGGCCGTTGGCTGGTGTTCCTCGGCTGGATCGGCGCGGTTGTGGCGGGGATCACCGGGCTGGTGGATCAAAGTCGTGCGCCCGATCTCCCGGTCGTGCATGAAACGATCAACAGCCACATCACTGTGGGGATTGCCTTGATCGTGGTCTTCGGTCTGGCGCTTTACTGGCCGCTGAAAGACAAACAGGTGCTGTCCGGCGGCGCGCGGCGGTGGGGCTATCTGGCCTTGCTCCTGCTCGGCGCGCTTTTGATCTTGATCGAGAGCTGGCTGGGGGGGCGGCTGGTGTACAAGCTCGGGGTAGGCGTGGGGTGAGACTGGTAAGTTGGGAAATTGGTAGATCGGTAGATCGGTCAATGAGTGAGGCGAGGTGATATGAGCACGAAATGGTATACGGGGACGGGCGATGATGGATACACGGGCGTCTTGGGCCGCGAGCGCGTGCCCAAATACGCCGATCGGCCCGAGGCGTGCGGCACAGTGGATGAAGCGTCGGCGGCGCTCGGCATGGCGCGCGCCCAGGCCAAAGACAAACAGGTGCGCACCCTGACCCTGTCGGTGCAGCGCGATCTTTACAAATTAATGGCCGACCTGGCGACCCTGCCCGAAACCGCGACGCGGCCGCCCTGGCTGGGCGATGACCGGCTGGCCTGGCTGGAGCAAAAGACGGACGCGCTCGGCAAGCGCGTCGAGATGCCGCCGGCGTTCATCGTGTCGGGCGACAGCGCAGGCGGCGCGTGGCTCGACATCGCGCGCACCGTCGTGCGGCGGGCCGAACGCATCGTCGCCAAGCTGACGCATGACGGCGAATTGCGCAACGATACCCCGCTCCGCTATCTCAATCGGCTCTCCTCCCTGCTCTTCGTCATGGCGCGGGTCGAAGACCGGGCCGAAGGGGTGGAGGAATTTACGTTGGCGGCGGGGGAATGAATGAACGACTTATCGGAGAAAAACATGTTACTTGGCGCGCACATGTCCGTTTCCGGCGGGCTGAGCACGGCGTTCGACCGGGCGCAGTCCATCGGCATCAATACGATGCAGGTATTCACCAAGAACCAGAACCGCTGGGACCAGAAACCGGCCAGCGCGGAGGAGATTGCGCGCTGGTTCGCGGCGCAGGCGGCCACAGGGATCCGGCCGGTGGTATCTCATGCCGCCTATCTGCTGAACCTGGGCACGCCCGACGACGCGCTCTGGGAGAAGTCGGTCAAGGCGCTCATTGACGAGTTGACCCGCGCCGAGCAGTTGGGGATCGTGGGCGTGGTGTTCCACCCTGGCGCGCACATGGGAGCGGGCGAGGAGGCCGGCATCGCGCGCATCATCGCGGGGCTGGATGCCGCGCACGCCGCGACGCCCGGCTTCCGCACGCGCACACTGATCGAGACGACCGCCGGGCAGGGCACTGCGCTCGGTTACCGGTTCGAGCATCTGCAAGCCATGCTCGGCGGGGTCAAAGCGCCGGAGCGGATCGGCTTTTGTTTCGATACCTGCCACGTCTTCGCGGCTGGCTATGACATCCGTACGGCAGCAGCCTATGCTGAAACCATGGCCGAATTCGATCGGCTGGCCGGGGTCGCGCGCATCCAGTGCTTCCACTTCAACGACAGCAAGAAGGGGCTGGGCGCGCGCGTTGATCGGCACGACCACATCGGCACAGGGCTGCTCGGCCTGGCTGCCTTCACCAACATCCTCAATGACCCGCGTTTTGCGGCCGTGCCGATGATCCTGGAGACGCCGAAAGCAGAGGATATGCACGAGGACGTGGAGAATCTGGCGGTGCTGCGGCGGCTGGTGCGCGCCGGATGAGTTGGAGGAACCTTCGTGTTGGATCTGAAATGGGACGCGGCCGGCCTCATCCCGGCGGTCGTGCAAGACGCAACCACGCATCAGGTGTTGATGGTGGCCTGGATGAACGCCGAGGCGCTGCGCCTGACGCAGGAGACCGGCGAGACGCACTTCTGGAGCCGCAGCCGGGGCGAGCTATGGCGCAAGGGTGCAACCTCCGGCAATACGCAACGCGTCGTCGGCATCTGGGCCGACTGCGACGGCGATACGCTGCTCGTGCAGGTCGAACCGGCCGGCCCGGCGTGTCACACGGGCGCGGTCAGTTGCTTCTTCCGGGAAGTGCCCGTGCCGACAAACGCACCCCGAGCCTGTCGAAGGGCGGCCCGCCCAGCGCCCGTGCCCGACAACGCACCCTGAGCCTGCCGAAGGGCGGCCCGCTCAGCGCCCGCGCACAGAGGATTAAATATGGAAGACATCATCGCGCAACTGGAAGAAGTCATCGCCGATCGGAAGCGCAACGCGCCGGCCGGCTCCTATACAACAAGTCTGTTCGCGGCCGGATTGCCGCGCATCGCCCAAAAAGTCGGCGAAGAGGGGGTAGAAACGGTTGTGGCGGCGCTCAGCCAGGGGGAAGATCGGCTGGCCGCCGAAATGGCGGACCTGGTCTATCACTGCCTGGTGCTGCTGGCCGCGCGCGAGATGCGCTGGCGCGATGTCGAGGCCGAATTGGCGCGGCGGTTCCGGTAGAGGCGATCCCTCAGCGGTCGCCCCGGCGGGTTACCACTGAAACCCGCCCCGAAACGGCACGACGCGTTGCTTGAGGTTGAGTGCGTAGCCCTCCAGCCGCCCGATCAACGCCCGCCACTGCTGGCTCTCGCGGGCGGCCTGGGCCGATTCCAGGTCGTTGGCGACGAAGCCGAGCAGCCGCAGGGGGTAGCTGCCATACGCCGTGTGCCAGGCATCGGAAGGAATCAGGCCAAGCTCCTGGGCTTGCGGCAAGAATTCCTCCAGGATGAAACGCCGGTAGGCATTCTCCTGCCCGGCGCGGATGTCATATGTTACCAGCAGCTTCACCTGTTCGCCCATCGGGTCACGCCCTCCGATCTCCCCGCCAAAAACATGCGGCGCACGCTTCACCTGCGATGATCGGTATCATAGCGATGAATCGCGGCGGTGTCAAGCCTTCCGGAGTTACGAGGACTCATCTGCCCAAATCCAGAGGCAAGGTGACGGCAATTCGTTCACAACTGGACAAGCGGCTACTGTAGATTCACGATCTTGGGGTATAATAGTTCGACCTAAGCAAGTTGCGAGTTGTATTTTGACCAGGAGTCACAGGCAATGACTGATATCAATATCGAGGTCGTCCGCTCCTTGGCGGAGCGCGTCACAGAAAACGTCGAGCGCGTGATCGTCGGCAAGCGCCGTGAGGTGCAGATGACGCTGATCGCCCTGCTGTGCGAGGGCCATTTGCTCATCGAGGATGTCCCTGGCGTCGGCAAGACGATGCTGGCGCGTGCGATCGCCAAGTCCATCGGCTGTTCGTTCCGGCGCATCCAGTTTACCCCCGATATGCTCCCCAGCGATGTCACGGGCGTCTCCATGTTCAACCAGAAGACGCGGGAGTTCGAGTTTCGCCCCGGCCCGGTGATGGCGCAGATCGTGCTCGCCGACGAGATCAATCGCGCCACGCCCAAGACGCAATCAGCGCTGCTGGAGGCGATGGAGGAGCGCCAGATCACGGTGGATGGCATCACCTACCCGATGGAACGGCCGTTCCTGGTGCTGGCGACGCAAAACCCCATCGAATACGAAGGCACCTTCCCCCTGCCCGAGGCGCAGATTGACCGCTTCATGATGCGCGTCAGCCTGGGCTACCCGGCCGCGGCGGATGAGATGCGCATCCTGGAGCTTCAGCGAGAACATCATCCGTTGGAAGATATCAGCCAGGTCGTGGCCGGCGAGGAGTTGGTGGCCGCGCAGGGGGCGATCAAGCAAGTGTATGTGGACGATCTGATCAAGGAGTACATCGTTGACCTCGCCAACGCCAGCCGCCGGCATCCCGATGTCTACCTGGGCGCCAGCCCGCGCGGCAGCCTGGCGCTCTTCAAGGCGGCGCGGGCCTACGCCGCCTTGGCGGGCCGCACGTATGTGATCCCCGATGATGTCAAGATGCTGCTGACCTCCACCTTTGCCCATCGCCTGATCATCAGCCCGTCGGCGCGCTTGAAAAACGTGGAGGCGCGCGCCATCGTCGAGCAAATCGCGGCGTCCGTCCCCGTGCCGGGCATGCGCGCCAAAGCCACGCGGTGAGCGAGGGAAACTAACGTGCGACACGCTTGGGGAATCGCCGTCCTGTGGGCGCTGGCGCTCTTGTTTGCCCTGAACACCGGACGCGAGTGGGCCTACAACCTCCTCTATTTCATCACCGGCGTGATTGCGGTGACGCTGTGGTGGGCGTGGGCCAACTTGCGCGGGCTGACGCTCCGGCGCGGCTCGCGCATCCAGCGGTCGCAAGTGGGGAAGTATTTCGAAGAGTCGCTCGAGCTGGCGAACCGGTCGCGCTGGCCCAAACTGTGGGTCGAGGTGGATGACGACTCGGATTTGCCAGGCCACCAGGTCAGCCGGGTGGTGAATTCGTTGGCGGGGCGGGCGGCATCGCGCTGGCAAGTGCGCACGCTGTGCCAGCAGCGCGGCCGCTTCACGATGGGGCCGGTCGTGCTCACCAGCGGCGATCCGTTGGGTATTTTCCGCTTCACCCGACCGTTGGCCGAAACGACCTCGCTGGTGGTGGCGCCGGCCACGATCCCGATCCCCGGTTTTGTGCCGCCCACCGGCTATCTGCCCGGCGGCGAGGCGCTGCACCGTCGCACGCCGTACATCACGGCCAGTGTATCGGGCGTCCGCGACTATGACCCCGGCGACAGCTTCAACCGGATCCATTGGCCTTCGACTGCGCGCACGGGCCGGCTGATCTCCAAGGAGTTCGAGCTAGATCCCGAGGCTGATCTGTGGCTCTTCCTCGATATGGAGCAGAGCGTGCAGGCCGAGGCGCCGTGGACGCCCAAGGCGCCGGAACCGTTGGCGTGGGCGGCGCGGCGGGGCGAGCCACGCCTGGAATTGCCGCCCAGCACGGTCGAGTATGGGGTGACGATCGCAGCGTCGTTGGCGCAGCACTTTTTGCAGATGGATCGCGAGGTCGGGTTTCTAAGTTATCCACAGCACCGCGAGTTCATCCAGCCGGACCGGGGCGAGCGCCAACTGACGCGCCTGTTCGAGGTGCTGGCCGTGATGCAGGCGCAGGGGACGGTGCCGCTGGCCCAAGTGTTGGCGACCGATGGCGCGCACCTGGCGCGGCACACGACGTTGATCATCGTCACGGCCTCGACGGACACGAAGTGGGTGACGGCGTTGCGCGGGTTACGGGCACGCGGGGTGCAAGGCGTGGGCGTCTACATTGCGGCCAGCACGTTTGGGCCGGCGCCCGATTATCACGACACGGTCGCCAACCTCCAGGCCAGCGGGCTGCCCGCGTATCTGGTGAAGTGCGGCGACGATTTGCAGGCTGCGCTCAGCCATTCGATCAGCGGGGCCGGACGCCGGGGCGGGTAAGCGTGGGTCGCCCAGGTGAGTTTTCACCGCAAAGACGCCGAGGCGCGAACATGGACAAAACACCAACATCCAACCGAACCGGACTGATCTTGCTCCTGATCGCCGGCGCGATCCTGCTTGCCGGGGGCGGCGTCTGGTTTTATCGCGACGCCGCGGCCGCGCAAGCGCCTGCGCCGCCCGCGCCCGATTGGTCGGCGCCACACGTGCCCGGCCAACTGCTGGTGAAGCTGGCCGACTTCTCCCCGGCGCAGGCTGAACGAGTCAGCTTGGCCGCCGGAACGACGGTGCGCAGAACGATCCCGCAGCTCGGTATGATGGTTGTCAGCACAGCGGACAATCCGGCCGATCTGACGCAAGCGGAATCGGCTGGGGCGTTGGCCGGGACCGCGGCGGCGTTGGCGGCTGTCCCCGGTGTGGAATGGAGCGAGCCGAACTATCTGGTTGCGCTCGATTTGATCCCGAATGACCAATAC
>Ga0172368_10008036_pt1 | contig 10839 bp, 10 predicted proteins | sample Lak11m_FD_114540 | JGI IMG/M metagenome (GOLD analysis project Ga0172368, IMG submission 114540) | Freshwater microbial communities from Kabuno Bay, South-Kivu, Congo - kab_022012_11m | ecosystem: Environmental > Aquatic > Freshwater > Lake | place: Democratic Republic of the Congo: South-Kivu...
AACTTCATCAGCTCCTGAGAGGGCTTTTAGCCACCATGTATACTGCTTGTTTGTATCCATGCCACCATATATGATGGCGTACATAATAAACTTTGCTAAGTTATTTTTCGGTAATACCTTAGAGTTTATTGAAACTCCTTCAAAGAACCCACGTATAGAAATATCACTTTCTTTTTGGTGGAAAAAATATTTTAAGTTAATGCAAAGAGATGTTAATACGAGATTCAATGAATTAAATAATAAATTAGATAAGAAAATTAACATTCCATATTATATTAAGGGGACAGACACGACTTTAATAGAAAATGAATTTATTGAGCTTCTCAATTATACTCGAACATTGTATGAAGCTTCTAATGAAATAGTGAATTGTAAGGACATCAATACTCTTGATTTAAAAGCTAATTTTAGTGAGATTAACGTTGTATATTTTACTTTTATTAAAGTATTGAATGAATCACAGAATAAAGAGATAAAAGATGCTATCCCAAAAGATTTGTTAGCTCCTTTGTCACTGCCTATAATATCAATGGCACCCGGTTTTTGTTAAGAGAAACTTATGGTAAATCACACAGAAATAACAACAATCGAAAGAGCCATAACTTGTCGTAAATGTGGTTCAAATAACGTCAGCAGATATAACGGAGATATATAGCATGGGATAGAGTTTTTCAGGTGGAATAAAATGATTGTAAGTAAAACCATTACCCACAATCATTTTTCTTCTTATGTTCTTCTGCTTATTTTAGATATGTGCGTATTGCAGAAGATCGCATGTTACCCATTTTTAGGAGTACTGCAACAGACGGATTAACTTTTAGATTGATTGGCATAGTTTGCCCTCCTTTTTGGAAATATTAGCTCCGCTAAGCTCACCGAAAAGATTATACCTAGCCAAAGTAGGGTAGAATCTTCATTGATTTTACTTTAGTTTTGACTTTATTAACATCTCCTTTAGTACGCTCCTTCAACGTACGATTAATACGATGTTTGCACGTCTATATAATGTTAGTGGATGGTGTTATGATTAACAATTTAAGCAAGGCAGGTATCCAGGAGAACAAGTATGACTACAACTAAAACGTTATGCAACCTTTAATTCGAAAAGCTTTTATCTGTATCTTACCATGAAAAGTTATCATAAAATTAGTAAAATTAACAAAATAAGTAAAAATTGGTTAAAAATTTACAGTTAATTTAACCTAAATAGCATCAGGATAGATTTATATAATAGTGTTTCGTAGATTTACGAACGAATAATCTTAGTAGATATTGGAGAAAAAAATGATAGGAATTTCAAAACTTTATTGCGGAACTGTCGAACCTTCAGACGCACTCAGGTACGGGCGTGATTCAAGCAAACTTCCCTCACATTTATTGCAATTTTCAAAAGACAAAAAACCGGTCGTGGTCTGGAATATGGGCAGGCGCTGCAATCTCAAATGCGTTCACTGCTATGCCCAGTCAAAAGACATTGAATATAAAGATGAACTCACAACAGCGCAGGGCAAAGAGCTCATAGACGACCTCGCCCAATTTGGCGCTCCCGTTATCCTTTTCTCAGGCGGTGAACCCACAATGCGAAAAGACCTGCCTGAGCTTGCCATGTATGCAAGATCAAAAGGAATGCGGGCAGTGATTTCCACAAACGGCACGCTTATCGACAAAAAAATGGCAAAGGTCTTGAAGGACATCGGTTTGTCGTATGTAGGCGTTTCACTTGACGGGATGAAGGAAACGAATGACAAATTCAGGGGAGTAAAAGGCGCATTCGATGCTGCATTAAACGGCATGCGCAACTGCCTTGCAGAAGGTGTCAAGGTGGGATTGCGTTTTACAATTAATAAGAAAAATGTTAAGGATATCCCGGCGATCTTTGACCTGCTTGAAAAAGAGAAAATCCCCCGCGTATGTTTCTATCATCTGGTTTATGCCGGTCGCGGCTCAAAAATGGTCGAAGATGAACTATCGCATGAAGAAAGTAGGAAAACGCTTGATATCATAATGGACAGGACAAAAGCAATGCATGAAAAAGGTTTCCCGATAGAGGTATTGACGGTTGACAACCATTGCGACGGCCCATATGTATATTTCCGCCTGCTGAAAGAAGACCCGAAACGTGCGGCAGATGTTTTTGAACTTCTCCAGATGAACCAGGGAAATTCAACAGGCATAGGCATAGGTTGCGTATCATGGGATGGCTCGGTGCATGCTGACCAATTCTGGAGGCATTATTCCTTCGGTAATGTCAAGGAACGCAAATTCAGCGAGATATGGACTGATACCTCAAACGAACTCATGGCCGGACTGAAAAACAGGAAACCTCTTATCAAAGCTAATGCCGACAGGTGCGCCCATTGCAAATGGTTCGATATCTGCAACGGGAATTTCCGCGTAAGGGCCGAAGCGATATACGGAAATGTTTGGGCTGATGACCCTGCCTGCTACCTGACAAAGGAAGAGATAGGCTACAATGAATTAAAGTAGCCTGGCAATTAGATATTAAAATCAGGCAAAACAATTATTTGCCTGATGGCCTGAAGAACCTATCCAATAATCTATTTAAATTTAAAACGTGTTCTTTAAATAGAACCTCATTCCAAAATGTTCGCACTGGCCGGCTTCGCAATCTTCATCGCTGCGACTTTCACAGTGCGAAAGTGTCAGGAGTCTTATCGCCATATCATGTTTTTTACAGTACGGTGAAACTATCATTTTATTCCTCCTTTATGGTGAATGATCAATATAGATTAATCATTAACAATAAGTGAATGAATCCTATAGTATATAATATTATTGCATATTTATATAATAGTAACAATCATGATAATGATAAAGTGAACTCGAATAACAACAAAATATATTACCAGTTAATTCCGAATTTTTCACGGAAAACAAGCTGACCAAGCTCTTTTCTCTCAGGAATATGCGGCTTGCTGGCAGGATGCCCTATTGCCACTACAGCCATTAATTCGTATGAATCCGGAGCATCAAGGACTTTATTGACCATTTCCCTGCTCTTGAGTATCTCACCGAGCCAGACTCCCCCAAGACCCATGGAATGAATACAAAGAAGCATATTCTGTATGCATGCACCGATAGATTGGACATCTTTCACATAATGGTACACGTGTTCATTATCCAGGAAAACAACTACCAATAGCGGCGCATTTTTTATAGTCGGACCATAAACTGTAAGTTTTGACAATGCCACCTTTGTTTCGGGATTTCGAACAACAATAAAACGCCATGGCTGATTATTTAAGCCAGAAGGCGCCCACCTTCCTGCATCAATAATTTTAGTTACGTTTTCATCGCCAACATTTTCGTCTGAAAATCCACGGATGCTCCTTCGGGATTTTATGGCTTCTATCGTTTCCATGGTAATCAACCAAACTCATCCATACATTAACAGATCAGGAGGCTTTGCCTGCAGCATCGGGATAATGTTTTCAAGCGATATCGGAAACACTGCAACCATATTTTCACCACATGAAGTGCATTTTCTTGATAATTGAAGCGGAGTGACACTTATCGTTTCATCATAAATGGATTCTGTTATGAATGGGCTGACAGTATGGGTGGGCTTTCCGATCTCGAATTTTCCGCCAGACAGAAAATCATAATAAGTGATCTTTTCTGAGAAGCCGCATTTACACCGCAATTCGATCGTGTTTTTCAAGAATTTATTCTTCTTGTTTTGCTCCAATAATGAGATGATGGCATCTTTCATTACTATTTAGATTCACTTTCCTGTATTAAATTCCTTCGCATTAATTTCAAGATAATCGTAAATTAAGAAAAACTCCTTGAGCTAAAATAATTTGAACCCAGAAGCGATTAAAAGCAAGATAAGTGCAGGTTGATGAACCAAATAAACAGTTAATGAATGTTTACCTAAAAATGTAAATATACTGGAAACTTTTCTTTTAAACCTTATCTTTGCAGTTTTTTCAATGATATATCTCCCATAATAAACGCCAAGTAAAATGACACCAAACCATGGTACCAGAGGAAAATAATCGAATGTAGAAAGGTTTTCCGGAACGAAACCAAGCCAAAATAGATATGAAAAGTTGAATGTTTGTTGCTGTAAATAAACACCGGATAGGATAATCGATAAGCCAGCAATCAGGTTCAGTTTATTATATTTAATAAAAAATGGAATGAGAAAAGAAGAGACTGCAAAGAAATGCAGGATGCCAAAAAATATCGTATATTGAGGTACAAAAATATAACTGAATAACGTTATTAGTGCTGCAAATAAAAGAAGTTTTATCCCACGTATGAAATATTTTCGGGTTAATTTTTCCATATGTTTTTCATAGCTTATATATGACGTAACCCCTGACATGAAAATAAAAATAGAAGCGATAGAAATGGGAAAGATGTATCGGTATAAATAATTAGATGGTATCGGGATTAACCTGAAATAATCCAAAGTGACGGAATAGTTAAAAAATACCATAAAAACAATATCTATACCCTTTATAAAATCAATAGCCTGGATTCGTTCCTGTTCCGTAAAAATCGATCTGTTCTGTGTCATCCGGGCTTGACCGTTGCAGCTACCCTGCCATGCCTGAATACCCTTATGACACCGCCGCTTTGCGAAACAACTATTCCTATTGCTTCGGTCGAATATGTCATGGCCGCCACAGAAGAATGACGTGTCCCAAGCCCTTTTTGTATTTTAACACTGCCGGTATCAATAGTGATATACCGCCCTGCGGCCTCAACGACTCCATCCCCTGATATAACGAAAACGCCATCCAGCTGGGCAAATTCCTTGATATTATCGCAGATATCCAGATTAGTTATCATTTTTTCTTCTTTGGCATAACCTTTGAAAGGATTTAATACAAGTTGCTTTGAATTTGCAAGGACGTTAGCTGAATCACCTACAAGGAAAGCTGTACCTATGGAACGCCCTTCTCTTCCTTCAGTGCTTATTTCAATGGCGATCTTAATGACCATCTCAAATACCTGCTCGCTCACCCCTGTTCCTTTTAGCAGTTCTTTGATGTCAGATTCTTTCTTATCATGTTTTTCAGGTGGGGCTGACCTTGTTTCCATGATCAGGTCGTTGCCTAATACTTCATCCAGTTGTGCAGCAAGGTTTTTATAATAACTTATCTGACTTCTGATGATGCTTATTTCACTGAAATCATCCGATATTTCGCACGCATCCATGAATTTTTTTATCGCTTTACGGTAAAGCTCTCTTGCCTGACTGGAATCTCCTCTATCCTGTGCGCTTTGCGCTTTTTTTACGATATTTCGTCCATCTTCCAGGAGAACATTTTTACCCAATTATAATCACTTCATTGTCTATTCGATAATTTCAATTTGATAGGCTTTACAATAATATAAGGATAAAGGTGATAATGAAACTTTAATATAGCTGTCCATTCAATGAAAGTTATCAAAATGAAACAAACGGTGGAAAACAGAAAAAACCATATTGCAGAACAGGAAAAACAGTTCCAGGCACTATTCGAGCAGATGGCTGTCGGTGTAATTCTGGTTGAGTCAAAAACAGGCATGTTCCTCAGAGCCAATAAGAAATACTGTGACATTGTAGGTTATTCGGAAGAAGAATTGCGCAAACTGGATTTTCAGTCCATCACACACCCCGATGATCGTAAATCTGACTCTCAATATATGGAACATCTTTTTTCCGGAAATATCCGTGAATTCAGTAAGGAAAAACGATACATCCGCAAGAACGGAGAGATCGTATGGGTGAACGGAACCGTTTCTGCAATGTGGAATCCTGGCGAGCAGCCCAGTTATCACATAACTGTTCTTCAAGATATCACCGAACGCAAGTTTGTGGAGAATGCATTGCAGGAGAGTGAACGGCGCATTAGGCACGCCCAGCAAATCTCAGGTCTTGGCTATTGGGAATGGAACCTTGTAACTGGTGAACTCTACTGGTCTGATCTTGTCTATTCCCAGTATGGGTTGGATTCGAAAACATTCCATCCATCCTTTGACTTGGTTTTTGGGATGATACACCCGGAGGATCGCGACCGCGTCTTGAAGACGGTGCAGGCTACGCTCAACGACGATGCCGAATACAACATCGTAGTGCGAGTGATACGCTCTGACGGAAAAGTGCGCTATATTCACACTCTGGCAGAAGTGACACGCGATACACATGGAAAGCCAATCAAGTTCGTCGGAACACAACTTGACATCACCGAAAGCAAGCAGGCTGAGGAGAAACTGCGTGAATCAGAGGAAAGATTCAAAAGTATTTTTGATAATGCGATGGATGGGATTCTTGTTGGTGATATTGAGACAAAGAAAACCCTTTTCGGTAACAAGATGATATGTAGAATGCTAGGGTTTGACGAAGAGGAAATCAAGAATACAAGCATCTCGGACATCCATCCGGAAAAAGACCTGCCTTATGTCATGGAGCAGTTTGAAAAACAGGCGGCAAACGTTAATGAACTTGCTAAGGACATTCCTATGAAAAGAAAAGACGGAAGTGTCTTTTTTGCTGATATCAACTCAACACCAATAAAATTTGGAGGCAAGACATATCTTTTAGGTATTTTGAGAGATATCACAGAACGCAAGCTGGCAGAAGAAGAATTGCGAAAACACCGTGATCATCTTGAGGAACTGGTCAAAGAGCGTACAGCCTTGATCACCGCAAAGACGGAAGAACTTGTTATTGCTAAAGAACGCGCTGAAGCTGCAGACAGGTTAAAATCCATTTTCCTTGCCACCATGTCCCATGAACTGCGCACACCTCTTAATTCCATAATCGGTTTTACCGGCATCATTTTGCAGGGTTTTTCAGGACCCTTGAACGATGAACAGAAAAAACAACTTGATATGGTTAATAACAGCGCAAACCATTTACTGGCACTTATCAATGATGTCCTTGATATCTCAAAGATCGAAGCAGGGCAGCTAAATATAGATATCTCGCAGGTTGAGATGAATAAAGCGATCAAAACGGTAGTCAATATAATGACGCAGCTTGCAGAAAAAAAGGGATTGATACTGAAAGTGGAGGTAGCGCCGGATGTGAACACGATAATGAGTGACCGCAGACGTGTGGAACAGATACTATTCAACCTGCTCTCCAATGCAATTAAGTTCACAGAAAAAGGTGAGGTCAAAATTGAGTGTAATATCAGAGATAGTCAAGTCATAACACGTGTAATTGACACAGGTATCGGAATAAAATCGGAACACATGGATAGGCTGTTCAAACCATTCGTGCAGCTTGAAAACGGAATGTCCCGCCGCTATGAAGGGACGGGACTTGGGCTTTCAATCTGTAAAAAACTTGTGGAATTGCTTGGGGGCAGAATAATTGTAGAAAGCGAAATCGGGAAAGGAAGCGTTTTCACATTCACATTACCAGTTAAGAAGGCGTTAGCTTGAAACCTAGAATACTCGTAATAGAAGATAATGAATATAATCTATATCTTGTGACATTTCTGCTGGAGAAACATGGTTATGAGGTCAGCGCCGCACATGATGGCAAGGAAGGAATTGAAATAGCATATCGTGTTAAACCTGATATGATCCTTCTTGACCTCCAGCTTCCCGTCATTGACGGATATACTGTGGCAAGTGAACTAAGAAAGAATCCGGATTTTGCAGACACCCCGATAGTGGCCGTTACTTCTTATGTCATGTCGGATGATCATAGAAAGGCAATAGACGCCGGATGTACCGGTTATATCGAGAAACCTATCGATCCGAAAACATTTATGGCACAGGTGGAGCAGTATTTTACTTATAAAAAATGAGTTGACTTAGCCAAAGGATCGTCCCAAAAACAAAAATAGGATTAAACAAATATAGCACCTACCACATGGAAAAGATGACACCGGCGATGCGCCAGTATTACGAGGCAAAAGAGAAACACAAGGATGCCCTGATATTTTTCAGGATGGGTGATTTCTATGAATCTTTCGGAGAAGATGCCGCTGTAATAGCAAAAGAACTGGGAATAACACTTACTTCACGAGGCAGGGATAAAGAAGGAGGGGATATGCCGCTTGCAGGTATCCCCTATCATGCTATTGATTCCTATCTTCCAAAACTTATCAAAAGAGGATACAAAGTAGCTATTTGCGAACAGCTAGAAGACCCAAAAAATGCAAAGGGAGTCGTGAAAAGAGGAGTTGTCAGGGTCATAACGCCTGGAACAGCTATTGATTCATCCCTCATCCAGGAACAGTCCAATAATTACCTCATGTCTGTAACGGGTGAAAATGCAGAATTCGGCGTCTCCTTCCTCGATGTGAGCACAGGGGAATTCATGACAACGCAGTTCGCGGATAACCAGTCCTTTGACAAAATAATAAGCGAAGCTTCAAGAATGCATCCGGCTGAATGTATTCTTCCATCAGCACTTTTTGATAATAAAAAACTTGGCGAACGCTTAAGAAATCTGGGAATCACTCTTAATAAATTGGATGATGATATTTACGATACAAAAAAAGCAAAAGAAACACTTCTTAAGCATTTCGGGGTCTTGACGCTTGAAGGCATGGGATGCGAGAAGCTCCCCCATGCCCTTTTTGCATCAGGCGCTGCGCTTTCATACGCAAAGAACACTCAGATGCGGGATCTGGGTCATATCCAGGCGTTGCATGTTTATTCCGAAAGCGAGTTCATGGTACTTGATTCCATCACACTCAGGAATCTTGAGATCATCCAGGGCATAAGGGGAGAAGGAGGAAGTTCTCTTTTATCTGTCCTTGACCATACAAAAACACCCATGGGCGGACGCCTTCTGCGGAAATGGCTTCTTTTGCCCCTTATATCTGTTAATAAAATAACACAACGTTACGAAGGCATTGATGAGATCGTCAAGAAAACATTGATGCGATATGACCTGCGCTCTGTACTTACGCGGGTTCGCGACATAGAACGTCTCATCGGGCGTATCGTTTATGGCAATTCCAATGCTCGCGATCTGATAGCGCTTAAAGTTTCACTTCTGTCCATACCCGAAATTAAAAAGTCTCTTAAAGAAAGCGAAGTAAGATCTGTTTTCCTGTTGAGCATACTGGAAAAGCTGCAAGATCATAACGATATTTTAGAGCTACTTGAAAGGGCGCTTCTTGAAGCCCCACCTCAGGGAGTCCGGGAAGGCGGGATGATAAAAGAAGGGTATAATGAAAAGCTTGATGAACTTAAGAAAATGTCCCTTCATGGAAAAGACTGGATCGCAGAGATGCAGCAGAAAGAGCGCGACCGCACAGGAGTAAAATCCCTTAAAATAGGATATAATTCCGTATTCGGTTATTATATCGAAGTCACAAAAACAAACCTTTCCCAGGTCCCTTCCGATTATATCCGGAAGCAGACCACCGCTAACGGTGAGCGTTTTTATACCCCTGAACTCAAGGAAAAAGAAGTTTTGATACTTTCTGCCGATGAAAAACGAATGGCCCTTGAATTCGAAATTTTCACTGAGATAAACTCTTTTGTGGCAACACGATCAAAAGAACTTCAAATTACGGCGCAGGCTATCGGAGAACTGGATGTTATAACGAACCTGGCAGATATTGCGGTGAATAACAGATACGTGCGCCCTGAAGTGAATGATAGCTGCAATATTCTCATAAGGGATGGACGGCATCCTGCTGTTGAATATGCCCTTTCCGACGGTTTTGTTCCGAATGATACGCACATGGACTGCCAGGAAAACCAGTTTTTGCTCCTGACAGGTCCGAACATGGCCGGAAAATCCACATATATGAGACAAACTGCACTTATCGTCGTGATGGCGCAGATCGGCAGTTTTGTGCCAGCCACTTATGCTTCTATCGGGCTTGTGGACAGGATATTCACACGTGTAGGCGCTTTTGATGACCTTGCAAGCGGACAAAGCACGTTCATGATAGAGATGGTGGAACTTGCGAATATCCTTAACAATGCTACGCCAAAGAGCCTTATCCTTCTTGATGAGATCGGGAGAGGCACAAGCACTTATGATGGTTTTAGTATTGCAAAAGCTGTGGTCGAGTTCATTCATAATAAAGACCGCCTGGGCGTACGGGCGCTTTTTGCCACGCATTACCACCAGCTCACAACACTTAGCAGCGTTCTTAAACGTGTGAAGAATTTCCATGTCGCAGTAAAAGAAGAAGGTAATGACCTGGTTTTTTTGAGAAAGATAATTCCGGGCGCAACAGACAGGAGTTACGGTATCCATGTGGCAAGGCTTGCAGGTGTTCCTCTCAAGGTGACGCAAAGAGCAAAGGAGATCTTAAAAGAAGTCGAGAGTGCAAGTTCTATGGGGCGTGGAAAGGACAGCGCGAAATATACGCAGCTTATGCTATTTGATGCTGATAATACTGCAAAGGAATCGCCTGTTGTTGAAGAGTTAAGGAAGCTCAATGTGGAAGCAATGACACCACTTGAGGCATTGAATGCGCTGGCGGCACTTAAGAAGAAAGCGGGAGAGAAATAGATCCACACGGAAAAATAACTTTGCGTCTGAATCTGAAAACAAGGCGTGATTAATAACTTAAATAAACGATGCCTAAAAATAAATTGCAGAATATAATATGAGACAAATTACATTTGACACAAACATATTGATAGATATCGAAGAAAAACGAACAGGTTATGAAAATATCTTAAAAATAATTGAATTTCAAAATGATGAAGAAATTAGTATCAATATTCCAGCCATAATTGCATCAGAAAAATTATTAGAAAATAAACATATTGGTTGTGTCTAATCTTCGGCTAAAATTCTCCTCTGACTGATCTAATCTTGACCTCAGTCCTAATAAATATTAGGTTTTCTGACTTCATTATTACATTCTTAAATTCTTCATAATTTTC
>Ga0172368_10008037_pt1 | contig 10838 bp, 4 predicted proteins | sample Lak11m_FD_114540 | JGI IMG/M metagenome (GOLD analysis project Ga0172368, IMG submission 114540) | Freshwater microbial communities from Kabuno Bay, South-Kivu, Congo - kab_022012_11m | ecosystem: Environmental > Aquatic > Freshwater > Lake | place: Democratic Republic of the Congo: South-Kivu...
AGCGCGCGGGCATCCTCATCGCTGCCCGGCAGCAGCGTGATGCCGATCCCGGCCGCGCGCCCGATCTCCCGCAGCGCCTGCGCCACCGTCACATCGCGGAGCACCAGGTCGAGCCGCTTACCCAGTGCCGGCAATGCCTTCACCTGGGCCGCCACCCGCGCCTTGCCCACGGACTCCATGCCCTGCTGCGCGGCTGCGGCGGTGCCGTCATTATTCCAGGAGCGGACGGCGAGGAAAGCCTGTTCCAGCAGATACGCCTGCTGGTAGCGGGCAAAGGCGGTCGCGTAGTCCTTCGCCTTCTCCCGCTCGCGAGCCTTGTCCAGCGCCGCGCGCGCGTCGCTGTGCCGTTTCTCGGCCCGTTGCTCGAACATCGCCCGCGCCCAGCCGGCGTTGGTCATCGGCACGGCGGGGTTTTCGGCAACCTCCATGGCATCCAACGCAAAATATTGCCTGCTAGATGTGCGACTGTTCGACGCCGACTGTCTCATTATCCTTGATGCGGTGGATGGCAACCGCTTTACCGATGCAGACGGCGCCATCGCGGGAGCCGGCGTGGCCCGCAGCGCCGGCAGCGGAGGCGGCGCGGCCGCCGGCGCAGTTGCCGGCGCAGCCATGCCGTATGACAGGACCGGCGCGGTAGTTGGTGACGGTACCACCCCCGTAGATATACTCCCTCCTCCGCCGTTGCTGCTGATATACCCCAGCGAATTCAATTGTCCGGGTACCAGCGCAGACGCCGAATTGCTCGATTTCATCGCGAAGCCTTTGGCCGGATCACCGGCGACGGCGTCCTCCGCGCCGAATACCCCTTCAAAACTCACCCCGTCGGGCAGCGGCACGGGCACCACCATGCGGCGCGGCGGTTTGGCCGGCGCGGTCAGTTTGCCGGCGTCCGCTTCGTCCACCGCCACGAAGCTGGTATACTGACTCATCAGCTTGTAATCCAGCGCGACGTTGGTCACTTCATCGACCACCGCGGGCGAGTTGCCGTAATAGTCCGCGGCCATCAAGTCCTCGATTTTGTTGCGCGCCCACACCTTCGCCAGCACGTCGTGTGCCGGTTCCAGCGGCGGCAGATCCACGTCCAGGCTATAGGTGAGCGGTTTGCCTTCCGCCGTGCCTTCGAGCTTGATGCGCCCCGCGCCGCCCGCCTGGTAGCGGCCATACAGGATGACCGGACCGCCCGCCCACAGCTCGGGGATGGCGCGCGGATACACGTCATACACGCCCAATCCGCCCCAGTCGATGGAGATGCCAGCGAGTTGGGCGCGGTGGATGCGCTCGACGATGTCGCCCACGATGGGCGCGGGGTCGGTGTTCAGCTCGATCACTGCGGATTTACCGCCGCCCGTCTTTGCCACGCCGTCGATGAGGAAGCGGTTGGGCGACGAGCCGATGCCCAGCGTCCAGAAGCGGATCTTGTCGCCGGCGCGCTTGCCCACCGCCTGGATAATTTCGGCCTCGTTGCCGATATAACCGTCGGTGAGCATCACCACGATGCGCACGCGCTCCGGGTCGGGAGGCTCGTTCAGCACCATCTGGATGCCCTTCAGCATCTCGGTGCCGCCGCCCGCCTGGTAATCCGCGCTGAAATTCATCGCCTTCGCGATATTTTCCGGCGTCGCGGGCACCGGCTTGTCAAACAGCTTGTTCGCGTCACTGTAAAAGGTGACCACCTGGATGGTATCCGTCAGTTTGCTGCGCTTGAAAAACTGCTCCAGCGTGGACTTGACCTTCGCGGTCGGTTCGCCGCTCATCGAGCCGGAGACGTCCACCAGGAAGACTAGCTCGCGCGGCGGGGCGGTCGCCAGCTCCTTTTCGAGGCGCGGTTGCATCATCAGCATGAAGTAGCCGCCCGCCGAATTCGGCGCGTGGGCCAGCAGCGCCACCTCCGGCTTCTCGCCGGTTACCGCGTATTTCAGCACGAAATCCTTGTTCGGGATATTGTCGCCGGGGTCGAGGGTGACGGCAGCCTGCTGCTCGCCGTCCTGCTCGATCTTCACCTTATGGTTGACGACCTTCACATCGTGCACCGGCACGCCGGCGTCCAGCGTCACCGACAGGCTGATGTCGTGCCCGGTGCGGTACTCGGGCTTCAGCACTGGCGGGGTGATGCGCGAGGCGTCCGGCACGCGGTCGGTATCCGGCGCCCAGCCGGTGCCCGATGGGGCTGTCCCATTGGTCGTGCCCGGCACCTCGCCGACCTTGCCCTGCAGCTCCGGCGGCGTCGCGGCCTTGCCGGAGATAGGCGCGCCCGGAATGTAGCGCGGTCCGACCACCATGGGGAAGTGGAATTCATACACGCCCATGTCGTAGGCCAGCACGTCCACGTAGGAGATCTCGATGTTGATCTCCCCCTTCGGCTTGATGTTGCCCACCGACTGCGTGAAGATGTTGGGCCGCTCCTGCTCGAGCAGGCTGGCGGTCAGCCCCTGCGCCAATGCCTGCTCGTAAATTTCGCGCGCCTCCGCCCGGCGCTTGATTTGCCCCACGACGCGCCGGTCGCCGATGACCATGGTCATCGCGTCGACGGCCGACGTGTGCGGCAGCGGGAACACATACACCGCCTCGATGGGCTCATCGTAGGGGTTGGTGAACGTCTGCGTGACGGTTACGCGGGCGATGAAGCCGGAGATGTCGGCCTTCACGTCGGTGTGCTTGAGCGGGCACTCCACCGCCTCGCCGCCGGCGCTCTTCACGCGCAGCGCGCCTTGCGTCACCTCCTCCAGCATGATGGGATCGACCGGCCCGTTCAACGGCACCGCCGCCACCGCCTTTTGCGGCGCCGCGGAGCGCAGCAGCAACGCGCCGCCGCCGGTGAGCAGGATAGGGAGCAACACGGCGCCCCCCAGCAGGCGCCAGGAGAACCGAACGAAACGCGGGAGCTTCATGGGTCACCTCCACTGTATTACTGACAGTCCATTTCTCGCCACTGCGCGCAGATTTGTGTTTGGTTGCGGCGCAGCCGCCCTGTGCGATACCTCGCTTCGCGGCGAGAATTACAGGTTAGACGGGCAAAGTCAGCGGAATGTTCCCGAGTTTAAAAAATTCTTTTTTATACACCCAACCCGTCGTCACCGGATCCAAATGTCCGAAAATGTCCGAAAATGTCCCACAAAATGGCACTTTTCAGGAGTGCGCAACCTTATCCAGCCGCCACCTGCTCCGCGAAATATGCCAGCGCCCAGAAACCGGCGCCGAGCAGGACATAGACGCACATAGCCACGGCCCACGCTCGCCAGAAATAGCGGCCGGTGTCGAAGATGCGGCGATAGTAGCGCTTGCAGATATAGCTGAGTAGGAAAAGGATTACGACAGCAATAACACTGACAGAGTATTCTACAAACATGAAGCCAGCGTTGGAGGACCAGAGATCTGGTATGAATAACGTTAAAAGAGCCCCGGACGCAAAAGGCACCAGGAAGGCGATGCCCATGCAGGCCAGGCTCAGTTTAAGCGGGAATCCTTGACGACCGGTCGCTTGCCATGCCGGCTTGATTACCTTCACTGCCGAGATTACCCAGGCCGCCAGGAATGTCAATATAGCAATGAGTAGGGTATGCCGGGAATCGAGCAGCCATCCTGCCACCGCGGTAAGCGCGGGGTGTTGCATATGAGGGATTAATGAAAGAGTGATGTCATCGTCGAGATTACCATCGATGAATAGTGCCGGGGTCGAGTATATTTTACGGTACGATATGCCACTGGTCGTCAATACCGTCTGGTTAACTTCACCATTCGACACCCAATAGTTATCCAGCAGATTTATGATCGGCCGATAGATCTGCAACTGGTAATTGTCGGGGCAACCAGCATAACCCCCGCTTGACGGTATATCCTTCCACCAAGCAGTGGCGATTCCGTGGGGAAAGATAGCGGTTTTTGCAGTTTTTGTTGGTACCGCCTGTTCGAGATGCAGATGGATATTGGCTTTTCCACCCTCCACCTCGGTTATTACTTCAGTTAAATTGATTAAGGCGACCGGTTGCTTAATGCAACTGGAAGGCAACACACCGCTTCGTACCAAAGCCAGCTTTCCTGAATGATCGAGGAACTGCACCGTGCGAAGATTCTGTGAATTGATGGGTATGGACCGTATAGGCCAGGGTTGTACCACAGCCACAGACGCGGCCCTGGCTCTTTCACGAACCTTACAAAGCCCAAACACAGGATCGAAGAGGATATTCAGCGGTCCCAATTCGAGTAAGGAGAACGATAGCATAATATTCCGGGATGGAGTCTCTTCATTCAAGACAGATTGAAGTTGCAGTTTTTCTCTGGCAACAGCGATGTATTGACTGTAAAATGAAAATTCGTCGATGGATTCAACCTGAAGAGTGCGGGGTTGGGTAGTCAGCGGGAGTGCCAGCGTTACCGGATGATCGGTCGGAAAGTCGGCGAATGTCAGCAAGACATCCGTCACCACCCGTCCCGGTTCCAGACGAATGGCGATGGTTTCATCTTGCGGTACCAAAGCGTCTGACCCGCACGGGATGATCTCCGCGCAGGCCATGAGCGTGCAACCCATCAGCAGGCATGCGAAGAATATCCGCATATTCACCTCCTGTTATAGGCTACACATTCGCCGTCAGGTTCAAATATCCTGTCAATAGCTATTGTTATTCCCGCCAACCATGCGTATGCGGCAATGGGAGAGAGCATGAGTATGAGTATGATCAGCCATTGGCCTGCAAACCAACCCTATTGCCAACATGTCGAGAAATATTATAAAATCGTTGAGGAGTCCGGATCGAGAAGAGGGCAACCATCTCGGGCAACCTTCTGGTAGTCTCCGCAAACGGGATAACCAGAAGGTTTTTGTCGCGTGTACCTGCCGGATAATATACCGGTTCACATTTCATGTAGTGGAGGAGATTCCGTGGCTAATAAACGCGTCTACCTGTTCGCCGAGGGCAATAAAGACTGGCGAGACCTGCTGGGTGGCAAAGGGGCCAACCTGGCGGAAATGACCAACATCGGGCTGCCCGTGCCGCCGGGCTTTACTATCACCACCGAAGTCTGCAACGAGTATTATCAGAACGGACAGCAGGCCCCGGCCGGGCTGTGGGACGAAGTGGCGGCCGCCTTGAAAAAGGTGGAAGAGCAGACCGGGAAGAAATTCGGCGATCCGAAAAATCCGCTGCTGGTCTCCGTGCGCTCCGGCGCGAAGTTCTCCATGCCGGGCATGATGGATACTGTGCTCAACCTGGGACTCAACGACCAGACCCTGCAGGGCATCATCGCCCTCACCGGCAACGAGCGCTTCGTATACGACTCCTACCGTCGCTTCCTGATGATGTTCTCCGACATCGTCGAATCCGGCGACTATCCGAAGCTGAAGAAGGACGAGTTCGAGCACATCTTCGATCACATGAAGAAAGAACTCGGCGCCGCCCAGGACACCGATGTGGACGCCGCGGGCCTGAAGAAGCTTTGCGAGCAATACAAGGCGTATTACAAGAGCGTGACCGGGAATGACTTCCCGCAGAATCCGCTCGATCAGATGCACCGCGCGGTGCTGGCGGTGTTTTCGAGCTGGATGAACGAGCGCGCCATCATCTACCGCCGCCGCGAGAAGATCGCCGATGATCTCGGCACCGCCGTCAACATCCAGACGATGGTGTTCGGCAACATGGGCAACGACTCCGGCACCGGCGTGGCCTTCACCCGCAATGCCGCTACCGGCGACAACCACATCTTCGGCGAATACTTGATGAACGCGCAGGGCGAGGATGTGGTGGCCGGCGTGCGCACCCCGCAGCCGGTGAGCCAGCTCGAGGCCGAAAACCCGGCCATCTACAAGCAGTTCATCGAAATCGCGAATAAACTCGAGCAGCATTACAAGGACATGCAGGACATCGAGTTCACCATCGAAAAGGGCAAGCTCTACATCCTGCAGTGTCGCTCAGGCAAACGCACCGGCGTCGCCGCGGTGAAGGTCGCCGTCGACCAGGTGAACGAAGGCCTCATCACCAAAGAGCAGGCCGTCAGCCGCGTGCCGGCGGAAGCCCTCGAGCAGTTGCTGAACCCGCGCTTGATCAACCCGGAAAAGGTCTCCCCTGTCGCCAAAGGCATGAGCGCCGGTCCTGGCGGCGCGGTGGGCCATATCGCCCTCGACTCCGAGACCGCTATCAAGATGGCCGCCGCCGGTAAAGCGGTGATCCTCGTCCGCAAGCTGACCAACCCGGATGACCTGGGTGGAATGCTCGCATCTAAGGGCGTGCTGACGAAAGAAGGCGGCAAAACCTCGCACGCCGCTCTCGTTGCCCGCCAATACGGCATCCCGACCATCTGCGGCTGCGGCGCCGTGCAGATCGACGAACAGGCACGCACCGTCAGCCTGAATGGTAAGACCTTCGCCGAGGGTGACATCATTTCCATCGATGGCACACTGGGTGAAGTCTACGACCGCGCGCTGTCCACCGAGCCCGCCCGCGTCACCGGCGACTTCGGCACCTTCATGGAATACGTCGATACGTTCCGCAAGCTCGGCGTGCGCGCCAACGCGGACACCCCGGAGCAGGCGGCGCAGTCCGTCGAGTTCGGCGCGGAAGGCATCGGCCTCTGCCGCACTGAGCACATGTTCATGGGCGACCGTGTGCCGGCCGTGCAGGACATGATCCTGGCGGAGAACAACGAGCTGCGCGAGGCGGCGCTGGCGAAACTGTTGCCGCTGCAGCGCGGCGACTTCGTCGGCATCTTCAAGGCGATGGTGAAGGACGGCAAGGGCCTGCCGGTGACCATCCGCCTGATCGACCCGCCGCTGCATGAGTTCCTGCCCAGCCTGGAAGAGCTGCTGGTGGAGACCACCGAGATGCGCTGCAACGGCCAGACCGGCGACGAATACGAAGCGAAGATGCGCATGCTCGGCAAAGTGCGCGAGCTGCACGAATATAATCCGATGCTCGGCCTGCGCGGCGTGCGCCTGTCCATTTACTTCCCCGGCATCGTAAAGATGCAGACCGCGGCCATCATCGGCGCGGCGTGCGAAGTGAAGAAAGCGGGCATCGACGTGCATCCTGAGATCATGATCCCGCTCATCGGCCTCGTGACCGAGCTGACCGAAGTCAAGGGCCAGCTCGAGCAGGTGGCGAAGGACACCATGGCCGCTGAAGGCGTGGAAGTCGACTACAAGTTCGGCACCATGATCGAGATTCCGCGCGCGGCCCTCACCGCCGGCGAAATCGCCAGGGAAGCCGAGTTCTTCAGCTTCGGCACCAACGACCTGACGCAGATGACCTTCGGCCTCTCCCGCGACGACGCAGTCAAGTTTCTGCCCGTCTACCTGGAGAAGAAGATCATCAAGGTCGACCCGACCGAGAGCATCGACCAGAAAGGCGTCGGCCGGCTGATGGAGATCTGCGTGAAGGACGCGAAAGCCGTCAACCCGAAGATCAAGCTCGGTATCTGCGGCGAGCACGGCGGCGATCCCGACTCGGTGAAATTCTGCCACCAGCTCGGCCTCACCTACGTGAGCTGCTCCCCCAAGCGCCTCCCGGTGGCGCGGTTGGCAGCGGCGCAGGCGGCGATCGAAGGCGGCGCAGCGCAGGATAAGTAAGTAGTGATTGGTTAGTAGTGAGTAGTGGGCGTGCCCCGGAGGAGACTCCGGGGCACGTATTTTTTTGAGCTTGATAGATATTTGCGAAAATAATAAGATTCCTATTGTGTGCATGCGCATTCTTTGCTATACTAGCAATGACCTACCTGGGCGGGAAACCCCTGGCGTGGGAGGGACTTATCGCTTGCGCACGAAAGTCGCATAGCAAAAGGAGAATACGTTGGCTACATACACCATCCCGGTGAAGCCTGATTGCATCAGGTCAATTACGGATCCTCATTGCCCAACCATCAAGACTTATTATGCCTTGGTGAATGTATTTGATTTCCCCATGGACCTTTCACTATCACCAGATCCCCGTGTGCCTAAAGCTAATAAAGTTACTCGCAGGATTGTGTATTCCTTACGGAATTGGGATGGAATATTCCATCTCTTAAATCGTGGAGTAACAATAAGTGCTCAAAGTGCAGAATACGATAATATAAATCGTCTTTTAAAATTAGATATTCCAGACGATGATTCTAATTATGGAATTATTGACGGTGGTCATACAAAATATTCCATTGAGAAAGTGATTGACGATGGACAACCAGATAATAATTATATTGAGCAATATGTGCGATTAGAAATATTGCTAGGTGTAAATCATATTCTAGGACAAATTGCAAGCGCTCGTAATTATAGCGAAAATGTAAAAGAAATATCACTTGCAAATTATCAACAAAAATTGGATTGGCTTAAAACAGCTATCCATCCATATGAAGATCAAGTTCGTTGGAGCGAAAATGATCCAGATAAAAAAATGGATGCATTAGAGCTAATACAGATTATTACCGCCATGAATCCTATCCAGTTTACCAATGATAATCATCCTTTGGAGGCATATAAAAATGCAGGTAAGTGCCTGGATTATATTACTGATGAAGCTGATAAATGGCAATATAATAAATTAAGAAATGTCGCATTAGGTATTTGGAAACTATATGATACTATTCGCTATCGATGGTGGGATCTATACCGTTTACCCGATCCTATTGCAGGCAAGTATGGACGACCTGGTCGACTTGCCGAAGTGCAGGCTAGGAAAAGAGGGGCATCAAAATTAATGCAATATGTCACATTAGGAGTCAATGGGAACCCAGAGGATGGTGATAAACACGTTGAAAAAGGTTTGGCTATACCATTACTGGCTGGATTCAGGGTACTACTTGAGCCAGATTCAGAAGGCATGTTTTATTGGGTAGAAGATCCCTTTGATTTCTTTGAAAGGCACGGTCAAACTTTAATTAGAAAAATCATGGAGGCATCAGACCAACGAGATCAGAATACTCAAGTCGTAGGAAGAGATAAAATGGTATACCAAATGATATATGAATCCATTCAATTCGAGAGAGTGAAGATCGAGTTAGAACGATTAAGACAATGGAAGGAGCAAAATACAAAGAGTTAAAGAATTGGACGACCTGCGGTAACAGGTCGCCCAATCCGTCGTAACGGGATACTATTGTGATCCCCTTCGCAGTGATCATTGTACCAGAGGCGTTACGATTTGACAACGCTGCTTTCCGCTCCTCTGTCTGATATCCAGCGAAAGCGGAAAGGAGCTTCCTATGAAAGTAGTAGGGAAGCGGGTCATCTTCCGCGCCTGGTACATCAACCCGAAGTCGGGTGAGAAAATCTGGGCTAAGGATTATGGCCTCCGCGCCTGGCGCATCGTCGTCGACGATTAGCGTCGTCGCGTGCCCCGGAGGAGACTCCGGGGCACGCGGCGTTGTGGGCGGCGCGAAGAGGGCTTCACGTGGCTCATTTCGTCTCTGCCAGGATGACCAGCCGCTCGGGTGGGATGGTGAACTGCACCGGCTGCGGTAAGGTCTCCACCGGTTGAAATGGGCGGTAGATGCTGACTTCGCCTTCAGAATGCTCGACAAAGGATGCGCGCGCTTCCAGCGGAGCACGACCGAAATTCGCCAGCACGCAGGCCCGCTGCCCGGTGTCCGGGTCGCGGAAGACGCTCCAGCGCAAATCGCGCGCCGGCGCCGGCATCTCCTCCACCCGCGCCGGCTCGGGTCCCAGGTATTCACCCCGCGACAGGACACCAAACAGCTCCGCCCGCAGCCGGGTGATCTCCCCGAGATACCGCGACAGCTCGCGCATCGGCGGAAAGGCCATCGAGGCGGTGTAATGCGCCGAACCGATGAGCAGATGATGACCGAGCAGCACCGACTGGTTCACCACATTGAAGTCATACGGCTCGGTGATGCCCATGCACGGCACCCATTGCGGGAAGGTATATTGCATCACCGAGGGCTCCGGCGGCGCCCACCAGACGACATCGGTATAGGAGAGGATGCGGTCCCAGCACGTTTCCGCCGAAAGGCAGAACGCGGGATTCACCGCCCGGCACGCGACCATGATCTCGTCCAGGCATCGCAGGTGGCCTTCACAGGCCGCCCGGTCCGGGCTCATGGTCAGCGCCGGGTTGAAATCCAGCTCGGGCGCCAGCAGCTTGTCGATGTGGATGCCGTCAGCGCCGATCTCCGCCAGTTTGCGCATGGCGCCGACGATGATAGCCCGAAACGCATCGTGCGCCGGGTTAGCGGTGGTCAGCGCCGCCCGCGTCATGCCGATGCGGGCGCCCAGCGTGCCCATTCCCCAGCCGTAGACGGCATTCAGGCAGCCGTCCGGATCCTGCGTCACATATCGATGCAGCTCCTGCCGATACCACTCAGTTCCCATATCGACCGGCATGATATTCACGAAGAAAAACACCCGCATCCCCAGCCGGTGGCAGGCCGCAATGCCCGCCGCCAACTCGTCCCAGGTGCCCAGCCGCGCGTCCGGTGTATACTCGGGATATCCCCGGTCATGTCCGCCCACATGCCAGCCGCTGATGAGCACCGTGTCGATCCCATTGTCCAGCGCGTCCTGCGCCCAGCGGGGAATCTCCTTGAAGGTGACGTTGACGTTGCCTTCCGGCAGCAGGAACATGGTGTTCTGATAGGCCGTCGCCCGGCGCAGCCAGTGCTCGCGTGAATCGACCGGTGGGAAGGCTCCGGTGAACCATTCGCGATACAGGCGGGCGCCTTCCCGCCAGCCGCCCGCGTGACATTGCAGCACGACCGGCGGTCCTTCGAAGGTCTCGCCCGGGTGCGTATAGGGGAAGAAGGCCCAATTCATGATGACGCCGGCGGGCAGCCCGTGCAGCTCCTCCGTGGTCGGCCAATCGCCATCCGCCCGCTGCCGACCGATGCCCGGCGACATCGCCAGCCGCAGCACCTTG
>Ga0172368_10008038_pt1 | contig 10837 bp, 8 predicted proteins | sample Lak11m_FD_114540 | JGI IMG/M metagenome (GOLD analysis project Ga0172368, IMG submission 114540) | Freshwater microbial communities from Kabuno Bay, South-Kivu, Congo - kab_022012_11m | ecosystem: Environmental > Aquatic > Freshwater > Lake | place: Democratic Republic of the Congo: South-Kivu...
CCGCTCGGCGAGTTTCTTGAGGGTCAGATCGCATCCGTACGTTGCCGCGTCAGCATGAACTTTCACGAGGCCGTGTTCGATATGGATATACTCGACGCTCCACACCGGCAGCACAATAAACTCATAGATGTCGCGCAACGTGATCGTCTCGAGGTATTCGATGTTCGATTGCGGGGGGAGCGCTCTATCGCTCAACATCTTGAGCACCTCCTCGAGGGCTTCTTGAGGAAGTGTTGCGCGCTTCTGCAAAAAGGTCTGAATACTCTTTATCAATCTATCCTTCATGATAGGCTTCAGCAGATAATCGAAGGCGTGAAGTTCAAAAGCCTTTATTGCGTATTCATCGTAAGCAGTCGCGAAGATGATTCCTGTTTCCTTCGGAAAGTGCTTCGCCGCTTCGAGACCGCTCATCCCCGACATCTGAATATCGACAAACGCGAGATCCGGCCGAAGTGCCCACGCCTGCTGCACCGCCTGTTCGCCACTCTCAGCCTCATCCACAATGCGGACATCAGAAAGCCCTGAGATGTATTTTTTAAGAATCTGTCGCGCCGGAGCCTCGTCGTCAACGAGCAATATCTTTATTTTTGCGTCTGACATACACACTGCCCTATTTTTCTAGATTTGGAAGAAAGAGAATGACATCGAGTCCATGTGGTTTTCGCCTTCTAAATTCTAGGTGAGCCCCACGCAGAGTTTCCATCCTTCTCATCACATTCCGGATGCCGACCCCAGGCTGTTGGGTTATCGTATCGATATCGAGCTCGCTCACTCCATAATCCGAAATTTGTATCAGAAGCCCGCGTACTCCGCTCTTATATGTTACAGCGACGTCCAGATTGATATAGGTCCTCGCGGACGCATCTTTGCCGTACCGCACCGCGTTTTCAATGAGCGGCTGGAGGAGCATAGGCTGAATGCTGTGCTCGTACGCTTCGGGCTGGACCCGCACCGCGTAATTAAGGCTGTCCTTAAAGCGGATTTTCTCGATTTCGAGATAGTTTTTCAGATACTCGATCTCCTGTGTCAGCGGCAGAGAAACGACGTCTGAGCTGTCGAGCACATATCGAAACATCGCCGAGAGTTTGCCAACCGCCGAAATGGCGGCCTCGGAGTCGGTTTGAATTAAGAACACAATTGTGTTGAGGGCATTGAACAGAAAGTGAGGATTGATTTGACTTCTGAGCATCTTCAATTCTGCGGCGCTGAGTCTGTGCTGCAGTTCCGCGAGGTGCCGCTCAATCTGTCTTCGGCTTTCTAATCTTTGCCGCGCCGCAGGCAGGAGCGTACTCAACGGCCAGCGCCTCACCTTCTGTCTTCGCCCTGTTCTGCTGGCCCACGGGAACCATCTCAGCCTGCCAAAGAGCGCGAGAGGAGCGGTGAAGAGCCGATTCTTCTGCATGTTTGTCGTCGAGATTCCCACTAGAAGCAATACTTCAATAATGACTAGAAGGATGAGCGACATCCCGATCGCCTTCTGCGACAACCCTTCCTCAAAGTAATAAGCGATGTGTACCGCCATCGTTTTCCAGCCGGGAGGGACGAGAACGAGTGTTGTGGCGAGATCTGTCGCCACAAAATAAAAACTCATAAGAATCGCCGCCGGCAGGAAAAACAGCGCCTGAGGAAACGCGATAGAGAAGAAAGCCTTCATGGGAGACGCACCCACGCTGATAGCGCTCTGCTCCTGAAGAGTTACATTCTTGTCAAAGGCGCTCTGGAACAACAAGAATGAGAGCGGTATCAACTTCCACGCAAGCGCCAACGCGAGCGCGACGATGTTTACCACATATCCCAGGGAGTGGAAAGCGGGAGCATTCGCGAAACCCAAGAATCCAAAACCAGCCACAACTCCCGGAAACAGCGTTGGGTACAGTAGCGCTGTCCGCGCGCCTAAACCGAGCGAGCGGTCGCGAAGCGCGTGCGCGAGAAGAAGCGCGATGGGAATTTCAATCGCGATGGTGAGAACAGCGATTGAGAGTGTGCTGATTATCGGACTGAAATCGGCAGATTGAAATGAAGAGAAGAACGGAGCGATTAGCAGTCCTGAGGAACTCCTCTCAAGCGAGAAAAATTCAGAAATAAAAGGCATCAGCAACATTGCGCTGAGGAGGAGGAGATACACGGCACCCGCCAGTTTGCGCCGAACCTGCAAAGGCTGTATCGCCGCTCGCGCTGGAGCTTCCGAGGCACTGGGACGAATTCTCTCCAGCTCCGCAATCGCCAGCATGACAAATCCAAGGATAACGACTGCCCACATGCCAAACATAAAGGGCACCCTCGCATCTCCCCAGTTCGATATGTAATTCACATAGATCTCAGAGGACAGGAGCGTATAACCGCCGCCAATCAACAGAGGCCCACCCAGATCTCCCAGAGAGAACAGCACGAGTACAATGATTGCGGTCATTATGTAGCGGTGGACCGACGGAAGAATAACGGTGCTGAACACGCGCCATGAGCCAGCCCCCAGCGCTCGAGCCTGCTCATAGCTCGATCGGGGCAGCGAAGAGAACGCAAACATGCACATAATGGTCGAAAAAGGGACCGCATAGATGAGCTGTGTGGTCAGAACTCCCCAAAATCCATAGGCTGAAGGAAGGGCAAGCCCAAGAGCTCGCAAGCCTTGCGCAACAGGCGCGCTCCGATCAAAAAATCCCCTCACGACGATGGCTGACACAATCGTCGGCGACGCGAGCGGGATGGTCATCGCCGCCATCCAGAGACGGCGCCATTTCTGAGGCAAGGATGCCAACGACCAGCCCGCGGGAATTGAAAGCGCGAGCGAAATGCTCACCACGGCGCTGGCAAGCACCAGTGTGTTCGCTGTCACCTTGAACGAATAATGCCCAAATCCTCGCGGGAAAAGACCTCCGCTCAGCGGAAAAACACGCAGCGCATCGAGGATAATCGATCCGACAGGGATGATAGCCAGTGCCCCGTATACCGCGAGCGCAACCGCGTGCAGCGTTCCAAGCGAACCTCCTCCGAGCCAGGGCACCTTCTTCATGAGGGCTGTACTATATCACAACTTTTGCATCTTCTTTTACAGGCCCTTCATCGTGTTCCCAGAGATAACACTGGCAGGGTCGATCTCGACAACAACCTCGTCGCCCACAGCAAATCTGGCGACATCTGACGCTCCATCGACATGGTAGAATTCGAACTCGAGTTCAATACCGTCTGCCAAGCGCACCTCCCCCTTGGTGAAGGTCCCTAGATACTCGAGATAGGTAATCATTGCGGCAAACGTGTTCGCTGCTGGCGTTGTATTCGCTCGACCTCGTATCCTTAAATATTGCGGGCGGATTGAAATCCACACATCCTGGCCCACTGAGAATTTTTCTGTGCCGCAAGCAATTTGAATTTTAAGACCCTTGGTGTCGACGAGCGCTGAATGAGCATCGAGGGAGAGCGTCTTTCCGTAAAGAATATTGCTCCTCCCGATGAAATTCGCGACAAAATCATTGCCCGGTTTTGCATAAATTTCATAGGGCATTCCACCCTGCATGACAAAACCATTGCGCATCACGAAGACCTGATCGGCAATCGACATCGCCTCTTCCTGGTCGTGGGTCACAAAAACAGCAGTGATTGAAAGCTGCTTTTGAATCTTGCGAATCTCCTTGCGGATTTTCAGCCGAAGGGCAGCGTCCAAATTGGAGAGCGGCTCATCGAGGAGCAGCACATCAGGTTTAGTAATGAGAGCTCGAGCGAGGGCGACGCGCTGCTGCTGTCCGCCAGAGAGCTGGCTCGGCATTCTCTTCTCGAGCCCAATCAGCCCTACCAGCGAGAGGTAGTGCATCACTTCATTAAAAATCTGATCCTTAGGAATTTTCTTGATCTTCAGACCATATGCGACATTGTCGAACACCGTCATTGTCGGAAATACAGCATAATCCTGAAATACAATCCCGACATTGCGCTTCTGAGGCGGGATGTCATTGACTCTCTGCCCTTTCAGAATAATGTCGCCTGAGGTCGGCTGCTCAAAACCAGCAATCATGCGCAGCAGTGTCGTCTTGCCACAGCCAGATGGCCCAAGAAGGGCAACCATCTGTCCCTTCTCGATATCGATACTGATGTCGTTCACTACCGTCGAAGAACCAAATTTTTTAACGAGATTTCGTATTGAAATATCAACCATGATGTTGTTGTTCCTTCCTTGAGAGCGTATTCGAGACCACAGTCCCAATTCCAACCATAATGATCAGAAGCACGGCCATTGCCGCGGCTTGCGATATAAAACCTTCGTTGACATAGTACGCCACGTAGAGCGACATATTTCTCCAGCCCGGCGGATAGATGATCAGCGTAGAAGACAACTCGGTCACTACTTTAATGAGGCCGATCACAATGGCGGAGTACATCGTCGCCTTAATCTGCGGGAATATCACCGTGATGAAAGCTTTAAACTCGCCTGCACCGAGACTCACAGCCGCTTCCTCCTGGCCCGGATCGATCTTGGCGAACCCTGCCTCAATCGGTTTAAGGACTACTGGCAGGCGCCGCATGGAAATCGAAGCTATGAGAAGCAGTATGGAGCCGGAGAGAGAAAGCCCAAAAATTTTGACTGTAGAATAGCTCTGAATCAGGCTAACACCAATGACAACGCCCGGCAGAATAAACGGCAACAGTGTAATGTAGCTGAACCATCGCATTCGCGGCCTCGTGCTGTACATGTAGCCAAAAATGATGCCAAGAAAAATAGTGATGGGTGTCACTGTACAGAGAAGCAGAAGAGTTGAGAACACCGCGGTGTGGTCGCCCAGCGCCTTGCGATAATTCTCCAGCGTGTAGGCGGGGGGGAGCCAGGAGTTGTTCCATCGAACGGCGAAGGATTGAATGACAATCGCGAGATATGGAAGAAGCATCAGCACGACTATCACCATGAGCATCACGGTGCCGTAGATGCGAACTGGTCTCGAATCATATTCCATTATTCCAACGCGGAATTTGTGACGCACATTCGTGAGCCGCATCAATTTGTTGGCGCCAATCATAAGCAGCGATGATAAAAGGATGAGCCACGCGCTGAAGATGAGAGGAATTCGCTCATCTCCGAGATAGGACACAAAATTCGTGTAAATTTCCATTGAAATGACTTTATAATTCCCGCCAATAATCAAAGGAGCGCCGATATCACCTATCGATGTCAAGAAAACCATGAGCGCTGCCATAAGAATGTGTGGCGCGATGTAAGGAAGCACAATGCCCCGCAAAATTCTGGGAACAGGGGCTCCCATGGACTGCGCCGCCTCTTCGATATGGCGGGGAACTGTCTTGAGTCCCGCGACAAGGAGAAGCAACGAATATGGAATCGTATGAAGGGTCTGGGTGATCACAAGGCCCAATAGACCATAGATCGATGGAAAGGGAATGCCAACCATTTTCAGGAGCTTGGTGATAATACCCGTTCTGCCAAGAATAATGATGACAGAGAAACTGGAAATAAACGCCGGCGTTATGAGCGGCACAGTGAGCAACCCTAGCCAGAGACCGACGTGTCGTACTCTAAATTTCACGATGAAGAGCGCAAGCGGCGTGGCGATACCGAGGCTGCACACCGTCGTCAGGAACGCGAGATACAAGGTGTTCAGCGTCACCTTGAGCATATAGGGGAAAAAATCTGGCGGCATCGGCTTCTGTGTATTGAAGAGGACCGATGCGGAAGAGGCGAGGAGATTGATGACTGGATACGCAAGGAAAAGGCTCACAAATACAATGGCGAAGGTAAAAAAAGACCGTATAGATACAGAGTTGTCGGCTCGCCGTACTAGACTGGGCATACTCCATCCTTTTATGCGATATACAGCCGCCCGAAGAAATACTTCGGGCGGTTGAACGATAGTCGATTTAATCCATTATTTCAGGCGAATATATTCACCAAACTTGCTCTGAATTTCTCCACGAGCCTTTTCCTCAAGGCTGCGGTCCGGAAGAAGGATTGTCTTCAGCTGTGAGCTTACATACTCGAGCGACGCGGGCGAGTCGGCTGGTATCACACCTTTCTTAACAGGGATGTAGAGGTACTGCGAACCGAATTTTTGCATCTGATCGCTGAGGATGAACTCGATAAACTTTTTGGCGAGTTCCGGGTGCCGTGCGCCCTTCACCACGCCCATCGCATTGTCCGCCACCATGGCGCCATCCGCCGGGAATATGAAATCCACAGGATTCCCGTTCTGTCTTGAAACAAAGGCAGGGCGACTCAGGCCAATGGTGAAAGCGAACTCACCCTTTTCACAGAGCGTATAGATCGCGGAACTCGAATTGTTGTAGTAGGGAATATTCTTGTTCACCTGATCCCATACCTGCCACACTTTGTCGCCATATATCTGATAGGTCGCCATGATATTCGTGACTGCGGTGGAAGATTTGAGCGGGTTAGACGACATTACGAGGCCCTTGTACGCCGGATTCGCAAGATCCTTGAAATCCTTGGGCAGGGGCAGATTCTTCTCTTTCACGAGATCTTTGTTGTACATAATGCCCGTAAACATCAGGTTGAAAACGTGATAGTAGTTGTCCTTGTCGCTGAGTGGGAGCCGTTTCCCGCCAATATCGATGTAAGGCGTAAAATTCGGAACATTGGGAACGCAGGACTGGAGCAAACCTTCCTGCTTCGCGTACTCGTAATTCGCTGTATCGCCTGAGTGCATCACATCGGCCTGAGGATTCGCTTTTTCGGCCTCAAGCTTCTTGATCATCGCTTCGGTTCCGCCCGGGTTGACGATATACACCTTGACGCCAGGATTGAGTTTTTCAAACTCAGCCTTCATCTTGTCCGCATATTCCGCGAAAATCGTCGAATAAACTACGAGCTCCTTCTCCTGGGACTGGGCGAACAGCGATCCAGCAGTCAGCAACAGTACTCCTAAAAAGAGAAGGATCTGTTTGATTTTCATAACGCCTCCTATAAGAACAGAGAATGGTAAAGATTCCATGCGTTACAGCATGTGTCTAGTATTGTCGCACCGCAGTGCCGAGCTTTCTGAAAAATCAAGGGAGGGGTGAAATAAAGCAGCTAAGCGGCAAGAATTGAGGATTGAGAGGAATCATCGTGAATTGAAATAACCAATGGTGCTTTAGTGCGAAATGCTTTGGCACGTAGCACTCGCCTCGCGCTTTTAAGGTTATGTCCAACGAATGGTTGTTGTGGAGGATTTTGTCAATGGAGATCTGAATTACCTAGAATTTCTAAAATCTCATACCTAATGATACCGGAATCGCTTACCTTCATTGAAGCGCTCGAGAAGTCGGCGACACTTATCGCTCGTCGCGGCGATCCTTCTTCACATCCCATTACGGGCGACGTAGTATGAGGCTGTAAGTGAAATCAACTCTTGAGGGAGGCAGCGATGAAACCCAGAGGCATGCTCATGATCGAACACCGCCTGATCGAGAAGGTGCTCGTTGTGGCGAACAACAAGGCGAAGGCTATGACCGCAAGGACCTTCGACCCTCTCTTCATCGACGCGGTGGTCGATTTCATCCGCGTGTACGCGGACAGAACCCACCACGGCAAGGAAGAGGAGATTCTCTTCCAAAAGCTCTCGACCATGAAGCTGGACTCCTCCGACGCGCGCATGATGGCGGAGCTCATCGACGAGCACGCGCAGGCGCGGGCGAAGGTAAAGGCGATTCGCGAGTTCAACGAAAAGTTCAAGCGGGGAGAGCCCTCAGCCGCGCTGGAAATCGCCAGGATCATCGACTGGCTCGCCGCCTTCTACCCGGTGCATATCCAAAAAGAAGACAAGATTTTCTTCCCGAACACCGAGGCCTACTTCAGCGCATCCGAGCTCGACGCGCTGCTCGGCGAGTTCAACGAGTTCGACAGAAAGATGATCCACGAAAAGTACCAGAACGTGTATAAGGAACTCAGCCAGGCATAAGCAATCGCCGCGACACTCATTCTTGGACGGTCAACTATAGCGACAGCGCCATCGGCTCGGCGATGTGGTTCGACCAGGGCTCACCCTGGACGTACTTCTCCATCGAAACAGCTATCTACAACGCCGCTGTCGCGCAATACCTTCGCGCACGTTCATCAGATATCATATAAGAAGTGATCGATACATTACATTGACACTCAAATAAAAAATATCTATCATTTTATCGGGCGATGGAGTTCACCCGTGGGTAATAGTCCTTGAACAGATTGCGCTACTACCCCTAACTGCCCCTCCGGCTAATAACTCCTGTAGCGTTTTCGGGAGGGGTAATATGAGCAAGAGCAATTTTGTTTCGACATATACAGCCTTCTGCTCAATATGTCATTATACAATATTTCCCATATGCCGCTCAAACTTTCAATTCGAACAGATATCTCCAGGTGAGTGTTCTATCGAACCTACTTCATCTTGGAGGTAGACATGATCGCGTATACATCAATCAAGATATTTACCAGAGAAGGTGCTCGTTTTGAGGGGAAAGACCTTCCTGATTTTATTGTGAATTATGTGCATTCTTTAAAAATTGCAGCTCGTTGTGTGGTATACCGAGGGATTGAGGGCTGTTACGAAAATGGCGAAATTGCCACGAAGCGCATGGTTGCGATGTCCAATGATTTGCCCGTAATCATAGAGATCATGCTTCCTGATGCTGAAGCGGAGCGAGTTGTTTCAAAACTCGAGTCTATCGTAATTGATGGTCTTGTAAGCGTTGTCCCTACGGAAGTCACTTCATATCATGCTCCAAACAACCTCATTCCAGCTCGAATTTCCGTCAAGGACATCATGACGGAACAGCCTCTCGATGGGCACCCCGATTTTACGGTTCGTATCGCGGTTGAGCTTCTTTTGGATAATAATCTAAAATGTCTACCGATTGTCGATGAAGAGAAAAAGCTCCTCGGAATACTCACGCAGAGCGATCTTATAAAACGCGCAAGCATGCCAGTTCGGTTGGGACTTCTGAAAATGCTCATCCCTGACCATCTAAAAAACTGGATGAAACGCGCAGAGGCAACTTCTGTCGTTGAAATAATGACATTGAATCCAAAATCGGTACGCGATAACACCTCAGCGAAGAGTGCGCTCCACATGATGGTAGCCTTCAATTTAAAGCGCCTTCCGGTGATCAATTCGAACGAAGAGCTTTGCGGCATTCTATCTCGAATTGATCTACTAAAAGCGCTCGCTGCCGCAAGAGTCGATACTCCAGCAAATCCACACGAAGAACCTGCCCTCTTAACAGCATCAAAATATGTCCGCGATCTTTCCATGCGTGATGGACTCTCACTCAGAATGGATACTCCGCTCGCTTCCGCGCTTGAGAGTCTCACGAGAGATGAAGCGCAGAGAGCCGCCGTTGTTGATCAGCAAGGAAAGCTTGTGGGTCTTCTTACCGACACAATGCTTTTAGGGGCACTAGATGCCTATAATTCACTTGGACACGGTATCCTGCATGTCATTCCGAATCGAAAAGACAAGTCTCGGACTGTGTCGGAAATCATGAAACGAGACATCATCAGTGTTTCTGAATCAACCACATTGGAGGATGCTATAGCACTCATGACAAAAATAGGGCTTAAGCGGATACCAGTTGTTGACGACACAGGGGTATTTCGAGGAATGATCCGGCGTGATTCAATCATGATTGCGCTTGAGCATCAAATATAACTTCTTAGGGAGGAGTTGATGACGTATTCTACTGAAGTTGAGCACATGTGCCCTCTCGCCAAAGGGGCATATCACGGGCCTGCCCCGATTCCCGAAGAGGGAAAGTGGGTGCAGGCTAAAAAAATTGAAGATATTTCGGGGCTCACGCATGGTGTGGGCTGGTGCGCGCCTCAGCAGGGAGCGTGCAAACTCACCCTGAACGTGAAGGACGGTGTGATCGAGGAGGCGCTCGTCGAGACAATCGGCTGCTCCGGCATGACGCACTCTGCGGCCATGGCGGCAGAGATTCTCATAGGGAAAACCATTCTCGAAGCGATGAACACCGATCTCGTGTGCGACGCGATCAACACAGCCATGCGCGAGCTCTTTCTTCAGATTGTCTATGGTCGCAGCCAGACTGCGTTCTCTGAAGGTGGCCTGCCCATCGGCGCGAGCCTCGAAGATCTCGGCAAAGGCCTTCGAAGCCAGATCGCCACAATGTTCGCCACCAAGGCAAAGGGGCCGCGGTACCTTGAGATGGCCGAGGGCTATGTGACTCAGATCGGTGTCGACGATAACAATGAAATTATTGGCTATGAGTACGTGAACCTTGGCAAGATGATGGACGCGATTAAAAAAGGCATGGACGCAAATGAGGCGCTCGCCAAGGCAAAAGCCAGCTATGGTCGTTTCGCGGAAGCGGCGCGACACATTGACCCGCGCCACGAGTGAAAGGAGGAGTGATAAAACATTAGGAAGCACAAGCGAGTAAGAATAAACTGTAACGGAAAGCATCCGGGACGGGAAAGCTAAAGTTCGTCATGTTTAATGGTCAAAAAGACCGGAAAGGAGAATGAAGAGCTTTAGCCGCATCATTCAATGACCCAAGAGGTCGAATAGGAGAATGGATCTTAATCGCCGAACCGACCCGACTCCGGATGAAGGAGAGGGAATGCGAATCGATATCGGAGTAGATCTGCACAAGACGCAATTCACGGTGTATGCGCAGCGGGGAGAAACGTCAGGAGTAAATGGGCAGTACCCGACGACCGAGGAAGGGTACGTGGCCTTTTTGCGCAAGCTTGGGCAGTGGAAGCGGAGCGGCCATGATATTCGAATCGGCGTTGAGTCTACGGGGAACACCAGGTACTTCAAGCACCGAATGGAAGAGAAAGGCCATTCCGTCGTCGTCATCAACACGATGAAGTTCAAGGTGATCAACGAGTCGGTGAAGA
>Ga0172368_10008044_pt1 | contig 10833 bp, 7 predicted proteins | sample Lak11m_FD_114540 | JGI IMG/M metagenome (GOLD analysis project Ga0172368, IMG submission 114540) | Freshwater microbial communities from Kabuno Bay, South-Kivu, Congo - kab_022012_11m | ecosystem: Environmental > Aquatic > Freshwater > Lake | place: Democratic Republic of the Congo: South-Kivu...
GCCCCCTCCCCGACCCTCCCACCCCTGGACTCGCTTCGGGCTCGCCGATAGAGCCCGGGGGAGGGGGAAGGCGCCGGAGGCGCTTTCAGCGCACACTCCCTCCCCCGGGCTTTTTCGGGGGAGGGTCGGGGAGGGGGCCGCCTGCGCGGTGCCTGGTCACGGGCATGGTAGAAACGTCCCGACGCGAGTGCCCGGACGGGCGAGGCGCGGCGTCCTTCGACTTCGCCCGGGGACGGGCGGAGGGCAGGCCATGGACCGCTACTTCAACACCTCGGGGCCGTGCCTGGCCGACGAGCACTACATGCTGCCGCCGGAGCGGCGGCTGGGGCGCCTGCGCGAGCTCGTGGACCAGCGGCGGTACTTCACGCTGGCGGCGGGACGGCAGACGGGCAAGACGACCTCGGCGCTGTGGCTGCTGGAGGCGCTGCGGCAGGAGGGCCGCTTCTTCCCCCTCTGGGTGGACCTGCAGCCGGCACGCGAGGTCGCGGACCCGGCCGAGGCGTTCCGGACGGTGCTGAGCCAGTTCGAGCTCTCGCTGGCGGCGTTCGCACCGGAGGTCGTTCCGCCCGAGACCACGGGCCTTCTTGACGACCCGCGAACCGCCATCCTGCGCTACTTGATGTCGCTTTCCTCCGCGGCCAGCCGGCCGGTGGTCCTGATGCTGGACGAAGCCGACGGCCTCGTGGGCGAGGCCATGCTTTCGTTCCTCACGCAACTGCGTGCGGGCTACATCGCCCGCAAGGCGACGCCGTTCCCCGCCAGTGTCGCCCTCATCGGCCAGCGGCGGGTGCGCGACTACGCGCTCTCGCCCGAGGAGCGCGGCAGCCTGCGATGGCTCGGAACCACTTCGCCGTTCAACGTCGAGGCCGAGTCGCTCACGCTCGCGGCCTTCACGCGCGAGGAGGTGGGCGAACTGCTCGGCCAGCACACCCAGGCGACGGGCCAGCCCTTCGAGCCCGCCGCGGTCGAGCTCGTGTTCGAGCTGTCGCAGGGCCACCCGTGGCTGGTGAACGCGCTCGCCTACGAGGCGGCGTTCCGCGACGTGAAGGATCGCTCGGTCGCCATCACCGCGCAGCATGTCGAAACCGGCCGGGCGCGCATCATCGCCGAACGCCGCACGCACCTGGACTCGCTGGAGGCGCGGCTGCGCGAGCCGCGGGTGCAGCGCGTCCTCGAGCCCCTCGTGCTCGGACAGGCGCCGGTCCGGGCCGCCGCCACGGACATCGACTACGTCGCCGGACTTGCCCTCGTGCGGCGCGGCCCGGGCACGGTCGTGGAAATCGCGAACCCGATCTACCGCGAAATCATCGTGCGCGACCTGGCCGACGCGTCCCAGCGCCAGGCTGCGACCATCGCCCCGACGTGGCTGAAGGCCGACGGAAGGCTGGACTTCGCCGTCCTGCTCGACTCGTTCCTGGCCTTCTGGCGCCTGCACGCCGAACCGCTGATGAAGGCGACGCCCTACCACGAGGCGGCGCCGCACATCGTGCTGATGGCGTTCCTGCACTGCGTCGAGAACGGCGGGCGCCTCGAGCGCGAGGCGGCGGCGGGTACGGGGCGCGTCGACATCCTGCTGCGGCACGGGCCGGATCGGCTCGTCGTCGAGGTGAAGGTCTGGCGCGACCCGGACGATCCGGACCCGTTGCGCGAGGGGCTCGGGCAGCTCGACGACTACCTTTCGGCGCACGGGCTCGACACCGGGTGGCTCATCGTCTTCGACCGGCGTCCCGATTTGCCGCGGCTTTCCACGCGCACGAAAGCCCGCAAGGCACGCACGCCGTCGGGCCGGCGCGTCGTGGTCATACGGGCGTGAAGGGTCCACCGCGCGCTGCCCTCACCACCCGGCCCCCTCTCCACACGGGCCCCGGCGGCACGCGATCATTCGATCGCAGTGCGGCCCGGTGGAGAGGGGGAGAAGTGCGTCGCGGATCCGGCGCCTAGCGTCGATTCCAGGCGCGGCAGCCCTCCCCTCTCCACCGGGCCGCTGTGCGATCGAAGGGGCACTGCGGTTGCGGCCCGTGTGGAGAGGGGTCGGGGGTGAGGGCCGCCGGCCACACGCCAGCTTCCTTCCGGCGACGCACCAGGCGCCTCGGCGACCCATGGGAAATCATCGGTACGCCCAACCAGGTGGCTTTTCTGCCCATCCGAATACATCGGGATGGTTCGCCAGGCGGCCTGTCGAGCCGCCATCAATCATCCGGAAGGGTTCCCGAGTGACCTGGCGACCCATGGGAAACCATCCGGGTGGCGCGCCAGGAGGCTCGGCAGGCCACCAGAATGGATCCCTCCGGGTCGCCTGGCGGCATCTGCATCGTCTGGAAGGAACCCGGCGTCCAGACCTGCATCGGAATGGTGCTGCTGCTGGTATTCATAGGGAAGGACAGGCAGGGTTCCTGGCAGATAGTACCTACGGGATGATGTTCCGTGCTTGACATCGGCGGGCGGACCTGCCATACGGCAGCGTGTCGGCTCGGAAGTTGGGAGCGCTCGTTGGGGGCGCCGGAGAACCGGGCGGCTCGGAGGACACATGGGGCTGGTGACTCTCAGCGATTCGTCGGAGCGCGTCATACGCGAGGGGCTGGCCATCGGCGCCAGGCTGAAGGCCGACGGCTCCCTTTCCGATACGGCCCAGAAGATGCTGGCAGAGCGCAAGGCCTACAAGAGCGCGATCCGTGCGCGGCAGGATGCCGAGGACGAGGTCATCATAGCGGACGCCGTGCTGGATGTCGTGGCGGGCCGCACCGATGATGCCATGGTCCTGACGGGCAGCCGAATCGCGGGGCGCCTTGCCCAGCCTGGAGTTCCCGGCGAGAAGGATCCGCAGTTCACCACGTTCTTCGAGGGCAAGGCTCCCTCCGCCCTGCTCCCGGCCAGTCGCGACGACCGCAACCGCAAGCTGGACGACCTTCTGAAGCGGCTTCAGCCCAGTGCCTCGCCTGCCCCCGTGGTCAAAGACGGGCAGGAGCTGTCGAAGGCCATCGTGGCGGAACAGGGTGCCATCCAGGCGAAGGCCAAGGCGGACGGTGCGCTCGCCGCAGCCAGGACGGCGGAGGCAGGCGCCAAGGCGGCGGTGTGTACCGTCGTGCGCGCCTCGGACGGCGAGGTCACGGCGAAGTTCGCCGAGAACCCGGCTCACGCGCGGCGCATCATGGGGCGGGCGGCGCCCGGGGGCGCAAAGCGCAAGCGGCAGTTGCAGAAGGTCGATCCCTCCGGCAAGGACGAGAAGCCGGCCGAGCCGCCGCAGGAGAAGTAGGGACGCCGCAAGGACTCCTCACCCCGGTCCCAGCCTTGAAGTCCGGCCCCCTCCCCGACCCTCCCCCGGGTTCTTTCGGGGGAGGGTCGGGGAGGGGGCCGGCGTGAATGAATCTGTCCCTTCAGAACTTGATGACGTAGGTCAGCGCATAGTAGGGAGGATTCGCGCCCCCCGTCGCCGCGGCACTCGCGCCGCTGGTCGTGCCTTCGGCAGTGCAGGCTGCAAGGGCGTGGGAGTGCGAGCCCGCCGATGTCGTGGTACCGGCCGAAACACCTGCCGACCCCGTGTCGGCCGCGCTGCTGCCTCCCGACGTGAACGGGGCGATGTCGATGGTATGGGAATGGGCACCGTTGGAGGTCGTGTTCCGGTCTCCAAGAAGAATATCGTAGGCGGTAAGAGAGCTGCCCGGACCATATGACAGACCTCTCTGGTTGAGGTTGAGGTTCGTATGGTAGTGGGTTCCATCATTCGATGTCGCGGTGTTCGGAGGGTCGATGCCGTGCGCGTGGCCCATGCCATGGCTGTGCGAGACGACGGTCGAATACGAGTGCCCATGGTCGCCTCCCGCGCCGGTCGAGCACTCCAGCGAATCGCTGAAAGTGTGGGTGTGGCCCGCCCCGGCGTGGACATGATCGATGGCACCTCCCTTCGCGCCCACGGCGCTCCCGACACCGAAGTCGGCCTTGCCGAGGACGAAACGCTGACGCAGATCCGGAAGGTTGAAGGTCGACGCGCCGTCTCCCGCGCCGTGCAGCGTCCCGACGACCGCGAACAGGTCGGCGTAGACCGACCGGCTCACGGCCGCGCCGTCGCAGACGAGCCAGCCTGCGGGCGCGCTTGCCCCGCCGAAAGCCGTGATCGACCCGACCGGCACGTCGCGGACCGGGTTCTGGCTGGCCGTTTCCAGAGCATCGACGCGCCCTTCGATCGCGGGGAGGTCGATGCCGCTGACCCGCGCGGCCGGAACGGTGCCCGGCCAGGCGACGCCTTCGCCCAGGCCCGTGACGCGGGGCCACGGGACGGTTCCGGGCCACACCGATGCGGCGCCGACGTCCGATATCGCCGAAAGCGCATGCATGTGCCCTTCGGGAGGATAGCTCCCGGGCCGTTCGGTCACCGAAGACCATGCGACCGTGCCAGGCCATGACGCCGCCGCCGTTCCGGTCACCGAAGCCCATGGGACGGTGCCGGGCCATGACGCTCCGGCCAGGCCGCTCACCGCCGTCCAGGGGATGGTGCCCGGCCATGCACTGCCTGACGCGCCGCTCACGGACGACCACGCCACCGTGCCCGGCCATTCCGCGCCCGATGCTCCGGTGACAGGTCCAAGCCACCGAACCCGGCCAGGCCGCGCCCGCGGCTCCGGTCAGCCGGCTCCAAGGCAGCGTGCCCGGCCAATCCTTCGTCGCCGTCGCGTCGGCAATCGCCGCCAGGGAGTGCGTGTGCGCCTCGGGCGGATAGTGTTCCGGTCGCCCGACGACAGAACCCCACGCGACGGTGCCGGGCCAGGCCGCGCCCGACGAGCCGGTCACCCGGGCGAACGGCAGCGTGCCGGGCCATTCCTTCGTCGCGGTTGCGTCTGCAATCGCCGTCAGGGGATGCGTGTGCATTTCCGCCGGAAAGCGTTCGGGTCTCCCGATGACAGAACCCCACCCCACGGTCCCGGGCCAGACTTCCACGGCCGCGTCGGTGATATGGCTCCACGCGAGCGTCCCGGGCCATGCCGTTCCCGGATTCACCCCCGGGATGTCGGAGAGAGCGTGCGAGTGGCCCGCGGGAGGGAACGCGGTCGGCTGGCCGCTCACTCTGCTCCAGGGGACCGAGCCCGGCCATGTCGTGGCAACCGTCGCACCGGTCACGGATGCCCACGGAACCGACCCCGGCCATGTCGCGCTCGCCGCGCCGGTCACCTGATTCCACGGGACCGTGCCCGGCCATGCCGCAGGGGCTCCGGTCACGCGTTCCCACCCGATCGTCCCGAGCCATTCCGTCGCAGGTCCAATATCCGTGGTGGATGAGAACGGGTGGCCGTGCTCCTCCGGGGGGTACACCGAGGGTCTGTCGAGCACGGAGTCCCACTCCATCGTGCCCGGCCACGGAGTTCCGGCGTCGAGTCCCTCGACCCGGCTCCAGTCCAGCGTGCCTGCCCACATCGTCCCGCGCCCGATGTCCACGACCTCGCCGATGCTGTGCGTGTGCGACTGGCCGAGCCAGGAAGGCAGCTCCGTGATGGCCTCCCACGGCACGCCGCCGTCCAGCTTCCGGTAGGCGTCGTCGTGGCCGTGGTTTCCACGCGCCGCCTCGTGCTCGCCCATGCCGAAGCGGACCGAGACGCCGCCGTCGGAGACGTCCAGACCTTCCCGGGCACCGGGCCACTCGGACACCGGGGCGCACTGCCAGGTGCCGTCGGCGGCTCTCCCGACCTTCCAGCCGGCCTGGCACCAGTCGACGAGCGGCACGCGACTCGGATCGACGCCAAGCTTGTCGCCGTCCGTGGCCAGCCCGCGACCCGGCACCGGCGGGGGCACGGGGCCGCACTCCCATCCTGTCTTGGTGCGGCGCACGAAGTCTCCATCCTTGCACCCGGTCACCGTCGGGACGCTGCGCGGGTCGAGCCGGATGGTGCGCCCCCCGTCGGTGTCCACGACCACGCCCTCGGCGCCCGCCAGCGGGTCGCGCATGACGCAGGCGGTAAGGACAAGAGCCGCGATAACCAGAATGCGTCTCATCGTTTCCTCCCGGCATATCCGGCCAAAACTGCGATGATGCACGAATCTGCTCATGACCTCTGGTCCCGTCCGCCGCCCCTCAGTTGATGGGCACGACGGCGTTCATATGGATCGATACGGCATGGAGGCCGTAGTTGATGTTCTCGGTGCTTCCCAGACCGTCGGTTCGATCCGGGAAATCATAGGCCAACCTGACGACGCCGAGGCTCGTGGATGATGCCAAGAAGACAATCGAAGGATTGTCGCGACCATACCAGATATTCCCGGAGTCCTGAACGATGGCGATTCCCAACGGGGTCTGAAGATCGGCCCACGAATACACTGCATCGAAGACCGTTGACACTCTCGCCGCACTGGTGTCCGCGGTGAATCCGGGCGGCAGGCTCCACGTATACAGGCCGCCGGAACCGGGCGACGTCACCCTCCTGACGAAGATGTTGAGGAACAGTATCTTCCCGCAACGCATGTAGTATCCAACGGTTGCCTCGGCACCATATCCCCCGGTTACCGCCGGCGTATACTGTGTCCAGCCGGTTCTCTCCGCCTTGAGAGCCGCAACATCCGCGGCGAGAGCTGCCAAGTCGATTCCCGCAACGCGGGTCGATGGGACGGTTCCCGGCCAGACGGTTCCACTGCCAACTCCACTTACATCGGTCCAGTCGTGCCCGTGCCCCGAGGGTGGGAATCGATCCGGGATTCCCGTGACACGCTGCCAGGATGTCGTGCCCGGCCACATGGTCGACTCCACGACGCCCGTGACCTCCGGCCAGGGATGGCTGTGCGCCTCGGCGGGAAACGTGGGCGGCTTGCCCGTCACCCGCGCCCAAGGAGAGGTCCCGGGCCATTCCTTTGCAGGATTGACGTCGGATATCGTGGAAAGAAGCTGTGTGTGCGGCTCGGGGGGATAGCCCGCGGGCTTTCCGGTCACCCTTCCCCACGGCAGCGTGCCTGGCCATGAGGTCGCGAACCCCACGTCGGCGAGGTCCGATAGAACATGGGAATGCGCGTCCACAACATCCAATGTCGCCAATCGCCCCAGCCCCAGCGCCGCCCGCGCCCCGGCGGCGTCGGAAGCACCCGTGCCGCCGTGGCCAACGGACAGCGGCATTCCCGCCCATGCCGAGTCGTCCACGACATCGAGCGTGGCCAGAGTCCGCAGGCCGAGCCGAGATCTCGCTTCCACCGCATCCGTGGCCCCGGTGCCGCCATGGGCGAGTGCGAGAGGCGAACCGGCCCAGAATCCGTCGTCCACGGCGGCCCGCGTGGCCAGGCTTCCCAGCCCGAGGTGCAGGCGCGCTCCGGCGGCGTCCGTGGCGCCTGTGCCGCCGTGCGCCACGCTCAGCGACGCGCCGCTCCATTTCGCGTCGTCCACCGTGCCGAGCGTCGCCAGCGTTCCGAGCCCGAGAAGCGCGCGGGCCTCTGCGGCATCCGTCGCCCCGGTGCCGCCGTGGGCGGGCGAAAGGGGCGTGCCGTTCCAGCGGGCGTCGTCGACCGTGTCCGAGGTCGCGAGGCTCCCCAGTCCGAGCGCGGAGCGGACTCCCGCGACATCGGTCGCTCCCGTTCCACCGTGCGTCACCGAGAGAGGATTCCCGCTCCACAATTCATCCCGGACGGCGTCCAGGGTCGCGAGGGATCCGAGTTCCAGGGATCGGCGCGCCCCGGCGGCATCGGTCGCCCCCGTCCCTCCGCTTTCCAGCCGCAGCGGCGTGCCGAACTCGGGTGCGAGCCCGAACCTCTTGAGTCCGAACACGTCCTGACTGCTGGTCGTGTCGACGACGCCGTAGGTCCCCGACGTCGGATGGGGATGACTCTCAGGCGGAAACGCGGTCGGTTTGTCGGTCACTTGCGACCACGGCATCGTCCCGGGCCAGCCGGCGGGGACTCCCGTGAGACGGTTCCAGGCCGCCGTCCCGGGCCATGCGGTCCCGGCATCGACGTCGCCGAGATCGCGCAGCGCGTGTCCGTGTGTTTCCGGTGGATACCGCGCCGGCCTGCCGCTCACCGACGCCCACGCGGCAGTGCCCGGCCACGGCGTGCCGCCGTCCAAGCCGTCGACGTGGCTCCACGCGACCGTGCCGGGCCAGTGCGTTCCCGCGTCGAGCCCGATGTCCGCGAACCCGTGCCCGTGCCGGTCGGGCGGCATCGAGGCCGGAACGTCCTCCACGACCGCCCAGGGCACGCCGCGGTCGAGTCTCCGGTACGAGTCGTCGTGACGATGCGCTCCGCGCGCGGCCTCGTGGTCGCCGGTGCCGAAGCGAACGGCAACGCCGTCGTCCGACATCTGGAGACCCTCTCCGAGGCCGGGCCATGCCGACTCGGGTACGCATTTCCAGGCTCCGTCCACGCGCGCGACCACCCCCGACTCGCAAACCTCCAGGTAGGGCACGTGACGCTCGTCGATGCGCAGGGAACCGCCATCGCCTGCCAGTCCTCGTCCGGGGGCCGGGATGGGGATGTGACTGCACTCCCACCCCCCGTCCGTGCGACGCACGAAGTCCCCCTCCCTGCACCCGGTCGCCGTCGGGACGCTGCGCGAATCGAGCCGGATGGTGCGCCCGCCGTTCGTATCGACAACCACGCCATCCGCGCCGGCCAGCGGGTCGCGCACGACGCAGGCGGCGGCCGCGATCACCGCGAAGGCAGCCAGGCGCTCCATTCGTCGTCCCCCCGCGTCGTCCGGCATGCGAGGTCGAACGTGCCCTGCACCGAGACGCCCCCGACGGCCGGTTGCAGCGACACGGCCCGACCGCGCACGAGCCATGCAACCCCCGCCCCCGCACCCGAAGCCGCCGCCAGCGCACCGAGCGCGATCGAAGCGATCCGCCAGGCGTCGGCGCGGTCCTCGACGGCGCCGTAGGCCCGGAAGTAGTCGCCGGGCGAACCGAACCCCGACGGAGACAGGACCCGGGCCTCCTCTTCCACGGTCCACCATTTCCAGGCGAACGCACCGGCCACGAGGGCACCGGCGACCGCCGCGCCCCCGAGTCCCCGGACCGCGGCCGGAACCCCGCCGCCCGGCGCCGGAGGGGACGCCTCGGGCGCCGCCGGTGCCGGGACGACCGGAGCCGTGCTTTCCGGCGCCATCGGCGGCTGCTCCGCGACGACGGCGGGCGGCTCCGGCTCGACGGGGGCCGGCACCCCGACAGGAGCCGAAGCCGGCACGGAGGCATCCGGAGCCGGTTCGGCGACCCGGGGTGCGTCCGCGAGGGCGGTCGCGTCGTGCGTCGGCGCCATCGCGGGTTCGATTGCCGGTGCCGGCACAGCCTGGGCGGGCGCCGAAGCGACCTCCTGTGCGGGTGTCGAGGCAATCTCCTCGGCGGCAGGGGCGGGCGGCGTCGGCGCGGACTCGGCCGGCGCATCCGCCTTCGGCCGGGGCTCGTCGGCCGGCAGCGGCCGGAGCACGAAGGCCAGTGCCCGCGGCTCGCCGGCCGGCATCGTGAACGCGAACTCGACGCGGTTCCAGCCGTCCAGGGTCGCCGTGCCCGAGTAGCGCCCCGGCGGGACGGGCGCCATGAACGGCGTGGTCCTCTCCAGGCGCCAATCCCCGGCGGAAATGACGACCGTTGCCCCGCCCGGGGAGGTCGTGACGGCGAGTTCGCCGGGTGCCGCGGGCGCGGGAGCCTTCGCCGGTGCCGGCCTGGAAGCCGGGTGCGCCCGCAGCACGTGCGGCGTCCTCTCGCTGCGCCACGTGCCGCGCATGCTGGTCTTCGCCGAGAAGGCGGCGATGAAGTACTCGACGGCCGCGTCCGAGTCGCCGACCGGGATGGCGGCGAAGTAGCGATCGCCGCGCCCGCGCTTCATCGGGATTGCGGTGAACTCTTTCTCGCCCTGCCGGCGCCAGTAGACTTCCGGGAAGTCCACGCCCTCGGCCGAGACGATGGTCGCGGATACGGGCACCACCCCTTCCCGCACGGACTCGGGCGGCTGGTGCTTGATTCTCGGGGCCGGATCCGTTCCCGCCGAAGCGGCGAGCGCGCCCAGCCACACCCCGCAGGTGGCAGCAGCGAATCCCATCGCCGACACCGTAGGCAGCTTCGACCGAGGGGGTCAAGCGAAGTGCCTTCCTTGCTGCGCCTCCTGCGCCCCCCCGACCCGCGGCGTCCTCCCGCCCCGAATCGGACTCCGCTTTCCCCTTTTCGGCCCGGACTGGACGACCCAGCCGGGCGCGGAAGCGCGCGGGAAGGGGCCTCGCGCCGGGAAGAGGCACGTCTGCGCGGGGCGGAAACGGCGAGCGGTCGGGCCGGCATTGCCGTTCCCGGGCGCTTCCGCGCCCGGCTTTCCTTCCGGCGATGTGCCAGGCGGCTTGGCGCCCCATGGGGAACCATCGGTACGTGCTACCAGGCGGCAGATGCGCGCGCCCGGATACATCCGGGTCGCCAACCAGGCGACCTGGTCAGCCACCGGCATACATCCGGGTGGGTTACCGAGTGACCTGGCGACCCACCCGGATGTATGCCGGTGGCTCGTCGGGCGGCTCGGCGGGTCATGGGAATAGATGGGTGCGGCTCGGCAGGCTGCAGTTGCATCATCTCGAAGGAATCCGACGCCCGGGATTGCACCAGAACGCGTTCGGGGAACGCCGCGAGCGGCGCAGCATTGCGACCATCAGCAGTGCCCCCGGGATGGTCCCCGGCACTCCGCCGCACCCGCACGCCTTCGGGGCAGGCTCCGGCGCCGTTCCGCCGTCGCGCGACGGCCGCCCGGCATCGACCGTTCCCGGGCGGCCTGCGTCCGCGACCGTCGCGCCCGCGTCCATCCCCGCGTCCGGTTGGGGCTCCGATCCCGCGTCGAAATGGTCCGGCGGACGGCCGGCATCCGCAGGACCCGCATCGGGAATCTCCGGCGGAAGCA
>Ga0172368_10008045_pt1 | contig 10832 bp, 10 predicted proteins | sample Lak11m_FD_114540 | JGI IMG/M metagenome (GOLD analysis project Ga0172368, IMG submission 114540) | Freshwater microbial communities from Kabuno Bay, South-Kivu, Congo - kab_022012_11m | ecosystem: Environmental > Aquatic > Freshwater > Lake | place: Democratic Republic of the Congo: South-Kivu...
TGTGAATAGAGTGTGTCGTAACTCTCCTATTCGACAGGAAGGCTCGAATACTTGCTCAGCCGACCGAAAAAATACGCGGTGTCGGCGATTTACGCTCGACGTGCATAATCCGGGTTAATAAGCCATTCAACTTGGCCATCACCATCCCATCTAGCTGGAGAGATACCTACAGGCCAGATAGAAAATCCTTTTATAATAGCTAATCCGATATCATTCATTACCTGCTCTGCATGCTTCGGTACAATTACCGGGAGTTCTAAGAATACTGCCGAAACACCTTTACACGATATTGGTACAGGTGTAGCAAAGGAAGAAGGTAATTTAATCGATGAGGTGCTTATAAGAAGATATTTCCATCCTGGTTTAACACGATTACTCTTAACTTCCCGTGCAATGTTATTATCGATGATGTGGAATAGCCATGAACGTTTAGGATGAAGATAGAAGAGAGCCTCAATAAGCGCAGATGCCTCCTGTGATGCATGTTCAAGCTTAATGAGGGGTTTGTCCGGCACAGGCCATTCGCTTAATACTACTTGTCTCGGACCACCAAGCAACCATTTACCTGGACGGACTGTTGATGTGGTGCTTCCAGTAGAAATGATACATCTAGAAGAAGATAGTGCTTGCTCTATCTGTGGAGACGCAATAATTATCGGTGATAAGTCAGGGACTTCTATACACGCCTTCCATGTACCATCTGCTTGGCGATGGAGCAATAGAGAGAGTTCGATTCCAAAACGGCCACGCAACTCATCATCAGCTCGTTTCTTTCTTTCATGGTTTCCTTCACGAGCTGAAATTTGCGTTGCTTGTAAGCCGCGCGTCCTTACACCACCAGCCGCAGTCTGGGCATCACGAAGCCACTCACGGGCTGCGCGTTCACGCTCAACATTCGCTACGATTCTGGATAATGTTGAAGTTAATATCGGTGAATTTGTATCTTGATGCCCATGTAAGAGTAGTGCTGTAGCGATATTGCCAAGGAGTAGTGGCTGGTCTGTTAACATTTGAAATCGCGAAGTAGTACGCCAACTATTATTTGCGATAAGTTTCCCAAAGAATTCTGGTGATGTTAGATGATCATACCGAATACGATCCCGCAAATCGTATAACAATTTCGCTAACTGTCTTTGGAGATCAGTCGGCAGTAGAGCATGAGTAATTGGCCAACAAATAATCGAAAACTGATTGGCCCATATTCCTTTTGGTACTACACCACTGAAAGCGTTACTAAATTTCCTATAACAACCACGTAGCCAATAGCGATCATTAAACACACACCATCCTGGTGTTTCCTTTTCAAATGTTTGCCAATACTCTTCACCTGCATACTGGTAACCCAGTTCAGCAGCATATATAACCCACGGGAGCCAATAACTGTCTCGAGGACGCCCATGTCCGATCTCCGAGCGTATGGCTACTTTAAGATCTTGAAGTGCATCAGCGTCTAAGCCGTGTTCGAGCGCAAAGATCAGTGCGCCATCTGAGCCTGATCTTTTGACCTGGTGAAGATTCGTGAAATGCCCATATAACGCAGTTTGCCATTCCGAGATATCCATCTCGCACTCCGTGACACGGCTATGGCCTGACATGAGACATGGGTATATGAAAGATCACTAAGGCCTGCCGTTCCATCCCTATCCCTACTATTCGATAGACGGCGATATCACACCTCCTCAAGTAATGATATTTGATACAACGGTGATCATCCATGAAGTGTCTAGTCTTCAGCATGGTATCAACACAAACCAACATAATAGAAAAAGTCAAAAAAGTAACAACGGCTTGTTGAAAGGCACTATGAAGTCGAAAACAAGGCTATTGCACCGATATATCATTCTGATATTTGTCGATAGTTGCGTTACATGCTTCAATAGTAAAGGAATGGTTGACCTTCTCGCCCCCTATAATTATCATGTCCCTGACAGGAGCCACCTGTCCCAAGGTCAGATCGGAGGAATGCACCATGCCTACCATCGAAACCATGTCCCTGGAAGAGGTTGATGCCGCAATAGCGCAGTTGCGTACTCGACGCAAAGCATTGAAGGCCTCCAGCACGACCGCCCAACGCAAAATTTTCACCCTCGCCCGGAGGCGGGAACGCCTGATGCAACAGGTCGATGTGCTAAATCAACAGATCGCTCAATTGCACGGCGACCAGCAGGTGCCATCGGAACCTGTGTCAGAGCAGCGACGTTCACGCCGGAACCAAACAGACATCACAGCCAGCCTAGACGCCATCGTAGCGTGCGTGCAGCGGCACACCATCGCTCAGCGCGCCACCATCGCGGAAGAATGCCAGTTGTCTCCGGCGAACGCCTCCATCTACCTGCGCCGGCTCTGTGAGGAAGGGCGGTTAGTCCGGCAAGGCGAAAAAAGCGCAACAACGTATAGATTGCGATAAAATATGGGTATCAACGACGGTTGTGTTTGGAGATGTCTTCAATGCCTGGAATGCGTGATAGAAATCTTCGGAGTGGTGACTTACACGAGGAACTTGGGCTATTCCTGCTGAAGGCTGTCGCACTCGTGGCTCCTGTTCCCCGACACGAGGATGTTGGGAATGACGCCTTTGCCACGCTGATCCGGCCTGAGGGAAGCAGGCGGCTGATACCCGATGTTTCCTTTCTGGTTCAATTCAAGTCTGCATCTATTCAATCTGTGAGCTATACCACCCCGGATGAGATGGCCTGGATTCGCGCGTTGGAAGTTCCGCTGTTCATCGGCCGCATCGATCTCATACAGGCAAGGATCGAAGTATTCACCACCTTACGGTTGCACCAGATCCTGCTAGAGGACAGCTACGATGGCATCGAGTTACTGCTTGACCGTGCCGAAGAAAGATCGACTCAGCAGAACGTGAGACGGGCTAACCTGGGTCCTCCCATCCATGCTTGGACGATAGCCGATATAATTGAACCGGATTTTCTGACAAAATCGCATGCCGTCCTTCGTCCCCATGTCGATATCCTTCGACGCAACCGCTTATTGCGAGGGATTCAATCACAACAGCTGTTGAAGTGGAAAACGGGAGAACCGCCGACTGACAACGGTGAAATGATCCTGATCTCACCGCACAGCGACATCGCAGATACGCTACGAGATATGACCCCCCACGCACGCCGATTGATGATGGAACTACAGCACCAGAAGAGATATGGCGACTTTCCGGTGATGCTGGCGCTTTTCGATTTGATGCGGCGCTGGGGAGCAAACCCCGATCCGGATGGCACACTCTGTATGGCTGCAGGCAGTATGGCGGACGGTCCGCAAATCTCGGTCGAGGACGCCATCCGGATTCGCCTTGCCTGCCAACCGGCTGGTTCACTAGATCTGAGCCTTCTGCCTATTACAAACGATAACCTCTCGGTGATTCCAGACACGGTCACCATGTTAGCCCTCACTGGCGCTCACATCACTGATGACGGCGTTCCACACTTACTCAGGCTCACCAGCCTCACAAGGTTGAACATTGCTGGCACTCTGATCACTGATGATGGTTTTGTCGCGTTGGGTAGTTTGCAGAATCTCGAATGGATTTGCATCAGCTTATCAGGGGTGACAGCGGACGGTGTAGAGCGGCTGAAAGCTACGCATCCTGATATTGCAGTTGTCATCAGGTCCGAGCCAGAATTAGCACCGGCATCGGTGGAAAGATGATGATATTTACCCTCGCTGCTGCACCACCATCCGCAGTTTCCCCAGTATGCGCACCTCATCAGGTGTTCCCCTCTCTACTCCATACTGCTTGACTAACGTTTGGTGCCTCATCACTCCGGTCAACGATGGGGAGTTGCTCTTCTCAACCGATCTGTTTATCAGCTCATAGTTATTCACACCCCACCGATCCAACCTGTGGATAACTTCACCCGTGTTTGCTATTGCGTTCTCCGAACAATCGTATTATTTTATTTCCACCGATCACCAGATAGGGAAGGAATGCATACCGTGCTCCAGCAGCGCCTACACGATCCAGTCGACGTCGCCGCCGTCTTCAGCCAGGAGATCATCACCCCGCGGCACATCCGCTGGCAAGACGTCCGCTACCGTGTTGAGCGGGTGAATCAACGCTGGGCCGGACGTGATGGGGCGATCCTTATGCGGTATTTTGCCGTCTCTGCCGGCAAGCAGGCCTTCAAGCTGGCGTTCAACACGAAAAAGCTCACATGGACACTGGAGGAGGTGTATCGCGCATAATGCCATGAGTCTGTGATCTGAGTGAGTAGTGTTAGTGTATGAGTCATCATGACTCCCGTGAGTATCCGGTGCCGCGGCATCGGCCGTATTGTGAGAGTATTCGGGCCTTGTGTAGAGATCGTCGCAGACATTACAGCACACATCTCAGTTGCCCCTTGTATGGAGGAAGGGATGAGAAACCAGTTTTCATTGCTGGCATTACTGTGCAAGTTGCCATTGGATTTGTTGGAAGAGTATCTGATTGATGTTGGCTTGTGTGCGGAGGAATGGGGCAGTTGCATCCCCTGGAAGACGATACAGATATTGGAAGCCGACCGGCGCAGCATGGCATTCGTCCGACAGGCGATTGTGGAGGCGCCTCCCGCGCTGCGCGACCGCATTATCCAGGACTTCACCGATGTCGATGCGCTGGCCGACGGGCGGGGTATCGAGTACCTGCTGACGACGGGGCGGTGCCAAGCGGAACCCGTTGACCTGACGCTGCATTTCGGCCATTACGCCGGCAGTCACGCGAAAGCGCTGTTCGCGTTATCAGCGTATCCCGACATCTTCCACAAAGCTCTTCGCTTTGCCCATGTCGAGAGCTTTGGCGAAAGCCGCTGGCATAAAACCGGACGCATCGACAATGTCGACCTCCGGGTGACCGATAGAACATTGGACAGCCTTCGCCTGGCCATCAGCAACTATTTTCGTCAGCAGGGGCGGGGCACGGGGTGCGAGATCGATGTCGAGGAGCGCGGGGACGACCTTTATGTCTTCGCCTACCCTGAGGATTACACCCGGCGGCGAATGGTCTACAACGACAAAAAAGAATTGATGGTCGAAGCCTTCCGACCGGCTTTCGAGGTGGTCTATGTCTACCACTGTCCTGCGCAGACGCTGGAGCTTTATGTCAATGGAAGCACGCGCGACCGGGAGAAGCTGAAACGGTTCTTCGGGCGCGCGATCCTCGGGGTCGAGCTGGGTACGTGGAGCGGTCCACGGCATGTCTACCAGTTAGAACAGCTGAAGTATCCCACCTGTGCGTTCCCGCTGTCCCCCACGGATGAAGTGGTGGCCGTGCGACTGCGTCGATTGTGTTTTGTCGATACGGCCGGAGATGAGCCTCGGGAAATGGTGCTCGCGAGTCGATGCGTCAAAAACCCGAATGATCTGTATGCCTATATGGAGCAGGTCATCACGGAGGGCAACCTGTCGCTGGCACAACTGGAAGTGGCCCGGGCATCGTTCCAATTGGTGTTCCAGCGCCGGCAGGATGGTGGTAGCCAGGTGACCCGTACCTTCACGGTAGCGACGCCGAACACTCATACCTTCAAACGCAATGACCCCTTTGCGCCGAAGATCCAGGAACTGCTGAAACGGTGGAAAATCGATGTGGCCCATGATGTCTCAGAAATGGTTAGTGCGCCTTGAGTATGCGGACAGGGGCGTGATGCTGCGGGAGCGTGACATCGCGCCCAATGAACTCGCGGTGCTGACACAGGCGGGGTTGGTCGAGTATGCCGGTCTCGATCTGTATAGCGATTGCCGGGATTGCGCTCTGGGTCCTGGGTGTCCGGTCGAGCGGATGGGTGGAACCGATGCGGACCCGGAATATATCGCGCTCTGTCCTGCGGGGGAATCGCTGCTCTACCGGGAAGCGGATCTGCGCCGGTGGCGGCTCACGATAGGAGCCGTCGCCCGGATGCTCGCGGAACAGGTGGGCGGGACATCCCACGTCGAGGAGATCGTGCCCAGACGACTATGGGCGCTCGGGCGGATGGGCAAGGCGGTGTCACTGTTTCTCTTCCGCGGCGTCCGCCGGCCCGATGCCGCGATGATCTTGGCGCCGTTGCATGAGCGACTCAAGGTGCAGAAAGGACTGGTACTGGTGCCGGGGGCATTGCCCGCATCGGGTATACTCCCCCGCAATGCCATGGCCGTCCCGTTGGAGGATGTCCTGCGCGTGGAGGGGACGGATCTGCTGGTGGATCAGGCCTATCTGGATCACCTTGCAGTGGCACTGGTTGGAGCGAAGACCGAGCCGGCGCCATCACCGATCTCTGTCCCTGCCGGCTTCACCTGGGCGCAGGTGCGGCTGGAGTTCATCTCGGATGAGGATGTCCGTATTTGGACGGTAGGTGAGCCTGTGAGGAAGAGCTACCTGGAACTGGGCCTGGCGAATGCCCGTGACGGCCAACCGAACCGCCTCTGGAAGCTGTTGTGGGAATTTGCCGCCTATGAAGGCGTCTATGATCCTGACCACCGGTCCGTGCTGTATCCCCCCGTGCAGCACGGCCAGCGAACGAATGCGCCTCGATTCTCGGCCTTTTCGCCCAACCTGATCACTGGATTATCGCAGTTGGCGGATCATCTACAGCAACTGTTTCCGACGGTGCCGGGGCGCCCCTTCGCGCGGTATGACACACGGCAACATCGGTATCGGTCGATCATCCGTCTCCAGTGGGAGCCGGGGTATCTGCAGCAGAAAGCGCCTGCAGGAGGCTCGCGTCACGGGTGAACATGGGCAGCGCATCTGCGCATCTGCTGTATGGTATTGAACTCTGACAGTGAGACACTGGCATAGGACCATCATCCTGGTACCCCATAATCAGGCTCAGTTGGGAACCGGTGTCTCGCCAACGAAAAGCGATGATACTTGAGGTGTCCGCTCAGAGATAGGCACGGTAATCAGCATTCACAATCCTAAACTAGCGGCTGAGTTTTTAACGAAGATGCCACCCTGACGGATGTAGCGCCGCACCATTTCATCAGTGGTATGCCCGGTTTGCGCCATGATGACCCGTTCGCTGATGCCAGCGCGCGCGGCCGTCGTACAATGCCCGACCCGCAAGGAGTGGCTGCTGAAACACGAGGGGTCAAGGCCCGCAGCAGCGGTAGACCGCTTGATGATCTGTCCGACAGCCCGGGGTGATAAGCGGGTCGTGATTATCTGCCCGTAGCGGTTCATCCCGCGGAAGATGGCGCCGTTCGTGATGTCGGCGCAGGTCAACCAGGCGCATAGGCTCGTACCGGACTGGTCTGTTCGTGTTGCCCAAAGGGGATGCCGACCAGGCGCCCACGCCCCTCCTGGTCCGTTTTCGACCGCCGGAGGAGCACCACCAGACCTTCGTGCCGTTCGTGGAGATCCTCGACGTTCATCGCAATGAGCTCCGAGCGGCGAAATGCTCCGGCAAACCCGAGCAGGATGAATGCTTTATCGCGCAATCCCATGGGTGTGTCAGGCAAGGCGGCGATGATGCGTCGAATCTCTTCCGTCATCAACGCGCCTGCGCCGCGTGGGGCTTTGCCATGCGTCCGGCGAATGCCGATCAACACCGCCCGCACGATCTCGGAGGTTGTCGGCGTTGCGTAGCCCATTGCCTGGTGCGCGTGACTGATTGCCGCAAGGCGCCTGGCGAGCGTATTCACCTTTTGCCCTCGCTCGATGGATGCGGTGAGATAGATAGCCACGGTGGCGGGTGCTGCTGGTAGTGGGGTGAGATGATGCGTGGCACACCAGTCCGTGAAGTCCTGCCAATCCGTCTGATACGCTTCACGAGTTGCCTGCGCCTTGCCACGTGAATAGTAGTCTTGTGCGCGTTGTAGGAGGTGAGCCAACTGCGGATCGATTCCCTCCAAACCAGGCGGGGTCGAGATCACCACAGAAACGGCGGTTGTTGTGTCACGTTCGTCATGCTCCGTCATCTCAGACGACACCCTACCGTGAAGGGGCGCGCCAGTCAAGCACATGGGGCAATGATGCCGGAGGATCGGTGCCGGTGCTAGCTTCCCATAATGACGGCCAGGAAGTAGCTAGCTCCCCATAACTGGCGCTAAATGGAATTTAGCCATCCTTGGCTTCCTTGTAGTGGAGCCAATTAGTAGTTACATTATCTTCATGGGACCGCGGCTAGGGGAAGTTTGAACACGGTCAGTCTCCGAAGACCGATGTTCTTAATAGTTGGGAAGCAACGCACTGATGCATCTGGTCATAGATGAAGAGTGAGAGTTGATATAACCTGTGAGCGATATCCAGCAGGGAATTGCCTTCTGTTAGCGAACTACCAATTCAAGTGCCCATATTAGTGAACTGCCGGCAACACCGCTTTCGCTCAACAGCCTGAGCTGTTGGCTTAGGCATTCCCGCACTAATCTGCGGCCGCTATCACCAGAGGAGCCTGAAATGCTTGAAGATATGGACTTTGAGTTCTCTGATATCGTTGACCGTAATCAGCTTCTGCACGAGGCTATATCGATAATCTCGTGCAGTGATGGTTTCTTAGGTGAGGCAAATAGGGGAACGTGTTGTGAGGCGGATGAAGCTGTTTCATTATTGAATTCACTCCGCGAAGAAACAGTCGCCTTCCCAAGTGTCTGCAGTGTTGTGCCCATGACCGAGCAAAGTTTTATCAGCATTGGGCTACAGCCCTCAGATATGTTACGGGAGTTGATGGTGAAATTTAATTTCTTCAGGTTGGATATCCCAATGCAATTAATCCCTCGATGTGGATGGGCATTCACACGGCTGAAGTGCCGTATCAAATTCTGTCCTGGAGAAGATGATGTCCGCAACCTTGTCATCATTCACGATCTCTCGCCAAAGTCCGAATGGCAAACTCAATTGAAGATATCTAGCTCCCTCGATATTACTCTAGATGCCTCTCTAAAATACAATATGAGTATAACTGCGGAGAAAGCGAGCGCCGTAGCTTGTGCGACTGGTGGTCTCGGGATGGTTTTCGGTCCTTTTCATTATGGCTTTCGACGGGCAAAAATCCGCACTGGTAACACCGGTCACCAGTTAGCTGATTGGTACATGGAGGGAACCGAGAGGATTGACGAAGAGATGGTAAACTTTGGCGTCATTCTACGTGTTCCCAAAGAACGCCAACTACCGATACATGCCTGCGGTGCTTTTGAGGCACGGCATAGCTTCCAACTCTTCACGTCTGACATCTTCACCGAACTATGGGACCACTTTTCGGAAAATGTGAAGTCGCTCTTCACTAACGGTTGTCCTATCACAACTACTAAAGAATGGGATGACATCACGCAATTGAGCATGTGTCGTGGCAACGCATGAATTCACCGCTCATCTATACATTGTCGATACAAAGCGACTTACGGGTAACAGCCAGGGTGAACACCCTGAAGGCTGTTATGCCAGCGCAGATAGATAGGCAGCTTGTTGATGAATTAGTTGAAGCTACTGACACAGCCCTTGGGCAGATATTTGACCCTCTGGGTAGGCAGGAGATGTTGCGTGCGCTCGGTATTCGTCTTTACGAGTTGCTCTTTGCCGGCGATATTCGTGGGCAGTTCCGACATATTGTGCAACAGACTCTCAATCTACGCTCTCCCTACGCACAAATTCACCTTCGTCTTCTCTTTCAAGACGATGTCCCAGCAAGTATCCTTCGTCTCCCGTGGGAGCTACTCTACCTGCCAGACGAGGTCGGCGGTATTCGACTAGGCACAGATCCACATTTCTGTCTATCCTACGGATTTGTTAACCAATCAACATACTCGCTTGACGGACAATGCACCCCTGATGAGTTAAAAGTTCTGTTCGTGCATATGCATCCACAGGGTTATGGCGCAATCGCTGATAGTCCAATCCGCACACATATCGAACAGCTCAGTAGCATATCGCCGTTCGAGTTGAATAGCTATTCCGATCTTCAGCCAGTTGTTTTTCAGGAGAAACTTGAAGAGATACAACCTAATATTGTCCATTTCTTGTGCCATGGTGAATTAGACAACGAACGTGGTTTTTACTTGCTGTGCGAAGAAGATGGTTCTCGCCATGAATATACCGATGATTCCTTTGCTTCTCTCTTCACGAAGTATCGTCCGCAATTAGTAATACTGCATGCATGCCAAAGTGGGCAAGTGGCTATGGAGAACTGCCACACTGGTGGAGCTATGCGGATGGTACATCGAAGTATTCCTACAGTGATCGCCATGCGCTATCCACTTCAACAGGTTGATGGATGGAATTTCTTCAAAACCTTTTATCATGTTTTGGCTGAGACAAAACGCTTTGATATTGCTGTGCAGGCTGGTCGTAATCGATTGGCCGTGCAGGACCACCAATTTCAATCCACCGGTTCGTCCATTTCACCTCTATTATGGATGAATCAAAATATCGGTTGGCTATTTCCACCTGATGTCAATGACTGGTTAGAACCTCAACTCAAAGAACTTATTGCGCTCATTCAACCGGGTGATCCGTCTGACATTATTTCATGCTATAAAGCCTCATTACCCAAACTGAAGAAACCTCTTGATGAGCCACTCACACTAATTGATATGCTGAATGACCTTTGGGAGAGAGAGCATGTTCCAGAATATATTTGCCAGTTTATAGAGAGATATGCTCGCATGGTCTCCGGCGAATTAGCTACTTCGCTACGCCAGTTATCAACTCAAATTGCCAATGGCTATCCGGGAATTGTCAACCTTGATCAGATTCGTGCTGAATTAGAACCGCCGGTGCCTACATCGCCCGAAGACCTACCATTCCTGTTAGCCCGGATTATGCACGTCGAGCGTAAATCGCCGACACCGCGTATTTTTTCGGTCGGCTGAGCAAGTATTCGAGCCTTCCTGTCGAATAGGAGAGTTACGACACACTCTATTCACAGCAA
>Ga0172368_10008048_pt1 | contig 10830 bp, 11 predicted proteins | sample Lak11m_FD_114540 | JGI IMG/M metagenome (GOLD analysis project Ga0172368, IMG submission 114540) | Freshwater microbial communities from Kabuno Bay, South-Kivu, Congo - kab_022012_11m | ecosystem: Environmental > Aquatic > Freshwater > Lake | place: Democratic Republic of the Congo: South-Kivu...
CTGACGCACGAGGCTCGCAACGCCCCCTACGCGCCGCCTGCGTAAGCGGGCGGGATGGTCGTGCACATGTACCTCGTGCTGACGCACGAGGCTCGCAACGCCTCCTACGAGCCGCCTGCATGAGCGGGCGGTAGAGGAACCTCTCCGTTTTCCGCGCCCTGACGCGCCGCGGCTCGCAACGCGACAGGCCGGGAGGCATGTCCTACTACACAAATACGAACGCCGCCACCGGGTAACCCAATGGCGGCGTTCTTCACACGGCGGAGCCGGGTGCGTTATGCGAACGAGTACTTGTCGGTTTTGGTATCGTACAGGACCTTTTTGCCCTGGCGGTAGCTGACCACCGACAACAGGCCCAACACGACGGCTTCGTAGCCGGCCTGCACCGGAGCGATCGGCTTTTCCTCGCCGGCGATCGAATTCAGCCAGTTGCGGATGTGCGCCTCGACGGCCATGTTGTCGCAGAAGGGAATCGTCACCGACATCTCCTTGCGGGCCTTCACATGCGCGGGCACGCCGTTGTAGGTCTCGGGGTAGAAGTTCAGGGTGTCGCGGTTGATCACCTCGATGGTGCCTTCGTTGCCGCAGAACTGCTCGCCGTAGCCGAAGCGGGAGTTGCCCAGGTAGCAGCTATAGTTCACGTGGAACTGGTCGGCGTAGTCGATCAGGCAGCTCCAGGTATCGGGCACATCGCGGTCGTCGTTTACGGTCCAGCGGTTCTTGCCGCCCGAGGTGATGATGGACGACGGGAATGCCTTGTTCAGGACATAAGCGGTGACGTCGGTCTGGTGGACCATCAAGTCCGTGGCGATGCCGCTTGAATAGTCCCAATAGAGGCGCCACTGGAAGTAGCGGGCCTTGTTGAATTCGCGCTTCGGGGCCGGTCCGAGGAACCGGGCGAAGTCGGTGTTTTCGGGCGTGGAATCCTTCGGGATGGCATAGCGCCAGGCGCCGGAGCCGTCTGGCAGCGCGTTGCGGTACCAGAAGGCGCGGGCGTAGTGGCAATCGCCGATCATGCCCTGGGCGATCATGTTTTTCGCCATATTGTAGAGGGCGTTGGACCGGTTCTGGGTGCCCACCTGGATGACGCTCTTCGACGTCCGGGCCACCTTCATAATCTCCTGCGCCTCTTCGAAGGTATGGGAGAGCGGCTTCTCGACATAGACGTTCTTGCCGGCTGCCAGGGCGTCGAGCAGCATCCGGTGGTGGAGATGCTCGGGCGTGGCGATGACGACGGCGTCCAGCGACTTGTCGGCCAGCAGTTCGCGGTAATCGGCGTAGGTCTTGGGCGCCGTACCGCCCTTGGTGGCCACCAGGTCCTTGCCGCGGGCGAGGTTGCCGGTGAAGGTGTCGCAGATGGCGGCGATGTTAATTCTGGAGGCGACGCCGGCGTAGGCGCGCTCTGTCAGATAGCGGCCGCGTCCGCCGGTGCCGATGACGCCGATGGTGACGCGGTCGCTGGCGCCCAGCGCCGGCAGGATGGCCGGGCCGGCGGCCAGAGCGGCCGCCTTGGCAGCCTTGCTCAACATGGTTCTGCGGGAAAGCTCCTGGCTCATTGATATTTCTCCTTGCAGGGATCGGCCGTCTCGCATTCGCGGCCGGACGTTTACAGCATATACCGGAGCGTGGGCCGGAGTCTTCGCCATCCTATGAAACGACGGCCCGCCTGGCGCATCTGAGAGAATAGAAGGGTAAGGAATCCACGTAATGAACGGCCTCAAAACCACCTTGTTGCTGGCGTTGATGAGCGGCTTGTTTGTCGTTGGCGGGAGCGCCCTCGGCGGCGAGCGCGGCATGACGATGGGCCTCATGATGGCCGTCGTCATGAACTTCGTGAGCTATTTCATGTCGGAGAAGATCGCCCTGGCGTCGAGCGGCGCCGTCCGGGTGAGCGACTCCCAGAATTCGGAAGTCTACTGGCGGATCGCGCCCATGGTCAAGCGCCTTTGCGAGCGTATGGGACTGCCCGAGCCGAAGCTCTGGGTAATCCCGCAGGACGCCCCCAACGCGTTTGCCACGGGCCGCAACCCGAGCCACTCCTCGGTCGCGGTCACCATGGGCCTGTTGCGGCTGATGAACGACGAGGAGATCGAGGGCGTCATCGCCCATGAACTCGGCCACATCAAGAACCGCGACATCCTCATCAGCTCAATCGCCGCCACCATGGGCGCCGCCATCACCTATTTGGCCCACTTCGCCATGTTCTTTGGGGGCGGACGCCGCGACGACGACGATGCGCCCAACCCGATCGTGGCGATTCTGACCATGCTGCTTGCGCCGCTGGCCGCCGCGCTGATCCAGATGGCCATCTCCCGGACGCGCGAATACGGCGCTGACGCCTCCGCGGCCAAGTACACCGGGTCGCCGCGGGGTCTCATCTCGGCGCTAACCAAGCTGGAAGGCTACTCGAAGCGCATCCCGATGGACGTTTCGCCGGCGATGTCGCACATGTACATCATCAAGCCGTTTACCGGCCAGACGCTGGCCCGGCTGTTCTCCACCCACCCGGCGACCGAAGAGAGGATTGCTCGGCTGAACCAACTCCGCCAAGCTGCATAACTTGCCCGAGCCCGCCAAAGTCGTCATCACACGGAAGGGCGAATCGCGCCTGGAATCGGGGCATTTTTGGGTTTACGCAAGCGATGTCGCGGACCGGGGCAAGGCGGAGGCGGGTGACATCGTTCAGGTGGTCAATCAGCGGGGGCGGAGCCTCGGCACAGCCCTGTATAGTTCCTCGTCGCAGATCACGTTGCGACTGTTGTCGCCGGGACGAATCGACTCCATCGAAGATTTTCTTTTCGCCCGGCTGAGCGATGCCCTGGTGCACCGCCGCCGTGTGGTACAAGACTCCGACTGCTACCGCCTGGTTCACGCCGACGGCGACCTGCTGCCTGCGTTGGTCGTCGACCGCTACGGCGATTACCTTTCAGTCCAGTTCCTCAACCAGGCGACGGACCGGCTGGCGGGAACCATCGTCTCCTGTCTGAAGCGGCTGGTCGATCCCAGAGGGATTGTCGCCCGGAACGATGCCGCCGTCCGGCGGTTGGAGGGGCTGCCCACGGAGATCCACGTGATTGATGGAGAGATTCCGGCCGAGGTCGAAGTCCACATGAATGGGCTGATGCTGATGGCTGATCTCGCCGGCGGGCAGAAGACGGGGATCTATCTCGACCAGAGGGAGAATTACGTCGCTGCCCAACGCCACGCCCGCGGGCGGGCGCTCGATTGCTTTACGTCGACAGGCGGATTTGCGCTGCACCTGGCTCGCGCCTGCGAATCGGTGGAGGGCGTGGATTCCAGCGCCAAAGCCATCGAGTCGGCCCGCGCCAATGCCGCCGCCAACCAGTTGACGAACGTCGATTTTCGCGAAGCCGACGTTTTTCACCTGCTTTCGGGTTATGTCTCGGCCCGGCGAAGCTTCGACTGCATCGTGATCGATCCGCCGGCGTTCGCCAAGAACAAGGCAACGGTGGACCAGGCCATCCGCGGGTATCGAGACTTGAATCTTCGGGCGCTCCGGCTGCTGGGCAAGGGCGGAGTCCTGGTCACCTGCTCTTGTTCCTACCACGTGCCGGAGGCGGATCTGCTTGCCGTGACAGCCGAATCCGCCCTGGACGCCGGTAAGCGATTGCGTGTTCTCGAACGCCGGGCGCAGGCCGCTGACCACCCGATTTTACTGACCGTCCCCGAAACCCACTATCTTAAGTGCCTGGTTTTCGAGGTCGTCTAACCGCGAAGACCGATTTCGATTTGTTCCGGCGGCAATCCCTGGTAATGTTGAAGCGAGCATAAGGGCAGGGAGGTCCGGCATGTCCGGTACGGTTCTTTACCTTTGTGGGCATCGGGACTATACGTCCGAATGCCTCGCGGCGGCGGCGCGCCAAGCCGGGATTCGATTTGAAGTCGCCGAAATGGGCTGGCTGGACTGTGACACAGTTCCGCGGTTGGACGAAATCCGGGCCCATGCGCAAGACCGCATACCGCCGGGTCCGATCTCAGGGTTGCTGGCAGGTGACCGGATCTCAGCCATCTGCGCCGCCTATCTGGCGGAACGCCAGGGACTTCTTTTCCACTCCGTGGAGGCGATGGAAACCTGCGCACAAAGGCTGCTGGCCCGGGAGTGCCTCCGCGCGGCGGGCGTGCAGGTGGCTTCGGCGTTCCTTATCTCGTCCGCGGCCAGTTTCGAGGATGCGATTCACCGGACCGCGTTTCCCTGCGTGTTGAAGCCCATCAGATTCACAGGTGGTCAAGGGGTGATGAGGGTGGATTCGCCCGATGAGTTCCGTGGGGCATTTCAGCGCCTCCAGCGGATCACCGGCGTAGATCGCCGCGAGTATTTCCTTGTCGAGGAGTACATCCCCGGTGACGAGTGCTCTTTCTATGGGTTTGCCGTCGACTCGCGGATGTATACTCTCGCGCTCTTTGACCGGTCCACCAGGGAGGATGGATCGGCTTTTCAAGACAAGCTGATGACGTCGCCGTCGCGTCAGGCGAAGCAGGTGACCGCGGAACTGGCGCACACCGCTCATCTTGCGGCGCAGGCGATGGGTCTCAATAACGGTCCGGTGTCGGTCGAGATGCGATGGGATGGGCGCCGGGCCTCCGTCCTTGAGGCGAACCCGTTTCTGCCGCCGCCGGCGGTGTGCCGGGCGCTTTCTCCGAAGGGGACGTATTACTTCGGCGAGCTCATGCTGGCGGCTGTGGCGGGCCTGACCGAACCGGTTCTGCAATCCAGCCACGCCGCCGGGATCGGCTACCTGTCGTTTCCGGGACCGGGGGTATTCGTCAGCCTGGACGGCGTGGACGCCGCGCTGGATGTCGAGTTGATCGACGAAGTGATCGCCTGTCTTCCCGAAGGCGGGCTGGCCAGCCCGCCACCCGAGGGCAGCCACCGGGCGGCGGTGTTGATTGCCAGAGGCGGCGATGTGGCGGCAGTGGAGGGGAGTCTGATCGAAGCGATGGCCAGGCTGTCAGTGAGAATGAGCCCGGCGCAGTACGCCGGCGCGCAAGGGTAGCACGGCGGCTATTGCCCGGCCTTGTTCTGTTCGCTTTCGGGCACAAAGCCGGGCGGAACGTTCAGGCCTTCGCCAAAGAAGTACTGTTCCATCTGCTTGAGCAGGAATTCCTGGGCTTCGCGGGTACCGAGGTTGAGCCGGTACTCGTTCATGATCATTTTCATGTGCTCGACCCACATGCCCCAAGCCTGCTTCGAGACGTTTTCGTAGATTCTCTGCCCCAGCGGGTGATTATCGAATGGGGTTTCCGCGAGCCCTTCCATCTCTTTGCCGAGCTTCACGCAATGGACCATTCTCTTCGGGGCGCCTTCACCGGCCATGAGGTATCTCCTTCGATTTCAGGATAACAGCAGCGGGATGCCGGCTTGCGTCCGCGCCGTCCCGCGGACCCGTCGTGCGGTGTGGTTCAGCGCTTTCCGCCGGACTTGGCTGTTGCGCACGGCCGTCCGGCGAGTTCATGCGTCTTGTGCGGTGTTTGGCGGGCCGGCACGATGCTTTTTGGCCAGGTACTCCGATAACTTGAGGATCGAACGGCCGCCGCGGTCGACGTACTTGTTGGCGGCGCGCTGATATCGTTTGAGCACCTGCCGGCGGTTGCCGTCCAACAGGTTGCAGGCGTCGATGTCCAGCAGGAGATTGATCTCCCAGGGCTGGAAAGTGGTCCGCTGGATGCGGCCGCGGACAAGTTCGCCCATCAGCCTGTTGAATTGGACCAGCCGGGCTTCCAGTTCGACGACGGAGAGAAAAGGATCTTCTGGCATTGCAAATGCGCAGCCGCGGCCGGCCGACCACTACTAAAAGGATTGTACAAGCTATCCGGAACAATGCCAAACACGGGCGTTTGAAACGGATCTTTTGCGAACCGTAAACCGGCCGGCCAACGCCGCGAAGTGCCCGTAAAATGGGCAGATTCGCCGGGCATCGGCATCGCGGCTCGGCGGGCGCGCCGCGAGGCGCCGTTTCGTACTTGGCTTGCTGGTCCGAATCAGGCTGCTCCTTGCCCGCACACGAAGGGGCAAACCGCCTCATCCCCGGCCAGCCGCCAATGCGACCAACGGGCCTCGCGGCGACTCCTCTGCTCTCATCGGCGACGCGGCGCCGGGTTTGAGAAAAAGTGGTGGCGGAACGTCACTTCTCCCAGTCGCGGTGATTGATCTTGGCGTGATAGCCGGCCTTCTGGAGGCGTTTGCCGATCTCTTCGGCCATCATGACCGAGCGGTGGCGGCCGCCCGTGCAGCCGAACGCGATCGTCAGGTAGCTCTTGCCCTCGTGGATGTAGTGAGGCATGAGGAACAGAAGCATGGAGGAGACGCGTTCGATGAACTCCTGGGTTTGGGGATAGCTGCGGATGAAGCGGGCGACCCGGGCATTGCGTCCCGTCAGATCCTTGAACTCGGGGATGTAGTTGGGATTGGGCAGGAAGCGGACGTCGAAAACAAGGTCGGCGTCGGTCGGGACGCCGTGGCGAAAGCCGAAACTCAGGGACGAAACCAGCAGGCGGACGTCGGGCGAGGACCCGAAAGCGTCGACGATGCGCCGCCTCAACTGGTGGACGTTCATCTCCGAGGTCAGCAAGACGTGGTCGGCCAAAGCGCGAATGGGGGCGAGCATTTCGCGTTCGGCCAGGACATTGCCGAGGACCGAACGCCCCTGGCCGAGAGGATGGGGCCGGCGGGTTTCGCTGAAGCGCCGGACCAGCGTGTCGTCGCCGGCGTCGAGGAAGAGCAGACGCGTGCGGATGTCGCGTTTGATGGCGGCGAAGATCGCCGGGAAATGTTTGAGAGACTCGCCTTCGCGAATGTCGACCACGAGCGCCGCCCGGCGGATGGTGGGCGAGTCCTTCGTGAGCTTGGCGAAAGTGGGAATCAGGTCTACCGGGAGGTTGTCAACGGCATAGAAACCGTTGTCCTCGAACGCCTTAAGAACGGTTCCCTTGCCGGAACCGCTCAAGCCGGTGATAACCACCAGTTCCGGCGCCTGGTTCTGTTGAATCTTGGGGGCGGATTTGGCCGCCCCCGGTGCCGTCTTTCTTGGCATCGATGGTTCAGGATTCGATCAAATCCACTTTACCGTCCCGGCGGCGCACCAGCACGCCGTGGCGTCCGGTCTCCGAGTCGGTGAAGACGACGTAATCGCTGGCATCGTCCATTGTGAGCATTGCCTCGTCGGGCGTCATGGGCTTGCGGGCGCCGGAGGCCTTAACTACGCGGGCCGGCTTGGCGGGCCGCGCTGCTTTCTTCGCGCGCGGCGCGGGCTTTGCCGCCGTTCGGGACGCCGGAGCGGGCGCGGGTGCGGGTTCAGCGGCCTTGCGCACCGTATCCCGCTTGGAATCGCGGTACTTGGAGAGCATCTTCAAGGTCTGTTTCTCCACCTTGGATACGGCGTCCATGATCGCAGAGTACTGATCGGCGGCGTCAGCCATTCCGACCAGCGCCTGATCGCGGAAGTTGATGCGAACCTCGGCATGCTGCTGGTGGCGAACGGTCTGCAGCGCCACTTGGGCGACCTTCTCGCCGCGCTTCTCCAACAGCTTTGAGAGCTTGGCGAACTGTGTCGCCAGTTTGCGCTCCTGCGATGCTGTGAGTTTGTCTTGTTTTCCAGTGAAGGTGATATTCATGCCAGTGCCTTTCTGATGGATCTTCAGACGAGCGGAGGCCGCCGCGGGGTTGAAACGGACGTGTCAGTCCTTCATCCTGCGGTGGTGGGTGGAGGGTATTTTCATGTCCTCCCGATACTTGGCAACAGTGCGCCGGGTGACCTTGATGCCCTGCTGCTGAAGCATGCTGGCGATCTGGTCGTCGGTGAGCGGACGTTTTGGATCTTCGTCCTTGATCATCTGTTTCACCATGCGCTTGAGGTTGACCAGCGAGAGGTTGCCGCCAGTGGGTCCCTGGACGGCTTCAGTGAAGAAAAACCGGAGTTCGAAGACGCCGCGGGGCGTATGAGCATACTTTCCGGCAACGGCGCGGCTGACCGTGGAGGCGTGGACGCCGATCTCCTCGGCGACCTCCTTAATCATCATCGGCCTGAGTTCGTCGATGCCGGCTTCGAGGAATCCGCGCTGGCGCTGGACGATGACTTCGCAGACGCGCAGGATGGTCTGCTTACGCTGCTCGATGTTGCGGATCAGTTGCAGAGCCGAGGCGTAACGGTCCTTGATGTAATTCCGCGTTTCCTTATCGGCGCCCTCGGCCCGAACGAGCAGATGGCGATAGCTGCCGTTGATCCGCAACTGCGGGAGTCCTTCATCAGTCAGGCTGATGGTATAGTCCTCGCCGTCCTTCGTGATGTAGACGTCGGGTTCGACAGCGCGGGCGCCGGCGCCGGAGTACTTCAGCCCCGGCTTCGGGTCGAGACGGACGATCACGTCGAGGGCGATCTGGATGTGATCGAGAGGCCGTTTCAACAGCCGGGCAAGCTCTTTCACGCTCTTGGATTCGACCAGCTTGAGGTGATTCTCGACGATCTCCCACGCGACGCTGCCCTTGGCTCCGCGGTCCTCCAACTGCAAAAGGAGGCATTCCTGAAGGCTTCGCGCCCCAACTCCAGCCGGGTCGAGCGACTGGACCTCCTCGAGCGCCTTTTCCAGGACCTCGACCGAATGGCCTTCGGCCTGGCCGATGTTTTCCAGGCTCTCTTCCAAGTAGCCGGCTTCATCCAGATTGCCGAGGATGGCTTCGGTCGCGTCACGGATCTCCGGCGGAACGATCAGCAGACTGAGTTGCTGGCGGAGGTAGTCGGTGAGGGTGACGGGTGAAGAAAGGAAAGTTTCGAAACCCGGCTTGTCGGGATCCCGGTCAGCCGGCGAATGAACCGGCGGATCCATGAAATCCTCGAAATAGGAACCGAAGTCGATCTGTTCGAATGCGTCGGGCGCCTTTTGCGCCTCGGCCGCGACGCCGGCCTCGCCGGCGAATGCTTCGCCATAGGCCTGGGCGGTCACACTGCGGAGTTCGGCGTCAGCGGGGCTCGGGTCCGGGTCGCCGCGCTCAAGCATGGACTGGACCTCAGCCGGAGTGAGCTCCTCGGCGCCTTCGATCACTTCCTCGAGGACAGGATTTTGAGCGATCTCCTGGTTGATGAGCTCCTGCAGTTCCAGCTTGTTCATTTGCAGGACGGTGACCATTTGCACCAGTCCCGGGATCAGGATCTGCTTCTGTTTGACCGCGATCTGGAGTCTCGGCGAAAGGAAGCTCATCTACCGTCCATTTTACCAGCAAACCTTTAAAAGCGACCCTAAAACTCCATGCCGGTCAAAGGCTTATGCTTTCCCAGGGAAACGCCGGGCCGACGTCGAACTTGTCGGACCGGAAGTTCTGATGCGCGGCGATCCCGGTGAAGGTGGCGAAGTAACCGGCTGCGTCGGCAGTAGCGGCGAGTTCCTTGGCGGGGAGCCGCCTGGGGATATTGAAACGCTGGCAGAGCATTGCAATGAGAGGCGAAAGCGAACGGATCTGGGCTGCGGGGAAGGCGGCGAAGTATTCGAAGCCGCGAAACGGCGCCCGGCGATACTTTTCCGTCTCATCGATTGAACACCAGCGGCGCTCAAAGCGGTTCCGCGGCGGCCACCAGCAGAGATGGCCGGCGGCATCAGCCTTGAGTGGACCGGGGTTCACGATTTCGATGCCGACGCTGCGCTTGTCGTGGCGGTGATCGGCCGACGCGGCGCCTTTGATACCCAAATGGTAGGCCCAGCAGGAGGGGTCGAAGGTTTCATAAATGGCGCCATCGACGTCGACGATGTAAGCGGCGGCCACGCGGGCGGCGGCGGACGCCCATGCGGCGTAAGCGCCCTGGGCGGTGGAACCGGCGGTGAAGTGAAGAACGATCAGGTCCTTAGGCCGCCGTTCGGCGATGTAGCCGGAAGCAGGCAGGCGCAAGGTGACCTGGTCGACGGGGATCGAACCCGAAACAGGCTCCGTCAGAGGCTCCGGCTCGGAGTGGTCCGAGGCGTCGGTCGTCACCGGCGGAATGAGTAGTTGCTGTGAGGGCCGGATGCGGCCTGGCTCCGAGATCCCATTCACCTCGATCAGCAGGTGCAATGGGACGCCGAATTGTTTGGCGATCGAGTAAAGCGTGTCGCCTGAACCGATGGTGTAGGTGGTCATGATGAGAGATCCCCATGGGAGGAAAGGCCGCGGTCCTGCCGAGGCTCAAAAAAAGGATGAGAGCGCCCCACCACGAACCGGCCGGCACGGCGGGCGTGGGCGCGATCGAGAAGAGACACTGCCGTTCCCCCGCCAACCATTGTGGTTTTGCGCGCTGCGGCTTTCTGGTGCTCGGCGCCCATGCGCCCCTTAGAATCAATGTGTTAGCGCAAAAGAATTATTTGCTAATCAGGTGAAAGGCACTTGCGGCCAAACGAACCGGCCTTATCTTTACCGGCTGATCCATGACCCTGCGGCGAGGCGCCGCTGACGCCCCCGGCGAGTGGGACGGCCAATTCACGGGCATGTGAAGGACCCGTCACGGCCTGTAAACAAAAGCGGTTTAGCCTGAAATGGACGGGACGGCGGGGATTCCGTCATCGATTTGTAATACATTATCCCGTACGGCCGGTTCGGGACAGGCGCGAGACGGAATCGCCAGCCGGGACGAATCGCCACGGCCGCGAGGCAGGTTTTGGACGATCAAGAGAGGGCTGAACACTAATGAACACGCATGCACTTCGATTCACCAAGGCGGTGGGCGCAGCGGCACTGGTGTGCCTGCTTGCATCCGTGGGCGTTATGGGCCAGTCGTTTACGGCGAGTCTCATCGGTGAGGTGACCGACGCATCGGGAGCGGCTATTCCGAATGTGAGCATCGCGGCGAC
>Ga0172368_10008050_pt1 | contig 10827 bp, 8 predicted proteins | sample Lak11m_FD_114540 | JGI IMG/M metagenome (GOLD analysis project Ga0172368, IMG submission 114540) | Freshwater microbial communities from Kabuno Bay, South-Kivu, Congo - kab_022012_11m | ecosystem: Environmental > Aquatic > Freshwater > Lake | place: Democratic Republic of the Congo: South-Kivu...
TCAAGATCAGAAAATCATCGACGAAGTCGTAGCTATCATCAAAGAAATTGTGACTGATTTGGAAGTCGGACAGACATTTGACGCCAAGATTACGAGAGTAGAGGATTATGGAATTTTCGTAGAGCTTCCAAAGAAAAAAATGGGACTCTGTCATGTATCCAATCTTAGCCAGAAATATGCAGATGGATTGACCAACCATTTTAAGATTGGTCAGATGATGAAAGTAGCTATCAAGAGCGTAGATTCCGACGGCAAAGTAGCAGTCAAACAGATATAGTTCTGCAAAGTAAAAACCTCACAATTCTGTGGGGTTTTTACTTTATTCATAGATTTGCAATTTTTTGTATTCTGAATATACTTGCTCCACAATGAATGCTTTCATATTTATCAATATAGACATCCCTTATGGGAATAATCAACAAAAAAAATAATAAAAATCTCACAAAATGACTCCTCGTGTTGGGGGCTATTTTTTTTCCGATTTTCTCGTGGGCGGCTATTGAACGTGTGCCTTTTGATGATATTGGTATCGAGGCAAATGGAAATATTTTCCGAGGATCAATCTCTTTGAATAATCAATTCGTAGCTTTTTATTCTGCTGCGAGCAATCTTGTCTCTGGCGATGCCAATGGCTACAGTGATGTGTTTCTCGTAAATCGTACCAACAACACGATAAAAAATATTTCGGTTTCAAATACTGGTGTACAATGAAATAATCTTTCTGAGAAGCCATCAATCTCTTCAGATGGCCGTTTTGTAGCCTTTCGTTCTATGGCGAGCAATCTTGTCTCTGGCGATACCAATAATACAGGCGATGTATTTATTTACGATAGAAATTTGGATTCTCTTCAGAGAGTGACAAACGCGAGTGGGGTGCAGGCAAATGGCAATCTTGCTGCCCCAAATATTTCTTCAGATGGTCGCTTTGTGGTATTTGTTTCATCAGCCTCAAATCTTGTTGCTGGCGATACCAATAGCTACAATGATATATTTGTGTATGACAGAGAAGCCAATAGCGTAGAGAGAGTATCAGTTTCAAGCGCTGGTGCACAATCCAACAATATTTCTCAAAACGGAGCTCCTTCTTCAGATGGCCGTTTCATTGTATTTAAATCAACCGCTACCAATCTCGTTTCTGGAGATACAAATGCATATTCTGATATATTTTTACACGATCGTGTCACACATACCACAGAAAAAATTTCTATGTCTTCTACAGGAGCAGGAACAAATCAAGATTCATTTGAACCTGATATATCTGCAGATGGCCGTTTCGTAGTCTTCCAATCTAGAGCCTCAAATCTTGTCTCTGGCGATACCAACAATACGGGAGATATATTTGTCTATGATAGAACAACGCAGATTACTGAGCGTATTTCCATTTCCAACACGGGTGTTCAGGGCAATCAATCATCCATTACTCCTGGGATATCTACAGACTGACGTTTTGTAGTTTTCCAATCACTATCGACCAATCTCGTTTCTGGAGATACAAACTGAGTGTATGATGTATTCCTCTACGATCGCGAAACAGATGTTATCGAACGCATTTCTGTTTCAAACAATTGAATACAAGGAACTGGTTTATCAGAATTGGCTTCGTTATCAGACAATGGCCGCTTGGCGATTTTCCAATCGTATGCGTCAAATCTAGTTCCCGGTGATACCAATTGATTCGCAGATATATTTGTTTACAAAAGAGCTATTGTATCGTACATTATGGACCTAAGCAACACCACAGGTAGTTATCGAAATGACATACCACTCAACACGCACTCATTTGACGATGGTCGGAAGTCACTTATCAACGTCGACGAAACGCATCAAATTGTGCTCAATTTCACAAATAATCTGGGTAGATCAACGATACAAGGACAAGATTATGTAGATACGCCATTTCATTTCAAATCTCGCGTAGCTAGCGGGATTGCCGACGGAGGAATCGATACCAAAACGTTAAAATTCAAAATGTTTATGATACAGTAATGGGAAGGCGCCATTCGGTGCCTTTTTTCTTTATTCAAAAAGTCCTCATTTTTTTGCATTTTTTCCGATTTGGATTATAATCAATATATCTGATATTTTATCTATTTATTATATTCCAATGGCCTTAAGTTTTGAAGGGTACAAACTCACAGAGATCATCAATCCAAACGAGCATTGTACGCAGGTAGTATTTACCAACGAAAACGATCCTGATGTCAAAAAAAGATCAGTAACTTTGTTTGATAGTCAGATCAGATATATGGAAATCGAAGAACATCAAAAATTCAAGAGAGTAAAGGTCTACACCACCAAAGAGGCGGAGCCTATGAATTTTGATTTTGCAGAGGACAATTATGCTAATTTTGACCTATTCTTACGCTCGATTTACAATCAATAAAAAATGCATAACGGATAATGGTTAACGTATAACGTTCTCCGTTTGCCGTGTACCGTTCCCCCCTTTACCATTAACCATTCTCCATCTATGGATAAACTTGCTAAAATCAAGTACGTGGTCGAAGATATCAAGTCTATCACTATCCAGTGAGCGACCAATATCGCCAAGGCAGGCATCCAGATTCTTGCACAAGAATTGAGGAAGCAGAAATTCAATTCCTTGTCAGAATTGAAGATTTTTCTCGCGAAGGCGAGCATGTTGCTCAAGAATGCGAGAGCTACAGAACCGATGTTATTCAACGGTCTCAAGCTAGCCAGCAAAACTTTTGAACTCGTGAGTAAAAAGAAAGGTGAAGTGAAAAATATTCAATCCGCTATCGCTGCAGCATGTGAAAGTTATGTAGCAGATATCGAAAAGGAAGAAGAACTCAGACCCGCTATCGGCGCGAAGCTCATCAAGAAAAATTACAATATCGTGACCCACTGTCATTCGTGATCTGTTGTAAAGACTTTGATAGAAGCACACAAGCAAGGCAAAAATATCCACGTCTACAATACCGAGACGAGACCGCTCTATCAAGGCAGAAGAACGTCAAATGATTTAGCGAAAGCAGGTGTGCCTGATACGATGATTGTCGATGATGCAGCGCCGTTTTTCGTAGATAATTTATATGAATCTCATGTGAACGTACATATGGTCATCATCGGTTGCGACAATATCAAACTCGATGGAAGCATCTACAATAAGATAGGAAGTTTCGCCATTGCATTATCTGCATGGCATTCCAAGATCCCAGTCTACGTCGTAGGAAGTTTGACCAAAGTCGATATGGACAAACAAGTGGAGATCGAAAAAAGATCAGGCAAAGAGATTCGGCCGGAAGCGCCCAAGGGATTGGAAATTACCAATTATGCATTTGATATGATACCAGCAAAATTCATCACGGGTATCATTACGCAATTCGGTATCATCAAACCTAAGGACTTGAAGAAGGCGGTAAAAAAGCATTATCCGCGAATGGTGTAATTTACTTTATAAAATATTTCTCATATGACCGGAAGAGAAAAGTTAGACGTGAAAAATATAAAAGCTGAATCGAAGAAAAACCAGCCGAAACAAGTTTGGCAGATAGTAGAAAGCATTTATGGGCCAAATAGTTGGAAAAGAATGGCACCAAAATTGGCAGCGAAATTTTGAATCGAAAAATATGATAGATCAGAGAAACAGAACATATTTATAGCACAAAAACTTCTTTCTGGCGAGAGACTTGAAAGTAAGACTGCCTTAGAAAAGATGAATCAATTTCCCACTGAGAAACAGAAATTGTTGAGAGAAAATACTGATAAAATCAACGAGCAATATCTAGCAAATCTGACCTCAGAAAACATTAAAAAATTAAATGCTATTGATGACCCCTCAAAGTTTATTTGATTTTTTAGGAATCAAAAAGATAAGATCGTTGCTAGAAATAGGCAATTAAATGACCAAACTGAAACATTTAACATTATCGACGGCAAAGATAAACACATAAACAATGCGGTACTCACAATAGAACTTGTGGAATTTGATAATCGTTTGGATGCTTTCCTTTCAAGAGCAGAAAGCGATGGCTATCTGAAGAAAGCTGAGGTAAACGCACAAGCAGAGGCAAACTCACGCACCAAGATAAATACATTGAGCGATGTAGAAATCGAGGCGAATTGATGAAAAGAAGCAATGGTCAAAAAATTGCAGAGAGTTGAAGTGATGAATATTTTACATGAGAAATGATTGGATCAAAAATATGGATCTGAATTTGATGAGTTGGCTGTCAGTTTATACAATATCCACAAAAACGAATCATGGCTCCAAAAATTTTGGAATAAGGAATTATTGGAATATGTAAGAAACAAAGTCATCAGTATGTTTGACAGATCTATCAACGCGCCAAAAGACGCTCTGGATGCGACAAAATCAATTATTATCAGGGAGCCGGTGATGCAGGAATACATCAAAGACGAAAGCACAAACCTAAAATCTCTTGTAAAAGATGAGGGTCAGAAGGATAGCAAATACAAAGAGAGTCTGAAACAGAAATATTCTCCGACGCTTAAAAGACGGATAGACGGTGTTTATCAATCAAACATGATAAGTGAGAAAGATAGAGAATTGTTTGATGAGAATACAGGAACTTTAAAAAATAATGTATCTGATACTGATAAAAAAAGATTCTCATCAGGAGCTTTGGAGAAAATACAGACAGATCTCAAAAAGAAATTCGAAACCGCAGAGTCGGATCTTCTTGCCGAACGGAACCCCGCCATCAAGACTCAAGCAGTATCTACCTGTATAGATGCGCTCAGGTCGTGTATGAATTTTTCTATCGATAATGCAGACAAAGAAAATCTTCTTGTATCATTGCAGATAGAGAAGAGCAATGCAACCAAAGAAAGCGATGGGGACAGGGTAATTGAGCTGAAGTGAAAAGTAGAAAATAAAGATCTGACCGTGTATTACAATCTCAGTGAAGGGACAATAGCCACACAAAAATTTCTCAAAAAAGATATTGCCGCAGGCACTTATTATGTCGATGATGCAGAAAAAGGTCGCGAAGAAGTTCCGCTTTTGCAATTACCTAAATTAAGTGATTTTACTGAGAAAGCAGCATCACGAGGAGACGAAGGACGCAAGGAACTTTTGCTGCAGGGTGAGGATATCGAAGATATGAAAAAAAACATACAGAAAAAACTTGATACTGACGTTAAGGCAGATCGTATGCCTGATATTGATCCAAGCTATTTCGAAAAAGTTATTGTGCAAAATATGTTTTCGCAGGAATTGATGATGGATTTTATGAAATTTCCCAAAGAACAATCATCAGAAATCGGGTCAAGAGCTCCGGAATATTTCCAGCTCTGTGAATTGGTCAATAATGCAGCGAATCGATACACCAATGACGAATTGAGAAAATGAAGAGAGGTAGTGAAAGAATTGAAAGATACCAAAGAAAAAAGAATTACGTATCGTCCAGACCTGAAAGATACGGATACTATAAAAAATATGCAAAAGAACAATCCTGAAAGATATATGTTCGAGATTGCTTTTTGCCCATATGTGGTAGATAAGGTAAACTATCGAACTGTGCCCGAAAATAATACTTGCCTCAAGTTCTTCTCATGTTTCAAATCACCAAAGTCAGATACATTTCCCATGATCGATTTGGATATGCTAGGAGATTATACAAGCAAACTTAGCAAAAAAATAAATAGGGAAGAAGATAATACCATGGCACGGAAAAGGGCAAATACGCCATTTGAAAAAAATATGCAAGAGACAGAAAATTATATCGAGACCATGGCTATGGAAGATTCGTTCAAAGCTTAAACTTTTATTTGATTTCCATTTTTATGGAAGAATTGCACCCACCGATATCTACACCGACCAATCGGCAAAAGAGCGTGACGACTCCAGTTTCTGACGAAGTGACAAAAAATCTGAATGTGAATGATGATGTGGAAAAATGGAAGAAGGGCGCAGAAAATTTTCACAGATTCACCGATGCTTTTGAAAGGATATTGTTGGGAGGAAGATTCACAGATGACGAATACAAGAGGGAACTGAATAGAGAAGCGATATATCATGCCGTCATACCTCGTGACGCTCTTGTTGGTCTACAGGTTTTGTTTCTCCAAGAAAAACCTGTGTTACGAGATGTATTCAATGATGAAAGTAAGGTCACTCGCGCACAAAGAGAAGAAACATATCAGCTTTTGAGAAATTTCGGCTTTGAGATAGTGCCAGATGATAAGTGAGAAGTATTCGTCTACAATCCAAAACTCGTACAGGAGGTGATAAAAAAGTATCCTGAGGTATTTGGTGATGTAACGGTCGAGAGAGCACTCAATCCAAAGTTTATGGAGATGGACGATATACGATTAGGATTGCTTCTAGGATATCCCAAAGAAGCATGTGAGTGATACAAGGAGCAGAGAGCATACCGCCAGGAATGAACGGAATCATGAACGGCGAAGGCAAAGGAGATGCTTGATAAGGCGAGGAGTTATCGAGACGCTCAGGCAGACAAAAATGAATATGGATTCAGATTCGTCAATTATCATGCTGGAGAAGAGACAAGGGCGCTTAGGGACAGGCTAAAAAAGGCCTTTCATGAGTCGGGAATCCTCAAAATCCGGGACACCACGAAAAAATAAGCAGAAATTTGCAAAATTAGTCATTATGGCTATAATTGAAACATGGTATTTACCCCCTCAAACACATACAAAAATGACCATCCAAGAAATGATTCAATCACTCAATCCACACCAGCTAGCCTACGTAAATCTAGACCTGGAGGATCCCAAAAACGGCGAATATATGCTGTGCGTTTTTCATCTCATCCCATGAGGAAAATTGAATTTGCTCCAGGCGGCATGTGAAGTGTCTGCAGAATCTTCCACAGGAACGAATTTTTTGGTGAGGACCGAGACGCTTTTCTCTCGCCAGATGAATTCCCTCGTGTACAAAATCGATCTCGAGAAAAATCTTGTATGGATTGCATATCCACGAAGATTATTTGATCGTGGCGGTAATGTACAAAATATCATGACCTATATCGCAGGAAATATTTTTTGAATGAAAGAAGCGAGTGCATTAAAGCTTCTAGATGTTCGATTCCCAGAATCAATGCTTGAACAATATGATGGCCCAAGTTATACACTTGATGATATGAGAGCATATCTCAATGTCTACGATAGACCAATCTTGGGGACTATCGTCAAACCTAAGATGTGATTAACTTCCGCTGAATACGCAGAAGTGGCCTATGACTTCCGAAGGGGTGGCGGAGATTTTGTGAAGAATGATGAGCCGCAAGCGGACCAGGATTTCTGTCCTTACGAAAAGATGGTGGCTCATGTAAAAGAAGCGATGGCCAGAGCTATTGCAGAAACCGGCCACAAAAAAGTCCATTCATTCAACGTCTCTGCGGCCGATTATGATACCATGATTGCAAGATGTGAGATAATCAGAAATTCAGGCATGGAGAAGGGTTCTTACGCATTCCTTATCGATGGCACGACCGCAGGTCGGATGGCAGTGCAGACGCTTAGAAGAAAATATCCTGACGTATTTATTCACTTTCATAGAGCGGGTCACGGTGCATTTACAAGACCAGAAAACCCAATTGGCTACAATGTTCTAGTGCTTTCCAAATTTGCAAGATTAGCTGGTGCTTCGGGCATTCATACCTGAACTGCAGGCGTAGGAAAGATGGCAGGAACGCCAGAAGAAGATGTAACAGCAGCGCACAATATTTTCGGACTCAAGGCTCACGGTCATTTCTTCGATCAGTCTCGAGGTTTGATCCCAGAAGAAGATGCAGATTTCGTAAAAAATATTCTCCAAGATGCCTTGCACCAGCAAGTATTACAAGATGATTCTCGGAGAGGTATCAAAAAATGTTGCCCTATCATTTCCGGAGGTCTCAACCCGACTCTTTTGAAACCATTCATCGATGTGATGGGAAATGTTGATTTCATTACGACGATGGGAGCAGGATGTCATGCACATCCGGGCGGGACGCAGAAAGGCGCGACAGCATTAGTGCAAGCATGTGAAGCCTACAAGGCATGAGTAGATATCCACGAATATGCCAAAGATCACGAAGAACTTGCTCAGGCTATTGAGTTCTTTGAAAAAAAAGAGAATAAAGAAGTCAGGCATTCAGAAAGAGCTGAAAGTAATTAATTATTTATTTTATATAAATCGACAACATCCCAATGACAAAAAACACAAAAAAATCTGAAGTAAAACAGGCTTTCCACGCAAGAACAAGACTCATCGATATCCAGGAGGGGGACTCTCTGACAGCATTACTCAATGAACAAGAAGCCCGAGACCATGGTATCAATAGCATGGACAAAATTTCTCTCATCTACGAGGGGAAAGAGATTGTCGTAGATGCAGATTTGAGTCATAGCTACATCAAGCGTGGTGAGGTATGAATTCTCAAAGATATCGTGCAGAAATATCACATACAGTGAGGGAGGCCTATTGCGGTCGCCTTTACCTCCAATAGTTCACTTTCTATCGAGGCCCTCAAAAAAGCGCTCAAGGGGCTGAAATTGAACGAAAAAGAAACATTTTCCATCATGAAAGATATCGCGACAAATCGTTTCACCGATACGCTTACAACCTATTATTCGGCGCTAGGATTTTTCTATCCTGCGACCGATCATGAATTATACGTAATGGCAAAAGCCATGGCAGAAACAGGTGAAATGCTTCATTTTCCAGGAGTCGTAGCCGACAAGCATTGTATGTGAGGTGTCCCAGGAAATGAAACGACCATGATTATAATTCCGCTCCTTTCATCACTTGGCATCAAGATGCCCAAGACGTTTTCCAAGGCAATCACGACGCCTGCAGCGACGGGTGAATGTGTCAGTGTGCTTATGGATATCTCATTCAGCAAATCGCAGATCGAGAAATTAGTCAAAGAACAGAATACATGCTTAGTTCGGGGTGGGGGATTGGACTTGGCGCCAGCAGATGAAAAGCTCATCAAAGCTGCATACCCATTGTCTATGCAGTCCTATTCAAGAACTGTGGTCAGTATTATGGCAAAGAAATATGCGATGGGAGTTAATCATTCGCTCATCGATATTCCGATGTGACCTACAGCGAAAGTACCTGATATGAAAACAGCACTCCGGCTCAAGAAAAGATATGAATATGTCGGTAAGAAACTCGGCATGAAAGTGCACGTAGAAATCACTGACGCGAAAGAGCCTATCGGAGCTTGAATCTGAGCAGTGCTCCAAGTCAGAGAAGTATTGAGAGTCTTGCAACAGCACGAACTCAGACCGATGGATCTCCAAAATAAAGCATTGTTCCTTTCTTCAAAAATTATCGAACTCGTAGGTATGGCAAAAGGTAAGGCAGCCGAAAAGCTAGCTTTGGATACACTCAAATCCGGCAAGGCTCGGAAGAAGATGCAAACAATCATCGCAGCTCAGCATGGAAAAAATCCGAACATAAAATCTGAGCAACTCGAATTAGCCTCGTGTAAGAAAGAGATCAAGGCCGAAAAAGATGGCAGAGTTAAATCTATTGATCTCAAGGTGCTCAATGTCGTAGCGAGGACTTTGGGTGCGCCTATTGATCTCAAGGCAGGACTTTATCTTTGTAAGAAAACTGGAGATGTAGTGAAGAAAGGAGATATCATCTATATTTTATACGCTAGCGAAGAACCGAAGATTAAAATGGCGCGTGATTATCTCGACCAGAAAAAGATGTACGAAATTCGCTAATCGCTCTTTGTTAAAAATGGTTAAAAATCGATGAAAATGGATAAAAATGGCACTACAAGCTTTAACAACCTTTAACAAGTTTTAACAATTTTTATCTCTTCTATGACTCACATCCTCGTAACTGTATGACCGGCAAGTGTAAAAGAAAACATACTCGCAAAGCTCTATGCTGATGGTGTGAGGATTTTGAGATTCAATTTCCCGCATTACAACCAAAAAACTACACTTGAGGCTGTCAAAATAATCAAGAAGGTAGAGAAGAAAGTACAAGGAAAATTCCAATTGCTTCTCGATACGGAATGACCGGAAATCAGGACATGAGCGCTAGAAAAGCCTATTGCATATGTGGCTTGAGAGAAATTCAGAATTGTGGTCAAAGAAAATAAAAGAGGGGATCGTGACCTCTTCTGCGATTATTCGCCATTAGTGAAAGATGTGAAGATTGGTCAAATCGTGAAGATAGACTCCGGATTGCTCGAAGTTAAAGTATTAGAAAAATGATCAGAATCTTTAGTCGTCCAAACAATGAATTCTTTCGTCGTAGGCTCCAGAAGACATCTCAATCTTCCTGGCGTTCACGTCAAACTTCCAGGCCTCACCGAGAGAGATAAAGATAATGTTCTGTTTGCTATCACAAATGGATTTTCGTATATCGCACTCAGTTTCACAAGAACCAAAAAAGATGTGCAAGAATTGAGAGAGATTTTGAAAAATAATGGATGAGAAAAAATTAAAATTGTCCCAAAAATAGAAAATCAAGAAGGAATAGAAAACATAGACGACATCATAGATGTCAGCGATATGATTATGGTGGCGAGAGGGGATTTGGGTACAGAATTGCCTGTAGAAACTATCCCACTTCATCAAATGAATATTGTGAGAAAATGCAAGATGAGAAATATCCCTGTCATCGTTGCGACACAGATGTTGGAGACGATGATTACCAATCCAATTCCTACCAGAGCGGAAGTGAGTGATATTTTTTACGCAGCCATGGAACATGCGGACTACGTCATGCTCTCAGGAGAAACAGCAGTCGGTAAGTATCCTCTCCAATGTGTGGAAGTGATGAAAAAAGTCATTGAGCAGGCTGAGAAACTTTAAAATATATAATAGTCATGGACGGAGAAAACAATCAATTCAAAAATGTCACAA
>Ga0172368_10008052_pt1 | contig 10824 bp, 13 predicted proteins | sample Lak11m_FD_114540 | JGI IMG/M metagenome (GOLD analysis project Ga0172368, IMG submission 114540) | Freshwater microbial communities from Kabuno Bay, South-Kivu, Congo - kab_022012_11m | ecosystem: Environmental > Aquatic > Freshwater > Lake | place: Democratic Republic of the Congo: South-Kivu...
ATCGCGTTTACGCACGCGGCGATCACGGGTGGCGTACCACAGGCTCTTGAGCATGGCTTCGTTTGCACGTTTGAATAATGTGCTCTTCGAGCCGCGCTGGCCCTTCGTGATCTTCAAAATTTTCTTGTGACGTAGATGCCCTTGCGGGCCTCCTTTTACGCGCATTTCTTTACCTCCTGCAAACTCGCGGGCGTCGGTGCGCTATGAGGCAGCACCAGTTGCGCACACCCGAAAGCCGCAACTAAAAATTGACAACGACCGGAAGGTTAACCTTCCATGTGGGGGGCGAGGCGCTTAATCCGTTTGATGAACTTGCGGCCTTTGACGACCACCATCTCACTTAATAGGGCCTTGGTGCGGTCCGACGTGCGGCGGCGTAAATGGCTCTTGCCGCCTTTGGTTCGCACAAGTGTGCCGGAGCCGGTCAAGCGAAATCTTTTGGATGTGGCTTTGTGCGTCTTCAGCTTTAATTTACCAGACTTCTTTGCTTTGCGAGGCATTGCTAATTCGCTCCTTTCAAAAAATTAACCCCGGGACTTTTCTTGTGCCCGTGGACTATCAACATGATTTGGGTGTTCTGTTCTTTAGACTTGCGCTTCAGACTTCGCCTCAGCCTGCTCGCTCTTCTCTTTCTTTTTCGCTGCGCCTTTAGCAGGGACCAACACCACAAGCATTGTGCGGCCTTCCATTTGCGGCGGGACTTCAACAACAGCCACATCGACCAGATCCTGCACGATCTCTTTCAAGTCTTCGAGCGCGATCTCGGGATAATCCATTTCGCGTCCGCGGAACTTGATAGTGACGCGCACCTTGTGTCCCTGGTTCAGCCAGCGGCGGGCATCATCCACTTTGAAACCGCGGTGAGCACCATTCGTCTTGGGACGCAAACGGATTTCCTTGATCTCGATCTTGGTCTGAGCCTTCTTGGCTTCGCGTTCCTTCTTGGCCTTTTCGTAAATGAACTTGCCGAAATCCATTACGCGACAAACCGGCGGCGTGGCTCCGGGTGAAACCTCCACCAAATCCATCTCGGCATCGCGGGCGATCTGCAAAGCCTGTCGAATCGGCACGACGCCGACGTTGCCGCCGTCTGGCCCGATCAGGCGAACCTCCGCAACGCGGATGCCTTCATTTACTCGAAATTCGTTGGCGCTGATATGCTACTCCTCTTCATTATCTAGACACAAATCCGGCCGTTCAAGGCTGGTTTTTTAGCGGGGCGAATAATACCATGCCCGCTCGGGAATCGTCAATGAAATAGAGCCGAAGCATCTCGGCTCTATCAGCGTTACACATGTGGAATGACTTTTGCGGCCAGCTTTTCCTTTGGCTGAAAGCCGGTCATCCTTTCCTTGATCTGGCCGCCTTTGAAGAGCATCAGGGTGGGAATGCCCATAACGCCGTATTGCATCATGATGTTCGGATTCTCGTCTGCATCCAGCTTGACCACTTTAACCTTGCCTTCCCATTCACCCGCCAGCTGTTTGACAATGGGTTCGATCATTTTGCACGGCTGGCACCACGTTGCTGTGAAATCCACAAGGACGGGCAGGTCAGCGCCGATCACTTCTTCTTGAAAGTCTGCTTCAGTTACATAATTTACATCTGTCATATTTGCCTCCAGCGGTACTGATGCGCCGTAAATTATAATTATTACCCGCGGCATTGACACATCCCCACCACCGTGATAAAGTTACGGCCCGTACGGATACCAGTAAGTTCGCTTTGGAAGTATAACCATCGGCTCATGGGTAAATGTCCATGAGCCGTCTTGTTTTGTATGTTCTGGCGAAAGAACCGGGTCCTCCAAAATTTTTTAGTTGCCATAGGAGGCAAACAATGTCAGAACGTATTATCGGAACAGTCAAATGGTTCAACGGAAGCAAGGGCTACGGCTTTCTTGCTCGTGAAGGCGGTGCAGATGTATTCGTCCACTTCTCCGCGATCCAGGGCGACGGTTTCAAAAACCTTGAAGAAGGTCAGAAAGTCGAATTCACCGTTGAGAAAGGCCCCAAGGGTCCGCAGGCTACTAACGTAGTTGTCGTCAGCTAATTCACACTGAACACTAAAAAATCCCCGAGATGAAAATCTTGGGGATTTTTTATTCACATCCTGCTGACAGCATTCCTGCCGCTCTTGTGTTGTTTTGAATTTTTTGATAACTTATCGACGCGGCATGGAAAAGGAGTTTTTATGAACAATTCATCTGCTCTTCTGTTTTTTGCATTGCTCCTCGCGGCCTGCTCATCAGCCCCGCAACCAGCGGGGACAAATAACCTGTCGTCAGATAGCGGCATCGAAGGAACAGCGGCCATGGGGCCTGTGTGCCCTGTCGTGCAGGAAAATGTCCCCTGCCCTGACCAGCCCTTTCAAGGGACGTTTACTGTTTTCGCAGCAGGCGGCAAGGTCACAGAGTTTCAAACTGACGAGCAGGGGCGTTTTCGAATCAGCCTGGCGGCCGGGGATTATGTTTTACGTCTGGAATCCCCCAAGCCCATGCGAGCCGCAAAAGATATCCCATTCAAAGTGGAGGAAAATAAATATACATTGTTGGATATTACACTTGACAGCGGCATCCGTTAACGGGGCACGCTTTTAATGATCTGCGACTTTTGAAAACAAATTAATAATCAGAATACCACCAATGATGAGCGCTATGCCAATGCCGCGCGCCCAATCCATAGACTCGCCCAAGAGCAACATGCCAACGATCACGGTCAGCACAATGCCAATACCCGACCAGAGCGCATACGCCGTGCCGATCGGCATCATTTGCAAACTTAGCGACAGCAGGTAAAAAGATAATCCATACCCCAACACAACTACAACGCTTGGGGTAGGTTTGGTAAAGCCTTCTGAAAATTTCAGGGCAGTAGTGGCAGTCACTTCACTGAGAACCGCGAAAAAGAATATCAATACAATTTTCATGGATTTATCATCCTCTAAATTGTGTTTCGTAAAGTTGGGCATACAATCCGCCCAACGTAATCAATTCGTCGTGAGTTCCATGTTCAACAATCCTCCCTCTATCCATGACTAAAATCAAATCAGCGGCGAGGATCGTGCTCAGGCGGTGGGCGATGACAATGCTGGTTCTGCCTGCCATGACTCGTTTCAATGCGTCTTGAATCAGGGATTCAGATTCGCTGTCGAGGGAACTGGTGGCTTCATCTAAAACCAAAATCCTTGGGTTCTTCAAAATAACTCTGGCGAGGGCGACGCGTTGTTTTTCGCCGCCGCTCAGGCGATAACCGCGCTCGCCGACGATGGTGTCGTAGGTGTCGGGCAGTCCCATTACAAAGTCGTGGATGTTGGCAGCGCGCGCGGCGGATTCGATCTCGGCTTGCGTGGCATCCATTTTTGCGTAGGTCAGGTTCGTGCGGATGGTGTCGTGGAAGAGGTGCGTTTCCTGTGTCACCATGCCGATTGTGGCGGCAAGCGAGTCGAGGGTCACATCGCGCAGGTTGTGACCGTCAATGCGGATGACTCCACTGGTGGGGTCGTACAATCTTGGAATCAAATATGTCAGCGTGGTTTTGCCCGCGCCAGACGGACCGACGAGGGCGATCAACTGTCCGGGCTGGGCGGTAAAGGAGACTCCCTCCAAGGCGACATCCCGTGCCTGGGATGTGGAAACAGGTTCGGGCGCATCCAGACCGTGGACGGTGGACGGTGGACGGTCTGCGGTCTTCGGTCCATTGTCCTCGGTCTTCTTTCCTCCCGATAACACCGCGCCCACATCCGCCATGCTGCCATAGCGTTTGACTTCGCTGAGCAGGATGTTTTCGTTGATCGAATATTTAAAGTCTACATTTTCAAACGCGAGTTCGCCCTTTGCGTTGGTTAGAACGAGCGCGTCCTTTTTTTCTTCGATGTCACGCGGCAGATCAATGATTTCAAAAACGCGTTCAAACGAAACCATGCTGGTGCTGAATTCGACAGGCGCGCCCGCGAGACCTTGCAGTGCGCCGTAGAGGGTGCTGAGATACGAGCCGAAAGCGACGATGGTGCCGACGGTGAATTTATCCTGAATGACGAGCAGGCCGCCGAAGCCGTAGACCAGCGCCGTGCCCACCGCGCTGACTAGGCCGATCATGACGAAAAACGATGAGCCGAGGACTGCGCGCCGCACGCCGATGTCGCGCACACCCGCCGCGCGTTGACGAAATCTTTCGCCCTCTTCATTGCTGCGCCCAAATAATTTTACGAGTAATGCGCCGCTGATGTTGAGAGTCTCGTTCATGTGCGCGTTCATTTGCGCGTTGAGGTCCATGCCTTTGCGGGCGATGTCGCGCAGGCGTTCGCCGAGCCTGCGCGCGATGATGTAAAACAACGGCAGGACGAAGATGCTGCCGAGAGTCAATCTCCACTCGAGCGAGAGCATGACGACGAGGATCGCCGCGCCTTCAATCAGGTTGGTGGCGATGCCGACGATGGTGTTGCTGATGGCGTTCTGCGCGCCAATCACATCATTGTTGAGGCGGCTCATCAACTCGCCGACTTTGGTGTTGGTAAAGAAGCGCAGACTCATCCTCTGCAAGCGGACAAAGAGCGCCACGCGCAGGTCATAGATCACGCCTTCGCCGACGGTTGCATTCAATTTCCGCTGGATCACGCTGATTCCGCCGTTCAATAATGGCACGAGTAAAAGGGCAAAAGCGAAAATGGTTAATTGGTTAATGGATTTGTTCGGCAGGATATTGTCGATCAACTGGCGGAAGATCAACGGCGAGACCACGCTCAGAGCCGAACTGAAGAGGATGGTCAGCAACATTCCGCCGATATGCCGCCAATAAGGTTTTGCGTACGTGAGCACGCGCAGTAAAAGTTCTTTTGTTACCCTGGGCTTTTCGTCGCCCGAACGCATTGCTGTGAACCAGCCGTAATGCATAAGTTTTGTAGTCTCCTGGTCGATTGGTCGAGTAGTCTTCTTGTCTGCTGGTCTGCTAGCCATTGAACAATAAGAGGTTGACCAGCCGACTATTTGACTATAAGGCTAGATGACTAATTCCGCAACTGGAGGAATGGAAAAAAAGGGGATTTGCCTGGATTGATATAAGGAATCCCCTTTTTTTCAAAAATCAGTATAGAAGAGAAAAGGCGTGAAGATAATGCGTACCAATCGCCTACGTCGGGGGTTTAAAGAGAAAAACAATGTAACCTGGCTTTATAGAGAAAGGGAAATTACATGAACCAGCTTCCAAGTTCTGACAACTTTTCAGAAAACCCAGTGCCTAACGAAAACAATATCCTTTCCGAACATCAAACAATGGCCGGAAAAGAGGGCCGGGAAGCCCCAAATATATCAAATCAAAGCGATCAGCTTGTGAATGCAGAAAAAGCGAAAAAAATCGATGGGGCGGGAGATAAAGTTAACCAGAGCATTGAGAGTGCTAAAAATGCATATTCGGAACATAAAGGCGCGGTTATTAATCCAAGGGATATCAGCCACTCAAACGAGGGTAAAGAAATGGCAAGCGCTCAATTTGAAGACGCGAATCAGAAAACTTCGCAGTTTGTTAATAGGATCATTGATTTCCTTAAAAAAATGGATGAACTTCGCATGCAAGTTGTGGGGAATATGAAATCGGGAGGCGGCAAAAGAATCCTTCAATCCGCCTTGTTGATTGCCGGTCTCGCAGCCGCAATCCTCGTGCTCAGTTCAGGTTTGCGTATTCCTGAACACAACCTTCCCGATTCTTCCACGGCAGGGAACAATCCGCTGGAATTGGTATTGATCACTCCACCTACCGCCAAGCCTGTGGAAAATCAGTCAGAGAACAATCCACTGGAACTTGTATTGATTACTCCCGGATCCGGAGAAAGTAATCCACTAGAACTTGTATTGATCACCCCATCTACTTTTAATTGTTCCATTCATTTCACAAGCCCGGCTGGCATAGCCAAATTACCAAATTTTGGCCCAATACTTTTTGAGTGGACAGATGTTCCGAGTGCAAACTCTTACATCCTGAAAGTCGCGCCCCCTGCCGAGGCCAGTCTGCCTTGGGGATATGCAGTTCAGGAACATTCAAAAAAGATTTATATGGAAAACTTCCCGATGGGCGGGGAATTTTCGATCTCAATCCATGCACTTTCAAGCAGCGAAAAAATCCTCTGCGCGGCAACCATTCGATATAACAAACAAGAGTATATAGAAAAGAGCAGTGGGGGGCAAAACAATGGGGGACAGAATGATATTGAGCCTGCCAGCACGCCCTGTGTGTCAACTGGAATAGGGTATTTCTGCCCATGATTAGCGCTGTTTCGAAATTTATGCGCGCAGCACGCACAGAGGGAACATAGCCACATTTCGCCCCATGAATTTAGACACTGATGCCACCGACTTGGCACGCATCTTCAGCAACACCTCTGCCGAGCCGATCACCGAAAAGACCGCCCACGATTGGCGGAGTCCGCGCATTTGATGACCAATCCGCACATTATTCATGAGCTGGCTTGCATCACTGAGACAAGACATACTGAACAGTCCGCAGGGAAATATTTAGCAGTGTATGGGTTGGCGGGTGCTATAATATTTTTGGAACGAAACCATGCTCCCGGTTCACCATATCGAAAACTTCCTTAAGTTCACGCCGCCGCATTTGCAAGAGATCGTGTTGGAATTGCGGAACATTATCCTCTCTGTTGCTCCAGATGCAACGGAGGTAGTCCGCTGGGGAGGCTTGAGTTATTATCATGAAGGGCGCGGAGGGATTGTCAGCGCGGGGATTTGCCAGATCGGTCTCGGCAAGGGTCATATTCGTCTCGAGTTCATTCACGGAACATTCCTGCCCGATCCGCACAAACTGTTGCGTGGCTCGCAAAAATACAAACGATTCATAGAAATCGATTCATACGATAATGCGCCCTGGAATGATTTGAAGGAATTGATCACATCTGCTTCGCGTTTCGATCCACAATCCATATAAGTTCAAATAAAAAAACGGGCTGTCTAAAAAAGACAGCCCGTTTTTTTATTTACTTTTTCAAGAATAACTTTATCTGTTCATCGCGGGCGCAGTTCGCAGACGGCGCGCAAGCAGGATCACGATCACAAAAGCGAGCGCCATCACCACCAGCCCGGGCAAACCAAATTCATCTGCGAAACCTGTGCTGGGAAGCGCGGTCGTTGTGACCACAACAGACGTCTGTGCGGCGGCGGCCTGAGTATATGCCGCGCCGATGGTGGCTGTATTGGCGATCGCTGTGCTGTCCAACCCCGCGGCTTTGGGAGCCTGCGGCGTGCCGGCCTCTGTGGCTGTGGCAAGGTTTACGACTGAGGTCGGCACCGGTGTGGATGTTGTGGTGGGCAGGCTGAGCAAACCTTCAAACGTCGCAGTGAGAGCGTCATTGATAAAGGCAGCCGCAGTAGCTGTTGCGTTGGCATTCGCCTGAGCCTGCTGCACGGCGGTAGACCGCCCCCGCAGGTTGAACAGATACACTCCCACAAGGCAGGCAACCGAGATCAGAATGATCCCGCCTAAAATACCAACAGCGATCATGAACGTGCGGTTGTTGTTTGATTCTTCCGGGAGCGGCGCTTCGCCGCCATCATCAAAATTAGGTTCATCGAAAGACATGCAGCACTCTCCTGACTGTTTTTTTATTACAGACTTTAATCATATTCACCATCAACTGCGCAATTATCCCACAACTTCAAGATTAATAAGGGGAGCAATCACTGTCTCGCCGTTCTCGAGCTTTACTTCAGCTGACGGCGCGCGCAAACCGCTTGGGAGGATTGTCATCCCGCGCGGAAGAGAAACGATCGAGCCGATCATTCCCATTGCCGGCGGACGGCGCATCCGCACCTGCAAGCCCGTCGCGAATTCTTCCGCTTCATGCGGGGCGGGCGGGTCGGAAAATATTGGCAACAGAATAACCGCCTCAGGACGCGCGCCGCTATAGCGGTCATAGACTTCCGCGTTCACGGTCACATCGCGTTTGGCATTCGTGCTGAGTAATTTATAAGCGGCGGAATTCATCGGCAAGGCGCCGAAGCCTTCGGTCACCATGATTGGATAACGCATCTCGCGCGCCAACGGGACAAGGGACGGGTACAAACTTGAAAGAATCAGACCCCGCACCGGAAGCTCTGCTGCAGCTTTCAGCGCCTCAGCATCCTTGACCATGCCTGCCAGTAGAATCGAACCGCGCAAACTGACATCCAGACGGCTGGCCGCAAGCACGCCATCAGCGCCTTCGGCAATATTCACCAGCGAACCGGTGTCAATGCGGCCATTGCCCCAAACGCCCTGCACCAAAGCCCCGGCAGTTTGAATGATCGCGCCGCGATTTGGTACGATCTCGACAACTGTGCCGGGCAGGCCTGCGCGCAATTCGATTTTCGGGTCGCCGATTTCGAGCAGGATCTGTCCGCTGCCCACCACGACCACACGACCTTCACGCGGGGCGCGGACACTGCGAGGGAAAAGACCTTTCCCAACCGCAACTTCTGCATTGGCAGGAACACGGTCATCAATTTTAATTTTGATCAGGCGATCCGCAACAGACGAGCTGACCCGCAATATGCGCGCCACATCCAGAAGGACATGTTCGCGCGGCCAATTGACCTCGGCTATGATGTCATTCGGGCTGACTTTTTGGTTAAGGCGCACGACCACTGTGCCGGAAACCGGCAGCAGCCGCTCGCGCACAATGGATGTCAGACCAACGATGTGATTTACAGGCGCTTGCATGGGCTACTCGCCTCCAATCGTCCAGTTCCATTTTTTGATGAGGGCGCGCCGCCGCACCGCATCCGAAGGGAGATCCAACGGGCGACCACGCCCATCGAAGACGACACCAAGCGCGCCACCTCTGACGGAAATCGTACTGCCGCGTCCGGGACCGAATCCTACATCCGCGCCATGCAGGCATTGGATGCTTAACTTGCCAGCCTCGCCGCTTTGTAACGGCAGGGTTTCAAGGCTGCCATACTTTAACTCCACTCGCGCTTCAACTCCATTTTCATAAGTTAACTTTCCGCGCAGGATGAGCGTGCCATATTTGGCAGAGACTACCGGCGAGACGACCGTCCCCACGCTGAGGAACGCGCCCGACTCAAGTACCTGTACCGGCAGGATATTGTTTTGCGAAGCGGCTGCTCCCAACAAGGGAAGCAGATTATTTTGATCGAGGATGACCGTGGTCACGCCGACAGGCTGGAGTGAGTCAAGGAGCAGGAGCAAGCCCTGGCCGGGGCGCGAAGCGTCACTCAGCGCGCCGCCACCAGCGAGGATCGGCTCAAAGAGCGGAGTCAGATTCTGTTTGATGTTCGCAACGTTGCGCGGAAAATCCCGGCGCGCAGATTGCATCGCAAGGAAAAGCGCCTGTCTTGTGACCGCTTGGGATATGGCAAGGTCTTCGCGTGTGGCGGCGATGGCGGCCGGGTACAGTGATTTTTGATAAAGGTAATCGCGCAGAACTCCGCTGGAAATATCGAGCGGCGACCAGCGCAAAATATCTTCAAGAGGTGTGTAATTGAGCAGACCTGCCAGGTTTTCGCCCAGCCCAAATTGAGGATACACACTCAAGGTGGATTTGTCTTTGAAGCCGGCTGAAATTGTCGCGGCGGACGCGCCAATATCCACTGCCAGGATGCCTTTTTTCATTCCATAAACTTTCGCAAGGAAACGCACCATGCGCCCGGTGGCATACGCGGTTGGCAGGATGTGACCGCCAGACCATTGATCGAGCAGTTCCACCCCTTTGATCTGATGCTTGCGAATGCTGACGAGCATGTGCGCGAGTTCGCGCTGCGCGGGTTCAAGGTCTTCTGTTTCAAGCGATGGGCGCACGTTCGGGCTGAGGTGCAGCGATGCCGTCAGCGGACCGAACAAGTCCCGTATTTCATCACCGATCTTTTCATTGCCGGCAAATAAAACAGCAGGGCGTTTTTCTGCGGGCAGTAAAAAGCTGGCAAGCCCCACCGGTTCGAGAAGTTTTTTTATGGAACGCGATGCGCCGCCGTCTGTGCCGCCGGCAATCACGAGCAGGTCTGGGCGCATACGAATGATGCTGTCGATCTGTTGTTCGGGTTTGCGGAGGTCGTTCATGCCAATCGTTTCGACGATCCGCGCATAAGTTGATTCGGCGAGTCGGCGCGCGCTTTCAAGCGAGACATCTTTCAACAACCCCACGATGACCGCGCGGAGAGTCGCCCCGGCAGACATGGTGACGACCAGCCCATCCACGCCCGACCCGTTGGGCTGGCTCGGCGTAATGAGGCTGCCATGCGCGTCGAGCAGTGACCTGCCAAGGAGCGCCTGCAAATTCCTGATCGCCTGACGCGCGCCTTCGCTCACATCCTTGTAGGGCGCTTCAGCCGTCGAAGGCGCGATGCCGGAAGCAATGAAGCGGTATTCGCTTTCGACCACATCAAAGAGGACTGCGCGCGTATTTGCCGCGCCGACATCCACAGCAAGCAGAGAGTTTCCGTCAACCAATGATGAAGGCATAATTACAGAAAGTTCCCGATGAAATTAATAAGCGACATGATGCGTTCGATGAAGGCGGTCAACGCGGCGGCATAAACCCCCGCGAAGACCGCGCCCAATGTTATGCCGATGAAAATGCGCCCGACCCATGCGGATATTTCGATCAAGCCCATACGGCGCAGAGAGCCGTCGGCTTTGGGGCGCGCGCCAAAATGGAAATAGGTGAGGGTGAAGATCGCGCCGGCGAGAATAATCGAGCCGTTGAACAACGACTCAACCGGGCTGATGTTGCGCGCATTTGCCGCAAACAAGTCAAATGGTTCGATGCTCCCCATCACCTGCGGAACGAGAGTCCCTGCCGCCGCGCCAAAGATCGTCACTG
>Ga0172368_10008053_pt1 | contig 10824 bp, 7 predicted proteins | sample Lak11m_FD_114540 | JGI IMG/M metagenome (GOLD analysis project Ga0172368, IMG submission 114540) | Freshwater microbial communities from Kabuno Bay, South-Kivu, Congo - kab_022012_11m | ecosystem: Environmental > Aquatic > Freshwater > Lake | place: Democratic Republic of the Congo: South-Kivu...
CAGGGAAGTGCCTGGCGGCATTTTGCTGATGCCGCCTGTGCCGGTCACGGCCTTATACAATGTGCTGTTCGCAGCATCATTCGGTATCACTATCGGGCTTCCAAGATACGTGCTCGCCATAATGGTGCTATAGCTTGTCAGGTCTACTCCCGCCGTGGGATGGCACGAATTGCAGTATGTATTGAAGATAGGCTGAATTGTCGTTGAGTAGCTGACCGCACCACCAGGGGCAGGAGTTGGCGTAGGGGTTGCTACAGATGTGTTCAGAGCTCCCTGGTTTATCCAATCTGCAATGGACTGGATCTGCGCTGCTGTCAGGGAAGCACCAGGCGGCATTTTGCTTACACCGGTGCCGGTCACGGCCTTATACAATGTGCTGTTCGCAGCATCATTCGGTATCACTATCGGGTTTCCCAGATACATGCTCGCCATAATGGTGCCATAGCTTGTCAGGTCTACTCCCGCTGTTGGATGGCATGAGTTGCAATATGTATTGAAGATAGGCTGAATTGTCGTTGAGTAGCTGACCGCACCACCAGGGGCAGGAGTTGGCGTAGGAGTTGCTACAGATGTGTTCAGAGCTCCCTGGTTTATCCAATCTGCAATGGACTGGATCTGCGCTGCTGTCAGGGAAGTGCCTGGCGGCATTTTGCTTACACCGGTGCCGGTCACGGCCTTATACAATGTGCTGTTCGCAGCATCATTCGGTATCACGATCGGGTTTCCCAGATACATGCTCGCCATAATGGTGCCATAGCTTGTCAGGTCTACTCCCGCCGTGGGATGGCACGAATTGCAATATGTATTGAAGATAGGCTGAATTGTCGTTGAGTAGCTGACATTGCCCCCGGGGGCAGGTGTCGTCGTAGGTGTTTGCAGGAGAGTTCCATGGCAGTTATAGCAGGAGGCATCTTCTTTATTCACGCTGCTATGATTGAAATATGAAGGATTGCCCTGGTTCGCACCGTAAGTTGGATTGCCTGTGTTTTCAGGAGGCACTGATTTATTAGCATCTATGAATGCAGAAACCATTTCCGAATAATTCGATGCCCCCTGCCAGTGACACTGCTGGCACCAGGTTCCTCCCGTAACCGGCTGGCCGATCATGTTCCCTCCGCTGAACCGGGAAGGCAGGCCAAGAGCTGAGGAACTGTGAAAAGTCTCTCCATGACAGTATTTGCACATCGTTACCTGGGAGACCCAATATGGAGCGGTTGGATTCCACTTGCTGCCATTTAGCGGATCGCTGCTATGACTTACGGGATTTGGCAGTTGCGGCGCACTTCCAGGAAAAGCGCCGGCCATAGGTTGTGCCTGTAAAGTTCCCAGGAAAGAAGAATTCTGGTGGCAGTTCGTGCAATCGCCTCTATATGTTTGGTTATTGCCATTGTCATAAGTGGCATCCTGTGTGAAGAACTTTATAATGTGAGCGTCCTGGGAATGGCAAACTGTACAGCTGACGGCACTGTCATGACGGTCTAATGACGTGTGGCATATTGTGCATTGCTGATATTCCGTGTATGTATTAGAGGTTGTAATATCATTGTCAGGCTTTGTGATATTATGACCGTTATTGTGGCAGATTATGCAGGGTATGTTCTGGCCGGGATCATGCGCCAATATGTCCGGATTTGCCAGCGGCTGGTATGAGTATCCGCTCGAATTTGTCTGAGAGAATGTTTTCACCGTGAGGTTATTGTTCCTTTCAGGATGGCAATCATAGCATTGTTTGATCGGCATTGTGCCGCTTCCAAACGTCGCATGGCAGTCTGTGCATCCAGCCTTGCCATTGTGGATCCCTGCGGGATACTGGGGGGTCGCGGTAACCCTGCTGTCATGGGTACGATTCATTCCATCAAAACCGCGGTGACAGGTAAGGCATTCTCCTGAACCCGCCTCGCCGTGTCCGCTATGGTAATTATCCCATGCATGCAAATAAGGAGAGTTCTGGATGCTTCCTGATGCCCACCTATTTGCTAACTGGGAATCTTCCCCAGCCGCTGTCCAGTATTGTGACCTGTGACAGCCGCTCCCGCTTGAACCGCATCCCCATTCATCGTAACTAAAATTGGCATCGCCGGATATCGGATTGTTATCCACGGTCGCATTGACGTTTAATGTATATACCCCTTCACTTTCACTGCCATTATACCTTAACCACCTGTCCATATCCTGATTAAATTCTACGATGCCGAAGTTATTAGTGGTATTGGTTTGCGTAAGTGCGCTGCTGCCATTTGGAAATAAAAGGGTGCTTGTCACTGATACGTTCTGCGCGGCCCTGCCGGAAGAATTCATCAAAAGCGCATACCACCGAATGGTGGTGCTCTCGCCTGACCACTGGTCGCCCTGATCTGTGATCCCGTATGGAACATAGCCCCCGTCCCAGCCTCCCGGATCGTCCAGGATAACCTGTCTGTTCGTGACCACTCTTATTGATTGTGCCAAAACGGGAGCGATAGTTGATAGCGATATATTTGCATTGATAAAATCCCCGCCATTAACGACAACAGTGGCTGAAACGGGCGCATAGCCTCCGAAAGTTGCCGTTAAAATGGTTGTCCCGTTTGATATCATGAAGCTGTAAAAGCCTGAAGGGTCAGTGGTCGTGGAAAGGCCTGTGCTGGTCCGGACATTGACCCCTCTCATGGGAATCCCGTTTGATTGACTGGTTATATAACCCGATAAAATGTATCCAGGTGCCGGGGTCATCAGGATATTAGTATTGTTGACATCGCTGCCGTTAACTGTTATTATGGATGAGTTGCCATCGTATCCTGCTGCGGTGGCCATTATAACATAAGTTCCATTGCTGACTGAAAAGCTGTAAAAACCCTGTATATCCGTGGTGTTCGTGAGGTTTGTGTTCGCGGTAACTGTCGCCCCTGTTATTGCGGTGTTGTCTGATTGGTTTGTCACGTACCCTGATATTAAATATGTGGGATTGGTATTAATTACAACCACAGAAATATCCTTGAAATCCGTTTCCCACGGGAAATTCCGGGAAGAGTACACTCTTAAGGTATAATTTCCGGATATTAATGGAGCCGTCAAACTGGATGATGTTGTGCCGGAAGGATTATTAATGCCACTGCTTGGAATCCGGGGGACAGGATTAAATAATGTGTTATCTCTCGTGATCCCTATATTGGAAAAGGTAGTTGGCCAGTTTATTTCGGTAGTTGTCCCGCCTGTAGCATCTCCTCCAGTCCAGGTTATCCCTATAGAAAAAACCTGGCCCGGATTTACTGTTATCATAGATATATTAGTGGTTATATTGATCATTGCCGGAGGATAAGCATGACAGCCATTGCATGCATTGGTCTGCCCGGGTCTTGCGGAAACTTCCGCGGTCACCGACAGGGCAATTATAAGGCTGAATGCGATTATGAGAGGTAACGATCGTTTTTTATTTATTTTCATTTTTTTTATCTATTTGTGGTGAAGTCATATCCTGCTGTTATTGAAATAACCACCCTGCATCGTCTGGAAATATTCTCCGTAATCCCGATTGGAAAAAAATCATATCTATATTTCTTTATTCCTGGAGTTTCCATAGCTTTAATTCGTTTAGGTTTAATTATTGTTGTACTTGTTATTAAACTAATCTCCCGTATAAAAGATAGAAAGTTAAGATAGATAAAATATATAAGACCAAAATAGAATACGGATTAAACTTTGTTTTTGATGCAAATGAATAATAATATACCTGACGGGAAAAAAAGAACTGTTCCGGGGAACACAAATGAACTTTTTTTTGGGGTAATAATAGCTATTATTATCTTGATCCTGGTTGCAGCGGTCCTGATTACTCAAATAGCTTCCGGATTCAGGCAAGGGGAGGGATTGACAGGCGATAATATTTTCAGGGGAGTAATTTTAGTGGCCTCCGCTTATGCAATATTTTCATGTGTAAAGGCAATAATCTCAATAAATAATTTTAAGAGATCTGATACTTCCGCGGTCCAGGGATCATTCAACGACTTTGTAACATATGCCTCCCCTCTGGTACAGGAGGTAATCATTGCAAGGATGGTAAATGAGAAACTGATCGAACGGCTTGATACAATGCAGGGGTCAATAAAATATGGAGCAGCAAAAAAAGCTTTTGACCAGGAGAGTCTGAATTGGGGAGAATTCCTGATGCAGGTCGGGCTTCTGGGCTCCGCAAGTGTGGGTCTCTTTGTATTTTTGGATCAGCACCCGTTTAACCTGGTCCCTTATTCTTTAATGCTGCTTGCGGTCGCATGGTATGTCATCATAGCCAATTTCTTTAACGCGTGGGAGGATACGCGGTCCTATTATATCGTCGCAATCTTTATGCTGACAGTCCCTTCTCTTTCCATCGCCTTAAGGGCGGTCTTTGAGTACAACCAGGCTTTATATTACACGTTCGTTGCTTTATTGATTTACGTCTATGCCCTTTACAGCTATATTAAATACATAAAGACAGGGCTACTGCCGAAATCGATTCAGACTATTTTGGATAAAGCAACAAATCAGGTAGCAAAAGAAGCGTCTAAAAAAGAAGAAAAGACGATCCTGGAAAAAGGATCACGTTCTCTACTCTATAAAGCCATATCCGGCATAAGGGCAAAGCCGGTGGTTCCTGAATTAAAAGGACCAGGAACTGGCATCGATAAAAATATAGCTGGAAAGACAAAGTTATTCAACAGGATAATACCATATAAATTCTTCTCACGATTTAAATCCATTACTGCGACTGCAATTTTATATAATTTTGGCAAAATAGCGTTGGTCGCCGGGCTGGCATTAGTTATGTCAGGAATCATCGGCTTTTTCATGAATATTCCAGTTTTTAACCAGGAGAATTATTTTGAATTCGCCAGTGTTGGCCTGATAATGCTGGTTCTGGGAGTCTCATTATTGGTCAGGAAACATATTCCACCTTCAAGAAATACCATTATTATATATTTGCTTGGGATATTCATGAGTGGCGCAGGCGTGTTGCTTTTCCAGATTCTCACTTTGGAGGAGTTCAAATCCGATTTAAGTCTGGTGTTGTTGCTTTATTCAGGGGGTTTAGGTCTCCTTATTATCAATATTTTATTGGCCAGGAGAAAACGGGAATTAAAGCAGGCTGACTGAAGTGTGGATAGAACTAATTGTAGCGTTTATCGTCTGGACGCTAATAGTTATTGTATTGAAAAAAAGAGGGATCCTCGGGCGGTTTGGTGTAAGAAGCTATGGGCCGGTCATTTTGTGCCCTATTTTTCGAAATATACCTGCTCCTAAAAAAGTTCGTTTTGGCAGGCTTTCAATAATATTTTTTGCACTAACTATGGCATTTTATTTACTGCTCATCTTCGGTGGAAGCTATATTTTTCCGTTACCGTCTGCACCGTTCCATCATGTAACTAAGATTACCCCGGTGCGTGACCTCTTTCTCATTCCCAGTCTTAATGAATTCATACCACTGTGGTTTGGCTGGATAGGTCTTCTGGTAGCTTTTTTCGTTCATGAGTTCGGGCATGCTTTCGCCAGCGAAGGAAAAACGAAAGCCCTGGGTATAGTTCTGGCGCCGGTTCCGGTAGGGGCCTTTGTTGACGTAGATGAGGAAACCGATGAAGATAGATCCAGGTTCAACCGTGCAAAACTCATCTCGGCAGGCGTGGTAGCTAATCTGTTGGTAGCTTTTCTTACTTTTTTCATTTTTTTTGGTCCCGTGCTTGGCGGACTTGAAGTTACCGGAAAAGTCGGCGTCGATTACGTTGTTCCCGGCTCCCAGGCAGAAAAGGCCGGGATCGTGAACGGGATGATAGTAACAAGAATAGATGACATGACCCTGGACAATTCAAGCCAATTGCTGGGATATGCAAAAAATGTCTCGAATATTAATCTGACCGTAGTGAATGATGGAAAAATAGAAAACAAGCGGCTGACCACAGGCAAGGAAAAGGGAATACTCATCGTGGATACCATCCCCCCTTATCCTGCAAGATATGCCGGGTTAAAAAGGGGTATGAGAATAACAAGGATAGAAAACAATAGCGTGGATACTCTTTCCCAATTCATGGACTACATGGATACCACGCACCCCGGACAAATGATCTCCATCGGGATCAGGAACAATGGAACGGATAGTAATATAACCCTTGTTCTTGCAAACCCGCCAGAAAATATGAGTAAAGGCTGGCTTGGAATTGTAGTTTCTGAAGATATCCTTGGTTTTAGCGCTCTTGAAGTCGATGGAAATAATTTCCTGGATACTTTTAGAAATATTGTCTTCAAACCTGGAGGTATTAAATACCTTTTAATTGCACCTATGGCAGGTTTAATTGATCTTCCAGGTTTTTCGGGCTTTAACGGCATACTAAAGAACCTGTTCCAGCCGGCGGGAATATTAAACTTCGCAGGCGGCTGGTATTTATCCTTAGCTGACATTTTATTCTGGATAGGCTGGATGAATATCCAATTGGCGCTTTTCAACAGCCTGCCGATCTACAAGCTTGATGGCGGACTATTCCTGAAAGAGGCCCTGGATTATTTCTGTGGGAAATGGGGTTTGGATAAAAATATTTCATTAACAATTGTGAAATTCATTACAATAGTTGTGATAGGATACCTGGTTTATATGATTATATAGAGTTCTCCCGGACGCGTCTATCTATAAAATCCCCGGCCTCGATCAATATCAGAAGAATGAACGCATATATAAATAACATTTGACTCAATGCCGGAGGATTGGCACTGAGAGACATCAAGTTAAAATATATCCCTATCAATCCCAGAGATGTCAAAGCGATCAGGGTCATGTTCACGGTCCAGTATGCGCTAACATTGGATTTGCCCTGTATCCTGTGTATTAAAAGAAGCAATATGAAAGTAAATGACAACTTAACCAGTACGACTCCTTCCAAACCGTCATTTATAAAAAGGTATCTTATGATCGGGTTAGTTTCAATAAAGGGGCCGCGCGAATTCATAATGTATCCACCCGTAACCGCATCGCCTAATCCAAAAGACAAGAATGCAAACAGATACAACAGACGCTGCAGGGTAATATTATTTTTTACAGAGTAAAATATTATCTTTAGTATCGTTTTCATTCAAATAATATAATGTCCACACGGTTTAAATAGCTTTGTCAAATATTATGATGATGATAATATGATTCACCCACATCCAGGTTTCCGGACGGGATGATTTCATGGATATCGTATCTTTGGCGCAGAAAAGTTGTCGTGCATATAGGGTGATGGCCATGTTATGTTGGCATTGACCTTAACATAGGTATGGCAACCCATACAGGTAAAGTAATCAGCGGTTACGTTGGAGCCATGAATCGCATATTGATACCCGCTGCTGTAATTTCCCATCTCCCTGAACCAGTTAGAATGGACATTATTGTTAGATAGGTTGTATCCTGTCATCACGGTCGGATAAAATTCCTGGCCGTATCCGATACCGCTTGAGTTCCCGTGGCATTTAATATCGGTACAGCCTGTTATAGTTACCCCGGTATGGGTTGAAGCAGAATGGATATCTGCGCTATGGCAGAAAAGACAGGACTCTTCGATTTGAATTCCAGGCTTATCATTCCTATTCAGGTTCACCGTAGCATACTTCATGACCCCGCTTCTGTTGTCTATCCACCAGCCGGAACTATAGTAAATATAGGTGGTACTGTCGCCCGGATTGCCTGAATCCCACTGCGAAGTGTCCGGGGTAGTGTAAATTCTCCCTTCGGAGGCATTATAATGATAGCCATACTTTATGAAAGTGGTGTAGTTAGTGTTGTTTGCCGCCTGAAGATGGCTGTTCAAGACGATTGTTGATAAATCCGTGAGGTCTAATTCCCTGGCGATATAGTCGTGGCAGGTTAAACAGTCCAGTCCTTCTACACTTCCGGATTCCATGGTGTGGCTGCCGGCGTAGGATGCCAGGAATGCTGGCAGAAAGTAAACTACAACTGCAAATAAAAGTATAAAGGGCAGGATCCTGACCAGTCGCATTCATCCTCCTATTATTAATAACAATATTATCAGTATCAACACGGGAGCAACGGTCCTTAGCGTTGAAAGGAAGTTGACCATGAAATTGTACGTCGGGTCCTGGCTCAGAGCTACATTCCTGGTTGGCATCAGGTAAATTCCCAGAGACGGTATAACAACTGCTTTTTTGTTCATGCTTATTACTTTTCCCTTAACAATGTCTTTCGTGACTGTCCAGCCATCTTCCGAATTCCAGTTATCGCCTTTGGTCTTCCAGGCGTTATCAGAGATTTTTCTTACAACTCTATGGATATAGGTTCCGGTGTATCCCGGAGGCTGGATTTCAATTATGTCCCCGACGCTGATATTCGTGGTAAGTTCCTCGGCAATTACGAGGTCGCCCCGGTTGATATACGGGCGCATGGATTCGGAAGTAACAAGGGCTAAATGGACGGACTGGGTAGCCACCAGGATGAAGGCCATTATGAGCGTGCCCACAAAAAGATAATCCTTCAACCGGGTCTGACCATGTTGATAATAGTCTTTCATGAGCCTGGAAGCTTCTGACTCAAGCTTGCTTTTAGGGTTTGATTTTTGAGTCAGGACTGCGATGGAAATGCATAATGCAAATATTTCTTTCCTGTACCTGTAGAGCAAAAAAGGGATTAATGCAAGGAGAAAAGATACAATTATGACATCATGGGGGATGTCTTTTATCACATCGATAATAGATGCGTAATGCTGTAATTGAGCTTCTTCAACCATGATCAGATCACGCTAAATGCAAGCCCTATGATATCTTCTATTTCTGAGGATATTCCATCAACCAGTCCTTTTATCACCCTGACAGGCATGATATCTTCCTCGACGTAACCCGCTGCCATGATCTTTTCCCCGAAACCCGCATTTGACGCCTTTTGCGCAACCCCACTCCCATGGCAGATCGGGCATGCTTTTTCAATTTTTGCGGCATGTATATCGTGAACTCTTGAACCATTTACCTGGTGGCAGTATTTACATTCCTTGCTTGCTGGTTTTGCGAATGAATCCTCGATATTCTGGGAAGGTACTTTTACGATGTTTGAGGTGTAGCCTTTAGGGGAATGGCAGTAAACGCAACTTAAATTAAAATCCTGGTGGACTATGTGTATATCGTCCGTGCCTTTTGCGTGGCATTTCATGCAGACGGAATTTTGCAGGTGCAGGGAATAGCGCTGCCGGAAGAACCATGGGGTATCATCTTCCCCGGAAACTGCATTGGGATTGGATAGGTGGCAGGCATTCGTACAATCTATCAGCCTGACATTTTCAGGCGCCCCAAGATTATTATGGCAGTATTTGCAATAAATATCACCCGGATGCTGGGCTGACACAGGTCCGGCTAAACCGGATATGAACAGTATCCAGAGCAAAACCATCAGGTTCTTCATACTTTCAATATCTTAGTATCATTATTAGCCACGGATGAGAATAATTTAAAGATAGCGATATTCATAAAAATAAAAAAAAGCCCCTCATGAAGGGGCATTCTCAATTTTATATTCAGTTTATTTATTCCATGTGTTCCCTTGACCTACATCACTCGACCACACACTTGTCGGGTCTTTGATCATGGTTATACTGGTGCTGTTAAGCGACGCATTACTAACATTTGCGCCGAATGCATCAGTACCATTGTTATTTGCAGTGTGGTTGATGTCAAGATTCTTAACCCATGCGCCGGTGTTGTCCTTGTAGTCGGTGAGGGTAGCGGCAGTCTTGTCCATAGTCACATCATACCCGGCAGGTCTCGTGATGCTGAGCTTCATGCCTACATGCGTGTGGCATCCAAGACAGGTATAGTAATCTGCGCTTATGTTAGTCAGGTTTGATGTCCCATTGCCATCAGCAGAAACATATGCACTGTTCTGGCTCTTCATGCCATAGTAGAAGTTGCTGTGTGCTTCCTGTTTTCTTGAAAGCTGGTAACCTGCACCCAGATGAGAATTACTCCCTATGAAGTAATCAACTGCTTTCCCAGGAACAACACTGTTGCCGTGACATGCATCGTTGGTACATCCCACAACGGTCATGCTTGTGTGTGTACCGGAGACTCCGAATAGTCCTGCCATGTGGCAAAGTTTGCATACTTCACCATCTTCAATACCATTTATTCCATTTGCATCGAGAATCGTGTCACTTACTTTAGTGAAGGATCCGGCGAGCGTGGTAGTCGAATAAGTTCTGTAGAACTCCCTGTAGTCACCTTTACTGGATGTGTATTGGTGATTTGTCCAGGTGGCTGTAGCACTGTATGTGCCGGTGTATGCTCCAAGGGAATCATTGGTGACTATGTAGAGCGTACCTGTAGTTGTGCCATTATCAACCTGGGTTAAACCTTTCTTGATATAGGTAGCTCCAATATAAGTTGCGGTGGCATTACTAAAAGTCACGAGTGTACTATTATATGAACTCGGTTCTCCTGATTTCATATATCCTATATAGCCGAGATTAGCCGCTGCATCTTTATGAACGCTCAATACATCACTTGAACGAGTGGTTGCGTTCAGTTCAGTCGCTATGTACTGGTGACATTTGATACAGTCTAACGCCAATTCGTTAGTAGGTGGGTTTTCCATTGTGTGCGAGCCTGCGAATGTAGCTAACACGCTTGGAAATGCGAAAAGTCCTGTAGCGGCAATTGCTACAAGGAATAATGACATTTTTGCTTTCATTTTATCCTCCTATTCAGTTTGTTTTTCTATCCTACATGACTTTCGGACAAACTCAATTTTACAACTGATTAAATTAGACAACATTTAAGTATAAGTAGAAATATATAATCGGTTTAATGACTGAAAAAAATCGTATTGAAAAAATAATTCACATA
>Ga0172368_10008055_pt1 | contig 10823 bp, 4 predicted proteins | sample Lak11m_FD_114540 | JGI IMG/M metagenome (GOLD analysis project Ga0172368, IMG submission 114540) | Freshwater microbial communities from Kabuno Bay, South-Kivu, Congo - kab_022012_11m | ecosystem: Environmental > Aquatic > Freshwater > Lake | place: Democratic Republic of the Congo: South-Kivu...
AGCCCCATCGCTTCGCAAGTCTCTGGTCTGTCACTCAAGGGCGCCGTCCTATTCTCCAATCTCAATGGCCAGCCACGCGGCGTGGTCCTGCCTGACAAGAACAACTGGGCCCCGCGCATTGGCGCCGCCTATCGGATCGGCGACAAGTGGGTGATCCGCGGTGGCTATGGCCTCTATTACCTCGGCCAAAGCGCCCGCGGCCCCAACAACGGCTACAGCCAGCGCACCAACGCCGTGGTCTCGACCGACGGCAACCAGACGCCGGCTGTCAGTACCGCCAACGCATTTGCCCTGCAACCCGGCGGGCAACTGCTAGCCGCCGTCGGCAACTCCAAGGGAGCCGCCAGTTTCCTCGGCGAGTCCATCGCCCCCAACTACCAGAACCGCCCCATCCCCTTCTCGCACCAGTACTCCTTCGACATCCAGCGCGAGATGCCGGGCGGCATCCTGATTGAAGCCGGATATGTCGGCAACCTGACGCGCAAGCTCCCCATGAGCCTCGGCGCGAACTGGGTGCCCATTTCCGAACTCGGCAAGCGCACCTCGACGGGCGCGATCGACACCGCTTACTACACCGGCAAGATCGCCAACCCGATGGCCGGCCTCATCCCCAACAACGCGACTCTGAATGCCACCACGATCCCCCGCCAGAACCTGATGTACGCCTTCCCGCAATTCTCGGGAATGACTTTTGCGAACGTCCCGATCGGCAAGCAGCGCTACGACAGCTTCCAGTTGAAGTTCAGCAAGCGTTTCGCTCAGGGTGTCACTTTCCTCGGCAGCTACACCATCGCCAAGACTCTGGAACAGGTGGCCGTTCAGAACGCTCAGTTCTTCAACCTGGCCGACCCCGAGTCGACCCAGTTGATGAAACAGCCCGCCGCGAACATCGACATCCCGCAGAAGTTCAACTTCACCGCCGTGGTGGAACTCCCCTTCGGCAAGGGGCGGCATTTCGGCGCCGACATGCCTAAGGCGCTCGACTTCGCCGTTGGCGGATGGGGCCTCGACATGAACATTACCTATATGTCGGGCGCCGCCATCAACTATCCGAACGCCGCGCAGGTCACCTCGGGCAGCGCGAAGATCGACAGCCCAACGATTCCGAAGTGGTTCAACACCGATCTGTGGATCAATCCGGCCACCGGCTCTCGCGTCAAGGCTCAGGAAGCCTACACTCTCAGGACCTTCCCGCTGCGCTTTAGCGACGTCCGCCTGCCCGGCTATCAGAACTGGGATCTTGGCCTGTCCAAGACTTTCCCGATCCACGAACAGATCAACGCGCAGTTCAAGTTCGAGGCAGTCAATGCGATGAACCATCCGTGGTTCACCGGCATCGCCAGCGTCGACGTGACAAACGCATCGTTCGGGCGGCTGAACCCATCACAGAATAACCTGCCGCGGTTCCTGAAACTCGGCCTCATTCTGAAGTGGTAGCACGCACATTGTAGCAATTGGGGGCGCCTTCGCCAGCGGCGGGGGCGCCTCTTCCATTTCGTGGCAACGCTGCGGCGAGACGAAACGGGCCCAAGATTCAACGCAGCCCGGAAACAAGCCGCCCCGGCGCATATCGAACATCGAAACAGGCCGGCCGGGCCGCCGCGCTGACGCGCGATAAACTATTGGTTAGACTGGGGGCGAGTCCGATAGCGGCCTGTCAGCACTACTACCATGTCCACCGAACCCGAACAGCGCATCAGCATCAACAGTTGGCTCGAGGAAGAGCTTTATCAGCAGTATGTAAATAACCGCTCCAGAGTTGACGAGAGCTGGAAGCAGGTCTTCGATTCCGAGGCAGGGCAGGCTGCAAAGTCCGGGCCGGCGGCCGAAGTGCAGGAGGCTGAAAACGCGGTGGCGCAGCCAGCAGCGCCGCCTCCAAAAGTCCCAGCGGCAGCGATCGCGTTGAGTCCGGCCGAATCGCTGATGCCGCTCAAGGGCGCGCCGCTGCGCATCGCCGAGAACATGAACCTGTCGCTGGCGGTGCCCACGGCCACGTCGCAAAGGACCATCCCTGTGAAGGTGATCGACGAAAACCGGCGGCTCCTGAACCAGTGGCGCGAGTTGCACGGCAAGTCCAAGATCAGCTATACGCACCTGATCTCATGGGCCATCGTGCGCGCGACGGCGTCGATGCCGGGGATGAACGACGCTTACGCCGAAGTGGATGGACAGCCGCACAGAATCATCCGCCCGGAGATCAATATCGGCATTGCGGTGGATGTGGCGGGGCGCGACGGGAGACGGTCGTTGCTCGTGCCGTGCATCAAGGATGCGGGCAAGATGGGGTTCTTTGAGTTCCTCAACGCATTTGAGGACCTGGTGGTGAGGGCGCGAACGGGGAAACTGGCGGTGGAGGACTTCCAGGGGACGACGATCTCGCTGACGAATCCGGGCACTGTGGGCACGAAGGGGTCGGTGCCGAGGCTGATGCCAGGTCAAGGGGCGATCGTCGCGACTGGATCAATCGACTTTCCAGCGGAGTTCCAGGGCGTGAGCGAGGAGACGCGCGCGCTGCTGGGCATCTGCAAGGTGATGACGCTGACCTGCACGTATGACCACCGGATCATCCAAGGCGCAGAGTCAGGCATGTTCCTCGGCAAGGTGCAATCACTGCTGGAAGGCGCGGAGAGCTTTTACGACGACATCTTCACGGCGACGGGGATGCCATACCAGCCGGTGCGCTGGCAGGCCGACCGGCGGTCGTCGCTGCCCGGATTCCGCGACGAAAAGCGGATGGAAGAGATCTCGAAACAGGCTGCGGTGCTGCAGTTGATCAACGCTTACCGGGTGCGGGGCCACCTGATCGCCGACCTGAATCCGCTGGGCGTGTCGCCGGGCTACCATCCCGAACTGGATCCGTCGACCTACGGGCTGACCATCTGGGACTTGGAGCGCGACTTCATCACCGGCAATCTGGCGCAGATGGGCACAGCCCGGTCAGTGGCGACGTTACGCGAGATCCTGGAGACGCTGCGTAGCACTTACTGCGGGCGTTTGGGCTGCGAGTCCATGCACATCCAGCATCCGGAGGAAAAGCGCTGGCTCCAGGAGCGCATGGAGCCGGAAGCGAATTCCTGGACGCTAGAGCCCGAATTAAGGCGGCGGGCGCTTCTGCGGCTGATCGAAGCCGAAGCGTTTGAGAACTTTCTGCACACACGGTTTGTGGGGCAGAAAAGGTTCTCGCTTGAAGGCGGCGAATCCGCGATGGTCATCCTGGACGAATTGCTGGAGCGGGCCGCGGCGGCCGGCGTCAGGGAGGCCGTCATCGGCATGGCGCACAGGGGGCGGCTGACCGTGCTGGCGAACCTGCTGTCGAAGTCGATGGCGCAGATCTTTGGCGAATTCGAGGGCAACGTGGACCCGGAGATGGCGCAAGGATCGGGCGACGTGAAATATCACCTCGGCGCGTCGGGCATTCAGCGGACGGCAGCGGGCAGAGAGATCAAGGTTTCGCTGTCGCCGAATCCGTCGCATCTGGAGGCCGTCGATCCCGTGGTGGAGGGAATTGTACGCGCGAAACAGGCGCGCATGGGCGACGCCAAACGGCAGAAGGTGCTGCCGGTCCTGGTGCACGGCGACGCGGCTTTCGCCGGCCAGGGCGTGGTAGCCGAGACGCTGCAGTTATCGCAGTTGAAGGGTTACACAACGGGCGGAACCATCCATCTGATCATCAACAATCAATTGGGATTTACGTCGACTCCGGAGGAGTCGCGTTCGTCGACATACTGCACCGACGTTGCGCGAACGGTTCAGGCGCCGATCTTTCATGTGAACGGCGACGATCCTGACGCGTGCGTGCGGGCCATCCAGGTGGCCTTCGACTTCCGGATGCTCTTCAGCAAGGATGTCGTGATTGACATGATCTGCTACCGCAAGTACGGGCACAACGAAGGAGATGACCCGTCTTATACGCAGCCATTGATGTACAAGAAGATCAAGAACCATCCGTCGGTGACGACGCTCTATGCAGGCCGTCTGACCCGCGAGGGCGTGATCAACAAGGAGCTGATTGAGCGCGTCCGCAAGTCGATTCAGGAGCGGATGAACCAGGCGCACGAAGAGGCGGTGGCGAAGGGCGAAAAGTGGGACTTGCAGGAGGTGACCGAGATCGTCGAGGAAGAGCTTCCGCAATCCTGCCCCCGAACTTCAATCGACGAGACGACGGTGGAGAAGGTCGTCGACGGTCTCACGCAATTCCCCAGTGAGTTCCGTTTGCATCCGAAGCTGAGGTCCGTTGTCGACAAGCGCAAAGAATTCCTCAAGGACGGAAAAGCGGATTGGGCGCTGGGTGAAGCGCTGGCCTTTGGATCGCTGCTGCTGGAAGGGACGCCGGTGCGGTTGTCCGGGCAGGATAGCGGACGAGGGACGTTTTCTCACCGCCACCTCGAGTACTTCGACTACGAGACAGGCGTCGCGTATGTGCCCATCACGCACCTGGATCCGAAACAGGCCGGGTTTGAAGTCTATGACAGCTCGCTGAGCGAATACGGAGTGATGGGCTTTGAGTTCGGCTATTCGCTTGGCGATCCGCTGGCGCTGACTCTTTGGGAGGCCCAGTTCGGCGATTTCGTCAATGGCGCCCAGATCATGATCGACCAGTTTGTCTCGTCATGCGAGGCCAAGTGGGGCCAGCCTTCAGGTCTAACGCTGTTGCTGCCGCACGGGTTTGAAGGCCAAGGGCCGGAGCATTCCTCGGGGCGCATCGAACGGTTCCTGCAACTCTGCGCCGAGGACAACCTTCAAGTCGCCAACGTCACGACGCCGGCCCAGTACTTCCACCTGCTGCGCCGCCAGATGTACGGCGGCCGGGACAGGAGGGGGATGCGGAAACCGCTGGTGGTGTTCACGCCGAAGAGCCTTCTTCGCCACCCCAAGGCTGTGTCCGTGATGCGCGACTTCACGCATGGCGGTTTCGTTCCGGTATTGAGCGACGCCAGCGACGCCGCTCCCGACCGCGTCTCGCGAATCCTGCTCTGTTCAGGAAAGGTCTATTACGACCTCATCGCCGCCCGCGATACGCGCCAGGCAACGACTTCGGCAATCATTCGCCTGGAACAGATCTATCCGTGGCCGGCGGGCGAGATCGACACGATGCTGTTCCGCTATCCGTCCACTGCCGACGTTGTCTGGGTGCAGGAGGAGCCCCGCAACCAGGGGGCCTGGATGTTCGTCCGCGACCGATTACAGCCGATGCTGGACTCAACGAGACGGACGCTGCTCTATGCCGGGCGGCCGGAAGCGGCGAGTCCCGCGGCCGGTTCCTACAAACGGCACACCCAGGAAGTCTCGGCGCTGATCGACGACGCTTTCACGTCGGGCACGGTCCGTACCCGCCGCTACCGGGTGGTGGCGAGGGAGCCGATCCAGCACGAGTGATCCGCGAAGATGTCTTTCGAGATTCCCCACCCGCGGGCACAAAAAAAACCTGCGGGGAGGACGTGCCGAAGCTCGCTGTCCCCGCAGGGTGTTCAGAGGAATCGAGAAACCGAGGCGGGCGGTCTACGCCCTGGTTCTTTGGCGGATCAGCGGCCCTCGCCGGAAATGGCGCCGCGAACGGCATAGCGCGGCAGGTTCCGCGCGTTGGAGCACGTCCTGAGCCGCCGGGCGAGATCGGCTGTAATCCATTCGATCCGTTCGATGGAAAGGCCGAGGGACTCGGCGATCCCGGCGTTCGGCGTACCGGCTTCCATGGACGACCAAATGAAGTCAAGGGTGGAAAACGGCAGACGGAAGTAGAATTCTTCCTGGGTGCAGGGTGCGCTGTAGGTGTCGGTGGTGGGCGGCCGGAGACAGATCTCGCTGGGGACGCCGAGGTACTCCGCCAGTGCATACACTTGGGTCTTGAAGAGGTGAATGATGGGCGCGTAATCATAGGCGCCGTCGCCCCATTTGACGAAAAAACCGAGTTCGTGTTCGTCCTTGTTGGGGGTGCCCAGCACGGAGTAGTTCCGCAGTTCCGCATGGTAGTAGAGCATGCTCATGCGGGTCCGCTGCTTGAAATTGGACGAAGCGACGATCTGCTGGTAATCGGCCGCGGGTAACGGCGCGGTGAGTGTCTCGCCGTCCGGGCGGATGATCGTGAGGGAGAAGGTGTTGAGGGTGTTGCCCTCGGCCAGGGCGGACGGAAGTGTGATCCGCATCTTGTAGCCCTGGGATGCGTCGAACTCCGGGAAGACGCGGCGGACGGCCTCGTCGCGGCGGGCATAGCAGCCGAAACCCGTGAGGGCTGGCGCGATCTCCTCGGTGATCAGTTCCACCCCAAATTTATCGCAAAGGAGGCGGGCGAGGCTGCCGCTCTGCGGTTCCGAGTCGATTTCAGGCAGGGCCAGCGCGACGACACGCTTCGGCGTGAAAGCGCGTGCGGCCAAAGCGAGGACGACGGCGGAATCGATGCCGCCGCTGACGCCCACCACGACACCGCCGCAGCGCTGACGCCGGTGGACGTGTTCGCGTATTTCCTCGATGATCAGATCCGTTTCCCGCGCGGCGTCAACTTGAAGACCGCCCGGCGTTGTTTGTGTTGAATTTAGCATGGTGAAAGTTCGTTTCTGCAGATTCGGATGTCGTCCTTGTCTCCGAGCGGGTCAGGCACGCGGAAGGAGTCGACGAACTGGCGGTGGACCAGTTGGGTTGAAATGATGCCGGCGATGGCCATGTCGTCGGTTTCCCCGATGGCATCACCGGACACGGCGTTGTTCAGCAACTTCTGGACGGACTCCGGGCAGAAGATGCCAGATCGCTTCAACTGGCCCGGCGAAAGGAGTTCGGCGACCCACTCCAGGTTCTTCGGATCGACGAAGCTCTTATGGATGGGGGCGCGATACGGACGTTTAGGACGAAGGCGAACCTCGTCGGGAAGGTAGCGTTCGGCCACGCGGCGCAGAATGTGCTTTTCCGTCAGACCACGGAGTTTGGCGCATTCCGGCAGGGCATTGCAGAACTCCACGACATTGACATCGAGGTAGGGATAGCGTCCCTCGACCGAATGCGCCATCGCCACTCGATCTCCCTGGGACGAGAGCAGGTAGCTGGGCAGGAAGATGGACGATTCGATGTACTGGGCGCGTGACAAAGCCCCCCATTTCTGAACGTCGGCGGGGAACAGGCGGCCGGCGGCGGCGGGGCGGCCGGCTTGATGGGCGGCCTCTGTCATTGCGGATGAGAAGAACCGCGTGGTTCGACGGCTGTTCCTCCAGCGGATGACGTGGGAGTAACCCGGCTCAGCGGTGTTGGCGAGGTGCCCGGCAAAAAACATGGACAGTAGGACCGAGTCGCCCTGCGCAATGACCGGGATGTCGGAATAGAGACGGGACAGGAGACGTGGACGCGTTTTGGACTCGGGATGACGCGCCCAGAAGCGGCGGATTTTCGCCTCCTTGAAGATGTCGTAGCCGGCGAGGAACTCATCGGCGCCTTCGCCCGTGAGGACAACTTTCATGCCGTTCTCCTTGACTAGCGAGGAGAGGATGAACATCGGCGCCGGCGAAGTCCGGAGGATCGGTGTTTCGGTGTGCCAGACCACATCAGGGAAGACCTCGCCGATGCTGGCGTGGGTGGCGTGAGTGACGTGGTGCCGGGTGCCGAGCGCGCCGGCCATGCGCATCTGGTGGCTGCTCTCATCGAACTGGGGGTCCGAGAAAGAGATGGAGAAGGTGTTGAGGTTTTCACCGACTTCCCGGCGGGCCATGGCGGCGACGAGCGACGAGTCTAATCCGCCGCTGAGGTAGGCGCCGACCGGAACATCAGAGCGCAGCCTGAGGCGGGTGGCATTGACGAGGAGCGATTCCAGTTCGGCCGCCCAGTCCTGCATCTGGCGTTCGGAGATGTCCCGCCGCGGCGGCCCTCCCCCTTCGGGATATGAGAGACTCCAATACCGCTGCGTGCGCATGCCGGCGTCGGACACGTGCAGGAAGTGCGCGGGCGGCAATTCCTTAATCCCTTTGAAAAGGCTGTCGGGGGTGATTGTGCTCCAGTAGGTAAAGATATCGTACAGCGCTGCGGCGTCCAGTTCGGCCGTGATGCCCGGAAACGCGAATATGGCTTTCACTTCCGAGCCAAAGACAAGAGTCCCATGATGAACGGTGTAAAAGAGGGGACGGACGCCGAGGCGATCGCGGGCCATGAACAGGGAGCCGTTTCGCAGGTCGCGGATGGCGAATGCGAACTGGCCGTTGAGCCGCGAGAGACAGTCCTGGCCGAACTCCTCGTACAAATGCAGGATGACCTCGGTGTCGGAACGCGTGGAAAACGTATGGCCACGATGGATCAAGTCCCGGCGAAGTTCGACGTAGTTGAAGATCTCGCCGTTGAAGACGATCCAGAGCGTGTTGTCTTCATTGGAAAGGGGTTGCTGGCCGGATTCAAGATCGATGATACTGAGCCGGGCGTTTCCCAGGACAGTTCGCTCATCGTGGTAGATGCCAAACTGGTCGGGACCACGGTGCCGGATCGTGGAAAGCATCCGCCGGGCGACGAGCGGGTCCGGCGCCGGTTGACCGGATGCGGCGAAAACACCGGCGATACCACACATGTCAGTTCAACTCCCTCTTCAAAATCTCTTCGGAAGACAATCGTTCGATGCGGGCCCCGGACTTAGTCATCAGGGGTGCCACGTGGCCATCGAACCCAGCGCGGAAAGGCAGGATCACGGAGGTTTTGGATCGTGAATGGACGGCGGGCATCGGGCGGGGCTTTTGGTGGAGTCGGAATGATGTTCGAGCCGGTCCGGGGCAGCGAGGCGGGGACGTTTCCGTCCGCGCAACAGCCAGTCAGCGGGCGGATGGGTGTGGAAGTAGATGGCCGGTCTGTCGTCGACGTTGACATCGGCAAACGGACGACGGGTTTTCAGTTCATCCAAGGGCGCCCGTAGAACAGGTGACGCGGCCCGGCCTGCCGGCGGCGGCGCACCTGCTCCCGCGTGCCCAAGGCCGGGCGCAGCGCATTCACGCTAGAGCCAACCGCTGCGGTCGTCACACGACCGCTCGGCTAGGCGTCATCTTGGTCCGGCGCCCGATTCGAGGAAACGGCCGTGCCCGGACCGCGAAAACGTCCTGGCCGGGCATGGCGGTTCTACCTGAGCGCGAACACGCTTGGAACTTGCCGCAAGCTCGGCGGCGGCGCTACGGCGACCTTCTGTTCCACGAAGGCGGTCAACTGTTTAATGGAATCGAAGTTGTCCGGAGTCACCTCGGCCGGCGTGATTTCGATTCCGAATACCTCCTGTACAAAGGTGACCAGTTTCATCACCCCCAAGGAATCGACCGCGCCCGATTCGAGAAAAGAAGCGTCGTCGTCGAACGGGAGATCCCCCCCGGTGTACAACAGTTCCTCGGCGACGAACTGTTTGATCTGGTTCTTAATCGCGGGTTGCTCGGAGAGAGCCATTTGTCTTTCTTCCTTTCCTCATTGCTCCGGCACACGCGGCCGGAGACGGCAATAAACTTGATGAACGCTGGTTACCAGTCACTCGGGCGCGCGCTTCCAGCACTTTTCCGCAGCAAACTTCGGGATCGAAAAAGCGCCCGTCGCCGCGGCTGAACCCGGCAACCCAGGCAATGTCACCCAGCCAGGCTGGTCAACTCCTTGGGCTGGCCAGGAGCGGCGAGGGGAGCCGGAGCCTGACGTTTCCGATTCGGCGTGTACTCGGGTATGCGTTCGCAGAGAAGCTTTACCAGCCCTTCGTTGTCGCGCTCACGGACCAGGGCTCGCACGCGGTTGAGCCAATCCGGCATATTGGACAGGTTGATGGCCGCCGGCTGGTAGATGCGAATCTTCGAATGGGAGGTTGGCAGAGTCTCTTCGGTCGAGAGGTTGAGTTCCTCGAAGAGTTTCTCCCCAGGACGGAGACCGGAGAACACAATTGGGATATCGACGTCAGGAATGAGCCCGGCGAGTTGGATCATGTTGCGGGCGAGATCCACGATTCGCACCGGTTCACCCATGTCCAGAACGAAGATGCCAGGGGCGCGGGCGATCGCGGCCGCCTGAAGGACGAGTTGAGACGCCTCGCGGATGGTCATGAAGTACCGGCGCATGTCGGGGTGGGTGACGGTCACCGGCAGTCCCGAGTTGATCTGGGACTGAAAGATGGGAATGACGCTCCCGTTGCTTCCCAGCACGTTGCCAAAACGCACCGAGGCAAACAGCGTGTTGTGGCAGGAACTGGAAGCAAACCAGGAGATCAGGAGCTCGGCGGCTCGTTTGGTGGCGCCCATGACCGACGTTGGGTTGACCGCCTTATCTGTGGAGATCATGACAAAACTGCCGACGCCATGGCGCATCGCCGAGACTGCAAGGTTCCGCGTACCCAGGAGGTTGTTGGCGACCGCCTCGGCCACGTGGCTTTCCATCAATGGGACATGCTTATAGGCGGCCGCGTGGTAGATGCAATCCACCTGGTTATCCCGGATGATTGTGTCGATCCTGCTGGCTTCGCGGATGTCGGCGATGACGAGGCGCCGGGCGACGCCCGGCGCATTTCGTTGGAGGTCGAGGTCGATTCGGAAGAGGTCGCTCTCGGCGCGGTCGAGCATCAGCAGGAGATGAGGACGGAAGGAAGCGACCTGGCGGCAGAGTTCGGATCCGATGGATCCGCCGGCGCCTGTCACAAGGACGGTACGTCCCTGGATGCTTGCTTCAATAGCGGCCGTGTCGAGTTCGACGGGATCCCGGTTGAGCAGGTCCTCGACCGAGACGCTGCGGATCTGCCAGCCGAGATTACGGTTTTCGAGCAGGTCCCCGAGTCCTGGGAGTGTCTTGCAGGGGATGCCGGCCTCACGGCAGTAGTTGACGATGGCCCGCATGGAGGCGCCGCTGGCCGAAGG
>Ga0172368_10008059_pt1 | contig 10819 bp, 5 predicted proteins | sample Lak11m_FD_114540 | JGI IMG/M metagenome (GOLD analysis project Ga0172368, IMG submission 114540) | Freshwater microbial communities from Kabuno Bay, South-Kivu, Congo - kab_022012_11m | ecosystem: Environmental > Aquatic > Freshwater > Lake | place: Democratic Republic of the Congo: South-Kivu...
GATATACCGTCCGTATTTTTGGATGAGATTAGATTCCGTTATCGCCAAGATCACACCTGGGGTTTTGCCATCGACTATATGCTCATTCTTCACGACTTCAAACACTCATCATGTCTCGACGAGATATTCAGTGGCCCCATGAGTATCACAGGCGCCTTCTTTGAATGTATAATACGCTCATTGCACGCTAGATATACCATCGACTAATTCTTTACCGGACATGATAGGTATATTGCTATCTTCTCATTTGTCGCCCGGAATGAAATAGAATCCCAAAGGCATCTCCCGCGCTCATTCATGAGGCATGATGGTCAATGTTCATATTCTACCCGCTCATTCTACTCATTTTGGCAGAGTGAAAGTAGACAAGAATACATATACCATATCTACGCCTTCGTAGCCGCCCCTTTTGACCGTTATGTATTTCGGCTTAGTGTACGTTCTGAAAAGCCCGCCCTGCCCATCAAAATTCATGATAGTGAATCTTGAAGGATCAAGCAATAATTTGAGATCCATCGCAGTAGTGTCTGCACCTTCCATATCAACCATGACGTCAACGGTGAAAGGACAATTGTAAGTGAAAGTTCCGCTAGAAGGCGAGAAGAACAGATTCGCTCAGAAAGACACAGCAAACATGCTACCGAAAGCTAACAAGGAACCGACGATTTTAATCAGATTTTTTGTTTTGGTCATAGTTTAGTAAAATAGTATTTAAATATTTCTAAGGACTAAACTCTAAGTTCTAAGGTCTATTTAGAATCATGTATATACGAGTCCGCCGAACTGATCGAGATCCAAATCCCGACCTTGTCTTTGAAGATTCTGGATGATGACAGCCTGCTCAAATGATGAGATGATACCGCTCTTCCTATCGAAGTCCATATTCCGGTTCTCATCTGTAGTGTCGTCCAAAGTAAGATTCGCATTCACTTCTGCCATATCGAAAGCGTTGATGATTGATCCGGTACCGACATTATCTGATTTGTAAACATCACCAGGTACGAGCAATGATCTGATTCAAAGTGCTCAGAGATCTACTGCGTCAAACCGTCATGAAGTCAGATTGGCAGCATCTCTTCACGTCCAAAGAGTGAAGTCAAAGAAATCAGTTCCTGTCTCCGTCAGTTCGCCGGTGAATCACATAGACGGCAAGTGCATAGTTGTCTGAAGCACCACGCCGATAGATTGACCATACAGCGGTCTATCGAGAACAAATTGACCCATTCCTGTCGTATCAAATGCACCGGTATAGGTACTGTATAATGTGCCTACTCATCAACTCAAAGTATAGATACTGACTGTTCCGGTGAACGCATAATTATCAGCTTCACGGTATCCTGGGATTGCATACACGCTCACTTCAGCTCATTGGATGCCAGTCATCTCTACAAAGAAGAATCAAGTATTGCCGGCCTTATCAGTGAAATGAATATATCCGGATCGATTGGATACGAAAGAGAGATTCTTAATCAGCTCCCGAGTTCAGCTATTTGCATTGATATCATAGACGATTGCACCACTACTTTGATTATCTCCGAAACTCGTGAATCCGGAATCCGTAGTGATAGCAGTGACAATGAACGCATCATCATCACCGGTGAGATACGTGAGATTGCCGGTGAAGTTTTCGCCATATCATGTCAATTGAGATTCGAGTGTGATAGTTCCTGTATGCGGACTTTGATAGCTGATGCTACCTGACATATCAGGAGGCGTAAGATCTATCCATGAATTATTGAAATTTACAATACCGGTCTGATAATATCTCGCATCGACTGTTCCGCCGCTTGCATCATTCCATCTATTTTGGATGAGGATATCGAATCCCGTGATATCAGAAGATACATAGGTGTAGATTCTCAACGCTCATCACGAAAGGATAACGGGTCAACTGAAGAGGGAGAGATTATCTCACGTGATATATCATCACACGATAGCTATCGCACCTGTGATGACAGGATTTCTCGTCCGGTTGATACCGTTGGATTCGAGTCCGCCGATATATTTTCCTGTATCATATGCAGTAGTGCCGGTAGTATCTCTAAAGAGATAGATATTTCCGCTGAGATAGATGACTCCGCTCAATCCGTTACTGTAATCTCCGCTCACATAGAGTGTAGATCATGTGAAAGTATAGATTTCGCTATTTGGTGCGTTGGAAATAGTAGGATAATCAAGGTTGCTGATATCGACAGAAGAGATGCCTCATGTTCATGCACAATACAAGATAGCATAATTAGCTGTTCAGGTAAGTGTAGGTCTCTCTAATGAATTTATTTTGACAAATCGATTGTTGTATCGAGTTCCGCTAAGCGGATAATTAGCTTCAGCAGTGGCAAGACTCTCGCCGGTGTAGATCATCAATTTCGGTCAGCAGCCTGCGCCTTCGCTACATCCAGGCTCTACCGTGACATTGAAGGTCAAGAGACCAGTCTGACCGTAGATATTGTGGACTATAATAGGGAAGGATAAAGTTTTGGAGGCAGATAATCCGGTATCCACATGAGCGAATCCAGTCAAAAGACCAGCCGCCAAAAGCACACCAGTCAGATTGGATCATGCATTAGTTCAGGTGAATTCAGCATCGGTCTGATCAAGATAGGTGAATCCGGACAATGATGCATATCATGCATAATAATCAGCCAAAGTCGTGCTCGCTGGAGAAGTAGTGACATTGCTGGAAATCACTGCACCATGATTTTCCAATTGGACAGTGATAGTACTATTTGCAGGTCTTGGAGGATAGTCTCGCATATCAAAGGAACCGGTCTGCGTAATGCTATTTCAGACATAATCTTCTGCGTAGACGGCAACCACTACTCTATCGCCTGTAGTCAGGGTAGTTTCGCCAGTCACATCTATATATCATGTGTAATCAGGATAATCAGCGATTCCTCAGCTTTCGAAGAGACTTAAGTCTGATCAAGAATATACATAAGATCGCGTAGGAGAGCCAAAGCTTGTCTGATAAGAACCTTGGACCATAGTGGTCGCAGCAAATACCTGGACAGTCACTTTGATAGAACCGCTTGCGATTCCAGCTCGATTATCCGTGAAAGCGAAATGAAATTGAGAATGAGAACCGCTGATCTGTTGAGCCGCATCAGGATCTCTCGTAGTCGAAGAACTGACGGTACTTACCTCGGTTCAGCCTACTTCTTTCGCCAAGAAAGCAGTAGGTATATTGTTTATTCATGCATTGAAAGTAGATACAGTCGAATCAAATATATTCGCCCCAAGCCTTGAAGTGCCGGATGCATTAGTGATCGCGGGCAAAGAATTCGCTCGGTCCGCACCAGTATATCTTACGCTCGCTGATGTTTCTTTTCTGAAGTCTGGCATGGCGCCGAGTACTCCACTATCAACAGAGACATATGCTCACAGATAATTTCTATTCCATGTTCTCACAGGAACACTTCCTGGACCAGTAAGATAATCAAACACCAAATCTGATCATGAGAATATTTTGGTGATTGCTATTCACGTACCTCTTTGATCCATAGTGCCACGAGCAACTCACGTATAGGTAAGGATTATTCTGATAGATCAAGTGTTCAATCATCGTTGATTTTGGAAAGCTCAAGTAGCGGAATAATCAGTAGTCAAAGGATCCTCTACTGAATTTTCTCTAGAATTACCTCAAGTATATGCATAAGCTGAATACACAGGGGAAGATTGTCCATCAGTGAGTCTAAAGAGTACTCCACTATCGATGGCCGCATGATCGGAGATAGCATTAGATGGGAAATAACTACTTCCCAACGGCGCATTCGCGTCTGTGACACATGGTTCAGGGATGAATTTGTAATTCAACTGATAGCTATATGACGAGGAAAGATTGGTATATCCAATACGAGATGATCGATCAGATCACATGTTACCTGGATCTATATTATATTTGAAGTAGGTTCACGTCACTCCGAAGGAGTTGGTGAAATTGAGATATCCAAGGGAGAATGCTGTAGTATAATAATTCGGAGTCGGCGTATCTGTATTACGTCATCCAGCGCGCAAGAAATATCACGCAGGCAATTAAGAATATCAACTTACACCGGAATCTACTACAATCGCAGGTGATGGATCTCTGGTATCTGTACCTCATCTATTGAATGCCAGATAAGTCCGTCAGCTCGCAGAGACAGTCGTATCTCCAGTCTGAAATCACAGAATCATATTCACGACATGAGCATCCTGATTCGTAGCATCAGGAATCATGATGGCATAGCCGGTTCAGCCGCAATACGCCTTCTGTCGGACAGTACTATTGTCAGACAGAGAAGTCGTAGGAGCTAGTCCCATCTTCATCTCGGAATGTCAGAAAACAGCGCCAAAAAGCATTTGGAAGACCAAAGCGATGGCAAGTGTTTGTCTGAGATACGTGTTCTTAAGCATGTGGTAGAATAATCGTATAAATAAATTTCTTTTTTTATTGTGCTATTGTACTATCAAAACATCACCGCTGAGCAAGAATAATCCATCAGCGACCTTGAGAGTAACATTGGAATATCATGTCGTCGTAGGCGTATCAGGCAATGGATTCGCATTAGTGAAGTCCAAGGTGATAGGCGTATCCAATAAGCCTCCTGCAGCGTTACAATATAAGACGCTCGTTCATGTATCTATCCGTACTCATGAACCGACAACGCTTACTCTGCTGCCGCCGAAGATATCTACGATATTGCCGTCCAAAGTTCCTGTCAAAGGATTCATATCGATAGTCTGATTCATATCTGTCACGCCGGATCATCGAACAAAGGTCAATTGATTATGACTACAGCGATCCAAGAACATACATGCCAATGTAGGTAAGGCCAGTGAAGTGCCCGTAATGATATCATTGGGATCGTCCGGTCTGAGATCAGACATATAGACGTTTACGCCATAAGCGCTTGGGCTACCATATACTCCATAATCGAAATATATACTATGTCCGGTAATCTGATATTTGTATCACGTGCTTGCCTGGACAGTAGGATGTTGAGCATTGAAACTATCATAATCAGTGACGAGCGCAGCCAATGCACTCATATCACCCGTGCGACAATTACCTACACAACTTGTCCGAGGAGCAAGATTTTTGCCGGTACTCGTAGGAGTGGCAAATACATACGTAGCCAAACTTCATCGACGTGAGCCAGTGACGACTACGAGATTATAATCGCCATCGACGCCTGCCCGATGATCCATGATAGCAAATGAAAGACCAGTGAATTGTGTATTTCCGCTGGTAGTACTATAGGTACCCAGAGAGAAAGCTTCCAATCGATTTATAGGATCAGTAATGGCAGAGAATCTTCTCAACAATGGATTCTCATTGATATTGATGAGAAGTGAATTGGTATTCGTATAAGCGCTCGTAACGACATTGGACCCATAGAGAGCAGCGTAATTGCTTCCATTGTCTATATTGGAGAATTGTTTGGTCGCCGTCTGCGTGTGTCCTGCGAAATCCGTGTAGCTTATGATGATAGCAAATGGATGCTCAGGCGCGAAATATCATGTAAAGTCAGCATTTTCAGGGATAGTGATGAGATAGTTATATTGTTGTGATCCATTGATGGCTCAGGTATGTGTCGGATATGCAGTCAACCGAGAAGAAAGACTTGCTCAACTAAATACGAGACTCACAGGAGCTGTAGTCCTATTTACGATATCGTTGATCGTCCTACCGGAGATGGTAAGCACGAGAGTTCAGCTATCGACACCTGCTCGTTCGTCTTCGACATTGATGGTAAGTCCGCTCAATCTCGCACCGGAAGAGAATGGAGTCCTATTGAGATGGACGTCTGAGGTCCGATTATTCGCATAAGGAGCATAGGTATTGTAATAATTACAGCTGACTTGAGTTCATGTTCTTCCTACTAAGTCTTTGTAATTGATAGAAATTTCTATTCTCGTTTCCGGATCTCGTTGTCCGGTATAATCAACCAATGTTTCATAGTTTCTGGTGCTTCCGATAGCGCTATACACGCTCTGTGTACCATTGCCTGCGGTAGCGATAGAGATAGGTCCTACCCGAGAGAATGGAGTGAGGGAGATTTCAGAGCTAGCGACCGTCAAAGTGATTCATGTCCGTGTACCATTCTGTGTGCCAGAAAGATAGACAGTAATCGTTCCGGTATCTATACCTGCCCGATCGTCATGGAGATAGACTTTGAATGGCTCGAGGATAAAATATGAATTGTATTTGGTGATGTATGCACCACTATCGCTCGTAGGAACGCTGACTCAGATAGTCTGGCTTCCATTAGGCCCACAATACTGCACAAGACCAGTTCATTCTACATTGCTTGACCGTGGAATAGCTCCATGGTTGAAACGTACAGCGAAGGTATTCGAAAGATTGTTAGCGCGATCTCTGACATATCCTGTCATGATGACTTCCTGCTCAGTACCGAATGATCGATTACCATCAATGTCGGAAGTAGATGACGGCCGGAGCGTTCCGGTCAAAGCATATCATGTATAATTTCTATTCAAGCGATTCCGGATGAAGTCATATGGATAAAACACCAAACCCGCATCTGATCAGGTAATAGCGCTTCATCACGTAGCGTTCAAAGTGCCTGTCAAGGTAATGACCGTAGGGAAACTACTACTATCAGGCGCACTTTCTACAGCGACTTGCATCACAAATGTAGCGAGATCTATTCCTGAACCATTGACGACGGATTGTGCATAATAAGTACCACCGGTCCGATCTACATCCCAGTCATTGGTATATCAACTCGTGAATCACCGATCAGTAGCGCCGGACATATCCCTGAGATTGAAACGGTAGATCCTATCATTGTATTGTGGTCAGGTATAATTGGTAGTGTGTGGCGTCATTCATCCGGTAAATCCGAATGTAGGGGCGATAGTATCTGTAGCACATGGTCAGAGATAAAAATCGACGACTATATTTCAGGTGCTCTCGAGATAGTTGGTCTGTCCTTGTCATGCCTTAGTGATACTCGAGGTGTTGAATTTGAGATCGACAGTTCAGGTCCTCAAGAATCCGCTATTCTGGATAGTGATCCTTCATCACTGACTGATGCCGCTCGCATCAGTATTGGATGGATTATGTACTCATATCATCCTCAGGACATAGGATCCATCGATGAAATAATTAGGGACTATGGATTGCGAAACGAAATTGTTGGTAGTATATCCATTGATCACAGGTCATGTGTAGATGATGTTGGATTGTTCCAGGATATCGAATTGGTAGCCGTTATATGCGGCTCCGCTCACCATCAAGTATACCCCTGTCGTAGCACAATTCAGATGCACAGAAATAGTATCAGGAGAAAAGTAGAGGCGATACGCACTCGCAAAAGATACTACTCCCAGCGACAAGAAGAGTGTCATCAATAATTTCGTTCTCCATAGATTTTTTATTTTCATCTTATATGCAAATATATTAAAATCGTAATCGATAGACTATGCAACAGCAGCCTGTTTTTTATGTCTCCTTTCAAACCATACAAGCAGAAATACGATGAGGAGCAATAACGCAAGGCCTTCAACAAGAAGATACCGATACGTAAGGACTCGTGCCAAGAAAGCACTCTTCTGCGTAGCCTGGAACTCATCTATCATATTTTGGAGTGCACTCATATGGGCCGAAAGATCGAAAGAGGTAGACAGCATGTCGCCGCTCAAAGTAGAAAGCGCATAAGCGCAGGCGCCTTGAGAGAAAGCGAAATCGGCGTTATCTATCTGAGATAGAGCATCCGCACCTCAGAAATAATAGACATCCATGAAGTCTGTCGTATCCCCTGTTCAAGCGAAGATGAAATTCAATTTGGAGACACCGGTTCATATATTACGTTGAGATAATCTCAAAGTCGCAAAATCATAGACACCGCTTATCGTACCAGGGAACTTGAAAGCATATGCCTTCACATTGGTATCTGCTCTCTGTACCGGATAGCTCATCTTGAAGGTTTCACCGAAAGACAATCCAAGCAGATCCAAACCGCTGGCCAGATCAAAGTTCAAGGACGCTCACATAATCTCCTCGCCCTGAGTGTCGACCATGATTCTTACATCGAAAGGACAATCGTAGACCAATCCCATAGGGGCCTCTACATATATCCTCGCAGCATGCGCTTGTACGCCGAAAACATAGCTACCTAGGAGTACAGCTATCAATGTTACTATGCGGATGATTATCTTGGATTTCATAAGGGAGTATATTATAGATAAATGGATATTAATAATCTAAGTTATCATAGAAGTAATCACTTGAATATTGTCTGCTCTTGACCGCCTGTCTGTTGTAGGTAGTTTGGAAGTCGAGATAGGTGAGGATGACATTGATATCAGGCAATCACACATCGGCATCTGCATTCAGATCGGCCGGATGATATCCTGCGAGACCGAATCTCGTAGTATCAGTGACCTCCGTCTTTCACACTCATCAGGTGTGGACGAAGAATCATCCGCTAAAGAGTTTATAGGAACCGACTTGGATCCGAGAGACGATAACACTGAGATCATCAGACGTGATAAGTCAGTCTTTCTGGGATCATGTAGTGAGATAATTTTCTCCCACAGCGAATCTCGAAAGGTCTCAGGCAATCTGGTAACCGGTAGTAATCCTTCAGGTGACGACAGTGAAATCAAATGTCCTATCTCAGGTAATCTCTACATTAGACATGACTTGCGCCAGATGCGATTGTCATTCCACGATCATGGAATATCCGGAACCTAGAGGAAGACCATACGTCAAAGTATACGTGCCTGTCTCAGAGAATTTGACGATATCTTGGAACAGGATCTCTCAAGTCCATCTTGGTGGATCAATACTATTATATGACAATCAACTGATCAAGGCTATTCTCGCTATCATTCATGAATTACTTGGGATGCCATTGGCTGTTTGATCGGAACGATCAGAAGGTAGAGCAATGAAGGTAAAGTTATATGACAATTCGATTCATGTAACATTTACATAGAGCTGTCAGGTATTGTTGGCTCTATCTCTATAGAAGATATATCCAGTCCGATTATCGTTGAAGACGATGCCTGAATGATACAAACTATACCCAGTTTGAGTATACCCTGTCACATACGTTACATTAGGATAGTTGGAAGAGCCGTCTACTCCGCTATAGGCATAGACATAGAATTCATCATCCAATATACTGTCCGCATTACCGGTAGCGAAACCGGTGAGCGTTAGAGTCGCATGATGAAGCTGGCTGTTTTCTCCTGTATATGTCAGGCTTCAGGTCACTTCTGTAGTGATCCTATCTATCCGGAACACATCGATATTAAAATCATAGGTGTATTTTGTGCCTCAAGTCTCATAGGTCTGTCCATAATTCGGTTCCATGCCCACAAGCGGAATGTCTTGATAGGTAAGGAAGCCGTTCATATTACCGGTGAAGATCAATACCTGATTGATGCCGGTATATCCATTACCTCAGCTCACGTAAACATTCAAATCAGTACCCGAATACCCGACGACATTGGTCATGATGATATCTTCGCTTCAGGTAAGATGAATCTCTACATTGTCTTTGGTCCGGTAAGTCCGACCGCTTTTTTGAGCAGTAGTGAATAATGGACCGCCACCGGTTGTATTAAATCCATTGATTGCACCGGTCCATTGATAGGTGCTGAGCGTGATATATGGAGGTGTATTGTCTATACCATCGATAGTGATAGGGAAAGTGATCACTCAAGTATTGATGCCTCATTCAAAATTTGCATTGTCGGCACCGGTAATAGTCACCAAGATCGTCTGATTGGAATTGAGGTTGATACCTGATGAAGCGACCAATCCAGTGGAAGTAAGTAAACAGTCATATCACCTATCCAAACGATTCCGAGTCAAGGCATATCACATGTCTACACTTGTCGATATCGGAGTACAATTGAAGAGGTCTGAGCTATTGAGGCTTGCCAGAGTGAAACTAGTAAATACCAATGTTCATCATGTGTAATACGAGCCTGATTCACCGGTAAATGCACCAGCTGCGAATGACAATCACGAAAAGCTGACGATGATGCTTCAGCTATTCACTCCATATTGATTATCGATATCATTGGCTCACACAGGATCGTAATTCGCAAGATTGGAATTGTCGGCAGGTCAAGTACTAAATCGATAATGATAGGTGGCATCATATCATGAAGTTCTATTGCCGGTGAAATCATAGATAGTAAATCCTACGCCACTCAGATAGCTTTGCGTACCTCAGCTATTGTAGCCGGTATACAGAGCCGGATCCGTATCGAGGATACAAGGTCTGGCGACGAATTCATAATATCATGAATTGATAGTATCTAAGACATCTACGAAATTGTTGACGATACCGGATTGGATATTGCTATCATCACCATTCCATCATCCAGAATAATAAAAATCCAGATACCCGGTCAACACATTTGCCGTAGTCTGGAAATATCGTGTATAATAAGCTATGTCGCTTGTTCAGCTCAATGGTGCAACGAGATCAGTCCAGTTGAGGAGTCGATATTTTGATCAGATACCATAGATTGCCCATCACAGATCCGTGGCTACCGTCGTCGTGCCTGTTCTGACCAGATAAGAACCGTATGAGATTTGCCCAGTTCAAGCGCCGGTAAATTGGATGTTGCTTCCATTATATATGATCCTCATATCCACTGCCTTAGATTCGATACCGCTCACATTTACAGAAAAACTTACAGGATATACACAACGCATTCCGAAAGTTCAGGTGGACGGCGAAATAGTCATACTTCAGGCATGGGAAATTCACAAAAAAACGAATGCGGACACTATAGTTCACAAAAGGAGCCTTCTGATCTGATGCATCACACGAAATAATTAATTAAATTA
>Ga0172368_10008060_pt1 | contig 10819 bp, 12 predicted proteins | sample Lak11m_FD_114540 | JGI IMG/M metagenome (GOLD analysis project Ga0172368, IMG submission 114540) | Freshwater microbial communities from Kabuno Bay, South-Kivu, Congo - kab_022012_11m | ecosystem: Environmental > Aquatic > Freshwater > Lake | place: Democratic Republic of the Congo: South-Kivu...
CATCCCCCTTGCCGAGGGGCTCGAACTGCCCGAGAAGATGAGCGACTTCTTCACCTTCGACATCCCGCCCGAGGCCACTCGCGACGGCGCGCTGACCATCAGCTTCCGCAAGATGCCCGACGTCGCCGCCGGCGACCGCGTCACCGTCGAGCAATGGCGCAACTGCGGCGGCTGGGGCACCCTCTGCAGCGAGGTTTGGTTGATGCGGAGGAGGTAGGGGCGCTTCGCGCGATCGGGCCCTGGATGCCGTCGCCGTCGGCGATGCCCGACATCCTGCACGGAATCCGTTATAATATGAGCCGTGATACGCTCGTTCGCGGACGGTGCGACGGAGGACCTATTCGACGGAGTCGACAGCAGGCGGGCTCGCGGTGCATGTCCGGAGGCGCTGTGGCCGACGGCCCGGCGCAAGCTGACCCAGCTCAACCGCGTCCTGGACCTCCGCGAACTGAGTATCCCGCCGGGCAACCGGCTGGAGGCCCTGAGCGGCGATCGACGCGGGCAGCACAGCATCCGCATCAACGAGCAGTATCGGGTCTGTTTCCGATGGGAGAACGGATATGCCGACGACGTGGAGGTCACGGACTACCATTAGCCGGTCCGCGGAGAGCGGCGCAAGCTCTGTCGAGCGGCGTCTGCCAACGGATCAGCCCCCGACGCACCCGGGCGAGATGCTGCTTGAGGAGTTCCTCAAGCCGCTGGGCATCTCGCAGTCGGCGTTCGCCATCCGGCTGGGCGTGTCGTTTCCGCGCCTCAACGAGGTGATCCGCGGCAAGCGCAGCGTCACTCCCGACACTGCCCTTCGCCTCGCGCAGGTGACAGGGATGAGCGCCAGCTTCTGGCTCGGGTTGCAGCAGGACTGGGACCTGTGGCACGCGCTGCGATCGGTCGAAGCATCGAAGATCGCGCAGCTCGAACCCGTTCTGCAGGCGACCTGAAGAGGCGGGCCGGCTGACCGGTGATCCGGAGTGCCCGACGTCGCCGCCGGCGACCGCGTCAGCGTCGAGCAATGGCGCAACTGCGGCGGCTGGGGCACCCTCTGCAGCGAGGTGTGGTTGATGAAGCGCTGATGGGGGGTGCCGGCCGCAGCCGACGGACGCATGGTATCATAGAATCTGATATCATGCATTGTTGGGGAGGGCGACCATGCCGGAAGTAACCGTAACCGACGTAGCGCGGAACCTGGCAGACTATCTGAACCGCGTCGCCTATCGGGGGGAGTCGTTCATCCTTACCCGCGGCAAGAAGCCCATCGCCGAGCTGCGGCCGGCTCCCGTCGGTCTGCCGCTCGCGGACTTACCCGGGCTCATCGCCGGCTTGCCGCGCCTTGGTGAGGCCGAGGCAGCGTCGTTCGCGGACGACCTCGCGGCGTCGCGCACAGAGCTTAACGCGGCGGCTTCCAATGACCCATGGCGGTCCTGATCGACTCGAGCATCCTGATCGAGGCTGAGCGCGGCAGGCTCGACATCGAGCGCCACGTGGCGATGCGAACCGACGAACGTTTCGCTATCTCGGTCGTATCGGCCAGTGAGCTGCTTCACGGTGTCCATCGGGCCGCCAGCCCTGCCATCGCGGCTCGGAGATCAGAGTATGTGGAGGCGATCATCTCCCGCTTCCCGATCGTCACCATAGACCTGCCCACCGCAAGGATGCACGCTCTCGTCTTGGCGCGGCTTCGAAGCGCAGGCGTTACGGTCGGATCTCACGACCTCTGGCTTGCCGCCACGTGCCTCGCCCACGGGCTCGCCATTGTGACTGCCGATGCGCGTGAGTTCATGCGCGTGCCGGACCTCGTCGTCGAGGTGTGGAGCCCCACAACCTGACACGGAGGAACTGGGGCCGGGGCACGCACTGAAGCAAGGTGCGGTTGCAGAACCGGACAGCTCGTCTCGCCAACCGCAAGAGGTCCGCCGGTCCGCGGACGTACCGATCTACCGTATCCTCGCTAGCTAGGCCGCGCGCGGCACGGCAACCGGCACTCGCACGTGACCGCCCCTACCCCTCCATAATCTGCTTCAGGGCGGCCAGGTTCTCCTCAGGATCGAAGACGGCCCGGACGGGGATGGTGAAGCCGGGCACGACGGCGCCTGCGATGTTGCCCTCGCGCAACTTCACCGCGAGGTAGTAGGCTCCCTCGCGGAGCAGGTACTGCTCGATGGTCTCCGCGTCGGGGTCCACGATCCAGTATTCGCCGACGCCGTGCTCCGCGTAGTCCTCCATCTTCACACCGCGATCGCGCTCCTCGGTGCTCTGGGAGATGACCTCAACGACCATGTCGGGGGCTGGGAACCGAAGCTGGCCGGGCTCGAGCGGGGCCGCCTTCTCGCGACCGAAGAAGCAGATGTCCGGCTCGTAGTCATTGCGCGTCAACGAGATGAGCAGCTTCTCGCTGGCGACCCGTCCGAGCTGTGCTCCGCGAACATACGCGTTGAGCAACTGGGCAAGAGAGAGAACTGCGTCGCAATGGCGCAGCGTTGCGGGCGAATGCACGATGACCTCCCCGTTGATGAACTCCATCTTCGTGTCGTCGGCCATGTCATGCCAGAACTGCTCGCGCCGTCGGCGCTCGTCGTCGCGCGCCCGCAGCAGGGCCTCGATGTGCCGATCGAGGGCAGGCGATCGCAGTAGGGGTTCGAGTATCGCGGTCATTGACAGCCTCCATCCGAGCCGAGTGAGGCCCGCACCCTGACTCTGAGCGCAGCCGAAAAGCCGAAGTAACGAGTCCATTATACAGGGTCGAACGAGCCAGGCTGGGACCACGCAGGCGAGGCGGAATCCGCCGCCGGAGCGCTCAGTCGCGCAGCGCGCTGCCCCAGCCCTTCCAGAGCGCCTCGTTCCTGATCTCCGCCATCTGGTCCTCCGTGACTCCGTGCCGCTTCCTGAGCGCTACGAGCTCCGGCTCGCTCCCGGTTAGCCGCTTCGCCTTACGCTCGCGCCGCAGCCGAAGGTCGAGCTTCAGTTCATCCAGGGCGATGCGCTGACGCTCCTTCTCGGTGAACTTGAGCGCAGCCGCGGGCCCCAGGGGCCTGAAGTCGCCCATCCGGGCCATGGATGTGGCCTGGTCGGCTGCGGCATAGTGTCCAAGCTCATTGAGGGTGATGGCCAGTCCCTCGAGGCTCCACTTGGCAGGCTCGAGCTGCACAGCCCGATAGCGGTGCGGCAGGGCCTCTTTGTGGCGGCCAACGGCGTCGAGCAGATTGGCGTATGTCTGGTGCACGAGCGACGAGCCCTTGCCCACGCGCTTCAGCAGCAGGGCGTAGTGCTGCACACCCTCCTCGCTCCTCTTGAGATGGCGGCACTCGACGGCGAGCATCCACAGGAGCAACGGGTCCTCAGGGTGTTCGTAGGCCACACGACGGAGCGCGCCAAACTCGGTCTCGACCTCCTGACCTCGATCAATGGCCAGGACATGCGCGGCGCACCTTCCCTGCGCAGTCTGTGGCCCCAGCTCGACCGCGCGGGTGAGGAACGGTGCGGCGCCGTCCAGGTCGAAGCAGCTCCGCGTGCACGCCCCCAGGAAGAAGGTGAGGCGCTGCGACTCGGGGTACTTCGGCAGGTAGCCCTCGGCAAGCGCCACGGCCCCAGCCTGGTCTCCGTCCGCCCATAGCTTCACAGACTGGCGCGCGGCCTCGTATTCGCTCCGAGGTACCGAAGCCAGCGGGTCATGCATCTGCGCGTCTCCGCCGGGTAGTAACTCGACGACTATCTTGCCCTGAGTGAGATCGAATGTTCGCCCGCCGGACACAAGGCGGCTTCCGCCGTCTTCGACTCGAAAGAACCGCCCACCGAACCCGATTGTTGTCACGCCGTCTCGGTAGGCGGTGCTGAGACCTGACGGGCCGCCGTCGTGATCGCGTTTGCCTTCCCCCGAGACGGGGATCAGGCCGGACATGGTCATCCTCGTTGGAGCGTCTCTGATGATGACCGTGACGCCGTCGGCGTCCCAGATGGCGTCGCGACCCTCGCCGTGGAGCGTGTAGCTCCACTGGACGGGCTGCGCCGCCGACGCCCCCGTTGCAGGCATGTGCCGGACGGCATTGATCACAACGCCAAGGCCGGCCAGAACCAGGACGAACACCCCGAGGCATGCGAAACCGGCGGACAGCGCGGGAGGTCGGCGTGAAGTCGAGGCCGAGGCACGTTGGGTGAAGAGCCGCTTGAGCTCCGGTAGCTCGGATGCCGCCAGTCGGCGGCCAGTCGCGTCCTCCAGGATCGGCGTCTGCGCGGTCACGGCCCCGGACCGGGCCCACTCGCGCAGGGTCGCGAGGTCAACCGGGCCGTAGGTCTGTCCGTCTGCGCCGGTCACCGAGTATGTGCGTCGCTTCATCGCACACCGCCCTCTGTCTTGCCACATCCGCTCGCCGACGCGCGTCTCTGTCGGCGGCCTCATACAGCAGGTCTACCACATATGGTGCAGGTATGGCGAGATGCTCCTCAGTCCCAGGGCGGTGGCCGCAATGCCCCAGAAGACCACCGTGCACGCGTCGCCGATGACGAGACCGACGAAGAACGGCATGGCCCTCCAGTAGGCCCGCAATCCCCCATAGCGGATGATGAGCGCCTTGACGACCCAGACGACCAGGAAGATGGCCCAGATGTACTCCATCGCATAGGACACGGCCAGCAGGTAGCCCAGAGGGTGTAGCGGGAAGCCCAGGAACGCGTTGCGGAGCGCCGCGATGCCGAGGGCCACGATGAACGAAACGCCCGCTGCCGTCAGGGCGCCCGGCTGCGCGCTCTGCGGCGAATCGATCCAGCCCGAGGCCCGAGCCCAGGTCTCGTTGGCGACGCCGACCTGCCATCCCATGACCTTGGCCGTGGCGCCGCCGTACCGGTAATAGATGCTCAAGGTGGTCACGAAGCCGATCAGTACGCCGATCACCGTGGCTGCGCAGATGATGCCGGCCATTCCGCGGGCCCTGGCGCCCGTTGACCTCGCAAAGCGCATGCTCTCAATCTGGTGTCCCATCGGATGCTGTCGGTAGCACCGGTTGAACCAGAAGAACTGAGAGAAGAGCGTCTGGTCGGCGACCGAGAGCGCCCGGCTGCCCGCGAACGCAGCGATCGCGCTCTCCGGGTTGAAGAAGTAGAACTCCAGCACAGGCGCGCCTACCTGAGCGTAGATGCGGGTCATCACCAGCGTCGCCAGGAGGTATATGCAGAAGAACGTCACGGCGACCCACGGCGTCATGCCCGCGAAGATCGCGAAGCCGACGAGGAGCGGGCCACTGACAGCCAACCCGGTAACGGCCATGCGGTAGCTCATCACCTCGTCCGAGTCGTCGGGCTCTCGCGCCAATCCCAGCGCGCGGCGCAGCACGCGCAGCAGGTACCCCTGGGAGCCTCTTAACAGGACGATCAGCCCCGCCGCGAAGGCGCCATAGGTGATCTCCCGGATATAGGGGAACGCGCCCCCGCCCGCGCCCCAGCCGTAGGTCACCCACTCCATTTCGAAGAGCTTGCGAAGCAGATAGAAGACCCAGCAGCTCAGAAGGAGGTCGAGGGGCATCAGGAACGCCAGCCCGATGCCGATGGGCGCCCAGCTCATGAAGAGCGGGTTGAGCGAGTTCCACGGCGGCGTCGGCATAAGCCGCACCAGGTTGAACACATTGAGCTGGACCCCCGGGATGGACGGGTACAGGCCATGGAGCACGTTCAGCGACTCGATGCAGGCCGGTATGGCGAAGCCCATGGCCAGCGCACGCGAGCGAAACAGGGCGCGCACGTCGTCGCTCTGAGCCATCGTGAGCGGCACGTGGAGGATGGGGAACGAAAGGCGCTCCTCGTCTACCCACCGCCGGCGCATGATCACGTTCATGCAGAGCATCGAGTATGCGACGACGAGTATGAAGCCGCTCCAGACGGCGATCGGCGGCGCCCAGGCCCTCAGGATCTCGGGCTGGAAGAAGCTCGTGTTCCCTATGAAGAACCCCTTGACCGCCTCCGGGCTGCTCGGCGCCAGCCACGAGGGGATGTGCGTCAAGAACCGGCTCCAGCGGTTCGCTTCGTTGGCGTAGTGGAACGGCAGCATCAGGATGGGCGGGAGGTTCTGGATCAGGTCGAAGCCCGCCATGACCGCCGACACGGTCACCATCGTGAAGACTGCCATCATTTCGGAGGGCCGCAGGCGCAGTCCGGGTCGGAGGCCGCCTATGCCCGCGTTGTAGATGAGGAGCAGCATCAGCACCGCCACTGAGCTCGACACAAGGGAAGCGGCCGAGATGGAGGTGCCAAGGTGGCCCCAGACCGTCTCCTCGTGGACGATCCAGACTGTGTGCGCCGCGGAGATAGCGAGGCCGAGGAGCACGGTTGCAGGGCGTATGGGGCTGGTTCGCATGGTCGGCTGGCTGCTTGCCCCGAGCCTGTCGGGAACCAGCTCCCTTGTTCGACGGCGCGGGCCTGCCGCCCTGCTCAGGCTGCGCGGGCCGGGCGCGCGGCAACAAATGCCGAGGACGGCCGCTCGCACCCCTTCCCTGGTGACCCGGTTACGTGACAGACTCATGCTGGATGGCGCGGCTCCGTCAGCGCCTCCGGCACGAGGCAATGGAGATACGGTGCGGCGAATGCGGGCAGATGAACCGGATACCGGACGAGCGCGATGGGCGCGGCGTCTGGTCCTGCGGGCGCTGCACCCACGTGCTTCTCGTAGAGCAGATGGCGCCCGCGCCTGATATCTCCTCGACGACCTCACCGGCGGCGCGGGAACCCGTCGTCAGCCGGACGTGGGATATCGCGGGGCCGCCTCCTGCGCCGCCGTGGCAAGCGACCGCGGCCCACATACTGGCCTCACTCAGCACTGTGGCGGTGCGCGCAGCGACTGCGCTCACCGATTGGTTGCGAGGGCATCGTCAGGCCGGTCCTGGCCAGAGACCCATCATCTGGAACGACACGCCCGGGTCCGAACCGGCAGCCGCCGACCCGCTCCCTGTCCTGACGGACCCCACGACCGGCGAACGCATCGCGCCGGGCGCGGAAGTCTATGTCTGTGGCCGATGCGAGGCGACGTACCTGGCCGCGAACTGGCGCGACCTCAAGGCCCGGGAGGGCGACGCTTGTCCCATGTGCCGTGGACGGCGTTGCGTGAAGCGCGGCGAGCGCTCCGCTGAGCAGGGATGCGGCAAGCGATGACCGCAACATCGGAGGTCTGGCCGAGCATCGCCATGGACCGCTATGCCCGCCACCGTTCCATCGGGTGGTGGGATCAAGACGCCGTCGCATCGTCCTCCGTCCTCGTGGTTGGCTGTGGCGCCCTCGGAAGCGAGGCCGTCAAGCTCCTCGCGCTCGTCGGCATGGGGCGAATCATCGTGGTGGACCCTGACCGGATCCAGTTGCACAACCTGACCCGCGGCGTCTTCTTCCGTGCCGGCGACGTCGGCCGCTGGAAGGCGCGGGTCACCGCACAGCGTGCGCGGATGCTCAACCCTGACGTAGTCGTGGAGGCGATCGTGGGCCGTGTCGAGGACCGGGTAGGCCTGGGCCTCCTGCAGGACATGAGCATGGTCATCTGTTGCCTCGACAGCATAGGGGGCCGGGTGGCCGTGAGCCGCATGTGCTATCGGGCCGGCACGCCATGGGTCAACGGCGGCATCTCGCCCACGGCGGGCGAGGTGAGCGCCTTCGGAGCTTCCGTGCCGCCGTGCTACGTGTGCGGGGTCTCAGAACGCATGTGGGAGCGCGAGCGCCTCTTATTCACGTGTCGTGGCTTTTCGTCCGAGGTGCAGGGCGTTCCCGCGCCGACGACCGCCATGACGGCCTCCGTGGTCGCCTCCATGCAGGTTCAGCATACGCTGGCGCGAATCTGCGCCTCGAGCGGTGCGCCAAGAGGACTGGAGGACGGGCAGAAGGCGCTCATGTCGCTGTCGCCTCCCTCCATGTCGGTGACAACGCTGATGCCGGACCCTGAATGCGGCTCGCATGAGCGATGGCAGCCTGCCGTCAGACTGAGCCTCGGCCCCTCGCGGCTCACGGCACGCGGGCTCCTTCGGAGGTGCGGACAACCTGACGGCGTCCTCGACCTCCCCTGCGAGGTCCTGGTTAGCGTCCGGTGCGTCGGGTGCGGACGCGTGCGGCAGATCGGGGCGCCTCTGCGGGCCTGTAGCGAGAGCGTTCTCGCGTGCCCGGACTGCGGCGCTCCCGACGGCGATCCGCGCGTCCTCTCATCGGTGCGGTCTGGCGATGAGGAGGCGGGCCTGCCGCTGTCGCGTCTCGGCGTGTGTCGGCGTCAGATACTGAGGGTACAGACGGGAGAGCACGCCGCTCCGCTCTACGTTGAGATCGGGTGAGAGGCGTCCGCCCGGTCCCAGACCGTCATTCCCGCGCAGGCGGGAAGCCACGGGTCCCCGCCAAGGACATGCGGGGATTACGGATCGGCCGGCATGCGGGGATGACGGATCGGCCGGCGTGCGGGGACGACGGATCGGTCGGCGTACGGGATGGCGGTACCGGCAGGGATCTCCTCCGGTCGTGTACAATGCTATCCCGTCAGGAGGTGAGGCCTTGATCGAGAAGACCCTCAGCGTTACCGTCGAGACGATGGACCAGACCCGGCGCGCCGACGTCAGCCTCTCACCTCACACTGAGGTCGGGCAGATACTGGAGCTGGGCCGCTCCAACTGGAAACTACCAGCCGACACCGACTATGCGCTCGTAAACCTGCGGACCGGGCAGCAGCTTGCGCCAAAGAGCACGCTCGATCAGCAGGGGGTGCGCGAGGGGGACCGTCTGGTGGTCCAGCCGCTGTTTCACGCCGGGCGCCGGTGAGGTGTCCACTCTCCGGGAACGGCGACTGGCGACCGACGCCGAGCGTGTGCGCAGCCTTGTCGCCGCCAACCCCAACCGGCTCGACGTCCGAGCCGTCGTCGGATCGCCGCCGCACCAGTACGACATCACGGTGAAGTGCAAGAGCGTGCTGCAGCTAAGGTCGGGGCGACCCGTCTACGGTCGCTCGCACACGCTTCGCGTAGTGCTGCCGTCCGGCTACCCACTGCAGGACTCCGCAAGGGCATCGGTCCTGACGCCGATCTACCACCCGCATGTCTTCAAGGGCTCGAACATCGTGTGCGTCGGATCGCAGCGTGCCGTCTCCGAGTTCCTCGACGCCTTTGTGAGACGGATGTTCGACGTCCTCCGGTACGACCCCCGCTATCTCGATCCCAAGAGCCCGGCGAACGCCGAGGCCATGGAATGGGCAATGGGCTCGGCGCACCTGTTCCCTCTCGAACCGGCGGGGCTACGCCTGGCCGGCGGCGATGACGCTCCGGGACCGCCTCCGATCGTATGGGTAGATCAGACATGAGCCGCGCAGGCTCAGCGCACCTCGCTGATCCGGACGTCAGCGCCTCCGAAGCCAGTCGTCAGCGCACTGCGGCCTTCGCTCTGGGCTTCGCGATCGGGGCCGCGCTCGGCTACAAGCTTGTCGAACGGCCTCGCAGCGAGCGTGCCTGCGCCGCGTGTGGACGGTCATCGCCGGTCTCTTTGCCGCAGCAGGCGCCGGTTTGGCGCGAGCGCTCGGACGTCTTCCGTCCGGGGCCGGCCGAGGCGATCGCACCCTCGTCGAGCCGGTGGCGCGGTGTACGTGACCAGATGATCGGCATCTCCCGTGAGGCGATGGCGGCCATGGAGCGCCACGTGCGCAGCGATCTGCGGCGCGAGCAGGTCGGGCTGCTGTTCGGACGGGTGACCGCTCGAGAGGATGGCGCCGGCTCCACCACACACGTGGACTGCGCCATCCCCATAGGAACCTCCAACGCATCAGCCACGCACGTCGTGCTGACGCACGAGTCGGCCGGCGATGTCGCCCAGGCGCTCAGTGCTATGCCCAGCGGAGCGACCGTGGTTGGGTGGTTCCACTCGCATCCGGGCCTGGGTGTGTTCCTGTCAGGCACGGACCTGCGCACGCAGCGTGACTGCTTCGGGGCCGATTGGCAGGTGGCCGTGGTCCTGGATCCGCAACGGAGCGAGATGGGGGTGTTCGCAGGACCGGACGGCGCGGCGGCGCAGCCTCAAACTGCCGGGTAGCAAGCGCGCCCTCCTATTCGCCGGATGGCGAGCCCGCGTCCTCGGCCGGTCTCTGCGCCCACTTCTTCTTCTTCGCCGACGGCACCGCCTCACCCGTGTGCATATAGTAGACGTCCTCCGCTACGTTCACAATGTGGTCGCCCACACGTTCCAGGTACTTCACGGCAAGCAACATGTAAGCAGCCTGATAGGCGGATGAGCTCTGCCGCTCCATGGTCTCGATGAGATGGTCCCGGTATTGGTGGTAGAGGTCGTCCGCTTCATCGTCGTCGGCGATCACCTGACGGAGCAGGCCGGCGTCGCCGCTTACGAACGCCGCGAGGACGTTGCGGAGCATGTTCCGCACGCATCCGGCCAGGCGAGCGACATCCACCAGGGGGGTGTAGGAGCCGCGCCTTGCGATCCGTCGTCCGATCTTGGCGATATCCACCGCGTAGTCGCAGATGCGCTCGATCTCGTTCACCGCCTTGAGGGCGGTGGTGATGACGCGCAGGTCGGCTGCTACCGGCTGCTGGAGCGCGATGAGCAGCACCGACTCCCGCTCGACATCGGCGTCTATCGCGTCGGCCTCATCATCGGTGCGGATCACCCGCGTCGTCATCTCCGGCTCGTGATCGGTAACCGCGCGGATCGCCTCGTCCAGCATCCTGTCCGCAATGGTCGCAATCCTCTGTATGCTCCCCCGCAACTCCGCGAGATGCGTCCCGACCTCCTCCCGAAGCGCTACCATGGTGCTCCCCCCGTTCCGCGCGCCCGCCGCGCCGTCCGCGTTAGCCGTCATACTACCGTACGAGTCGTTGCC
>Ga0172368_10008061_pt1 | contig 10818 bp, 8 predicted proteins | sample Lak11m_FD_114540 | JGI IMG/M metagenome (GOLD analysis project Ga0172368, IMG submission 114540) | Freshwater microbial communities from Kabuno Bay, South-Kivu, Congo - kab_022012_11m | ecosystem: Environmental > Aquatic > Freshwater > Lake | place: Democratic Republic of the Congo: South-Kivu...
ACTGTCGCCAAATATGTCAGCAGTGTGCTGAACAAACTTCACCTCACCAACCGGACGCAAGCCGCATTGTATGCCTTGCGGGAAGGAATGACCGCCTCTGCGGTTTAGCCCGATCCATTTCAGATTGAAATAGAGGAATCAATGAGCAATTTCGATTACATAAAAGCAGCGGATTTTGATCGGGCCTGGCTTAACTTTGAGTTGGACCTGCCTCTCAGGCCGAGTCTCAACGGGAAGTCGAATCCGTTCTACGTCAACCGGCCCGGCAACCCGATCAATGAATTAATCGACGCACTCCTCGCACCGTTTTACCGCCCGCCCAAATTCTTCTTCTCCGGTCATCGCGGATGCGGAAAATCCACCGAGTTATTGCACCTGCTTAGCAACAGCGCCATCCAGAAAAAATATTGGCCGATCAACTTCAGCATCCGCGAAGAGACCGATATCATCGACCTGGATTTTCGCGATGTTCTGCTTGCCATCGGGAGCCGCCTTTTTCGGGAATATCGAAAAAAAGGCGGGGAACTGCCCGAACACCTTCTCAATGAATTAAATGGCTGGAAAGGCAAAGTGGAAAAGCATGTTTCCACGATCATGGAAGGGAATATTTCAGAGTATGAAGTTGGCGCATCCATCAATGCCTTCTTCGTCAATGCGGGAATGAAAATGAAACTCGAACCGGCCACCCGCATCGAGTTAAGACAGATCGTCGAGACCGACATCACCGGGCTGATCGGGCTCATCAACCATATCGCCACGGCCATCTACAACCAGGAAAGGCGCATCCCATTGATTCTGATAGACGATATGGACAAGCCCGACCTGGACCGCGCTCGCACCATCTTCCATGACCACCGCGAGATCATGATGCAGCCCAAGTGCGCCATCGTTTATACCGTTTCAAGTGCGCTTTTTTATAGCAAGGAATTTGACGCCATTCGCGATCAGGCGCTCTTCCTGCCCAACATCAATTTACGGACCTCCACAGATGCGGTTAATCGTTTACAGGAAGGATATCGCACACTGGAAAATTTCGTCGCCGTCCGCATGGACTCAAAACTGATTCACCCGGCCGCGCTGGAACAAGCTGTCACCTACAGCGGCGGAGTCTTTCGCGAAATGGCACGCATCATCCGCACAGCTATTGGGCGCGCAAGAAGGCGCAAGTCCGCCCAAATTGAAATTGACGATATCGAATGGTCTGCGGCTGAGATTCGCAATGAGTATCGGCGCATCCTCGATAAGGATGACTTGAAACTTTTAAAAAGCGTACAGGTCAGCAAGAGGCTTGAATACAGCGACCGCATGAGGCCGCTCCTGCAATTGCTGGCCTTGCTCGAATATCGCGACGAGGAAAATTGGTGTGACGTCCACCCGGTATTGAGGAAGATGTTATGAATTCTGCCGGCATGATTCAGCAAACGGAAACGAACGCATTCGACGAACGGCTTGAAGTTCTTTCAAACGAACTTGAACTCGCCATCAAATGGGATCGTTCCTCCGCCCTTCTGGTTGTTTACAACTCGGAATATATCCGCGCGGATGCTGAAACTGCCCTCGAGAATTATCTTACCCAACAGGGACAAATGGTCGTCCACATCAAGATGGATGATACGCCGGGCTTCAACCTGCTCTCGATCCTGCAAAACTATCCTGCAAATGATAACCAGGTCTTTTTTATCAATGAGAAAAGCCAGTCCACTGGCGGGCAGCTCAACATCTTTACGAAGCTTGGCTCTCACAAAGACATTCTTATTGATAAGAAATTAAGGCTTGTTATTTGGGTCAGCCCAAGAACCGCAGCGGACATGTTACGGTCCGCGCCGGATTTTTGGGAATACCGTCAGCGTATCATCGAATTTACAGACCCGCCCAAACCCGAACACCTCTTGCAAAATGCCATTGAAACCGTCTGGCAGGGCATTGATGAAAGCGCGGATACCGAAGATAAGATCATTTTGCGCGATTCGCTCTTCACCGGCGAATCAAAACACGCCGAAAAAATTTCCCAGGAAGACGGGCTTTTGCTTACGCTGGGCATCCTCAACTGGCGCAAAGGCAATCACGATAAAGCGAGCGAACTTTTACAGAAGGCCATCAAAGCCGCGGCAAAACTTGAAGACAATTTGTTTGAAGCGGAATGTTTCAATGCCATCGCGCTGGTCTATTTCAGTCAGGGCAAACACGATGAAGCGATTGACGCTTACAAACAAGCCATCGCCATCGCGCCTGAACAAATCTTCGTTTGGAACAATCTCGGCAACCTTTGCATGAAGATCGCACGCAACGATGAAGCCATGCTGGCCTTCCAAAAAACCTTGAAGCATAACGAGAAAGACCCGGTCGCATGGAATGGGCTTGGCGCTGTGTATTATGCGCTCGGCTATCTGGACGATTCGATCACGGCTTATCAACGAGCCATCGAATATGCGCCAACCCTTGCCCACTCATGGAGCGGACTCGGCGATGCCTACATCCGTGTTGGACGAGACCAGGACGCCATTGAAGTTCTTCAAAAAGCGGTCAAGCTCAACAACGATTTTCTCACTCCGCACTTGCGCCTCGCGGAAATTTACAGCCGGCAGGGCCGCAACAAGGAAGCTATCAAAATTTATCAACGCGCTTTGAATTTGAGCCCGAACGATCCTCAGATTTTGAATGATGTTGGTCAGCTTTATTTAAAGGTCAATTATTTTGAAGAAGCCGCGCAGGCATTCATAAAAGCCATCGAACTCAAGCCTGGCTTTGGATGGGCATATTGCAACCTTGCGGAGTCTTATGCCAGGCAAAATAAATATATCGAAGCCATTGAATTGTGCCGCAAGAGTTTGAGCGTCTTTACTGAAGTTTGCGATAAGGCTGCGTCGTGGGATCGTCTCGCGAGTTACTTCCGCGCCGTGCATGAATATGACAAGGCTGTGCAAGCCTATCAGATGGCGGACCAACTCAAAGGTCACGGACGAAGCGGCGACCAAAAACCCGCATCAGACTTACCGGCGGCTGATCCTGATTCAAGAGTGGATTCTCCCCTTGAGAATCCTCACCCAGAAGCAGCTCCCATTCAAGCCGATAATGACTGGGATAAAAATACAATCACGTTAATGACTGAATTAACAGAGGAGCAAAATATGTCAACATTTTTTGGACACCCCATTCTAAAAAACGCATCCAAACCCAATGCCGCAAAGAAGCCTCGTCAATCGATTCCATTCGATGAAGAAATGCCCGAATCCAAAATTGCCGCAGTATGGAATGAAAAAGGGAACATCCATTTTCGCAAGGGAGCGTTCAACGATGCCGCAACTGCATATAACAAAGCCATCGAACTTGACCGCACCTTTGGATGGCCTTACAGCAACCTGGCGTTGACCTATCTCACTCTTGGAAAATATGCCGAGGCGATCCTGCTCTATCAGAAAAGCATTTGCCTGTTGAATACCGATGAAGAAAAAGCCGCATCATGGAACAGCCTCGGCACCATCTATCGCCGACTGAACAATTACGAGAAGGCGCTGGAAGCCTATCAACATGCCGACCAGTCTGACCCGCAGAACGCCGGCAAACGTGACAAGGAAGACCTGGCTTATTCAGAATCAAATTCACAAAACGCTCAAGTCTGGCAGGAGTTGGGCAACCTGTTCTTCAAAGCCGGCTCCTACGCCGAGGCAGGGAATGCCTATGCCAAAGCTGTCAGCATTGACCCGGCTTCGGGCTGGTCACAGAGCAGTTTGGCGGCGTCGCTTGTGCATGAAGGCAGATATAAAGAGGCGATCCCTGTTTACGTGAAGAGCATCGAATTGTTTACAGACAATAACGATAAGGCCGCTTCATGGAACCATTTGGGAAATGCCTACCGCCGCATGAACGATTATGAAAACGCGAAGAAAGCCTATCAGTATGCCGAGAAGTTGGCAGATAAAAAAACGGCCCTCCTGACGCGCGCGCGTTTTAGCATGTTGGAAAATTGTTATCAGAATTAAATTGCATTTAGGCGCATCGTTGACTTTCCAGGTCGTTCATAGGCTGAACCCCTAAAAGCTGGAAAGAACATAGCGAAGAATAGATCGGAGGCAACTATGTCGGAATATGAATTCTGGAAGGATATCGGAAACATCTCTGAGGCCATCAAAACTTATCAGAGAAAGAACGCCGAATTTAACAACCGCTATATCACGCCATGGATCGGTTTGGGAAATTTAGGCGGGCAGGATGAGCACAATATCAGCGCGTACAAACATGCGACCGATATTGACCCAAACAATGCCCGGAACTGGATAAGCCTCGGCGACGCCCAATTGAAGGCTTGCATTTATTCAGAGGCGGCAACCGCCTACCGCAAGGCGGTTGAGCTTGACCCGTACGCGGGCAGTCCGCTCAGCAATTTGGCCCTGGCTCTGGTGATGCAGAACAAATTTGACGAGGCGATTCCCTTGTATATTGCCAGCATTGAATTGTTTACTGAAGACAAGGATAAGGCAATGATATGGAATCGTTTAGGCGAGGCATATCGCAAACTCGGCAATTACGAAAAAGCCTTTTTATCCTTCCAAAAAGCAGACAAGTTGGAAGGCAAAAGCCCGGCCGTCATGACAAGCGAGACTCCACAAAAGGCAGAACCAATTGAGACTGGCGATATCCCTGATGCGCCTCAATTGGAAGAACTGGCGGATGCCGGGGATGACAAGGACAATCCTCTATCAAATTTTGAGAGGCGCTTTGCCGGAAAACCTCATTCCGACATTTTAGCGCCCAAGGTTGAGGCTGAACCCAGCGTTAGCGCGTTTCCGGAACAATTCGAGTACGTTGAAACACCCGACAAAGATATTGTCAAAGATATGGAGTCGCTTCCTGAGTGGCTCTCTGAAGACCATAAGAACACTTTGGTTGGGAATGAGAAGAGGTATCTGCGAGTCCCTGAATGGCTGGATGCGGACCGCAACAGCGAAGTAAATTCTGTGGGCATGTCTGACCAGTTCTACAGTGAGCAAGATGCGAATGACGAGAAGCAGGGACCTTTCTTCTGGGAGGAAACTGCCAGCCCGCTGGATCAGGCATCATCCGCAAAAGATCAGAAATGGCTGGAGCACGAACAGGCCTATAAAGAATATCTGGAAGAGACCGATCCGGCAGACGGCTTATCCGATCACATGGATGAAGTGAAAAGTCAGGCTCAGGGCAACTGTAATGCAGAAACTCTAAAAGCGATGGAAACTAAAAACGCACAGGTTTGGAATGAACTCGGCAATGTGTATATGAAATCCGGTTCTTATGATGATGCAATTGCTGCCTACCAAAAAGCGATTGAGCTTGAGCGGAGTTTCGCGTGGCCTTATAGCAACCTCGCTTTGGCCTTCGTGCAAAAAGGCTTTTTTACCGAGTCCATCCATTTGTATCAGCGCAGTATCGAGTTGTTCACTTCGGACAAGGACAAGGCTATTACATGGAACCGGCTTGGCAAGGCTTATCGCTGCATCAACGATTACACCAATGCCATCATTGCCTATCAAACAGCAGATGAGCTTGACCCTGAAAATGTAACTTTGGCTCTCCGTTCAAGTTTTGGTTTGCTGGGCGATCTAAAGACCGATGTCAATTTGGGTGTTGCATCTTAACTTCGTCAGAAAGCACATCCTCCTCGCAATGACGGAAGTAATGATAGACCTCTTGCATAAGCGCGCCAGAGAGCGCACTACTACACAGAATAAATTATGTTTTGTGTAACGTCCGCTTTCGACAGCTCAACGATTTTTCTTTTGCAAGAGGTCTGATAGATTCTTAAATGAGGTGTTCCATGAGCGACCACGAATATTGGAATGAACTTGGCAATTTATATTTCATGGGCGGCGCATACGAGCCTGCCATCCATGCTTATTTGCGTTCCATTCAATCGAATAAAAAGTTCGGCAGGTCTTACAGCAATTTGGCTATGGCATTTGTCCACACTGGAAAGTATGAAGAAGCCATCAAATTCTATCGCCGAAGCCTTGAGCTATTGCCGGATGCAAGGGAGAAATCCATCACCTGGAACAGGCTGGGAATCCTTTACCGCCAAATGAAGGATTATAAAAATGCGCTGAATGCCTACCAACATGCGGATTCGCTAGTCCCACAGAAAGGCGGTGACTGGGACGGGACGGGACAACTCCCGCTCACCGTCTCCATGCCGGACGTTGATCTTGATTCTGTCCTCGGCGGAGAACCTCCCGTCAAAGAGACTCGCAAAGCCGCGCCGCTTGAAAGACTCAACGGCATCTTGAAATCGGCTCAAACGAAACTTGCAAATATCTGGCTTGACGATGGTTTTGTGCCGCTCGATCAGGAAAAATTATTACAGGCAGCGAATACTTCAAAAGCTGAAACATCTGTCAATGAAGAAGAAGGATCGCTGACAGACGAAGAACTTGAAGAAATCGCCAGCACGGAAAACATATCTGAGTTCGTGCAGTATTCGCAGACCACAGGTCCATTGCCAATATTGATAGTCCCATCCATTGACCCGGACATTGCCAAACACAAAGCCGCGACCATGAAGAATCCACGCAACCTGACGGCATGGGAATCGCTGGGCGATGCGTACAAAGCCTCTGGCATGTACAAGGATGCGATCCATGCCTATGAGTCCGCGATCTTTATCAGCCCCGACAAACCCGATAACTACTATTATCTGGGACTGACCTTCGCCGCAGAGCGCAGGGAACACGAAGCTGTAAAGGCTTTTGAAAAAGTGTTGGAGTTGGAACCAAACCACGCCCTGGCCCATGCGTCGCTTGGCAGTCACTACCGAAAGATCGGAAAAGACGACATGGCTGAGAAACATTTGCAGAAGGCCTTAAACACCAATTTTGAGAACGAGAAGGAATATAATCGGGCTTGTCTTGAAGCCATTTGTGGAAACACAGACCGCGCTCTGGAATTACTGAAAGTTGCCCTGCAAACCAAGCAGACCTTTATAGACTGGGTGCAAAAGGACCCCGACCTTGATTGTTTGCATAACGACCAGCGCTACCAGTCACTGCTTTCGGCGTATGCGGCGAGTGTGTAAGCAAAAATCCGCATACGAACTCGTGAATTTTTAACTCAAAGACGCAGAGTCGCGAAGGAAAACCGGATAGAGTTTTGCGTCTTTGCGACTTGACGTTAAGAACTTCGGTTAAAACCAGACCAGGAAGAAATGGCAGCATCTTGCGTTAATTGATCTTTTGGAGGGCTAACACTTGAATGATTTATTTACAAAAAAACCGTCGCAGATCGTGATGTATGCAACCGCAACTTGCGGAGACTGCCGCAGGGCGACAGCTTTCTTTGAAGATAATCACATTGACTATTTGCGAGTCGCGGTCGAAGGCAATGCAGAGGCGGAGCAATTCGTGAAAAGCCTCAATAACGGAAGCAGAACGGTGCCGACCATTATTTTTCCGGATGGTTCCATGTTGGTTGAGCCGAGCCTGAAAGAGTTACAGGAAAAATTTTCGATAGAAAAGAATTAACCACAGAGAATTATGTCTTTGCGAGGGCGGTCTTGCTCTTCGCCCGAAGCAATCCACCGCTGATATGAAGATTGCTCACCGCACTGGCGTACGGCGCAAGTGTCGCCGCCGAAGACCAAGAACAGAAGCTCGCACACCTGCCCTGGCGGGCGGCGCCAGGGACGACATATTATGCAAAGGTATAATCGCTTCATGAAGAAGATAACCTGCATTTTACTTTTTGCATTCATCCTTTCGGCCTGTGATACCTGGGGAGTTCCGCCCCAGCCGTTTCCGGTGTGGACGCCGATTCCATCACGCACGCCGGGGGTTGTGACGGCAACGCCGTTGATCTTGTTGATGCCAACCTTTCCGACAGTCCTGACGGATACGCCCACGGCGGGTACTTTTACAACCACACCCATTCTCGTCCCAACAGATACAGAAACCCCATCCCCCACTTTTACATTTACGCCGTCTGAAACCGTCACCTCCGCGCCGGTGCAGGCTGTGGCGGTGGACATTCTCGGATGCAATACCAGCATTGATATTCTGCACAGCATGGGCGAAGTGACCAATGCCTTTGTCACCATCAGCAATACAGGCACAGTGGACCTGCCAAATACATGTGCCCTGCTGCGAGCGAGTGACGAAGGACGCGAACACCCCGACAAGAAAAAATGTTTGGATAATCTGCCGGCACAATATCGCGTCACATTTAAGCTGACAGTTGATTCTGCTTACAAGGTGAGTACCCTCATCCAGGTGGATGTCACTTCCAATGAGATTGTATTCTTGCGGGCGGATAGACCGTCCTGCACAGACATCAGCTTGTTCGGCGGCGAACCTGCGAACATTGGCGTCATCGAGCCGATCCAGCCGTAGCGATTGGCGGGGGTGATGTGGTTTCTGTCGAGTTGCAAAAGCACTTCAATACAAAGACGAAAAAGGAAGAACTTTGTGTTTTTGCAACATTAAAACTTTGTGATTAGGTTTCAGAGATTCTTTACGATAACTCACCTGAATGAAAGAAAAGCATAAAAAAACAAGAGACCGCCCATTTTGTAGTTGGACGGTCTCGAAATATCCTCTATCTTTCCTGCAAAAGGCTTACTAACCCTTTAATAACACGCTATGCCCGTCATCAGCATCTGGTTCAGCAGGTACAGCCAGCGGAGGCAGTTCAACAATGGAACTCAGACCGAAATGCTGTAAAAACTCAGGTGTAGTGGAATATAAAATCGGGCGGCCGGGGCCATCGGTGCGGCCTGATTCCTGAACAAGCCCCTTGCTCAACAAACTCTTCATCATACCGTCACTGTTCACGCCGCGGATCGAATCCACTTGCGGACGCGTGCAGGGCTGTTGATAAGCGATGATCGCCAGGGTCTCCAATGCGGCGCGGCTGAGATGCGTGGTCGCTTCGAGTCCAAGGAAAAGCTCGACGAGCGGGGCCAGTTCGGGCGCAGTCGTCAATTGCACACGCCCTGCATTTCGCTGCAGGCGCAGCCCGCGGGTCAGGAGAGATTCGTCCAATTCGTTAAGTCCACGCTCCACTACGGATGCAGTCACATCCAGTGCGGTGGCAAGCTGCGCCACAGGCACCGGCTCGGCAGACACAAATAACATCGCCTCGATCTTTGCGGCAAGGGATAATTCAGGGTTCAAAGGGGTTTGAGAGTCGCTCATGCTATAATTGCTCCGCTTAATAAATTTGGTTTATATACATTCAAATCGCTGTCCACAGTCAAATAATCATAAGATCACAAGCCATGAAAACAAAAACTTCTTCCCTAACTTTCTTCTTGATCCTGCTCGTGCTTGCAACCTTGGCCTGCACCATCTCCGCCGGAGGTCCCGATTATCCCGCTCAAACGGTTGAGGTTTCAGAAAACGAAGTGCTGAATATGCAAACACTTGTTGAACAAGCCTTTACAGCCGGCGCAGAGAGTGGACTCGTCACATTGCAATTCACCGAGAGCCAGCTCACATCTTACATCGCACTAAAATTACAGGCACAAACCAATCCGGCTTTCACCGACCCGCAGATCCTGCTTCGTGATGGTCAAATGCAATTGTACGGCAAAGTCGCGCGCAGTATCTTCACGGCAAATATTTTGATCACGATGAACGTCAGCATTGATGAGACCAGCGGTCTGCCAAAGATCGAGATCGCAACCGCAGATTTCGGCCCCTTCCCAGCGCCTGAGGGAATCAACAACGCCATCAGCGCGGTCATTGACGAAGCTTTCACCGGCTCACTCGGTCCTGTGGCTACGGGTTTTCGACTGGAGGCGATCACCATCGCAGACGGCGTTATGACCATGTCAGGCCGGATCAAATAGCGGCTGGATTATACCCGACATGTCACGCATCACACTCCGCCCGGGCCTGCTGCTGTTTCTGATAGCATTTTCGTGGCTGACGGGTTCCTGCCGCTCCCCGCAAGTCGGCGATGAAATTAAAGTTGCCATTTCAGTGGACGGAACAACGCGTGATGTCACCGTCACTGCCGGAAGCACAGTGACACAAGCCCTGCAATCTGCCGGCATTGCGCCGGGAAAATTAGACCGTACAGAACCGCCGTTTTACACTGTGTTAAGCGAGGGCGATAGAATTACCTTGACACGTGTGGAAGAAGAATTCGACACCGAGCAGGTGGTTATCCCTTTTGAAAAACAGATCGTACGAAACGAAACCCTTCCCGATGGTGAGACAAGGCTTGTGCAAGCCGGAGTGAATGGATTACAGGAAATTACCTACAGAAGAATTCTTGAAGATAATGTTGAGATCAGCAAGTCTTCTGTTAAAACTGTAGTGCTGAAAGAAGCTCTGCCAGAGATCGTGATGGTAGGTGCGCAATCATCGTTTACTTCCTTGAATATTCCCGGCGTAATCGCTTATCTTGCTGGCGGCAATGCCTGGCTCATGGAAGGCTCCACCGCCAACCGGAGAGTCCTCGTCAGCACAGGCGATCTGGATGGGCGTATTTTCTTTCTCTCACCCGACGGGGAATATTTGATCTTTACTCGAAAATCCAAGAAGCAGGCAAGTGAAGAGATCAACACACTTTGGTCTATTCGAACCACCATTCCTGATGCTATCCCTGTCTTTTTGAATGCATCCAACGTGGTTCACTTTGCATCCTGGATTCCCGATACAAACTCCGTCGCTTATTCAACCGTTGAACCCCGCAGTACCTCACCCGGCTGGCAGGCAAATAATGACCTGTACCGCGTCAACGCTTCGGGGAATACTCCTCTTAGTATCGTTGAAGCTAACAGCGGCGGCGTATATGGTTGGTGGGGAACGTCCTTTGCGTTTTCACCAAGTGGTCTATTGGCATACGCGC
>Ga0172368_10008062_pt1 | contig 10818 bp, 10 predicted proteins | sample Lak11m_FD_114540 | JGI IMG/M metagenome (GOLD analysis project Ga0172368, IMG submission 114540) | Freshwater microbial communities from Kabuno Bay, South-Kivu, Congo - kab_022012_11m | ecosystem: Environmental > Aquatic > Freshwater > Lake | place: Democratic Republic of the Congo: South-Kivu...
GTTCCTGAAAAGATGAAAGTTCCCAAAAAGGAAAAAGATATGACTGTAGTAATCAATGATTTATACAAGAAGATTCAAATGACTCTTGACAAAGTTAAAGTTGTTAAGTTTTCTCAGCTTCTTCCTACTGATTCTAAAAGTGATAAAATAACCACATTTATTCCTCTTCTTTACCTAGATACCCAAAGGAAGATCGATTTAGAACAAGAAAATTCGTTTGGAGAGATCTTTATTCACCTATCCAAACTAAAGAAAGATTACGTTGCAAACTAAAAAGATTTTTATAGGGTCAGTTTGTTCTAACATTTATGCACGCATCAGTTATAAATTTTGACGGAATAAGTAGCATTGGGCTTTACATCTATGCTAATGACAATTTCGTTTTGGTAGGAAAAGAAGTTCCTGAGAAGTTTGATAAGGAATTAGCAGAAGTTTTTAAAGTTCCAATACACAGAGTTACTATAGCTGGAACATCCATGGTAGGAGTATTTGTTGTTGGAAATAACTCAAAAATTTTGGTTCCTGGAATTATTTTTGACGATGAAAAAGAAGATTTGACAAGATTAGGTATTAATTTTGAAGTTTTAGATACAAGACTTACTTGTCTTGGAAATAATCTTCTGGTCGGCTCAAAAGTTGCGCTTGCTAATCCAGAATTTTCTGACGGTCAAATTAAACAAATTGGTGAGGCATTAAATGTTTCTTGTGAAAAAGCTTTAATCACAGATATTAACACGCTTGGCAGTCTTGTTGTTCTAAATGAACACAAAAAGAAAGCACTACTAACAAACGATGCCGCTGACGAAGATATTGCTTTAATAGAGTCAAAATTCGAAGTTGAGGTTACTCTAGGCTCGGTAAATATGGGAAGTCCTTATATTCGTTCTGGCCTTGTTTGCAATAAAAATGGCTTTGCTGTTGGAAGTATGTCTGGAGGTCCAGAAATTACCAATGCTGATGATGCATTAGGATTTTTGGAGGATGATGAATGAAACAAGAAGAAAAGATGCTTCTTGAATTAAATCAGCAACTTGATTACTATCATGAATTAATGGATCAATTAGAGCATAATTTAGCGATTTTGAATAAATTAAAAGAAGATCTTATTTCATTAGATAAGCTAAAAGAAGGTGATGAAATTCTAGCACCTCTCGCTAATGGTATTTTCTTAGAAGCAAAACTAGTTACAGCTAAGAAATTAAAAGTTAATGTGGGCAACGGCGTTGTTGTTGAAAAATCTGTTCCTGATACATTAAAACTTCTGGAAAAACAAGAAGTCGAAATTTTAAGTAGTAAATCTGAGGTCCAAAAAAAGCTTGAAGAGTTATATTCTAGCTTTCAGGGTTGAAAATGTTTAAGTTTTTTAAGGAAAAACTGAGTGATGTTGTAAAAAAGTTTTCTAAGCAGGTTGAAGAAGAATCTGAAATCGTTGAAGAAATAAAAACAACAAAAGATGTTAAAGAAACTCCTAAAGTCAAAAAAACAAAGGTTGTAAAAGAAACTAAACAAAAAGTAGAGAAAAAACCAGCAGTATCTAAAGAGAAGAAACCTGAACCCACATCATCTAAAGATACTAAACCCGAAATAAAAAAAGAAGAAATAAGAAAAGTTGAAAAAAAGATTCTTGAACAACAAGACAACAAACAAAAAGTTGTCGCAACAGAAGTTATAAAAGACACTTCTGAAGAAATTAAAGTTCCCGAAATTGAAGAACAAAAAGAAGAGAAAAAAGGTTTTTTCTCAAAGATTTTTGGTAAAAAAGAAGAACAGAAAGAAGATCATAAAGAAGTAGAAGAAATTCAAAAAGAATCTGAGTTGCCAAAAGAAAAAGAACAAGAAAAATTACCTGAAATAAAAACAGAGAAACCTAAAGAAACGATCTTCAAAAAAGTTTCTGATTCATTCACGAAATTTTCTTTATCTGATGAAAAGTTCGAAGAATTGTTTTGGGATCTCGAGGTTACATTACTAGAAAATAATGTCGCTGTTGAAGTTATTCAAAAAATCAAAGAAGATCTCAGAGAAGAATTGACTAAAGATAAAATTTCTAGAAAGCATCCTGAAGAAATCATTCAAGAGTCTCTTGTTAACTCTCTCAATGAAGTTTTGGATATTCCCTCAATTGATTTGTTTTCAGAAATAAAGAAAAAGAAACCTTATGTTATTGCAGTTATTGGAGTTAATGGTTCTGGAAAAACAACAACTATTGCAAAACTGTGTAATAAATTAAGGAATAATGGATTTTCTATTGTTCTTGCAGCTGCAGACACATTTAGAGCTGCTGCAATTCAACAATTAGAGGAGCATGCAAATAAATTAGATATAAAAATGATTAAACATGATTATAATTCTGACCCTGCGGCTGTCGCTTTTGATGCTATTCGTCACGCAGAATCCAAAGGCCTTGATGTGGTCATAATAGACACCGCTGGAAGATTGCATTCTAATGATAATTTAATGAATGAGCTAAAAAAATTAATCAGAGTTAATAAACCTGACTTCAAATTGTTTGTCGGTGAGTCAATTACTGGAAATGATTGTGTTGAACAAGCCAAGAAATATAATGAATTAATTGGCATAGACGGTATAATTCTTTCCAAAGCGGATGTTGATGAGAAAGGCGGTACTGCGCTTAGTATTTCTTATGTTACTAAAAAGCCAGTCCTTTTCATCGGCACAGGTCAAGAATATAAAGATCTCAAAGAATTTGATAAAGATGATATTATAAAGAATCTGGGCTTCTGAGCACTGTACATTTAAGAGTAAAGTATTTTAATACATACAGGTTTTTATTCTCCATGGGAACGTATTCACATTCAAGACTTTCTACTTTTGAGCAGTGTTCTTTGAAATACAAGTATGCTTATATTGATAAAGTTGAAACCGAGATTGTTAGAACTATTGAAACATTTATGGGAGATTTAGTACACCAGACTCTAGAAAAGTTATACAAAGATCTTAAATTTTTAAAATTGAATGAATTAAGAGATCTCATCACGTTTTACAATGATCTTTGGAAAAAACATTGGGTTGAAGGAATTCTAATCGTCAAAGACCAATACACAGAGGATAATTATAGATTGATGGGAGAAAAGATGATCTCCGATTATTATAAACACTATCATCCTTTTGATCAAACTAAAACTATTGGTCTTGAAACACAGGATTTTCTTGATCTTGATGATGACTATAAAATTCACGTTAGAATAGATCGTTTAGCTTCTCCAAAAGATGGAGTTTATGAAATTCATGATTATAAAACAAATTCTAATTTGAAAAAACAGGATGAGCTTGATCATGATAGACAATTAGCAATTTATGCATTAGGAGTTAAAAAAATGTATCCTGATGCAAAAGAAGTAATTCTAGTTTGGCACTTTTTGGCTTTTGATAAAGAGATGCGAAGTCATAGAACAACAGAGCAGCTTGAAGAACTTAGAAAAGATATCCTTTCTTTGATTGCAAAAGTAGAACAAGAAAATGAGTTTAATCCTAGTCCTTCTGCTCTTTGTGATTATTGTGAGTTCAAAACAATTTGTCCTTTGTGGAAACATCTCTATTCTTTAGAGGATAAATCCCCAGAAGACTTCAAGGCAGATGAAGGAGTGATTCTGGCAGACAAATATTCAGAGTTAAAGGAACGAGAAAAAAAATTGCAATCAGAAATTGAGGAAGTCTCAGAAAAAATTAAGAATTTTGCTGATTTTTTTGCAGTTAGAAAAGTATATGGTTCAAGTAACACAATCACAATATGGTCAAAAGATGCAATGAAATTTCCTGGAAAAAACGATGTTTCTCGTGCTAAATTTATTGATGCACTTAAAGCTTTGAATCTTTATGAGAAATATTTGGAAGTTGATAATTGGAATCTTGAGAAAGATTATGATAATTTTAATGAGATTGAAAAACAAGTTCTCAGCCACTTTGGAAGAAAGCAAAAGGTTAGTAGATTGTATGTTGGAGAGAGAAAATAATTTCCAGCAAAGCACATTTAATAAATCTCAGTGAACAATTAATTTCTTATTTTCAGAAGTCACAAGTCTTACTCCAAACCCTGAGTTCAGTATCGCTGATAGTATCGCCATGTGTTCTTTTCCCGTTCCTGACATCATATTAAAAGCCACTTCCGTATCAAGAATTTTTCCTTTAAGTTCTTGCATAACTATTTTTTTGATTTCATCGAGCTCAGAGTCTGGATCTATTATGATAAATGAGAATTCTTTGTTTGAAGTGAATTTTTCTGTTCCAAATTTGTTTGTAATCAGAAATATTTTGTTCCAATTTTCTGAATTCATTAGTTCTGATACTGCAGCCCAGCTTCCTTTTCCAGTTGTTAAACATGCTATTAGTGATGTCATACTCAGAGAATTACATTTGGTTATATTAAGTTTTCCCAAAGTTTTATATATTTCTTACAAAGCCTTTACTCTTAGGGATTAATTTTGGGAATAAGAATTGGGGGACAAGCTGTAGTTGATGGCGTTATGATGCGCTCAGATAATTATATTTCTACTTCCGTTAGAAAGACTAATGGACAAATTAAAACTCGTTCAAGAAAGTTCATTTCTATTACTGATAAAAATAAGTTTTTGAATCTTCCTCTACTTAGAGGACTTATTATGCTTTTTGAATTAATGATTCAGGGCACAAAAGAATTATTGTGGTCTTCTAATGAAAGTGCAGATGAACATGAGCAGTTAACGAAGAAAGATATTATTCTTACGGTAATTTTATCTTTAGTTATAGTTCTTCTTGTGTTTAAACTTCTGCCTTTTTATTTGGCAGGCTTGCTTTCAAAAGGAAGTAATACTTGGTATTTTAATCTCATAGATGGTGTCATCAAAATTGCAATAATGATGATTTATCTTCATGCTATTTCATTGATGCCTGACGTCAAGACATTGTATAAGTATCATGGTGCTGAACACAAAGCCGTCGCTTGTTATGAATCTAAAAAGAAACTTACTCCTAAAAATGCAATAAAGTTCTCAAGAATCCATCCTAGATGTGGAACTACATTTGTCTTTCTTGTGTTCTTTGTTAGTATTTTCTTCTATGTACTTATTCCTCTACAAACTCAATTTTGGTTAAATTATGTTATAAGAATATTATTATTACCAATTATTGCGGGAGTTACTTATGAGTTAATTAGACTTAGCGGAAAGTATTATTCTTCAAATAAACTAGTTAGAATTTTAGTTTGGCCAGGACTTCAGTTTCAAAGAATAACAACAAGAGAACCTTCACTTGAACAATTGGAAGTGTCAATCGCGTCACTAAATGCCTGTGTTAAGAAAGAAAAAGTTTGAGCAACGAACAGAGAAGAAATTGAAGCATTTATTTAAGTCTCTCTTCAATTAATCTATATAACTCGTCTCTTACAACAAATTCTTCATATTTTAATTTATCTACACGCCTTGTTAGTTTATTCATGGAGTCTAGCTTTATTATATACCTAAAATCTCTTGCAAGGTTTTTTTTGTATTCATCCACTTTTTTTATTTGTTCTGTGATTTGAATAATTCTTTGTTTTAACATTGCAAGTTCCTGTTCTATTTCTTCTTTTGTATTTTGATATATTTCCGTTTTTTTGTCAAAATCCTTCTCTAAGTTTACAATGTTTATTGCCAATAAATTGTATCTTTTTACTATGGTTCTTGCCTGTTCATTAATAGAATCTCCTGCTGCTTCAATTGTTTTATCAAGAATCATAGCAGTATCTAATTCATGAGCAATATAAAAAGGTTTTTGGTTTATGACTACAAATAAGTTAGACCATTATAGAATAGTAACAAAGATTTTTATATGAACTTGCAACTAGTATGAATATAAAAAAGGGGGAGATTATATGGATGATCAATCATTTTTAGGCATGGATGCAACCCAAGCGACAAAAGAAGAACACAAGAAAGGTTTTCTATCTAAATTATTTGGTAAAAAAGAGAAGAAACAAGATGGATCTGTAAAAGTCAACATTGTTTCCTCAGAGTCAGAGCTTCAATATGACGATTGGGATAAAAATGATGATAAATACGAACTTAATGAAGCAGATATTGATAATATAAGACAAGCATTAGGTCTTAAGACGCCTCCCTCAAAAAAATCTTCTGTACAAAAATTTGAAAAAAAGATTGAATCTAAGAAGACATCTGTAACCAAGCCTTCAAAATCTGTCATTTCAAAAGTTTTTCCTAAAAAATCATCAAAAGTCTCTCAAAAAGTCGAAGATTTACCAGCATTTAATACAACAAAATCTAATTCCGCAGATAGTGCTAGTGCATCAACAATCGCAAATATAACTAAAATTCAAAAAGAATGGTCTGAGTTTTCTGGAAAGAAGCTAAAGACAACTGCAGAGACTAAGCAAGTTGGTGCTCTTGATAGAACTAAGAAATCAAAGATTGTGAAAGAATTTGAGTCTACTCTGAAAAGAGAATCAAAGAAGTATGATTCAAAAGTTAAAAAAGAAGCAACAACTACAATTTCAAGGTTCAAAAAAGAAATCGCAGAATTAGCTAAACGTGATCACCATTTAAGAGTTAGAGAAGAAAAACTTATTCATAGATTAAGAAAACTTGACGAGCAAGAAGCGGAGCTTGAGGAAGATATTTCTAGATTAGAAGCAATGAAAGGAGAAATCTTGTATCTTGAAGAAGATAAAAAGAAGATCTCTCAAGAATTAGCAGAAGTCAATTCAAAATTAGAAGAAGTAAAATCTGAATTGGCATTAATTAAGAAAGAATTGGAATCAACTAAAGCTAAAATCAAGAAAGAACACGAAGATTCTTCTGCAAAATTAAAGAAGATGAATAAAGAATATCAAGATGAAGAACAAAAGCACAAGAAGGAATTAAAGGAATTAACTGATAAAATTTCGAGTGCAAAAGTTACTCTTGGAGACATGCAGAAGAAAGGAACTCAAATTTTAAATCAATTGAAGAAAAAAGAGGATGACTTAAAGAAGAGAGAGCAAAGTATTGCTTCAAAGCTTGATGAAAATAAAAGCATATTAGACAAATTGGAGGCAACGACAAAAGATTTGAGACCTTCTGTTGTTTACAGAGAACCTCCAATGGAGAAATCCTCTTCGTACTCTTACAAAGCATCTAGTTCTTCTGATCCCGTTATAGGATTAAAGGACAAGCTAAGCGATTGTAAAGACTTAATTGATAATGGACACCTTGATGATGCGAAAGCTCTTTACAATGAAATTAGAGAAGATTTCTCAAAAATTTCAGGAGTATCAGATGCTGAAAAGGAGAAATTGAAACATGACATAAGAGAAGTTTATGATGAAATCTCTTTAAAAATCATGAATCCTCCAAAAAGAAGCAGTTATTAATTTTCTATTTCTTTATTTTTTCTTAGTCTTTAAGTGTAAAAGCTAATTGTAAGAATATACAAAATATGAATAAAATAAAGAGAATTACCAGCTCTTTGCAATGTAAACTATGTGCTTAGCGGGTTTTTTACAAACAGCGCACACTGCGCCTTTTTGTGGTTGTTCTTGTTCTTCTTTTAACCAAGGTATTCCACAAACGTATGCTCCTTCTGTTTCTGCTTTGATAATGTCAGCACAACTTTCTCCCTCTTTATTTATAGAGCAGAATGGTGCTTTAACAAATCCTCTGAAAGATTTTATTGTACTCTTTATCTCAGCTAATGTTTCTGCATTTTTTGTGTTGTGGGCGAAATATTTTTCTGCTCGAGACTTTATATCATCATCTAAAGCCATCGCCTCTTGTTTTACTGTTTGATCAAGTTCAGCAAGCGTGGTTTTGATTTTATGCCCTGTTCTTCTTACCAAGACAATCTTGTCTTCCTTGAGATCTTTTGGTCCCAGCTCTATTCTAATAGGTACTCCTTTCATTTCCCATTGATTATATTTCCAACCAGGAGTATTATTTGAATTGTCAAAGTAAACTCTGTATTTTTGTTTTAGTTCTTTCTCTAGCTCAACACATTTCTCGAGTATCTGTTTATTTTCAGATTCGTTACTAAATAATACTGGAACTATTACAATTTGATATGGTGCAATCTCAAAGGGCAAGATTAAACCGTTGTCATCCCCATGAATTCCTATTAATGCAGCCATGATTCGCCAGATTCCTGGACCAAAACAAGATTGGTGAGCATATTTTATCTCTCCGTCTTTGTCTGTAAATTTAATATCATATGCCTTTGCAAAATTCTGTCCGAGATCGTGTGTTGAACTCATCTGATTTCTTCTACCATCTGGCATAAGCGTATCTGACACATAAGTGTTATTTGCGCCTAAAAATTTATCCCACTGAGGCCTTATTAAAAATAAATGTGGCAACCTTAATTTATCCCAGTAAACTCTTTTCATGATTTGTCTGTCAGATTCTATTTGTTCCATTACTTCCTCGTGCGTCGCATACATGTTATGTGTTTCAAAGAACATGAATTCCCTTCCTCGTAAGAATGGTCTTGTTGTTTTTTCATTTCTAAATACAGTTATTCTTGATTGGTATCTCTTGTAAGGTAATTGACTATTTCCTCTTAGCCATAACGAGTACATTGGATAGATTTGTGTTTCTCCAGTTGGTCTTAATGCAACTTCTTCCTCAAGTTTTTTATCACCTGCAGCAGTTACCCAAAATACATCTGGTGCAAATCCTGCGTGTTCTTTTTCTCGTTCCAGGTTTTCTTTTTTTATTACTGTTGGAAATAGCAGTGGTTCGTGCCCATCATTTTCTATTTCCTCTTCTAAGTATTCGTACAATCTTCTTAATAGTTTCATGGACCAAGGCATGTGAACAACGAATCCTTGAACCCCATAACGTACGTCTGCAAGTTCTGCTCCTTCAGGTCCTACAACTTGAGTAAACCATTCACTAAAGTTTTCATCTTTTTTTACAGTGATGCCTACTTTCTTTTCTGATTTGGTCTCAGACTGTTTCGATTCAGTTTTATTCTCAGCTTTCTTTGTCATTTTTTTGTCCCTGTATTTCTGGTTTCATCGTTGGAAATAAAATTACGTCTCTAATGGACTCTTGTCCCAAGATCAGCATAGCCATTCTATCAAGTCCAATTCCTAATCCTCCCGTAGGGGGCATTCCTTGATCTATTGCTTCTAGGAAATCTTCATCTACTGGATTTGCTTCTTCATTTCCTGCGCGTAATTGTCTTGCCTGATCTTCTAATAATTTTCTTTGATGTATTGGATCATTTAATTCTGAATACGCATTGGCTAGTTCCATTCCGCAACAGAAGGGTTCAAATCTTTCTATTAATCTTGAGTCCTTTCTGTGTCTTTTACATAGTGGCGTTGATTCTTCTGGGTGATCAATTACAAATGTTGGTTGAATAAACTTATCCTCGCAGAAGTGTTCAAAAATTACTATTACATAATTTCCCCACGTATCTTCTTTATCAAATTCAACGTGCTTTTCTTCTACAAATTTTTTCAATTCTTCTTTAGTCATCTTTCCTGCATCAATTCCAATATATTTTTTTATTGCATCTAACATAGTTATTCTTTGCCATGGCGCTTTTACATCTATTTCATTTCCTTTATATGTTGATTTAGTTGTTCCGTTTACTTTTAGTGCAGCATATTCGTAAAGGTCTTCTGTTAATTTCATTATGTCGTTATAGTCTGCGTATGCCCAATAAGCTTCCAACATTGTAAATTCAGGATTATGAGTTGTATCTATGCCTTCATTTCTGAAGTTTTTATTTATGTCATAGACTTTGTCAAATCCTCCGACGATTAATCTTTTCAAATACAATTCTGGGCTTATTCTCAAAAATAGTTCCATTTTCAAATCATTGTGAAATGTTTTGAATGGTTTTGCAGCAGCCCCTCCATATATTGGATGGAGTATTGGTGTTTCTACCTCAATGAATTTTTGTTTATCCATGAATTCTCTTATTGCGTGCATCATTTTCATTCTTTTTTCTAGAACTGCTCTTGATTCTGGATTCATAATCAAATCAAGGTATCTTTTTCTGTACTTTAGTTCTTGGTCTTTTAATCCGTGAAACTTATCTGGAAGCGGTCTTATTGCTTTACATAACATTTCAAAGGTTTTTACGTAAACGCTTATTTCTCCCATTTTTGTTCTAAAAATATCTCCTTCTGCACCAATAAAATCTCCTAAGTCAAATTTCTTTAGAAGTTCATATTTTTCTGCACCAATATCATCACTTCTTAGATAGAGTTGAATTGTACCTTGTCCATCTTTGATTGTTGCAAAAGCTACTTTTCCCATTCTTCTAAGAAGCATTATTCTTCCTGCAACTTTAACAACGTCTTTTACGTGTTCTTCTGGTTTAAGATGGGCATATTTTTCTTTAATTTTTTCAGAGTTTGAATTAATAGAATACTTATATGGATAAGGATTTATGTTCATGTCCTTTATTTCTTGTAATTTCTTTAGTCTCTCTTCAACAAGTTTTTGTCCTGATCCACTTCCAGTTTCAGGAATTTCGATTTCTTGCGCTTCCTGCGATTTTTCTTGTTTTGTTAGAGTTTTTTCTTTATTGTTTGTTTCGTTAGGCATTTTATCCCCTCTACATCCTCTGTTATTATGAAAAGAGGGCTTATTTAAATGTTTTTTTCAAAAAAATAAGAAATATAAAGCATTCCTAATTCTAATGCGTATGACTGTGACTTCAAACAAGATTCCTGACTTGTATGTTCTTGGAATAGAAAGCACTGCGCACACACTAGGAGTTGCAGTAATTAAAGGGATAAACGTTCTTGCTAATGAAAAAGATGCGTTTACAACCAAATCTGGAGGGATGATTCCTGGAAAAGTAGCTGATCACCATGTTGAGGTATTTGATGAA
>Ga0172368_10008065_pt1 | contig 10816 bp, 6 predicted proteins | sample Lak11m_FD_114540 | JGI IMG/M metagenome (GOLD analysis project Ga0172368, IMG submission 114540) | Freshwater microbial communities from Kabuno Bay, South-Kivu, Congo - kab_022012_11m | ecosystem: Environmental > Aquatic > Freshwater > Lake | place: Democratic Republic of the Congo: South-Kivu...
TCCCGGATTTTTGAGGGAGTAGGCTGCCTCATCAAACGCGGGCTCCCGTTCCCTGGGTCCCATCCAGAAGCCGGCATCCCCGCGTACAGCCATAGTGCGGTCATCCGAGTATTTGCGCGCAAGTTCCTGAAAATCAGCTCCTGATTTCAGCTGAACATAAATATTGCTGATTTCGTCCTTAATCTGTGCCTTTTCTTCGTCGGTAGTAGTGTAGTTGACCGATTTCCAAATGGTTGCTATCTGAATTTTACCCCTTGCCGTAATCTTGTCGGTCACCTTGATAATATGATATCCGAATTCGGTTCTGACCGGCATGGAAATTTCACCCACCTTGAGCGAGAAAATGGCAGTTTCAAAGGGATAAACCAGCTTCAAAACGGTATAAAAACCGATGTCGCCTCCATTGGTGGCTGCTGAAATGTCGTCGCTCACCTCCTTGGCCACATCTTCAAATTTTTCACCTTTGAGTATGCGGTCCCTTACGGCCATTGCCTTTTTGTAGGCAAGCAGGGTATCCCCGGGAGGGGCATCCATTTTAACGCCGATCAGGATGTGGCTGGCCCTTACTTCAAATTTACTGCGCTCATAAGCTTCCTTAACAAGATTTTCAGTGATCTGTTTGTCAAGCAGATACGGTTTTGCAAGCTGAGCCCTCTGGGTGGAAAGTTCCTTGATGAACTGTTTGGAGGTGTCGAGCCCCTGGGCTTCGGCTTCCCTCACCTTAAGTTTGAAGTTGATAAACAGGTCGAGCGATTCTTTAAGGTCTGTTTTCTGATTGGCCAGATTGGCTTTGTTCTTATTCAGAATTCGAACGAATTCACTTGCATACACTGGCTTGTCCCCGATGGTCAGAAGGACCGCTTCCCTGTCCTGCGCATTCAGGTTTGTAAACAGCATGAAAGCTGAAAGGGTTATCGATACGAGAGAACTGTATTTCATATGAAATTACTGAGTTAATGAAGTAAACTAAGTATTAACGATCCGGAAACCCGTTTCGTATGGCCAATATCAAGCTTCTCTTGAATAGTTGGGCGACTCCCTGGTGATGGTCACATCATGCGGATGGCTTTCCACAACGCCGCTTGTTGTGATCCTGACGAACCTGGCCTTTTGCAGTTCCTTGATATTCAGTGCACCGCAATATCCCATACCTGCCCTGAGACCCCCAACCAACTGATAAATCACTTCACCCAGGGATCCCTTGAAAGGCACCCTGGCAGCGATCCCTTCCGGTACCAGTTTTTGGATCTCATCCTCCATGTCCTGGAAATAGCGGTCTTTTGATCCCTTTTGCATGGCTTCGATGGAACCCATGCCCCTATAGGATTTAAACTTTCTTCCCTGATAGATGATGGTCTCACCCGGCGATTCTTCGGTTCCTGCAAACAGGGAACCTGCCATGATCGTATCCGCGCCTGCGGCCAATGCCTTAACGATATCACCCGAATACCGGATGCCGCCGTCGGCAATAACCGGAATATTGCTGTTCTTCAAAGCTTTGGCTACTTCATAAATGGCTGTCAGCTGGGGAACACCCACTCCGGCAATCACCCGGGTGGTGCAGATGGATCCCGGACCGATCCCTACCTTTACGGCTGATACACCAGCTTTAACCAGTGCTTTGGCGGCTTCGCCGGTTCCGATATTCCCTGCAATAAATTCCATCTCAGGATAAGTTGACTTTGCCCTCCGGATGGTTTCCAGCACACCCGTCGAATGGCCGTGGGCGGTATCCACGATGATAGCATCCACCCCTGCGGAAACCAGGGCAGCGATTCGCTCAGGGGTATCGTAACCAGTGCCGACGGCTGCGGCAACCCTCAGACGGCCTCTCTCATCCTTGCAGGCATTCGGTCTGTCCTTGGTGATCGTCAGATCCTTATAGGTCAATAATCCGATCAGCCTAAAATCTTTATCTACAACCGGCAGCTTTTCGATCTTGTTCTTCTGAAGGATATCGGCGGCTTTGTCGAGATTAGCTGTTTCAGTGGTGGTTATCAGATTTTCGCGGGTCATCACCTCATAAATCGGTCGGTTGTCGTCGCGCTCAAAACGGAGATCCCTGTTGGTCACAATACCAACCAGTCGGCGGTCTTCGTTGATCACGGGTATGCCTCCGATCTTATAGTCGCTCATCAACTGATGTGCATCTCCAACCGTCTGATCCGGACGGATCGTAACCGGATCCATGATCATACCATTTTCAGCCCGTTTTACGGAAACGACCTGACGGGCCTGATCTTCGATGCTCATGTTCTTGTGAATCACTCCGATACCTCCCTCTCTTGCAATTGCCATTGCCATTGCTGCCTCGGTAACGGTATCCATGGCAGCCGAAACGATCGGAGTATTGAGACTTATTTTTGGGGTGAACCGGGTGGAAACATCCACATTCCTCGGCAAAACCTCAGAATAGGCGGGTATTAGCAGGACATCATCGAAAGTCAGACCTTCGAAATCAACTTTATCTTCAATAAATGACATACCGGAGATTTTATGTTCTGATAAATTTGCGCTAAATTACAAATTTCTCAGGGATTTGGAGACCTACAGGAAAATACTGGCCGATTACTGGGGATACACTGGATTCAGGCCTTTGCAGGAGGAAATCATCCGTTCCGTGATGCAAAACAGGGACACTTTGGCCCTCATGCCTACCGGAGGCGGAAAGTCCATAACATTTCAGGTTCCATCCCTGGCAAGGGAGGGGATTTGCCTCGTTGTCACCCCCCTGATTTCCCTCATGCAGGATCAGGTGGAGAACCTCAGGAGCAGGAATATCCGGGCTACCGCCATCCACTCGGGACTCACCTCATTCGAACTGGATATCGCTCTCGATAATTGCATCTACGGCGATTACAAGTTTTTGTACCTTTCCCCTGAGAGACTTTCGACCGAGTTGTTCCTTAAACGCCTGGAGAACATGAGGGTGAATCTCCTGGCGATCGATGAGGCTCACTGTATCAGCCAGTGGGGATATGATTTCAGGCCCTCTTACCTGAAAATCGCTGAGATCAGGAAATTGCTACCCGGAGTACCGGTACTGGCGCTGACTGCCACCGCCACGCCGACGGTTGCTGCTGATATCCAGGACCGCCTGCTGTTCAGGGAGCCCAATGTGATCAGGCAATCTTTTGAAAGGAAAAACCTGGTGTACCTCGTACGGCATACCGAGGACAAGATGGCCTATATGCTAAAGATCCTCAAGAGGCAATCCGGACCGTCCATTATTTATGTGAGGAACCGGAAGAAAACCAGGGAGATAGCCGAATTTCTCAGGAAAAACGGAGTATCAGCTCAGTTTTATCACGCGGGGATGGATCATGACGAACGAAAACAGCGGCAGGATGGATGGACCCACAATAAGATGAGGGTAATGGTTGCCACCAACGCATTCGGAATGGGAATTGACAAACCTGATGTCAGATCAGTGATCCATGCAGACCTCCCGGATTCGCCGGAGGCCTATTTTCAGGAGGCGGGCAGGGCTGGCCGCGACGGCAAGAAGGCATATGCGGTGCTCCTGTACCAGCCTTCCGACAAGCTTTCGCTGACAAAAAGCCATCAGGTTAGGTTTCCGGATATCGAAACCATCCGCAGGATCTATCAGGCCCTGGGTAATTATTTCCAGATCATTCCGGGAACCGGTAAAGGCCAGGTGTTTGATTTTGATCTGATGGACTTCAGTCAGAAATTCGGATTTCATTCCCTGGTTGCCTATCATGCCCTGAAACACCTGGAAAAGGCAGGATATGTTGAACTTACGGAGGAAATTGATATGCCTGCGCGGGTCCATTTCCGGGTCGACCGCGACGAACTGTACAAGTTTCAGGTTGCCAATGACCGATATGATGCGCTCATTAAGCTCATGCTGAGGGTCTATGCTGGGATGTTTTCGGATTTCGTTAAAATCAATGAACAAAACCTGGCTGCCAAAGCTAAAGTTACCGCCGAAACAGTGGTTCAGGCTTTGCTATCACTGCAAAACATGGGGGTTCTTTATTATCTGAAGCCCAAAAAGACCCCGCAGATCATTTTTGCAACGGAAAGGCTTGAAGATAAATCACTTCTGTTTGGTAAGAGGGAGTATGAAGAACAGGAAGCCCTGGTAAGAATGCGCATGGATACCATGGTGCATTATGCTACCACCTTTTATCGTTGCCGCTCTCAATTGCTGCTGATGTATTTCGGTGAGCAAGATCCTTTCCCCTGCAGGCAGTGCGATGTCTGTGTTGAATCAGATAAGGCCCAATTGGATTCCTCAAACCGGGAAACCATTATTGCTCATCTCAGGGAACTTTTGTTGCGAGGGCCATTATCGCTGACGGAACTGAATGCCCGGATGCAGCAAGACCCTGAATCGGTTTCGCCGGTTGTGGATGAGCTGATCGAAAAGGGGCGGATTGTGATTCGCGAGGGATTGTTGCACTGGTTGGCAGAAAAAGAATAAAACGGATATATTTGGATCGCTAAAGTACCGCCGGATGACCTTTGCGAGCCATATCGAACCCGATGAGATCAATGCCCTTCCGCATAAGGCATTTGAAGGCCGCATACATCTGATTAACACTCCAGAGGAGGCCGATGCCGCCGTTAAGGAGCTTTTGCAGGAGGAGACCCTCGGTTTTGATACCGAAACCCGGCCCTCCTTCAAGAAAGGAAAGATCAATCCGGTTTCCCTGCTTCAACTGGCTTCAAGGAATGATGCCTATCTCTTCAGAATCAATAATCTGGGCCAGCATCAGGGATTGTGCAAACTTCTTGCCGACGGCTCGGTCCTGAAGGTGGGTGCTGCCATACGGGATGATATCCGTCTGCTTAAAAAGGTTTTTCCCTGCGAATTGACCGGATTTATTGATCTGCAGGAGATAGTTAAGGATTACGGGATAGAGAATTTCGGTGTAAAAAAACTGGCCGGCATTGTACTGGGCATCCGGATCTCAAAATCCCAGCAACTCTCCAACTGGGACGCAGCCGAACTTACGGAGGCTCAGCAGGTTTACGCTGCAACGGATGCCTGGGTAACTCTCGAGGTCTATCTTAAACTCCGCCAAACCGTTATAAAATGAATTCCACCGAGTGGGGAAGGTTCACCGAAAACCTGAGGAACGATCCGGGGTTGTCGGGGGGCGGCCTCGACTGGTCGCTTCCGGAAAAGGCCCTGCTGTATCTGAATGACTTTCTTGACGGGATTTCCTCCTCCGAGGCAGAAGCTCTACGCCATAAAATCGGGGCCTGGGCTTCGGTGGTCATACATGAACTGGGGCTCGGCAGCATTTCGCTCTCTGCTGTGTTTCTGGCCCTTCCCTATAACCGTGGATTCATCTCCCATGAGACCGTTAAGACCGGATTCTGCGGCCCGCTGACGGAAATACTTGAAGGGTTGAAGAAAATTGAGAGCCTCAACACCAGTCGCACCAGGATCCATGCCGACAAGTTCATTCACCTGCTCCTGAGCATTTCTGAAGATGTCAGGGTGATCCTCATCAAAACGGGTAAAAGACTGGTGGAGATCAGAGAAGCTGCTCAAATGGAGACCGAACGGAGGATGCAGCTTGCCCATGAGGCAACAGACCTTTTTGCCCCGATAGCCCATCGTCTGGGTTTATACAGGTTGAAAAACGAACTGGAAGAGCTTGGGATGAAATACCTGCATCCCGAGGTTTTTTCAACCATCTCCGATAAACTTGAAAAAACACGGAGCAACCGGGATGAATATATTGCCAGGTTTATCAAACCGCTGATTAAAGAGATTGAAGGACGGGGATATCATTGCGATATCAAGGGCCGCACCAAATCCATTCCCTCCATCTGGAGAAAGATGATTGTCCAGAGTGTTGATTTTGAGGAAGTTTATGACCTTTTTGCCATTCGGATCATATTGAACAACCCGGGGGAGCATGAAAAGGCCGATTGCTGGCAGCTCTATTCAATCGTTACCGATTTTTATCAGCCTAATCCCAACCGCCTGCGTGACTGGATCTCCTCTCCAAAAGCCAACGGTTATGAATCCCTTCATACCACCGTGATCGGGCCGGAAGGGCGATGGGTGGAAGTGCAGATTCGCACCCGGAGGATGGATGAGGTGGCTGAAAAAGGACACGCTGCCCATTGGCGGTACAAGGAAAACAAGGCTGAAGGGGAGAGCACTGAATGGCTTGCCCGCATCCGTGACGCTCTGGAGATGCCGCAGCAAACCGGCGAAGATAAGTCAAAAACCAAGCACGATCTGTATTCCGATCAGATCTATATTTTCACTCCGAGGGGTGATCTTCTGAAGCTTCCGGCAGGTGCCATTGTGCTTGATTTTGCCTTCGCCGTTCACAGCGCAGTGGGTTACCGGTGCACCGGAGCCCGCGTAAACGGACAGATGGTACCCATCCGCCATAAACTGACCAACGGCGACCAGGTTGAGGTGGTGACCTCCCTGCAGCAGAAGCCGAAAACCGACTGGCTGAACTGGGTAACCACCTCAAAGGCAAAGGCCAGGATCAAGCGGTTTCTGAAGGAGGCTGATTACCAGGATACAGATATCGGCAAGGATATGCTCAAGCGTAAGCTCGGGCAATGGCGGATAAAATTTGATGTTTCCACCATCCAGCGCATTGTTAACTGGCTGAATCTTAAGGATGCACTGGAATTATATCAGCAGATAGCCGATAATAAAATTGACCTGGCCACTATCCGGGAGTACCTCCGTGACAAAGCTCCCGCTGAGCTTCTGAAGGAAAAGCTGACCACCTCCAAAACAGTTGAAAGTTTTGTCAAATCATCTTCGCAACAGCAGGATTACCTGGTCATTGATGATCAGCTCGACAATGTCGATTACCGTTTGGCAAAATGCTGTAACCCGATATTCGGAGATGAAGTGTTTGGGTTTGTCACTGTGAAAGAAGGAACCAAAATACACCGGCTTAATTGTCCCAATGCCAGACAGATGATCGAGCGGTATCCCTACCGGATCGTCAAGGTCCGCTGGACCGATTCACACGGCGCAGCAGCCTCTTTTACGGTAAACATTACCATTGCCGGAAAGGATGATATGTCGGTTGTTAATGAAATCAGCCGTCTGATCTCTTCAGACCTGAAAGTGAGCATGAGATCGATGAACATTACGCCCCGAGAGGGCCTTTTTGAGGGGGTCTATACATTGATCGTTCAGGACAGATCGCATCTTGAAACCATTATGAACAGGATCCGGCGGACCCGGGGAATCATTTCGGTCCACCGGTCAGATGATTAAATAATATGAATGAGAGTCATGTAAAAACCATCGCCGCTGGGTTATCCATTGAACCATGGCAGGTAAGAAATACGCTCCACCTTTTTGAGGAGGGTGCAACCATCCCATTTATCAGCCGTTACCGTAAAGAAAAAACCGGAAGCCTCGATGAGGTCGCATTGCTTGAGATAAAGAAGCAGTCTGTTAAACTTGAAGAAACAGACCAGCGCAGGGAGGCCATTCTTGAAAGTATCGCATCCCAGGAGATGCTGACGCCTGAGCTTGAGGCCAAAATCAGGGGAGCACTCACTCTGACAGAGCTTGAGGACCTCTATCTGCCATACAAACCCAAAAAGAAAACCAGAGGAACCAAAGCAAAGGAGAAAGGGCTTGAACCCCTTGCCAGAATGATCATGGCCCAGCGTGAAGGTAATCCGGAGCTCATGGCAGAGAAATTCCTGAATGATCAGGTGTCTTCACCTGACGAGGCACTGGAGGGTGCGCGGGATATCATTGCCGAGTGGATCAATGAGGATCAGGGAGTGAGAAATACGCTCAGAAGGGTTTTCGACCGGGAGGCATGGATCATCTCAACGGTGGTCAAGGGCAAGGAAGAAGAGGGAACCAAGTATTCAGATTATTTCGAATTCCGTGAAATGCTTCGCAAGTGCCCTTCCCACAGGCTGATGGCCCTGTTAAGGGGTGAGCGGGAAGGATTTCTGAGGGTTCATGTGGAACCGGATGAACAACTGGCCGTCGAATCCATCAACCGCCATGTGGTAAAGGGACGGAATGAATTGTCAGGTCAGGTGGCTCAGGCAGCTAAGGATAGTTATAAAAGGTTGCTGGAGCCTTCCATTGAGACCGAATTCCGGAATATTTACAAGGATCATGCAGATGATGAGGCGATTAAAGTTTTCTCTGATAATCTCCAGCAATTGCTGCTGATGCCGCCACTGGGCGAAAAGAACATCCTGGCGATCGATCCGGGATTCAGAACAGGATGTAAGTTAGTTTGCCTCGACAAGCAAGGGAACCTGGTCCACAATGAAACGATATTTCCTCATCCGCCCCAGCGGGAAACAGCTGCTGCTGCCAAAAAGATCAAGTCGCTGACCGATGCTTACAAAACTGAAGCTATTGCCATTGGCAATGGTACGGCCAGCAGGGAGACTGAATATTTTATCAAGAATTATATCCGGTTTGACCGGGAGGTTGAGGTCTATGTGGTCAGCGAAAGCGGAGCCTCGGTCTATTCGGCTTCCGATGTGGCCCGTGAAGAATTTCCTCAATATGATGTCACGGTGAGAGGTTCTGTTTCTATCGGCCGGAGGTTGATGGATCCATTGGCCGAGCTGGTCAAGATTGATCCTAAATCAATTGGTGTTGGACAGTACCAGCATGATGTCGACCAGAAGAAACTTCAGGAAAGCCTCGACCATGTGGTCGTCAGTTGCGTCAACAGGGTGGGGGTTCAGGTTAATACTGCCAGCCGGCATTTGCTTACCTACATTTCCGGATTGGGGCCTGCGCTGGCGCGAAATATAACCGATTACATAAGGGAGAACGGACCATTCTCCAGCAGGGAAGAGCTTAAAAAGGTTCCGCGATTAGGCGCAAAAGCCTATGAACAGGCGGCAGGTTTTCTCAGGATCAGAGGCGTTAATCCTTTGGATAACAGTGCCGTTCATCCTGAGCGGTATGCGCTGGTTGAAAAAATGGCCAGGGACCTTGTCTGTTCTGTCAGTGATCTTCTGACCGATCCGGATAAGAGAAATCAGATCAAACCTGAAAAATACGTGTCTGACGAGGTGGGCTTGCCAACGCTGAAGGATATTCTCGAAGAATTAAGCAAGCCGGGAAGGGATCCGAGAGGTAAGATCAAGATCTTTGAATTTTCTCAGGATGTTCATCAGATTGAGGATCTTAAGCCTGGCATGATCCTGCCGGGAATAGTCACCAATATAACCCGTTTCGGTGCTTTTGTGGATGTCGGGGTTAAGCAGGACGGGCTGGTGCATGTTTCGCAGATGGCCGACAAATACATCTCGGATCCGGCTGAGGTAGTCAAATTACATCAGCATGTGAAGGTAAAAGTTCTGGAAGTGGACCTTATCCGAAAACGTATACAGCTTACAATGAAAGGGGTTCAATCCTGACGGTCCGGGATGATTTCGGTAAGCTTTTCCACGATTCTTGAGGAGCAGGATTGCAGGCGCCACGACGGAAAATGACCGCCTGAAAAAAGAATGCATTTTATCCCCATTGCCCTGGCAACTTCCTCATCGTGGCAGGTATCACCGATCATGAGGGTTTCATCTGGCCCAGCACCCAATTCCATCATGAGCTCCTGGCCCAGTGCCTCCTTGCCATGCGCCAGGTGATTGTCCAATCCCTTGATCCTGTCGAAATAGTGACTGATCCCGTGATATCGGATCATGTCTTTCAGAACACCGGATTCACTGGCTGACAGCAGGTGCTGCCTGCAACCCTGCCCTTTAAAGTAATTGAGCATGGTCAATGCATCCGGCTGGAGTGCACAATCGTATTTGCCCGCATCATACTGGTCAATAAACTGATGGGCAGGAACCTCATACGGCTCAATGGTGAAATCAAATCCGGCTTTTTCATAGTAGGTCCTGACGGGAAACCCGAAGATCTCATTATACCTTTCGTTATCAATCACCGGCAGATTTCTGGCTTTCAGCAGTACATTGATAGACCTTATGCATAACCATTTGTCGTCCAGCAGAGTGCCGTTCCAATCCCAAATGATGTGACGAAAGGAAAAATTACCGGAATTCATGCGGGCAAAGGAAAAAAAAATGGCATTATTATTGGCGTTTTAAAAATGCAAAACAAAAAAAACAATCAGGGAACATGGTTTTCCGGATGGTAGTTTTTGTTTTAAATCCTAAATAATGAATAACTTAGCTGAAATGGAACAGAAATTTATTCTCCATGCCCACCAGCCTGGAGATCCTATTTTCTTCCATTTTCAGGAACCTAAAGAAGAAATCCGGAAATGGGCAGTACACCCGTAACATATGAAGAATGGAAATATGCGTTGCCGGTGATGGTGCTTGCATCCCTGGCTTCCGTTCTGGTCGGTTACGGCTGGTTCAAGCGAAAGTCGTCGCTGGGGATCATGTACTTCTTCCTCATGCTGACCATGGCTTCGTGGATGCTCCTTTACTCTCTCGTTCTTCTTTTTAAATCAGGCACTATCTGCTACATCCTGGCACTGCTTGAATATTATTCGATTGTTGCACTGCCTCTGCTATGGCTCCTGTTTGCTCTCGATTTTTCAGAGATCAAAGGATGGAAATCGCCGGGAACCATCGCGCCGATTATACTTCCTGCTGTTCTTCTGGTTGTGATGGCAACAACCAACCGTGCTCCAAACCTGCTGATCGATCATCACTCATTTTTCAATCTCGAACGTCCGGAGATACTGGAGAAAATGGTGCATTCCGGAACCAATTCTCCGATTTGGTCTTTTATCCATATTGGATATTCCCTGATCTATTTTATTATAGGAACAGTTCTGATTATAAGGACATTGAATGTCAATCCCAAGGTGGATGTCAAGCA
>Ga0172368_10008066_pt1 | contig 10815 bp, 9 predicted proteins | sample Lak11m_FD_114540 | JGI IMG/M metagenome (GOLD analysis project Ga0172368, IMG submission 114540) | Freshwater microbial communities from Kabuno Bay, South-Kivu, Congo - kab_022012_11m | ecosystem: Environmental > Aquatic > Freshwater > Lake | place: Democratic Republic of the Congo: South-Kivu...
AATGAGTTGCTTTAACAATGTCCAGAGCATTGAAAGGATTGTTTATGCAGTGCTGAATCATTTAAATGAACAATGGGGAAAGAAGCCCTTGAAGGAATTTACACAAAATGATTGACACTACCTGAAATGCAGCTGTCGTTGACCACCTATACCTTATGTGTCATAATAATCTTATGCTAAAAAAAATCTTTTTAGTGCTGCCGGTTATTTTTGTTTTTTCATGCGCTCCGGCATTGCGCACTGAGACTTCTTCCGTAGCCCCTGAGATTCCCAAAGAGGCATATTATCACTATATCCTCGGCTATGAGGCCGAGCTTCTAATGAAATGGGATGAGGCGCTCAATCATTATTCAGAGGTGCTTAAGTCAGACCCTTCATCTCCCTACATCCGGACTCAGATAAGTTATGTTCTTCTGAGGACAGGCAAGGTTGCCGATGCCGTCGCGATGACGGAGGAGACGGTGAAGGCGAATCCTGATTATGTCCCCGCGCTCATGCTGCTCGGCGAGCTGTACAACAGCCAGAAAAATTCGGACAAGGCAATAAAGACCTTTGAAAAAGTAATTAAGCTTGACAATAAGCAGGCGGAGGCATATCTTTTTCTCGGCGTTTTGTATGCATCTGAAAAGCGGTATTCCGACGCAAAGGAAATCCTTGAGGCCTTTCTTAAAGTAGAGCCCGAAAATGCAATGGGCCTGTATTACGCGGGCCTTATAAATATGGACCTGCAGGATTATGATAGGGCCGCTGAATATTTTATCAAGGTCACCGAGCTGAGGCCGAATTTTGACGCGGCATACATGAATCTCGGATTGGTAAGCGAGATAAAGAAAGATCTGAAACAGGCGGAGGCATATTATAAAAAGGCGGTGGAGCTTAATCCTCAGAATGCGATTGCAAGGGACAGGCTCACGCAGATTTACCTGAAAGACAAAACAGTTGATAAGGCAATAGAGCAGCTCAAGGATATGAGCGTTCAGGAACCGGCAAACATGGATATTCACCGAAGGCTCGGATTCCTCTATATAGAAAGCAAGCAATATGACAGGGCCATAGAAGAGTTCAGAATTGTGCTTACAGCCAAACCCACGGACGTGCAGATAAGATATTATCTGGCTATCACTCTTGAAGAAGTGGAAAAATATAAAGAGGCGTCCGAAGAACTGAAAAAAATTATTGCCGTGGACCCGAAAAACATAGGGGCATTTCTGCATCTCGGGTTTATCTATTCAAAAGAAGGAAAACACGCGGATGCCATAAAGATGTATGAGGAGATATTAAGTTTTGAAAAGGACAAGCCTGAAATATACGTTTATCTCAGCGCGAGTTATATGCAGTTAAAAGATTATAAAAAGGCAGAGGAGGTATTGTCGGAGGGGCTTCGGCTTTTCCCGAATAATGCCGAATTACATTTCAATACGGCGATAATGCATGAAAAGACAGGCAGGTTTGATGAGATGGTAAGACACCTTAAACGCGCCATTGAGATAAATCCCGAACATGCGGATGCCCTGAATTATCTCGGATACAGTTACGCGGATAAAGGCACGAATCTTGAAGAGGCCCTTGCCCTCATACAGAAGGCGCTTAAAATAAAACCCAACAACGGGTATATAATTGACAGCCTCGGCTGGGTGTATTTCAAGATGGGGCGGCATGAAGAAGCTGTAACGACGTTGCAGAAAGCCCTCGGCATAGTTAATAATGACCCCGTAATCTATGAACACCTCGGAGATATCTATTTGTCTCAGGGCAAGGAAGCGGATGCCCTAAATGCGTGGGAGAACGCGCTTAAGTTCCAAAAAAAAGAAGAGGGGCTTAAGGAACGGGTCGAAAAGAAAATTAAAGATTTAAAAAAAACTAATGGTAAATAGGTGAATGGCTGCAACGGTGAATCGGTGAATCGGAAAACAAAAAAAAAGGTGAATCGCTTAATAGCTGAATTGAGAAAAAATTATCATTATTTTTTAATTCCTATTCACCAATTCACCTATTTACCGTTTTTTTTAAGTCATGTTCACGCTTAAGACACCCGCAAAGATAAACTGGTTCCTGTCTGTCCTTGGAAAAAGAGAAGACGGCTATCATGAGATATCAAGCCTCATGCAGGGCATCTCCCTTTATGATGAGCTGACCTTTGAGCATTCCGAAGGGATTGAGATTAGAACCGATGCGGATATCCCCCTGGAAGAAAATCTCGTTTACAAGGCTGCGGTGCTTCTTAAAGAAGAATTCTCGGTTAGCAAGGGAGCTGCCATAACCTTAAGGAAAGAGATACCTGTATCTGCAGGCCTTGGAGGCGGAAGCAGTGACGCGGCATGCGCCCTTTCAGGATTGAACAGGCTGTGGGAGCTTGGCCTGAAGGATGAGGAATTAATAAAACTCGGGGGGATGATGGGCTCTGACGTCCCATTCTTTTTTATGGCGCCAATGGCTGCTGTCAGGGGCAGGGGCGAGATAGTCACAAAACTTGAGGCCTTAAACAGGCATATTGTTGTCATTGTTAAACCTGCCATTGGAGTTTCAACAAAATGGGCATATTCTGAGATAAGCCGGATGCTTCCGGAGTTGACAAAGAGAGACAATAATATTAAACTTTTCTGTCATGCCCTTGAAAGGCAGGATTTTAAATCCATAGCCTTAATGATGCAAAATGACCTTGAACTTCCCGTAATGCGGGAGTTTCAGCTTATAGGGGAGATTAAGGGCAGGCTGCTTGCCCTGGGGGCAGAGGCTTCGCTGATGAGCGGAAGCGGGCCGACTGTTTTCGGCGTATTCAGCGGCAGGAAGAAAGCTGAGGAAGCCGTAGAGGCAATGAGGCCTTACTGGAGCAGGGTTGTTGAAACGCTGACAGCAAGTGACGAGTTATAAGTTAAGAGTTAAAAGTGTGGGGAAAATGAGTAAGATAACAATTTTTTTGTTTATTAATTTTTAACTTTGAACTTTTAACTTTGAACTTGAAATTGGGGCGTCGACAAACGGCAAGTCAGGAGATTTTGGATCTCCCATGTGGAGGTTCGAATCCTCCCGCCCCAGCCAGCAAAATTTTGAGTTAAGAGTTGAAAGTTGAGAGTTTTAATAACTTTTCAATTTTAACTTTGAATTTTTTTCGCCTCAGGCGAATCCGTCCGAGGCGGAAACTTTGTATTTTGGAGGGAAAATGCCCAAAAACGGCATAAAACTTTTAACAGGGAATTCAAACAAAAGGCTTGCGGCTGAGGTTGCTAAATATCTCAATATCCCGGTCTGCGATACGCTGATAACCACGTTCAGCGACGGCGAGATTATGGTCCAGATAAACGAGAACGTAAGGGGCTCGGATATATTCGCGCTTCAGTCAACATGCACCCCTGTAAATGATAATATCGTAGAACTGCTCCTTCTTATTGATGCGCTAAAGAGGGCGTCTGCAGGAAGGATAACTGCCGTTATCCCATATTACGGGTACGCAAGGCAAGACAGGAAGGTTCAGCCGAGAGTCCCGATATCCTCGAAACTTATGGCTGACCTTATTACCGTTGCAGGCGCTAACAGGGTGCTGACGGTTGACCTCCATGCAGGACAGATACAGGGATTTTTTAACATCCCTGTGGACCATCTTTATGCCTCGCCGATTATTCTTGATTACATCAAAAAATGCAATATCAAAGACCTTGTCATAGTTTCGCCTGACGCCGGCGGCGTGGAAAGGGCAAGAGCCTTTGCAAAGAGGCTTAACGCCTCGCTTGCGATTATAGACAAAAGGCGCGAGAGGGCTAACGAATCTCAGGTGATGAATGTAATAGGAGACGTGAAAGGTAAAAACGCAATCATACTTGACGATATGATAGATACAGCAGGCACGATTGCGCAGGCGGCATCCGCGCTCAGGGAGAAGGGGGCCGGAAAGGTTCTGGCTGCGTGCACTCACGCAGTGCTTTCAGGGCCTGCGATAGACAGGATCAACAGTTCGGCTATAGAAGAACTGATTGTAACTAACACGGTACAACTTGACGACAAGCAGAAGAAGTGCAAAAAACTCACAGTGCTGAGCATTGCGCCTCTGCTTGCCGAGGCTATAAAAAGGATTCATGAAGAATCTTCAATAAGTTCGCTTTTTGTATAGCGAAAAAAAGCAGGGACTAAGAAGTTCTAAGTTTTAGAGGAGGACAGGACAAAATGGAAAGGGCCACACTAAACGTAGAAAAAAGGGATAAGGCGGGCAAGGGCGCCGCAAGAACGCTCAGAAGACAGGGGATGATACCTGCGGTTATCTACAGGGGAGGCGGTTCACTGCCGATAGCAATCGCAAAAAAGGCTATGGCTGAGTTTATTGATACTACGGCAGGCGAGCATACTGTTGTTAACCTTAATTTTTCGGATGGCGAGAACAGGCTGGCTATTCTTAAGGACTTTCAAACAGATCCGTTGAAGGGCGATATCCTTCATACCGATTTCTTTGAGATTTCTCTTACGGAAAAGATAAACGTGAACGTCCGCATAATGACCCCTGGAGAGCCGATAGGCGTAAAGCGTGACGGAGGCATTCTGCAGCACGTGTTGAGGGAAATAGAGATAAAGTGCCTGCCTGACAAGATACCCGGACACCTTGAGGTAGACATTTCAAAACTCGAGATAGGACAATCCATTCATGTCAGGGACATCAAGGTCGAAGAGGGAATAGATATTCTCACCCCGCTTGATGAGGTTATAGTTAATGTAGTTGCCCCTGTTGTTGAGAAAGAGCCCGAGGCGCCTGCAGAGGGAGTTGCCGCCGCCGCGCCGGAGATGGTAGAGCCTGAAGTAATAAAGAAAGGTAAGAAAGAAGAGAAGGAAGAGGCGGAAGGGAAAGCAGAGAAAAAATAATTGTGGGCTATAGTCGGACTCGGCAATTACGGAAGTAAGTATTCAAAGACCCGGCATAATCTTGGTTTTATGGCGCTGGAGGCTTTGGCAGAGTTGTTTGATATAACCTTACAGGAAAAGAAACAATACAGATTAGGCAAGGGCTCTATCGAGGGACACGATGTGCTTCTCATAGAGCCTTTGCCTTTTATGAACTTGAGCGGCGTTGCCGTAAGGGACATCTTCAGAAAATTCAATGTCATTCCCGAAACCCTGATAGTAATCCATGACGACCTCGACATGGAGGCCGGAAGGATGAAGATAAGAAGGAACGGCTCCTCAGGAGGGCACAGGGGCATTGAGTCAATCATTCAAAGCATAGGCACGAAGGAATTTATCAGGGTCAAGATAGGAATTGGAAGAGAGCCCGGAATATCCCCTGAAGCCTATGTCCTTAAAAAATTCAAAAAAGAAGAACTCCCCATAATAAAAGACGCTGTTCAGCGCGCCGCCGATGCCGTTGTTTCGATTGTCTCCGAAGGCATTTCAAAAGCGATGAATAAATTCAACCCCTAAACGACGAGGCGAAGTTAATTTAGGACGCCGCATTAACGATGGTGTTATAATAACCCATGAGACATGTCTTCCTTGCCGGCAGAATCTTTCTTGTCCCGCTGATGTTTATTTTTGCCCTTCTATTCCCCGTTCAGACAGAAAGCGCAGGGAATAAAAATCCCATAAAGATAGGCGTGGCCTCGATGATCACGCCGGTTGATGCGGTCCGGTATTATCAGGAAATAATTGATTATATCGGCCAGGAGATAAATCAGCCCGTGCAGATGGTTCTGAGAAGGACCTATGAAGAGATGGATGTGTTGCTTGAGAAGGGCGAGGTAAAAGTGGCGTTTGTCTGCTCTGCTCCTTATGTAAAGGATCACGATAAATTTGGACTTGATCTGCTCGCGGCTCCAAGCGTAAACGGAAAGGCCGAATATAATTCGTACATAATTGTACATAAAGACAGCCAGATTAATTCATTTGCCGAACTAAAGGGGAAGGTTTTCGCCTTTGTAGACCCGAAATCCAACACAGGCAAGCTGTATCCTACATATCTCCTAAAGACAATGAACCAGACCCCTGAAAGTTTCTTTAAGAAGTTTATATACAGCTACAGCCATAATAAATCTGTAGAGTTTGTCGCAAAAAGGATAGTGGACGGGGCAGCGGTTGAAAGCCTTATCTACGAGTTAATGTTAAAAAAAGATTCGCAGTACGCAAGACAGACAAAGATAATAAAACGTTCTCCTCCTTTCGGAATTCCTCCCGTTGTAATAACAAAAGATGTTCCCCCTGCACTGAAAAAACAGTTAAGGGACTCTTTCCTGAATATGAATAAAACAGTTCGGGGCAAAGAAATACTGGATGCGATGAAGATTGACGGCTTTGTCAATATATCCGATAACGCATACGATTCCATCAGAAAAATGGATATTGCTCTCAATCCCGATTTGGGCGTGGTGAAGAAGGCAAAAGGCAAACAGGTAATTCACTTCGGAGTGATTCCGAGAGACAATCCGCGACTGCTGTATCAAAAATATCAGCCGCTTCTCGATTACCTTTCTGAAAATACGCCTTACAGCTATGAGCTGGTGCTGAAAAAGAATTATGAAGACGCCGTTAATGCTGTCGGGAAAGGCGCGGTAGACATAGCCCTGTTCGGCCCGCTTACATATCTTGAGGCTCATGCAAAGTTTGGGATTGCGTGCGTGCTAAAGCCGAAGGGGATAGACGGAACGGCGACTTATAAGAGCGTGATCATCACCAAAAAGTCATCTAATATATCAAGGCTTTCGGAACTGAAGGGAAAGACGGTAGCTTTTTCGGCTTCAAAATCCACATCGGGAAACCTTATGCCGCGCTATCTTCTTGCAAACACCGGCATACACCTGAGCGAGCTCGGCAAGTACGTGAATTTCGATTACCACGATTCCGTTGTAAAGGCGATTTTAAACGGCCAATACGACGCGGGAGCGGTCAGAGATTCAATAGCAAAGAAATATATTCAGCTCGGGCTGAATGTCATAGCCACGTCTGATGCCATTCCGATAGGCCCGCTCGTAATCAGCAAAAATCTTCCGGCGAATGCCGTTGACGACATAAAAAAAGCGCTGCTTGCGCTTAATCCCAACGACGCAAAGCATCTTGAGGCGCTTAAACGGCTTGATGATGATTTGAAGAACGGTTTTACGGAAGCAACTGATAGCGATTATGCGCTCATACGCGCGAAGGTCAATGATATTCCTCAGACCTGCGGCATGGCATGCCACCCGAAGATACGGTTATGAAGTTTTTGCGAAACATTTCTCATTTGAGCCTCCAGTATAAGTTTATACTTATCACCATGTTTGCGATTATTATCCTTATGTCCATCATCGGGTATCTTACTGTTGAACGTGAAAGGTCTATCCTCTATGCCGAAGTTGAAAGGGAAGGCAGGCTGCTTGGAGAAACGCTTGCCATACCGATAATAAACGACCTGATATACGAAAAGCTCGGGCTTGTCGAAGAGGGAGGCCTGCTTGACAACTATATAATGGAGATATTCAGCCGCAAGGAAATGGATATGCTTTATATATCAATCCTTGACGACGAAGGCAGGGTTGTTTCCCACAACGACATCTCAAATTACGGGAAGGTGTTCTCCGATCCGTTAACGCTGAACGCGCTTCAGGAGAATAAATTTCTCGTACAGCGGTTTTTAACCGCCGAGCAGAATGCCCTTGATTTCAGCGTTCCGCTTTCTATAGGCAAGAAAAGATGGGGAACGCTTAAATTCGGTGTATCCTTAAAAAAGATTGAAAAAGTGGTCACCGCGACTATTAAAAAAATTATAGTCCTCACCCTACTCCTTATAGCAGGCGGTTTTGGAATTATCCTTCTCATCAGCAGAAGGTTTATAAGCCCGATAACACAGCTTGCAAACACCATGGAAAAAACCCGCAGCGACTATCTTGACGTTAAGGTGGACGTGAGAGGCCACGATGAGCTTGCTGTTCTCGGTGAAAGATTCAACGGCATGATTGAGAGGATAAAACAGGCAAACGCAGAACTGAAACGGACTAACGAAAAATTAGTCCAGTCGGAAAAACTCGCCTCCATCGGCATTCTTGCTTCAGGCGTAGCCCACGAGATTAATAATCCGCTCGGAGGCGTCTTTAACTGCATTCAGATGTTGAAACAGAAAGGGGACGATCCCGAATTCAGGGAAAAATATTTAGGCCTCATCAACGAGGGGCTCGAGAGGATAGAAAACACGGTAAATAAACTTCTCTGGATGGCAAGGAAGAATGAGCACAGGCCTGTTGCCATAAATATAAAAGACGCCGTGGCAAGCGTGTACTCCTTTGTTGAATATAAGGCAAGAAAAGGCAGTATTCAATTTATTAACGAGACCGGCGAGGACTTGAATATTTTTATTGACCCTCATGATTTTCAACAGGTAATGCTTAATCTTTTTATAAATGCAATACATGCAATGGAAAACGGGGGGTTGCTGAAAGTAGCAGGATACAGGGAAGATTCAAGGGTTCAAATACGGGTTAAGGATACAGGCACCGGCATTGTTCAGGAAAATCTTAATAAGATATTTGACCCTTTTTTCACCACAAAACCTCAGGGACAGGGAACTGGGCTCGGGCTGTGGTTGACTTATGAAATAATCAGAAACTACAATGGAGAAATTTCAGTGGAAAGCGAGGCCGGAAGGGGAAGCACATTTACGCTGAGTTTCCCTGTAAAACAATGAAGGAATCAGTCCTTTTAATCGAAGACGAAAAGCTGATGCGGGTAACTATTGAGGACGCGCTTAAGTCAGCGGGATACGAGGTCACGTCTTTTGAGACCGGCGCCCCGGCGCTGGAGTCGCTCAAGAGCAGCCCTGTCGACGTGGTGGTTACGGACGTCAGGCTTCCTGATATCGACGGACTTAATATTCTCAAGGAAATCACCCGGACGAATGATGCTCAGGTGATTGTCATGACCGCCTTCGGCACTATAAAAGATGCGGTTAACGCGATGCGGGCGGGCGCCTTTGATTACATTACTAAGCCGTTTTCTCTGGATGAATTCCTTCTGCTTATCGAAAGGGCTATTGAGGTAAAAAGGCTGCGGGACGAAAATATCAGGTTAAAAAAAGACCTCGGCAGATGCTACGGGACGCCCAATATTATCGGTGAGGGCAGCGAGATGAAAAGGGTTTTTTCTCTCGTCGACAGGATTGCGGACTCAGATTCCACCATTCTCATCCTCGGCGAAAGCCGCACAGGAAAGGAACTCATAGCCACCACAATACATTACCAGAGCAAACGTAAGGACAGGCCGCTGATAAAGATGAACTGCGCTGCCATGCCGGAAGGGCTTATAGAAAGCGAATTATTCGGCTATGAAAAAGGGGCCTTCACCGGAGCCGTTAAAAGGAAGCCCGGCAGGTTTGAGCTTGCCAACGGCGGCACCCTTTTCCTTGATGAGATTGGCGACCTTCCCCTTTCCACACAGGCAAAGATTTTAAGAGTGCTTCAGGAGCGGGCCTTTGAAAGATTAGGCGGGACCAGCACGATAAACGTGGACGTAAGGATAATTGCGGCAACGAACAAGAATCTTGAGGAAGAGGTACGGAAAAAAAGATTCAGGGAAGACTTGTATTACCGCCTTAATGTAATTCCAGTATCCCTTCCCCCTTTAAGGGACAGAAAAGAGGATATCCCGCTTCTTATAGATTCGTTTTTAGAGAAGTGTAAAAATAAATTGTCAAGGAATCTGCGTTTTTCAAAGGATGCTATAAGCGCCCTGCTTGATTATGACTTTCCGGGCAATGTCCGCGAGCTTGAAAACATTGTCGAAAGGTGCGCTACCCTTTCTGTCTCCGATTTAATCGAAAAAAACGCCCTTCCCCCATTTATCCTTAAAAGGACAGACACAGGCAGGCAGCTTTCACTTTCAGATGTGGCTTCCGGAGCTGAAAAGGAATATATAATCAGAACGCTTAAGGAGGCTGGCGGAAATAAGACAAAGGCTGCCGAAATGTTAGGCATAAGCAGGAAGACGCTATGGGAAAAAATGAATGCCTATGGCGTTGAATAGGAAGTGTCAAAGCGTCAGAGGGTCAAAGGGTCAGAGTATCAGACCAAAAGATGTTTAAACTGCGCCCACTCTGATACTTATTATGTTGTTTCCTTTCCGTAACACTATTTCATTTTAACCCGATTGTTCACAAAAAACTTTTAAATCAATAAGTTATAAACAGGTCGGCTTTTCATGTGTTACCTATCCGTAACATATGACTTCCCATCATACAACTAACTCCTTAATTAATAAAAACTTTTTCACATTATCAAGTGGCATCCTTATTGCTATAAATAAAGCGTTTATCTGTAATAACCTCCGTTAGAAAGAATGGGCTTTAAAAAAAGGAACTCCTCCTTTGTGAAGGCACAGCTTTTTAACGGGGAATGAAGGGAGACTACATGTTTGGTTTGGGAATACCTGAAATAGCAGTGGTGCTTGTGATCGCGCTTCTCTTCTTCGGCCCATCAAAACTTCCGGAGCTTGGCAAGGGCATTGGAAGCGCAATAAAAAATTTCAAAAACGCAGTATCGGGAAAGGAGGAGGAAGAGAAGAAAATAGAAGGTTAGTTTAGTTTAGCATTGAGCGGGAGTAAATTATTATCTGCAAAAATCTAACAAGGGAGGCTTAAGAATGAGCGAAGAGAAAAAGGGTTTGACCCGAAAAGAATTCCTCAAGACAGCGGCAGTCGGAACTGCTGTTGTCGCCGGCGCGGGCGTCCTTTCTGCTGCAGAGAATCTTGAAGCTGCAACAAAAAAAGGAACACGCTTGGCTATGGTTATTGACCTGGACAGATGTACCGGCTGCAAGGCCTGCGCTATTGCTTGCAAGACCGAATTTGACACAAGGCTCGGAGTATTCAAATCTCAG
>Ga0172368_10008074_pt1 | contig 10811 bp, 8 predicted proteins | sample Lak11m_FD_114540 | JGI IMG/M metagenome (GOLD analysis project Ga0172368, IMG submission 114540) | Freshwater microbial communities from Kabuno Bay, South-Kivu, Congo - kab_022012_11m | ecosystem: Environmental > Aquatic > Freshwater > Lake | place: Democratic Republic of the Congo: South-Kivu...
ACGTGACCTCCGCCCCGGCCCGCTCGTCGAAAGCCACGCCGCCGCGCGCCGGGCTGCGCACCCTCCTGTCCAGCCGGCGGCTGCGCGCCGTGTCGCTGCTGTCGCTGTCGAGCGGCGCCCCCCTGGGCCTCGTGCTCGTGGCCGTCCCCGCATGGATGGCGTCGGCCGGCGTCGACATCCGCACCATCGGCGTGCTCACGCTCGCCCAGGCGCCCTACGCGTTCAAGTTCCTCTGGTCTCCGCTGCTCGACCGCTTCCGCCCGCCGCTGCTTCACGGAAAACGGGGCTGGATTCTCGTCTGGCAGCTCGCGCTGGCACTGCTCGTGGGCGCGCTCGGGCTTCAGGCGGGCGGACCCGAGGTGGCGGTCGTGGGGGTCGTCACGCTGCTGGCGGCCTTCGCCTCCGCCTCCCAGGACATCGCCATCGACGGCTACGCCGTGGAGGCCCTGGAGCCAGCCGAACAGGGCGCCGCCGTCGGGGCGCGCACCGCCCTGTACCGCGCGGCCATGTATGTGGCCGGAAACATTGCCATTTCCGCCGCGGGGCACGTCGGGTGGGGACCCACGCTGGGCCTGCTCGCGGCGTCGTTCGTGGCGCTCGCGCCGGTGACATTGCGCGCCCCGGAGCCCGAGGCGCCCCCCGCCCCGCCCCGCACCCTGCGCGCCGCCGTATGGGAACCATTCACGGGATTTCTGAGACAGCCGCGGGCGCTGGAAATCGCCGCGTTCCTGGTGCTCTACAAGGTCGCCGACAACATGGCGACGGCGCTCATCCGGCCGTTCCTGGTGCAGAAAGGCTACTCCGCGGACGACGTGGGAATCGGCAGCGGCACCATCGGCCTGTTCGGCACGCTGTTCGGCACGTTCGTCGGCGGGCTCATGACGACGGCCATGGGCACGGGGCGGGCGCTGTGGGTCTTCGGCGTCGTGCAGGCCGTGGCGCACGTCGGATACGCATGGATTGCCGCCGTTCCGGTGCACCGGGGCATCATGTACTTCGCGATGGGCCTGGAGTCCGTGGTGCTGGGCCTCGGCACCGCGGCGTTCGGGGTGCTGCTGCTGCGGCTGACGGATCGTCGCTTCTCGGCGACGCAGTATGCCCTGCTTTCCAGCCTGTTCGCGCTCGGGCGCACCGTGGCGGGGCCGGCGGCGGGATTCATGGCGGCGGCGCTCGGGTGGCGGGACTTCTTCCTGCTGACGATTCCGTGCGCCGTTCCGGGGCTGGTGCTGCTGTCGCGCTTCGTGCCGTGGCATGCGCGGGAACTGCCCGAAATTGCTCCGGATTCTCCGGGATCGGCCGGTCCGCCGGTGAGTGTCGCAGGGCTCGCGGGGCGTGCCTTCGCGGGGTTCGCCGGGACGGCGCTGGCCGGAGAGGCCGCGTCGGCCGGTCTGGCGGCGGCGACGGCCGCGGTGCAGGGCGGCGACGCGCGGGCGGCCGCGATCGACGCGGTGCTGCACCCGAGCGCGATCGGGGCAGCGACGCTGTTGGGGTTCGCCCTCATTGCGGGCATGGGAGCGGCCGCGTACGCGGCGGCGCGGCGCGGGGTGCGGTAGCAGCATCGACGCCCCCGTTGCGGCGCGGCGCACAAGCGAGTATCCGGAGTTCGGTATCGCCGGGATCGGAGGTGCGCCATGGGCCGCACGCGGAAGAACCGAAAGACTCGGCGGAATGCCGGGAATTACCCGACGATCGGCACGCCGACGCCTGCACGGAGGCCGACAAACCGTCCGGATTCCGCGCCAACCGCGCCTCCGGGCGAGTCGCTCGTCGAGTTCTTTCGAAGATCGCCGCTCGTTGGGGCGGACCTGGTTCTCGAGCGTTCGAAAGACACGGGGCGAAGCGACCCGTTCTCCACGTAGAGAACCCAAAGCCATCGTCGTACGGCGCCACCCGCATCTCTCGGTGGAAATCGAGTGTCCGGTGTGCGGCCATCGGCCGCGGCTCAGCGCCGCAGCGTGAGCCGCACGTAGCGCGCCTCGCGATTGCTCTCGAGCACCGGCTCCGTGGAGTTGAACGCGCGCATCTCGCGCCGCACGATCGGCAGGCCGCGCCCGCGCGCCTCCATGTACCCGAGGACGAGCAGCGCGTGGGCGACGGCCTCGTTGCGCGAGCGCGGCACGCCGCCGGCAAGCACCGCGGCGGGCGTGAGATGATTCGGCAGCTCCCCGGGGCTCGTCACCTCGACCCGGTCCGAGAACACCTCGAGCAGCGTGCGCGAGCCGGTGATGGCGTAGTCGCGGTGGGCGACCGCATTGACCAGCGCCTCGCGCAGCGCCGCCAGCGCCACGGGCGGCCGGTCGATGCGCCGCGCGCCCACGTACTCCTCGCGCGTGCCCAGCGCCTGCATCCAGCCCATGGCGCGGTCCACCTGCTCGTCGGCGCGCCCCAGGGCCTCGCCGCGCAGGATCACGTCGTCGGCCCGGTCGTTGCCTGCGTACGCGGCCATGGCGATGCACGCGTTGCGCGTCGGCGCGAACGACTGCGGCTGGCGGCCGAAACAGAGCAGCCCGAAGAGCGTCGGCCGGAGCGCTCCGTCGTCGTCGGCAAGCGCCCCGCGGTTCCGGTAGTCCGCCGCCACGGCCGGCTGCGGCGCGCTCATCGTGTCCAAGCCTTGGCGCTGGAGGAATCGCGCGAAAACGGTCGCGTCCAGATCGCCCTCGCCCGTGCCGGGCACGACCTGCTCCTCCGTCAGGACGAAGCCGAATCGGTTGAAAAGCTCCTGCAGTTCCGAAGGCGACGGCTCGACCGAGGCGCGTCCTCTGCGGATGAAGACCCTTCCGCGCACCGTGGTCGGCACCGGGCCGCGGTTGCGCCGAATCTCGACCCAGTGGACCCACAGCCCGCCGACCTGCTGCCTGCCGAGACGCGCGGACACGGGCGGGAGAAAGCTGCCGCGCAGGCGGCTCGTGAGCGACTCCTGCAGCGCCTCCGGGTCGTCGGGCAGGCCGACGACGGCTCCGGCGTCGTCCACGCCCAGCACGACGAGCCCGCCTTCGCAGTTCGACAGCGCGGCCACGGCCCGGTCGAGTCCCTCGGTGGCCGCCGTGGACTTGAACTCGACCCGATCGCCCTCGCCGGCGCGGATGTACTGCTGGACCTCGGCCCATTCCATGATGCGCCCTGCACGTTGCGCCGCAGTCCGGCGCCCGCCCAACGGTAGCGGCAATGACCGCAGTTGGCCAGCCTTCGGGCTCGGCGCAGGGGGGGACGAGAGGATGTTCGCCCGGGCGCGCAGACGCACGCGGGCCCCCGGAAGTCGCCTTCCGGGGGCCCGCGGCGGATTTCGACAGTCGAAACGCGGACTTACATCCCCATCCCGCGTCCGGCCGGCGCGCCCTCGTCGTCCTTGGGCCGCTCGGCGACCATGCACTCGGTCGTGAGCATGAGGCTCGCCACGGAGGCGGCGTTCTGAAGCGCCGTGCGGCTGACCTTCGTCGGGTCGATGACGCCCGCCTTCATCAGGTCCTCGTACTCGCCCGTCTGGGCGTTGAACCCGTAGGCGGCCTGGCCGTCGCGCACCTTGTTGACCACCACCGAGCCCTCCCAGCCGCCGTTCTCGGCGATGAGCCGGATGGGCTCCTCGAGCGCGCGGCGCACGATGTCCACGCCCCACTTCTCGTCGGTCCCGGTCTTGAGGGCGTCGAGCGACTTGAGGCAGCGCAGGTACGCGACGCCGCCGCCCGGCACGATGCCCTCCTCGACCGCGGCGCGCGTGGCGTGCAGCGCGTCCTCCACGCGGGCCTTCTTCTCCTTCATCTCCGTTTCGGTCGCGGCGCCCACGTTGATGACCGCCACGCCGCCCACCAGCTTCGCCAGCCGCTCCTGGAGCTTCTCGCGGTCGTAGTCGCTGGTGGTCTCCTCGATCTGGGCACGGATCTGCTTGACGCGCCCGTCGATGGCCGCCTTGGTGCCCTCGCCGTCGACGATGGTGGTGTTCTCCTTGTCGATGGTGACGCGCTTGGCGCGCCCGAGGTCCTTCAGGGTCACGGTCTCGAGCTTGATGCCCAGGTCCTCGGCCAGCATTTTGCCGCCGGTCAGGATGGCGATGTCCTCGAGCATGGCCTTGCGCCGATCGCCGAAGCCCGGAGCCTTCACCGCCGCGGCGTTGAGCGTGCCGCGCAGCTTGTTGACGACCAGGGTCGCCAGCGCCTCGCCCTCGATGTCCTCGGCGATGATGAGCAGGGGCTTGCCCGCGCGCGCGATCTGCTCCAGCAGCGGGAGCAGGTCCTTCATGTTGGAGATCTTCTTCTCGTGGATGAGGATGTACGGATCCTCGAGCACGGCCGTCATGCGCTCGGCGTCGGTCACGAAGTACGGCGAGGTGTAGCCGCGGTCGAACTGCATGCCCTCGACGACCTCGAGCGTGGTCTCCAGGCTCTTGGCCTCCTCGACCGTGATGACGCCTTCCTTGCCGACCTTGTCCATGGCGTCGGCGATGATCTTGCCGATGGTGGCGTCGCCGTTGGCGCTGATGGTGCCGACCTGGGCGATTTCCTTCGGGTCCTGGGTGCTCTTGGAGAGCTTCTTGAGCTCGTCCGTGACGGCGACGACGGCCTTGTCGATGCCGCGCTTGATGTCCATGGGGTTGTGGCCGGCCGCGACGAGCTTGCTGCCCTCGCGGAAGATGGCCTGCGCGAGCACGGTGGCGGTGGTGGTGCCGTCGCCGGCGACGTCGCTGGTCTTGGAGGCGACCTCCTTGACCATCTGTGCGCCCATGTTCTCGAACTTGTTCTCGAGCTCGATCTCCTTGGCGACGGTGACGCCGTCCTTGGTGATCGTGGGCGAGCCGAAGCTCTTCTCGATGACGACGTTGCGGCCCTTGGGTCCCAGCGTCGCCTTGACGGCGTCGGCCAGGATGTTCACGCCGCGCAGGATGGTCTCGCGGGCGCGCGTGTCGAACAGCAGTTCCTTGGCTGCCATGTGCGGAATCTCCTCGGTTTTTCGGTCTTCCCGAAAGCCGAAAGTCGAAAGCCGAAAGCCGGCCTAGCGGGTGATGACGCCGAGGATGTCGTCCTCGCGCATGATGAGGTGCTCGACGCCGTCCAGCTTCACCTCGGTGCCGCCGTACTTGCTGAAGAGCACGCGGTCGCCGACCTTGACGTCCAGCGGGCGCACCTTGCCGTCCTCCAGCACCTTGCCGTTGCCGGCCGCGATGACCTCGCCTTCGATGGGCTTCTCCTTGGCGGTGTCGGGGATGATGATGCCGCCGCGCGTCTTCTCCTCCTCCTGCACGCGCTTGACGAGAATGCGATCCTGCAGCGGACGGATGTTCGTCATGTTCGTCTCCTCCGGTGGCCGCCTGCGCGGCGGCCGGTTCGTCTGCGCACCTCGGGCCTCGGGCCCGGAGCGCCGGGAATCCGCCCGGCCGGGACGCCGGACGGGCTGAACTGGATGGACGCGCGCCCGCTCCCGCCCGGACGCGCGCATGGCAGTCCCGTTCCGGGAGTGCCAAAGCGCGCGGTAGAGTAAGCACCCGCCCCGTACTGTCAAGACATGCCGGCCGCGCGGCGACTGACTGCGCAACCCTGCGGATTTGCTGGGTTTTCGTCTGGCAGTCGCGACGCGCGGGTGCCAGCCGGAGCCGGCGGGCGCCCGGCGGCGGGACCGGGCTGCGCCCGCGACGCCTTGTCGGGCTGCGGACATGACCCGCACACTTGTGTCGGAAGGCGGCGATGGCCGGCCGCACGCGCCTTCCGAAGGGTCGGATGGAAAGCAGTCGCCCGGCGACGGCCCCGCCAATCACGGCCCCGCGGGTGCCGCCGCGTGCGGCCGGAGGCCGCCGCTCCGACGTGCGGCCCGAGGCCGCCGCTCCGACGGATGGCCCGAGGAGGAACCCACGGGGCCGCGAGGATGCCAGTGACGGACGCACCCCATGCCGTTTCCCCCGCCACGGACGTTCGCGCGTTTTTCCGCGAGCAGCTCGACGGCGCCATGGCCCGCCAGGGCGTCGGCGTCAAGGACGAGACGGGCGCGTATCTCGTGAATCTTCTTGCGGAATTCCTGAACTCGGACCAGCTCTTCGTGCGCGAAGCCGACGGCACCGTGGACCGCGAGCCTCTGGCGTTCCTCCTGCGGCGCGCCGTGGACGCTCCCAGAGCACAGCGCGCCGCGCTCCTTCGTCGCCTGGGCGACACCGCCCTGTACGTGAGCGGCTTCTTCGCCGACTCGCTCGCGCACGGGCTCGTGGATGTCGACTACTACGCGGAGATGGGCGGGCGCGCCTACGGGGTGCTCGGCGACAGCGTGCCCGCGCGACCCGCCGCGAGCGTGTTCCACGAGCTGGCCGAGAAGTTTCTGCGCGTGACCGATCTGTTCGGGGAAATCAGCGAGCGCACGGCGATCCACACCGACACCGGGCTGGTGCGGCTCTACGACCGATACGTGAAGACCGGCTCCGAGAGGCTCCGGCGTCTTCTGGCCGACAGCGGCGTGCCCGCCCCGGTGACGCGGTGAGCCCCGGGCCGGAAGGCACGGGCGTCCTTTCGGCACTGCAGAGCGAAATCGAGGTGATCTACGGGGTGGAAGCTCCCGCCGTGGACCGATTCGTGCTCGACGGCGAGGCGCACGCCCGGCTGGGCGACACTGCCGCGGGCGAACAGCTCCTCGTCGTCGAGAGCGGGGACGGCCTCGACGTCGGGCTGTACGTCGAGGAGTCGGCGCTGCGCGTGCTGAGCGCGGCCGGAGTCGCGTGGACGCAGCGCCGGCTCGCCGCCCACTGCCTGGCCGTCGAGGGCGTCAGCCACTTCGTCTACCTCACCCACCGCGCGGCGGTTCCCAGGCCTGTTTCGCAGCTCGAACTGGAACTCCAGGCGGAAATCGACAAGTTCGCCACCGTGCTCCTTTCGCTGTGGCGGGCGGGACGCCGCGAGGCCGCCGGGGAGCTGCGCCGGCGGCTCTTCGAGGGCTCGCAGTTGCGCGAGGGCCTGCCGGCCGAGGCGCGCGAACGCTACGAGAAGGCCACCGTGCTCGCCGGGCTGTACTGCCGGTTCCTCGAGGCGCGCTACGTCGTGCGCAATTCCGTCGAGGGGCTGCTTGCGGATCTGCGACGCGTCTACCGGCTCGGCGCCGGAGAGAAGCTCAGCTACGCCGCCCGCGGCGCGGCGCTTTGACGCGGCGCGTCGTGCGCGGCGGGGCCGGAGCACCCGATTCGATGGCAGAGGCATGCCCCGGCGCCTCCGCGCCGGGCTCCATGGGTGTCCGCTTCGACCGCGGCGGCGGGGCAATGCGACGACGAGGTGGAGGATCCAGCGGGCCGAGCATTTCCCGTTGCGCCCGCTTTTCGGCGTCGGTCCGCGCCACCGGCAACGGCTTGCCGGTGTTCGGATGAACGCCCGTCCAGTACATGTCCGTCGCCAGCGTCATCGGCGTCGGCGTGAAGTCCTGCACCTGCTGCGGCTTCCAGCGGTGGCGCTTCAGGAAGTCCGCCAGTTCGCGCATCTCCGCCAGGCCGCAGCCCGGATGGCTCGAGATGAAGTACGGCACCAGGTACTGCTCGCGCCCCGCCTCGCGCGAAATACGCTGGAAATCCGCGAGAAAGCGCTCGAACAGCTCCGGCCCGGGCTTGCGCATCGCCTTCAGGACGCCCTCGTTCACGTGCTCGGGCGCGATCTTCAGATGGCCTCCGACGTGGTGCGTCACGAGCTCGCGCAGGTACTCGGCGCCGTGCGCGCGGTCCTCGTAGACGGCGTCGTAGCGCACGCCGCTCGCGACGAAGACCCGCTTGACGCCGTCCGCGCCCCGCGTCGCCTTCATGAGCTGCACCAGCGGACCGTGGTCGACCCGGAAGCGCGGACAGCGCGTCGGGAAGAGGCAGGACGCACGCCGGCAGACCCTGTGCGCCTCCTCGCTGTCGCAGCCCATGCCCCACAGGTTCGCCGTCGGCCCGCCCAGGTCGCTCACGACGCCCGTCCAGCCCGGCACGTCGCGCAGCGCCTCGATTTCGCGCAGCACCGAGGCCTGCGAACGGCTCGCAAGATCGCGCCCCTGATGCTCCGTGATGCAGCAGAACGAGCACCCGGCAGGACAGCCGCGCACCACCGTCAGACTGAAACGGATCTGCTCCCAGGCCGGAATGCACGCGCCCGCGTAGCGCGGGTGCGGCCGGCGCGTGAACGGCAGCTCGTGCGCCGCGTCCAGCTCCTGCGTCGTCGGCGGCGCGCCCGGCGGGTTCGCCACCACCGCCTGATCGCCGTGCGGCTGCACCAGCAGGCGCGCGTTGTCCGGGTTGTGCTCCAGATGGTACAGGCGGCTGAACTCGGCGTATTTACTCTTGTCGTGAGATATATCCTCGAAGGAGGGCAGGCGCACGACGCCCCGGGCGGCAAACGGGTGCGAGTCGAGGAAAGCCTGCAGCGCCGACCCGGACACGCGAAACGCAATGCCCGGCAGTTCGCGCAGATCGCGCAGCGCACCGCCGGCGGCCAGGTGGCGAGCGATGCACACCAGCGGCCGTTCGCCGAAGCCGAAGACGAGCAGGTCGGCCTCCTTGGCGTCCATGAGCAGCGAGCGGCGCACTCGGTCGTCCCAGTAGTCGTAGTGCGCCAGGCGCCGCAGCGAGGCCTCCACGCCGCCGACGACGACAGGAACGTCCGGGAACGCGGCGCGGCAGCGGTTCGCGTAGACGGTCGTCGCCCGGTCGGGACGCCGGCCGGCCTCGCCGCCGGGCGTGTAGGCGTCGTCCGAGCGCCGGCGCCGGTGCGCCGTGTAGTGGTTCACCATCGAGTCCATGTTGCCGGACGAGACGCCGAAGAACAGGCGCGGCCGGCCGCAGGCCCGGAAGTCCGTGAGCGACGGGTCGCGCCAGTCCGGCTGGGCGACAATGCCGACGCGGAATCCCGCGGCCTCCAGCACGCGGCCGAGCAGCGGCACGCCGAACGCCGGATGATCGACGTACGCGTCCCCGCTCACCAGCACCACGTCGAGCGCGTCCCAGCCTCGCGCGCGCGCCTCGTCGAGGCTCGTCGGGAGCCAGGCCGACGACGGCGGCTCGCGGGCGGGCGGACGACGGGGCGGAGTGGGCGGCAGCGTTGTCTCCAGGACGAAGCGCGGGCCATCCTAACGGCGGGGCGACGAACGCGCACGCCCGCGAGACGATCGCGATGTCCCTCGACGGCAGGCCCGGCATCTGCGAGGTTTCCGGCCTCTGCCCGGGGTTTCCATGCCGCCCGCCGCCGCCCCTCCGCTTGCAGTCCCGACCCCGTCGCCCGAGTCCGCACGCGCGATCTGGCTGTTTTTCGGGGCGACTCTCGCGATCTCGTGGTCGCTGCAGGTGCCCGCCGCGCTGTCGCGACTGGGACTGCTGTCCACGCCTGTGTCGAGCCTCATGCCGCTGGTCGGACTGGGGATCTTCGGTCCCACGCTGGGCGCCGTGATCGCCACGCTCGCCGAGCCGGGCTCGGGCGGGCCGCGCGCGCTCTTCGGACGGCTGGGTCAGTGGCGGGTCGGGCCGGTCTGGTACGCGATCGCGCTGGCGATGCCCCCGGTCATCCTCGCCGCCGGAATGGCCGCCTACACGCTCGCGACGGGCCGCGACGAACCGTGGGTCTACTTTCCCTCCGGACCGGAGCGCATCGCGGCGTTCTTCGTCGTGCCGTTCGCGGAGGAAATCGGATGGCGCGGCTTCGCCCTCCCGCGTCTGCAGCGGCGCATGGGCCCCCTGCCCGCCGCGCTCCTGCTCGGGACCGTCTGGGCCGTCTGGCATGTTCCCATGCTGCTCATCCAGGACACGCCGCACGGCCTGCTGCCGCTCATGCTTGCGTACTTCGTGGCGGGCAGCGTCGCGTTCTCGTGGATCTTCAACCACACCGGCGGCAGCCTGCTTCTGATGGTGATCGCGCACATGGGCGCGCACCTGGCGCAGTCGCACCGGCCCCTTCCGGCGAACCCGGTGCCGTTCCTGGCGCAGATGATCGGCTACGTCGTGGTCGCGACCGGGCTCGTGCTGATCGACCGGAAGGTCTGGCGAAGACAGGATCCGGCGATTCCGTGACCCCGCCGCCGCACGATCCGAGCCGTCGCGCGAGCGCCAGGAGCGACGGCGAGAGCCCGTGCGGGTCAGACACCCACAAGGCGCACTCGCTTGCCCTTGACGTTCGCGTAGACCTCCAGCTCGCCGCCCATGGCCTTCACGAGCCGCTGCAGCGTCGACAGGAGATGGTCGCCGCGGCGTTCGGCCTTCGACACATCGCCCTGGCTCATCTCGGCGGCCTGCGCGGCCTCGACCTGCGTGAGCCCGAGCGCCTCGCGCAGCCCGCGCAGGTTCATTTCAAGGAGCTTGGCCTCGACCCACTTGTCGGCCTCTTCGCGCTCCTCGGGCGACAGCCTGCTGTTGCGAATGTCCTGCCAGCGATGCAGCTTCATGACCGCTCTGCCCGCCATCGCTCCTGCTCGCGCTCGGCGCGGTACTCGAGGCGGCGCAGACCCTGACAGCCGAAGGGCCCGGCCCCCTCGCGGGAACCGGGCCCTTCTTCGTGGTGGAGCTGAACGGGATCGAACCGTCGACCTCCTGAATGCCATTCAGGCGCTCTCCCAGCTGAGCTACAGCCCCATCGACTCTTTTCGCCGGCCTCCGGGCGGGCCGCCGTGTGTTGTCTCGGACTCGACTCCAGTCCCGAACCTGTCGGAGGGAGAAACGCCGCCCCGCCGAACGGGCCGCGGGCTTCTAGCAGCGTCCGGCGCGCCTTGTCAATTGGGTGCAGCTCGCGCCAGATCCGGCTCGTCGTGCGGACCGGCCGGCCGCCCTCACCCCCGACCCCTCTCCACACGGGCCACAACCGTACTGCCCTTTTCGATCGCACAGCGGCCCGGTGGAG
>Ga0172368_10008077_pt1 | contig 10809 bp, 10 predicted proteins | sample Lak11m_FD_114540 | JGI IMG/M metagenome (GOLD analysis project Ga0172368, IMG submission 114540) | Freshwater microbial communities from Kabuno Bay, South-Kivu, Congo - kab_022012_11m | ecosystem: Environmental > Aquatic > Freshwater > Lake | place: Democratic Republic of the Congo: South-Kivu...
CGCGACCCGCACGGCCGCCCACGTGTGGGCCCTTGCGCCGCTAGGGATTCTGGCCTACGTCACACTCGCCGACCGCCTCTCGGCCAACCCGATAGAGGACGTCACCCGCCGCCTCGGTCGGGACGCCCTCCTCATGCTCACTGCATCCCTGGCGGTGACCCCGCTGGTGTGGCTGGTCGAACGCGCCACCGCGAATCGGAGCTCGCGCGCGGCCGGCGCGGGTGGGCATCTCGCCTCGGCGATGCGCCCCGTGCGACGTACGTTCGGACTCTATGCCTTCTTCTACGCGTCCCTGCACCTCTTCGTGTTCACGGTGGTCGACTACGGGCTCGATCCGGTTCTTCTGGCCGACGCCGTACTGAAGAAGCGATACGCCCTGGTGGGGTTGGCCGCCTTTGTGATTCTGACGGCTCTGGCGGTCACCTCCACCCGAGGCTGGAGGCGTCGGCTGAGGACGATGTGGAGCGCACTGCACCGCCTGGTGTACCTCGCCGCCGTGCTCGTTGTGCTGCACAATCTGTGGGCCGCCAAAGCCCTGACCGCCGGACGACTGGCGTGGGCGGCCCTGATCGTGGGGCTGCTCTTGATACGGGTCCCCCTGTGGGCTTACGACCGCCAGAACTCGTCCGCGGACACCGGCCGGCCGTAGCCGAACAGGTCGTCCGCCCGCACAAGCAGCCGGTCGAGAACTGGGGCCCGCGCGACCATGGCGCGGGCGACGTCGTGCAAGAGGCCCGGAGGCTTGTTGAACGGGCATGTCCGTATACACACGGCGCAGTCCAACCGGTTCTTCGCCCAGAAGCCGAAGCAGCGTTCCACGTCCACATACCACTTCCGCACCCCAGAATGATTCGAGATGCTGAGGCCCGCCGTGGTCGGCTCCCCGTCCGGGATGGCCCGCGAGGGGCAGTGCTCCGCGCACTTCTTGCAGGCGTGGCAGAACGCCTCGACACCGAAGGGAGCGTAGGTGTCGGCGGCCAGAGGCAGATCGGTGAAGACCTTGCACAGCCGCACGCGCGGCCCGAACTCGGGAGTCACCAGAATGCCCATGCGGCTCAATTCGCCCAAACCGGCCGCCATGGCCATGGGCACGCTGAGAGCGGTGTCGTTCCCGCAGGGAAGGGCCCTGTAGCCCATGCCGCGGATGAAGGCGGCAACCAGATGCGCCACCAAAGCCATGTGTGAGTAGCCCAGACCGGTCGCAGCCCCCCCGACGCCGGTCGGGGCCCCGCGGACGGCGGACTCGTCCATGGGGACGGCCAGCACCACCGCTTGGCGACACCCCTCCGGCAGTTCCATAGCCAGGTGCTCGCCCGTCGTCGGGTCGAACTGGTGCGAATAGACCCAGGACGGATGCACGTCACATACTCCGGCGAGACCCGCCCCGTAGAGGCGGGCCGCCCGCTTGACCAACCGGCTCATCTCGGCCGGCGTGCCCGACACCGGACCGTCGGTCTCTATGTAGGCCCGAGCTCTCGCCGGGATGCCTTCCCAGGCGTAGAGACCGAAGCCGGCGTGTGCGTTGCCCTGCCCGTATCCCCACTCCAGATCCCACGAGGCGTTGCGCAAGGCGTAGTCGACCTTCCGGTAACCCGGCCGATCGCGGTAGCCGACCTCCCGGTAGAAACGATCGCCGAGGGGCTTCACGGCCGGATCCCACACGCTGCGTTTGAACATCTCGTTCTTCTGATCGAAGCGCGCATCGGCCACTGGGAATGGGAACTCGTTCATCGTCGCCCCCTCGTGTTGACGATCACCACACCACACACGGCGGCAGCTCCGCCCGCCAAAGAGAGCAGGCCGGGCACCTCGTGACGCCATACCCAGGCGATGAGGATGGCCAGCACGGGCAAAAGGTACAGGAAACTGGTCACCAGAGGCGCAGGCGCCCGAGAGAGCGCATAGGTGTAGGTGACGTAGGCCGCTGCCCCCGGGAAGATCCCCATGTAGACCACGGCCAGCGTGGCGTCCAACGGGGCGTGGGGCACGATGCGCAACGTGCCCGGCAGGTACACAGCAAGGAAGAGGGTGCCCGCCCAGATCGCGTACGCGGTGAACGGCAGGGGTCTGTAACGAACCAGATACGGCTTCTGGTAGACAAAGTACAGCGCGCCCGAGAACGCGGCGAACAGGATCACGAAGGCCCGAGGATCGAATCGCAGCCCATCCCCTTCGCCCAGGGCAACCACGGCCACGCCCGCGAAGGCCAGGCCGATGCCCGCCCACCCCCATCGGTGCAGTCGCTCGCCCAACACAGGGCCGGCGAGCAGCGCAACGAAGATCGGGTTTGAAGCAACCAGCAGGCTTGCCGCCCCCGCGGTGATCGTCTGTTCGCCGTAGTTGATGCATAGGTGATAGGCGGTCACCCCGAAGAAGCCCAGCAGGAGGATGGCGGGGATGTCACGCCACGCCGGCAGCGGCGGACGGGCGATCGCCACGTACACACCCATGACGAGAGAAGCTATCACGAAGCGAAGGAAGGCCAACTCGCCCGGCGGATAGGCCTCGAGGGCCGCGCGGATACCGGCGAAGGCCGAGGCCCATAGCGCCAGAGTGATCAATATAACGAGAAGGGTCCGCGCCCCGATGCGTTGGGTCACTCCCTGCTCGCGATGCGATCACGGATCGCCTGGGCGCCCTTGTCCAGCGTGCTCGCCGTGAGGAACCCGGCCAGCAGCAGCGCCGAGGCCACCATCTCCGCCGGATAGAGCCCGGCGGTGTTGCCCAGACGCGCCCGCGAACCGGCGAACGCGATGATGAGCGTACCCGCAGCGATCATCATGTTGGCCCACATCCGGTACTTGTACTCCCGCTTCCGCGCGAACCGATAGGCAGAGAGCACCGCTCCCCCGAGAAGCAGGATGGAACCGGGGATATTGAAGACCAACGACATGACCCGGGGGAACGAGAGGCTGGGGCCGAGAGCTTGGCCGCCTACGGTTATGCCCGGCACCAACGTGCTACTGTCGAGCGTCACGGTCAGCGCTCCATAGAGGAAGATCGCCAGGCAGACCAGGTTGAAGACAAGGTACCTATCGCCCCACTTCCGGCGGCGCGACATCAAGTAGAGGGTACCGAGACCCAGGAATCCCACCAGCGACGCCGCCAGCACGATGTAGAAGCGGTAGACCAACGGATCCCAATGGCCTTGGTACTCCGACCACGTCTCCATCGCCGCAGCTACCGCATAGAAGAGCAGGCCGATGGTCCAGGCCGCCTGCTGCGGCCGTCGCCGTTTGAGCCACTGTCGGAAGACCAGACCCGTGTACACGAAAGCCAGTATCGCCGTGGCCAACGGCCACGCCCAGTGAGACCAGAACTCGTTGGACACGTAGTGCCTCCTCAGCGCGCGGCTTTCCGACAAAGACCAGGTCAACCACTATACTAGTTCGAGGCGGGCAGACGCCCGCCGTCTCCATACACACGACGGAGGATACGTGTTCCGCATCGTTCACAAGAGACAACTCTCCGACACCGTCTTCGAGATGGGTGTCGAAGCTCCCAGGGTCGCGGGCAAGGCACAGGCCGGACAGTTCCTCATGGTCCGGACCGGCAGGCACGGCGAGCGCATCCCGCTGACCTTCAGCGACTGGTCGGCCGAGGAGGGCTGGATTCGATTCGTCTTCATGAGGGTCGGCAAGACCACACACGAGCTATCCCATCTGCACGTCGGCGAGACACTTCAGGACATCGTGGGCCCGCTCGGCGTACCCACCCATGTCGGTGATCTCGGCCGCGTCGTCGTGGTAGGCGGAGGCGTGGGCGCGGCGGTGGCGTATCCGGTGGCGCGCGCATATGCGGAGGCGGGCAGCGACGTCACCGTCATCCTCGGCGCCCGGACGGCCGACCTCTTGGTGCTGGAAGAAGAGCTGCGGACCCTGCCGCTACGCGACCTCCTGGTCGTCACGGACGACGGCTCGGCCGGGCGCAAGGGCCTGGTCACGCACCCGCTGAAAGAACTGTGCGCACACGGCGAGGTCGACCACGTGTTCGCGGTCGGTCCGGCGATCATGATGAAGTTCGCCGCGGCCACCACGCGGGAGTTCGGCGTACCGACCACCGTTTCGCTCAACCCCATCATGGTCGACGGCACCGGCATGTGCGGTGCCTGCCGGGTCACGGTGGGAGGCCAGACCCGGTTCGGTTGCGTCGACGGCCCCGATTTCGACGGTCATGCGGTCGACTTCGAGGAACTCATGAGCCGCCAACGTGTCTACGTCGACGACGAACGCGCCGCCGATGCCCGCTACTCCCGGGAGTGCCGATGCACCCTGTAGACGACGCCCCAGGCGCCACCCCCGAGGCCGGCGACACTGTCGAGCCGACGCCGCCGGGTGCCGACAAACCCCGCCACAAACCATCCCGCGCGCCGCGCACGCCCATGCCGGAGCGGGATCCTGCCGAGCGGCGCACGACCTTCGCGGAGGTCGGTCTGGGTTACTCGGCGGAAGACGCGCGCGCCGAGGCCATGCGCTGTCGGCAGTGCAAGATCCCTACCTGCAGCGAAGGTTGTCCGGTGAACATCGATATTCGCGGGTTCATCGGCGCCATCATCGACGGCGATATGTCGGCGGGAACCGCGGTGCTCAAGGCACGCAACGCGCTCCCCGCGGTCTGCGGCCGCGTCTGCCCTCAGGAAGAACAGTGCGAAGCCGCGTGTGTGCTCGCCAAGAAGGGTGATCCGGTCGCGATCGGGAGGCTCGAACGTTTCCTCGGCGACACCGATCTGGCCTGCGAACTGGACAAGCGCTGCGTGCCGGAGGTAGCACCGGCAAGTGGGTTCCGCTGCGCCGTCGTGGGCAGCGGTCCGGCCGGCCTCGCCTGCGCCGGCGCGCTCGCTCAACTCGGGCACTCGGTCACCATCCTCGAGTCGCTGCACGAGCCTGGAGGCGTGCTCACGTACGGCATCCCCGAATTCCGTCTGCCCAAGGCGATCGTCGGGGCCGAGATCCAACTGCTGGCCGAGATGGGGGTGACTATCGAGACCGACACCGTAGTCGGTCGACTGGTCACTATTCCCGAGCTGCTGGGCGAGGAGGGCTACGACGCCGTCTTCATCGGGTCCGGCGCCGGCTTGCCGGTGTTCCTGGGCATCCCGGGCGAGAACCTGAACGGCGTCTACTCGGCCAACGAGTTCCTGACCCGGGTCAATCTGATGCGCGCATACGAGTTCCCCCGTTCGGACACGCCCGTGTGGCGTGGCCGCAAGGTCGCGGTCGTTGGCGGCGGCAACGTGGCGATGGACTCCGCCCGAACGGCACTCCGTCTCGGCGCGGACGAAGTCTTCCTGGTCTACCGCCGCACGGAAGACGAGATGCCCGCCCGGCGCGAAGAAGTGCATCACGCGCGTGAAGAGGGTGTCGAATTCAAGATGCTGTGCTCACCGCAGGCCATCCTCGGCCACGACGGGTGGGTCATCGGCATCACCGCCTCGCGCATGGAGCTCACCGATCCGGACTCCAGCGGCCGACGTGCACCGGTGTGCGTCATGGACAGCGACTTCACCATCGACTGCGACACCGTTATCTCGGCGGTGGGCACGAAGGCCAACCCGCTCCTCCTGCAGGCCGCGCCGGGACTCGCGCTCAGCCGATACGGATATATCAACACCGACGAGGGTGGAGCCACCAACCTGCCGGGCGTCTTCGCAGGCGGCGACATCGTCACCGGTTCGGCCACCGTCATTCTGGCTATGGGAGCCGGCAAGAAGGCCGCGTTCGCCATGGACCGATGGCTGCGCGGGCGCGACACGGAACCTACCGCGTCCTTTGGATCGTAAGCCTGCAGTACATGGATGCTAAGCCACAGACGATCAGACTGGGCGTCAGCGCCTGCCTCCTTGGACGGCCCGTGCGCTATGACGGCGGGCACAAGCTCGATCAGTTCCTGGTGGGCGAACTCGGCCGGTTCGTGGAATACGTGCCCGTCTGTCCCGAGGTCGAGGCCGGTCTGGGTGTCCCCCGGGAAGCGATGAGGCTGGTCGGCGATGCCGAGCAGCCGCGTTTGGTGGCCGTACGCACCGGCGAGGACCGCACCGCACTGATGAGCGATTGGGCCCAACGCCGTGTGCTCGAACTCGAGGCCGAGGACCTATGCGGTTTCATCTTCAAGAAGGACTCCCCCAGCAGCGGATTGATGCGGGTGAAGGTATATGCGGAGAGCGGCATGCCCATCCGCAGGGGCGTGGGGATGTTCGCCCGGGCGTTCGTGGAGCACTTCCCCGCGCTTCCCGTTGAAGAAGAGGGGCGGCTCAACGACGCGGATATCCGGGAGAACTTCATCGAGCGCGTGTTCACGCTCAAGCGCTGGCGAGATCAGGTGGTGCGCAAGCCCAGCCGCGGAGCGTTGGTCCGCTTCCACAGCACACACAAGCTGCTGCTCATGGCCCACAGCAACGAGCACTACCGCGCGACCGGCCGGCTGGTGGCGGAAGCCAAGGCCCACGAGCAGCGAGAGCTTCTGGACGGCTACCAGGCGCTGCTGCTCAATGCACTGGCGCTTCGAGCCACGCCGCGCAAGCACGTGAACGTGCTGCACCACATCATGGGCTACTTCAAGCGCGACCTGACGGCCGATGAGAAGCAGGAGTTGCTCGAAGTCATCGAGGCATACCGAGCGGGGCTGGTGCCACTGATCGTGCCCATCACGCTGCTCAACCACTACGTACGCCGGTTTGAGCAACCGTATCTGGCCGAGCAGTACTACTTGCACCCACCCGCTGGAACTCAAACTGCGCAACCACGCGTAACTTCGCGGCCCACCCCCCGTCGCCGGTCGGCCGCGCCGGTGCGCTGCTGCGTCACGACATGACTGCCGCGGACGCAACCCGCACGTCGGCAGACGGCAACCGGCTCATCGTGCACCACGATCGGCCGACTCGAGCGGACCCCCCGTCGCCGGCCCTACGAGCGCCTTGCGATCCTGGGCCAGTTTGTACTCCGACTCCATCTCCAAGACGCCGCCGGGAAACTCGTACTCCGCCATCAGGGCCACGTAGTCGTCGGCTGCGAACTCCTCAGGGCACCGCACACCGCTCTCGGGGTTGCCCTTGTAGCCGGCCCACCTGCCGGCGGCCATCAACTCCCAGAGGATCACGGGTGTGAAGGCCGTCTGAGCCTGCACCACCTGCTGGTCGTACTTCTCTACGCACTCCTGGCTGTCGGCCACCTGATAGAGGTAGACCTCGCGGGTCAGACCGGCCTTCTTGCCCCGGATCCAGGTGCCGGCGGCCGTCTTGCCCACGTAGCGCCGGCCGATCTCCATGGGGTCGGGGGCGGCGGCGGCGAGGACGTCCCGCGGCGCCACCATGACGTCGCCCACCCGGATCTTCTCCTTGTTGTCCATGTTGACGGCCTTGAAGACCTCCATGGCGCGCATGAACTCGTCACCCAGGGCGTACTTGAAGGTGGCCTTCTTGACGCCCTTCAGCAGGTGGGCGCTGCGGCCGATCGAGATGACCTCCTCGTGCTCCACGTGGGCCACCTCGACCGTCCCGATGCCTTCCGGTAGCCAGAACGGCTCCGGCTCCGAGAACGGCGGGACGGTGCACCAGCCGTTGCCCGCTTCCCACACGATGGCCGGGTTGGTGCACTCCTCGATGGTGGTCCAGATGGAGAAGCCGAAACTGATGCCGCTGAAGCCGGGGATCTCCAGGTTGGAGCCGTCGCGGATGCCGATCTCCTCGACCTCGTCGAAGAAGTGGTCGGCGCCATAGCGGGCGAAAAGGTCGGCCATGCCGGGCTCGACCCCGCAGCCGACCATAGCCAGACGGCCCTTGGCGGCGAACGCGTCGTTGAGCGGGAACTCCTCGTCGCCCAGCTTCACCCCACACTGGTTGAAGGGGTCGGTGGGATGCGGCGCGGACAGGGTCATGGCGGTGTCCATGTAGTCCGTGCCTGCCTCAAGGGCCGCCGCTAGGATCGCCTGGTTGAAGTTGGGCGCCACCGCATTGAAGATCAGATCGACGCCGTGCTTCTTGGCGAGAGCGACCATCTGGGCGACGTTGCCCGCGTCCACCTGCTCGGCGGGGAAGCGCGGATCGTTGAGTTTATGCGAGAACCGGGCGGCACGCTCCAGGCTGTAGTCGGACATGACGCACGTCTGCAGCCACTCCCCCGTGGGATCGCGACGCTTGGCGATGATGGCCGCGCATTCGCCCACGCCGCCGGTGCCGATCACGAGTACCTTCATGCTGAGTCAATCCTCCTGGTCGACATGCGTTCGGCCGGCTCGTGAGCCCGCCGAACGCAGATGTAATGCCCGAGCGCGGTGGTCGCCACCGCTGCACTTTCCGCTGTGTGCTACCCGGTGATGGACATTATTGCACCCGGCAAGCGCCAACTACCGGCGGCCGAGACCCGACGGCCCAACGTCTGCCTGTTTTGCCACCTGTTCCCTCGGGCACCTGTCACGTATGGCACGACCGACAAGCACCGAGCCGCATGTAGGTCCCCGCCTTAGCCATGGCGCGGTGACGCGACGTTCGGGTCGTTCCCCCATTCGGCAACGGCAGCTCATCCCCCGGCCGGTGGCCGAGGTCTTCCCCTTTTTCGAGTCCGCCCGCAATCTTGAAGACATCACCCCCGGTTGGCTGGGATTCCACATCGTCGCGGCGCCCGCGAGAAGGCTCAAGGCCGACGACCATCTGGAGTACAGACTGCGGCTCTTCGGCGTCCCACTACGCTGGAAGACCCGGATCCTACGACTCGACCCGGGCCAAGGGTTCGTCGACGAACAGGTGAAGGGCCCGTACCGGTCGTGGATACATACCCACTGCTTCGAACCGAGTAGAGACGGCGGAACCCTCATGGAGGACCGAGTGGACTACGAGTTGCCCTTCGGCGTGTTGGGGCGGTTGGCAGCGTCGATCGTCGCCCTCCAGCTACGGACCATCTTCTCCTACCGGTTCAAACGGGTGGACGATCTGTATCCACCGGGGATTCACGCGACGGAACACTCTCTCGAGTATCCGGCGCCTGGTTCGCCCGAGAAGGGGGACGGAGCCAGATGAGTCCGCCTCGAAGACGGGCCGACAAGGGCGCTTCGCTGGTGGCCGAGATGGAGGCCTTCGGAGCTGTGGACTCAGCCGTGCGCCGCTTCGGGCGACTGGACATATTGTTCAACAACGTGGGCATTTCACAGGTTCCGGAGGCGCGGTAGGGTCAGCAGTCACGGCCCTTGAACCGCAACCCTCAGTTGCGTTTCCCCTTTTTGGGAAGTCCGTTGACATAACAGCGGATCGGCAGGTCGTGGAAGCAAGCTGCGAGGCAGCGGCTGCAGGAGATGCACGCCGTGACCGTGCTTGGATCCGCCTTGAACTTGGCGATCAGTCCCGGCTCACGCACCAGGGGACGGGACATCGAGATCAGGTCGGCCGTGCCGCTGGTGACGCACTCCTCCATCACCGGTACTGTCCGCATGCCTCCCACGAGCGCGAGAGGCACGTTCCCCAAAGCCGCCTTGACGGGTCCAACCAGTGGCGCGTTGTATGCCTCGACGAACGGCGGCTGTGGCGTCGCCGCGATGGTGCGCCCAAGCAGGCGGCTGGCCGGCCACGGCACGATGCTGGCGAAATCCTCAGGATGTGCTTCTCCCCGGCAGAGAACAAAAGGCGCCAGAACCCCTCCGGCGCTGATCTCGAGACAGTCGACGCCGTCTCGGACCATTCGGGAGGCGTAGGCGGCAGCCAACTCGGGGGTCATGCCGGGTTCGGGTGTGCCGTCGTCGATGTTCATCTTGACCAGCAGCGGGAAATCGGAGCCAACCTCCGCGCGCACCGCCCCGATGACCTCACCCAAGAACCGGTAGCGCCCCTCGACGTCGCGGCCGTAGTCGTCGTCGCGTCGGTTGTAGAAAGGAGAAAGGAACTCGCTCAGGAGATAACCATGTCCCGCGTGAAGCTGCACACCGTCGGCGCCGGCCTCTCTGGCCCGCCGGGCAGCCGCTCCGAAATCCGCAGCCAGCAGCCGCAGCTCCGAGGGGGACAACGGAGACCAGGCGCCCATCATGATGCGGGAGAACCGGTCTCGGCGATCGGCCGAGGGAGTGCGGGGAGAACTCCCGGTCACCCGTTTCAGCGCCTGTCCCCCGGCATGGTGCAGCTGGAACACGGCGCGGCTGCCGTCGATCTTGATCGCATCCGCAAGCCCGCGAAGGCCGGGGATCAGCGCATCGCGGTCGATGCCCAGAGCGGAGGGGCCGCCCTTGCCGTCCTGCCGGACATACATGAAGCCGGTGATGATGGTCCCGATTGCTCCCCGGCCCAAAGCGCGGTAGTGGGCGATCGCTTTGTCGGTCACACCTCCCCGTCCGTCACCCCCACCCTCGAAGGTGGCCGACCTGACGAACCGATTCTTAACCTCGAGCGGGCCGATGTGGAACGGTTCGAACAAGACGCTCATGCGATCCCCCTCTTGTTGAGGTGCCCCTCTCCGGCGCCGGCTCCGATCACCTTCTCCGCCGACGCCGCCGCGCTCACGTACCCTCACTGTAGGCACCGGCGAGTTGGGAATCAAGACCTCTGCCATCACCGCCGGGTGACCATCATCGCGGGCGGCTGGCACGCGCCGCGACGGCCCTGCTACCATGGAGTCATGGACGTCATCCGCTATCACGACACGCGCGGGCTCGATCCCGGGAACCCGACATTCACCGAAGTGGTCATCAAGGGCATCGCTCATGGCGGAGGGCTCTACGTACCCGACAGCCTGCCCGGGCTCGGCCTCTCTGACGTGGTGGCGCTGGCGAAGTTGCCCTACCATCAGCGGGCGGCCCTGGTCTTCCGGCGCTTCGGGGTGGACATGCCGGACG
>Ga0172368_10008078_pt1 | contig 10808 bp, 9 predicted proteins | sample Lak11m_FD_114540 | JGI IMG/M metagenome (GOLD analysis project Ga0172368, IMG submission 114540) | Freshwater microbial communities from Kabuno Bay, South-Kivu, Congo - kab_022012_11m | ecosystem: Environmental > Aquatic > Freshwater > Lake | place: Democratic Republic of the Congo: South-Kivu...
AAAGAAAATGGTGGCAAACACTACGGCAGCAACGGCTCCTGAAGCTCCGACAGCGTTATACAGGTAGTTGTCCTTGTGACGGATCAGGGCATAGAGTGGGGACACAAGAATAGCACCCAGGTATAGGAACAGAAAATAGGGGACCCACCGGGTCCCGAAGAAGGTCTGGAAATATTTTTCAAGACCTATGCCGAAACTGTAGAGCACCAGCATGTTAACCAGCAAGTGCGTCCAGTTGGCATGCAGAAAGGCATGCAGGATCAGACGGGCATACTGTTTTCGTTTAAGTATCTGATAGGGATTGAACTGATACTTGTACATCAGGCCATGCTGCCTGAAGGCCACTATGGAGAATGCTGAAGTCAATATAATGATGAGTATCGTCATTAACCTAGTGTAGAATTTTGAAAATAAGCTCCTTGAGTAAGTCAGCCGGCTCGGCCGAAACATTTCCGAATCCTTTGGATTTCAGGTCATATTCGCGTAGAAGGGAGATGATCACCAATACCTTCTTTTTAGGATAATTGCGGGCTCCATGTTCATAATCCGGGACGAAATAGGAGTTGATGCCCAGATTGGATGTAACCGACCGGGGACTTTTATCCTCCAGAAAATGATAGGCCAGCAGTTTTCCAAAGTAATAGAACAGGGCAGAGATGGTTATGGAAATATGATTGTCTTTCTGGTTGTCGCCCAGGTAATTGATGATCCGGTTCGCCTTGAGAACGTTCTTTCTGGAGAGAGCCTTGACAAGCTCAAAGCTGTTAAAGTCCTTGCTGATGCCGCTGTTTTGCTCAATATGTTCCGGAGTGATCTTGGTCATTCCCTGAGGCAGGGTGATCAGCAATTTGTCAATTTCGCCGGTTACCCGTGCCAGGTCATTTCCGAGATATTCGGTGAGGATCATGGCAGCGCCCGGCTCAATGTGATAACCCCGTTTTTTCAGGTATGACTCAATCCATCTCGGGATTTGATCCTCATAGATCTTTTTGGTGGTCATTACCACCCCGTTCTGCTCAATAGCCTTATAGAGTTTCTTTCGCTTGTCGAGCGTTTCATTCTTGTAGCAAAGGATCAGGATTGTCGATCTGAGCGGATTCTGGGCGTAGTACTGAAGATTGTCAATCTTTGACACCATCTGGGCTTCCTTCACGATGACCATGTTGTATTCGGCTCCCATTGGAAACCTCCGGGCGATATTGTCGACCTGTGTGCCATCGATATCCTTGCCATATACAATGTTGAGGTTGAAGGCTTTCTGGCTTTCCTCAAGGACGGTTGACTGAAGGAGGTCTGAGATCTGATCGATGAAGTAAGGCTCTTCGCCCATCAGAAGATAGATGGGTGAGAACTGGCGGTTCTGAATGTCGGCTGTTATCTGCTCGATGGTCATGTCAGGTGAGGTTTTAAAACTTTAGGTGCTTGACTGACCTGCCCTGGCCTATGATCTCATCCATTGACTGGATGCCGATCATGAGGTGGTCTCTAACATATTTCTTTGATACCTCCTTGTCGCTTTCGGCTGTTTTAACACCGCTGGAGATCATCGGCTGATCAGAAACGAGCAGAAGGGCACCCGACGGGATCTCGTTGTAGAAGCCAACAATGAAAATGGTTGCGGTTTCCATATCTATGGCCATCGACCGGGTTTTCGACAGATACTTCTTGAACCTGGCGTCATATTCCCACACCCGCTTGTTTGTGGTATAAACCGTTCCGGTATAATAGTCGCGCCCGTTGTCGCGAATGGCTGAAGATACCGCCCTTTGAAGCATAAACGCCGGCAGGGCAGGAACCTCCGGGGGCAGGTAATCGTTGGAGGTACCCTCGCTCCTGACCGCCGCGATCGGAATGATCAGATCACCCACCTTGTTCTTTCTTTTCAGGCCGCCGCATTTTCCAAGGAAAAGGCAGGCCTTGGGGTGGACGGCACTGAGGAGGTCCATGATGGTGGCAGCATTGGCTGATCCCATACCGAAGTTGATCATGGTGATCCCTTTTGCCACCGTATTGGGCATGTTCACATCCCGGATCACTTCGGTTCCGTTCATTTCTGCAAATGCCTCAACATACTGGTTGAAATTGGTGAGGATGATATACTTGGTGAAGTCCTCAAGATTCCTGCCGGTATATCTTGGCAACCAGTTCTCAACAATTTCCTTTTTAGTTTTCATGAGGGAGTGTTGACATGGATCGATATCTTTGCGCCGACAAACCTTGCCATGCAGCGGTTAAATTTACCAACTTATTCCTTCAATATAAAATCGGCCGGGGGATCGGACCTCATTTTTGATACATTCAGAAATCGCTGGGTTACCCTGACTCCCGAGGAGTGGGTGAGGCAGAATGTGGCGATGTTTCTGGTTTCCGAATTGGGGTATCCGGCTTCCCTGATCCTGCTGGAGCAGGAGATACGGGTTAACAAACTCGTAAGAAGGTGTGATATAATTGCTTACAATCGCCAGGGACGGCCTGTTCTGATTGTCGAATGCAAGGCTCCCGAAGTGCCGGTAACACAAAAAGTTTTCGACCAGGTTGCAACCTATAATCTGTCCCTTGGAATCCGGTATTTATTGATTACCAATGGGATGAACCACTTTTGTATTGAAATGAAACCTGAAGGAGCAGGGTACGCCTTCCTCAAAGAGATTCCGGCCTATTCGTCGATCGAAGCCCAGTCTTCATAGGTGATCTGAAGGAACCATTCATCAGTCCAGCCGGTCTGCCCCCGGTTCCATTGGACCTTTTTGCCTGTAATTCTGAATCCGGCCTTTTGAAAGAGGTTCAGACTGATTTGGTTGGTTTCATCAATCGAGCAGAAAACCTGCCGAAGCATCAGAACCTTAAATGCATAGCGGTTCAGGGCACTGAGCGCATCAATTGCATATCCTTTGCCCCGCTGGCCGGGATCTCCGATGAGGATTCCCACACCGGCGCGCTGATGGAAAGGATCATAATCGAACAGGTCAATCATCCCGATGGGTCTGTTTTCATCGATTGTTTCGATCACGAGCCGTAGTTGCCTGGCCTGAAAGATATCCAGATGTGCCTGCTCAAGGTACTTGCGCAGGATATTCCGCGAGAACGGGGTAAAAGTATTGCTTACCTGCCAGTTGAGAGGATCATTCTCCCACTTGAACAGGATCTCTTCATCAGCGGGTTCGATAGCTCTGAGCCTGATGAGTTTACCGGTCAATGGTTCCATGATTTACAGTTTTTTGATCGATCCGACTGTTTTTGCAAAAGCCTGGCTGAATCCCTTCTTTTTAACGACTTTAACCTGATCGGATGCCTCCTCTTTTGATGCAAAATTCCCGTAGGTATATCGGTAGAAGCCGTCGCGGCCCTTGAATTCATGAACAGGGTCAAGCCCTTTGAAGGATTTCTTGGCGATGGGAGATCTGGAAGCGGAGAATTGGATCGTCCAGCGGTCATCTGTGAGGGGCTGGCTTCCGAAAATCGCAACACCTGATTCATCACTGCCGGTCCGAAGTTCAATCCGGATCATTGCAGACAGCGAATCGGCCGGGGTGCCCGATTTGATCTGTGAAAGTCTGACGCCCCTGTTGACGAGCCTGGAAGTAAGCAGGTTCACCCTCATGGGATCGAGCGAGTCACCCATTGGTTCAATCACCGCTTTCAGCTCGGGGTTTTTCCGGAGAACTTCTGTCAGCCTGTCCCTCAGCTCCTGGCTTTTTGGCAGCAGCACCGTGTCATGGGGCTGATAAACAAGGGACCATGTGCTTGTCAGATCCGGAGGCAGCATAATGGGTTTCTCCTGTTGGGACAGGGCCGGATCGTCGGGGATGGTGAATTCGATATAATAGGGGAACAGGCCCTCCTTTTCAATCAGCAGCGCATATTTGTGCCCTTTAAGGATGGAGGTAAAGAGGTACCATCCATTTCGGTCGACCGGGATCTTCTCCTTAACCTCGAGAGTTGAAGGATCTATCAGGGAAACCGTGGCCTCCGTGAGGAACTCCTTCTCGCTGATATTAATGGGACCGTAAACCACGCAGTTCTCAGGCCTGGGCCTGATCAGGCTGATCTGGCTTTTGTAGTCCTGGCTGAAGCCGCTGATGGCTGCCGCCAGTGTTATCAGGAGTAAGAAGCATGATCTCATCGGACTAAAGATAGCTCAGTTTTATCAGGGTTATCCCGCAATATGCCTGATTCCTTTCAGCAGGATCCGCAGATCCCGCCAGAGCGAATAATCACGGGCATATCTCAGATTTGATTCGAGCATCAGCGCAGGAGTTCTTTCGGGAAGATGACCGGGTGCCTCGGGAGTCAGTATTCCTGGTCTGATCCTGGGCAGATCGTACCCCGGTAGGACACCCTCAGGGTGATATCCTATCCAGCTTCTGATCCCCAGGGTTACCAGGATGCTGTTCCATGGCATTTTCAGGGGATTGGGCCAGAAGAACCACATGATAACGGGCGACAGCACCATCAGGGCCAGACCTGTGATCAGATCGAACAGCCGTTTGATCCTGCGGTTACCCGGATCACCGACAGACCGGATCGGAATGACATACAGATCACCCGCCGTGTTGATCGAGTTGCTCCCGATAATGGAATCCGTTGATTCGGGGGCAATTTTATATTCGGTCTGAAATGAGCCAAGTGTCAGCATATGCCCGATGATCTCATTGGTGGTCAGGTTCTTGCTGCAAAAGATTATTTCGTCAATACGGTTTATTCTGATGATCTCACTGATCTGATCCAGTGAACCCAGGTATGGATAGGGGGTCGAGATATCCCGGTCGGGGTTGATAAACCCGACTACCTGCACCGATTGCCCTGACCGGTCCACAAGATTTCTGACCCTGTTGGCCTCATCTTCGCGGCCGACAACGACGATCCTTTTCCGGATCCCCAGATCGACCTTGATGAATGGCAGTTTTGCAAAGTGGAAAATCAGCCTGAAAATCAGGGCAACCGCCAGGGTCCACAGGGAGCCGAGTACGATCAGGGCCCTGCTGAACCGGTAGACTTCGGGGAGGAGGGAATAAAGCACAAGGATCACAATGGTGCCGTAGGCCATCCCTTTGGTGATGCGGCCAAATTTGACCGGCTGGTCGTAACCTCCGGAGAAATAGACGGCGACGATCCAGATCAGGATGTAAGCCGGAACGAATATCCGAAGGAATTCCGGCGGATGATGTCCTTCAGCGCCAAATTTATAGGACTCCCATACCGGGTTGATCAGGAGGAAGCCAACAAAGGCAAGCAAGGCATCCAACGCAGGCATGAGGAACCGGTTGACGATTCTGCGGATCATGCTGATCCCTGCCCTGAAATAGACGGAGATCCGGATGAAGAAGGCGAAGAGCCGGGCATTTGACTTGCTGAAATACCGGGTGGCAAATATGATCATGGCCTGATAGAACATCAGTACATAATTGAAGCTTCCCTTTTTGGTGCTTTCGCCCTTGTAATGGATGATGGTGGTTTCGGGGAAATAAAAATTATGGAAACCCGCCAGGCGGATCCGGTAGGAGAGGTCAATATCCTCGCCATACATGAAGTAGGTTTCATCAAACAATCCGATCTGATCAAGGACGGATTTGCGGATCAGCATGAAGGCGCCGGGGAGAATATCCACTTGATGGATCTCATTTTCATTCAGATATCCTAGGTGGTACTGGCCGAAGCGCCGGGAGCGGGGGAACAGGGCCGAAAGGCCGAAAATCTTGTAAAACGAAACCCAGGGGGTAGGGAGGGCCCTTTTTGATTCCGGCAGGAATTTACCCTTGCCATCGATCATTCTCACACCCAGGGCACCACCATCAGGATGGGAATCCAGAAAGCTGAGCGACTTCCTCAGGGTATCCTCCTGCAGAACCGTATCCGGATTCAGAATCAGCAGATATTCTCCGGTGGCCACCCGCATGGCCTGATTATTGGCTTTTGAAAACCCTACATTTTCGTGATTATCTATCAGGATCACCTCCGGAAAGGTCTCGCGGATCATGGCGCAGGAACCGTCGGCGGAGTTGTTGTCCACCACAAAAACCTCCATCGGAATATCCCGGCCGGCCCGGTAAACCGACTGCAGGCACTGCTCCAGGAAGAACCTGACGTTATAGCTTACGATTATGATTGAGAGTCGGGGCATTCAATTAAATCAAACTGGATTTTCACTTTTTTAGTGTGTCCTCGAAGGGAGTGCGGTTGAGCAGTGACCTGCCCAGGGTGATTTCATCGGTGTATTCGAGTTCGTCACCAATGGCAACCCCCCTGGCAAGGGTAGTCACTTTGATCGGAGTTTCATTTAACTTTCTGTATATAAAGAAGTTGGTTGCATCTCCTTCCATGGTTGCGCTCAAGGCCAGGATCACCTCATTGATCTCTCCCTGGGATACCCTTTCTACCAGCGAACTAATGGTAAGCTGTGCCGGACCGATTCCTTCCATGGGTGAGATGATTCCGCCCAACACATGGTAAAGTCCCCTGAACTGCTGGGTGGACTCAATGGCCATCACGTCCCTGATATTTTCCACCACACAGAGCTGGGACCGGTCGCGCGATGGGTTAGAGCAAACGGAACAGATCTCAGTATCAGATATATTATGACACACTTTGCAATGGTGGATCTCCTCCTTCAACTGGATCAGACTGGAGGCGAGGGCCGAGATCTCATCATTGTCCTGCCTCAGAAGGTGCAAAACAAGCCTGAGTGCACTCTTCCTGCCGATTCCCGGCAGTTTGGAGAACTCAAACACCGCCTTTTCCAGGAGACGGGAACTGTATTTTGATGATTCCATGCTGGCTGCTCACTGGCGGCTTATAGGTGTCTCCGCCATTCTTTCCCAAATGTAATACCCTTGAATCCGATCTGCAATTTTTTGCTTTTATTTGCCTTCAGAGTAACTGTCTATGTCACCTTTCTGGATTGCAGCCATCCTGCTGGGGTATTTCGGAATTCTTTTGCTGATTGCCCGGATCACAAGCAGGGGCGCCAACAATGAGAGCTTTTTCATCGGTAACCGCCGGTCTCCCTGGTTTGTGGTGGCTATCGGCATGATCGGTGCCTCCATTTCGGGGGTAACATTTATATCAGTACCGGGCTGGGTGGTGACCAGCCAGTTTGCCTATATGCAGATGGTGCTCGGATATCTGGCAGGGTATCAGGTGATCATGTGGGTGCTGCTGCCGATTTATTATAAGCTGGGTCTGACCTCCATTTACGGCTATCTCGGACAGCGGTTCGGATACTGGTCCTATAAATCGGGAGCGATGTTTTTCCTGCTCTCCCGCACTATCGGATCGGCAGCCCGGTTGTTCCTGGTTGCCTCCGTCCTGCAGTTCACCCTGTTCGATGCGCTTCATGTCCCCTTTGCTGTCAATGTGCTGATAACCATAGGTCTTATATGGCTTTACACCTTCAGGGGAGGCATCCGGACCATTATCTGGACTGATTCAGTCCAGGCCTTGCTCTTTATTGCCGCTCTGATTTTGACTGTAGCATTCCTGATGCGGGATATGGATCTGGGCTGGAGCCATCTGGCTGGAAGCATCAGGGATTCCGGTCTGGGCAGGATGTTTTTCTGGCAAGATTTCGCAGGCGACAGGAAGCATTTCATCAAGTATTTCCTGGGCGGTATGTTTATCACCATAACCATGACCGGCCTGGATCAGGATATGATGCAGAAGAATTTGAGCTGCAGGTCGTTAAAGGATGCCAGAAAGAATATGGCCTCGATGAGCGGATTGCTGGTCCCGATCAATCTTCTGTTTCTGACACTGGGTGCCCTGCTTATCATGTTTGCCAAAGCCAGGGGTATTGCCATTCCCCCAGCCTCGGATGAACTGTTTCCGATGATAGCAACTCAGGGATATCTGAGTCCGGTGATCGGGGTGATCTTTATTCTCGGTTTGGTTGCAGCGGCCTATTCGAGTGCTGATTCGGCCATGACAGCCCTCACTACCTCTATTACCATCGATATTCTTGAAAAGGGAAATGAGACGGAGGAGCATACCCGAAAGATCCGATACCGGGTTCACGTGCTGCTGAGTTTTTTGTTCCTGGTGGTGATCCTTCTTTTCAGGGCACTCAATGACCGAAGTATCATTGATACCATATTTACAATTGCCGGGTATACCTATGGCCCATTGCTGGGCTTGTTTGTTTTCGGGATTTATACCCGTTACCAGATAAAAGACCGGGGTGTTCCCATCGTTGTGGTACTGGCCCCGGTCCTTACTTATCTTATTCAGTTCTATTCAAGCCGGTTACTATACGGCTATGTATTCAGTTTTGAACTGTTGATCATCAATGGTCTGATCACCTTCGCAGGCCTTTGGTTTATTCGTCGTCGCCCTTAGACATGCTGTAGATCTCATTGATAATCTGTGCATAACGGTCGTGCAGAACTTTCCTTTTCAACTTTAAGGTGGGTGAAAGTTCTCCTGTTGCCGAGGTCCACTCATCCACCACCAGCCTGAATCGTTTCACCTGTTCATGAGCAGGCAGACCCTTGTTGGTCTCATTGATCTCCTGCTGATATCTTGCGATGATGGCAGGCTTGCTGATCAGCTCCGCATTGTCGCGGTAATGGATGGATTTCTTGGTGCAATAATCATGGAGGAATCTGAAATTGGGAGAGATGATGGCGGAGGTGAATTTCTGGTTCTCTCCGATGATCATGATGTTCTCAATGAAGAAGGATTCCTTGCACTTGTTTTCGATAGCCTGCGGTGCGATATATTTTCCGCCTGAGTTTTTAAAGATTTCCTTTTTCCTGTCGGTGATCTTCAGGAATCTGCCATCGATGAATTCGCCCACATCGCCGGTATGGAACCATCCATCTTCATCGATCACCTCCTTCGTGAGTTCCTCATTCTTATAATAACCCATCATGACTGACGGTCCTTTGACCAGGATCTCGCCATCTGCGGCGATCTTTACCTGGACGCTTTTTACCACCAGACCCACAGTGCCAATCATATTATCAGGATAATATTTCTCATTGGCAGAGATTACAGGGGAGGTCTCGGTAAGTCCGTAGCCTTCCTGCACTACGAGTCCGGCGGCTGTGAAAACCCTCGCCAGTCTGGGTTGCAGGGCTGCACCGCCAGAAATGACCATCTGGACGTTACCGCCCAAACCTTCGCGCCATTTGGAAAAGACCAGCTTGTCGGCAATTTTGCGCTGAAACTCGTACCAGCCGCCATTGGCACCGCCATGTTCATATCGCTGGGCAATATTGACCGCCCAAAAGAAAATCGAGCGCTTGATTCCTTTAAGAGCCTTTCCTTTGGCAATGATCTTGTCGTACATCACTTCGATTATGCGGGGAACGCTCACGAAACCGGCGGCCTTGATCTCCTTCAGGTCGGCCCCGATGGTTCCGAGGTTCTCAGCATAATACAAACCAAACCCCTGCAGCTGATACCCGTAATGGGTGGTCCTTTCGAACACATGGCAAAGGGGCAGGAAACTAAGAACCTTTTCATTATGGTCGAGAGCCAGGATATGAAGGGCATCGTCGAGGTTAGTCATCACATTTTTATGCGAGAGCATCACTCCCTTGGAAACGCCGGTGGTGCCCGAAGTGTAGATGATGGTGAACAGATCTTCGGGGGAGATGCTATCCTTAATGGAGGGCAGGACGTCGGCCCATTGCTTTTCATTCTTTTCCCCGAGTTCCTCAATTTCCTTCCAATTGGCTGCTCCTTCCACCTCGTTGAAGGTGTATATCTTCTCGATATTAGGAGTTTGGATCCGACTGAATTTCTTATAGAGTTGTGCATCAGACACGATCGCCAGTCTTGCATCGCAATGATGCATCACATACTGGGTCTCTTCATCACTGAGGGTAGGATAGATCGGTACGTGAACCACGCCAATCTGCATCATCCCCATGTCGAGAAAGTTCCATTCCGGTCTGTTATTGGAGGCTGTGAGGATTTTATCCCCTTTTTTCAGACCCAGAGAGAGAAGCCCGTAACTGATCATCCGAACCATTCGGACATATTCTTCGGTTGACCAGGTGATCCATTGCCCGTCGACTTTAGAAGCCAGGGCATCCTTTCGCGGATATGTCTTGTAGGCATAGTCCAGGACATCAAAAGCTCTGCGAATTTCCATGGTATTAATTTAGGTTAAGTTAGGCAGGAGTGAATTTCGGACATCTGACCCGGGGTAAAATCGGGCATGTTCCTGATCTTAAGGTTGGTCTCCAGTTGTGCGGCACTGCTTACCCCGATCAAAACGGAGGTGATAAACGAATGACTTTTTACCCAGTTCAATGATAGCTCAGCCAGTGTAATTCCCCAGGAGCGGGCGAGTGTGTCGAGTTTTTTCACTGAGTCCATCACCTGTGGGGTGATCTGTTCAGCCTTGAGGAATCCGTGAGGTTTTCCGGCTCTTGAATCCGAGGGAATCCCATCAAGATATCTGTCGGTGAGCATTCCCTGGGCCAGCGGGGAAAATGCGATACAGCCCACTTTTTCCCTTTCAAGGACAGTGGCCAGGGCATTCTCAGCCTCCCTTTGAAGCAGGGAATACCTGACCTGATGGATCAGACAAGGGGTTCCCAGATCTCTCAGAATGGCCGCTGCTTTCTCAGTTTGGTCAGCTGAATAATTGGAGATCCCGGCATAAAGCGCCCGGCCTGATCTTACGGCCGTGTCAAGCGCCCCCATAGTCTCTTCCAGCGGGGTTTCTGGATCGAACCTGTGGCTGTAGAAGATATCAACATAATCAACCTTCATCCTCTCAAGGCTCTGGTCGAGTGATGAGAGGAGGTATTTGCGTGATCCCCATTCGCCATGCGGTCCGGGCCACATCAGATACCCCG